>Ga0302326_10026191_pt1 | contig 11800 bp, 6 predicted proteins | sample Palsa_T0_3_FD_202264 | JGI IMG/M metagenome (GOLD analysis project Ga0302326, IMG submission 202264) | Peat permafrost microbial communities from Stordalen Mire near Abisko, Sweden - Palsa_T0_3 | ecosystem: Environmental > Terrestrial > Soil > Palsa > Peat permafrost | place: Sweden: Abisko... | reverse complement strand
GCTTTCGTACCTTACCCCGCGTATGCTACCCCCGATCAGTGGCTCACCGACTACATCATCGCGGCGAATTTGCGGCAGGCCTATGAAAACCAGCAGCAGGCAGCTAATGCCGGTCCGCCGCCCGGCATGCCTCAGATCACCGATGAGGAAAAGGCGATCATCGCGCAGGACGTCAGGGACGAACTGGCCCGGCAGCGGCAGATGGCCGCAAATCCCCCGCCAGACAATGTTCCGCTAAACAACGCACCTGTTGGCGATAACCTGCCGCCCCCACCGCCTGTTGTGAACGCTAATGCCACTCCCGTTGAGATTCCTGAAGCTTTGAAGGATCATCTGTTCATGGTTTACACGGCGCCGCTCGAAGTGAAGAAACTCTCCGGTGAGAGCTGCAGCCTGACGGAAGGGGATATGCTGTTCCGAACGGGCGCCGCCCCCAACCCGGATAACAGCGTCGATGTTCTGGTCAAGTCCAGCCACGCCACTCCCGCACATCAGGAGTTGTGCCCGGCACAGGAGCGCGCCCGGGTTCAGTTGGCCGATCTCCAGGAAATGTACAACCATAAGAAGGAACTGCTGGCACAGGGCGAGCAGAAGCAGACTGAGCTGATGGGCAAGGCGCGCGGCCTGCCGAAGGGCCCTGACCCCAAGCCCACTCCGCTGAATCGCGGCAAGATAGATCCGGACACGGCGGCCGCTGTGGCCGAGCTGAAACAAATGATCAAGGATGCCGACGATACCGAAAAAGAAGTTTCGGCCGTCGCCACCACCGGTTCCTAGCACTTGGCAAGATCGGAAGCAAGACCGGAATCGAGGTGCGTGATGTCGCGGGTCGCCGCCGGCCTTATTTCTGTGTTGACTGCCGTGGTCTGTTTTTCGGTATGGGCTGCCGATGAAAGCGGGCTTGCCGAAGCATTGAGACAACACTACAAACTCGCGAGCCCAAGACTTAGCGTCAACGGAGACTCGACGATCGAGCCGGGTACAATTCTGGTGGTTCGTAAGGAAGGTATCGTGAGCTTCGGCGATAAGGACGCATCGTATGCCTCGCTCTGCCCATCCGAAGTCGAAGATGGTGCGGTGCGCGCTCCCAGGAACCCAGCCTGTACGACCCTGGCCCCGGCAAGCAGGCGCCTGCTCAAGCCATCCGAAAGGGTCTGCCTGACTGCGATCGACGTTGCGGAATCGCTCGACACCGTGTCACTCTTCCTCGCGACATGTAACCCGTCCGATCTGGCTCACGCGTCGGGAACTAACCGCGCGGTGGTCGTCTTTCATTTTCCGAAACGTTCCCAAGCTAAGATCACAGCCTCGAAGGTTGAGGCCGTTATCGGGGAGTCGCTTTCCGAGAACGGCGCGGACACTCCGCCCCCGCCGGACCCCGTCGCCGCCCAAGACCAACTACCTCCGCCCGGCACGGCGGCGGGCGGACCGATCGTAGCCGTCGGGCAGACGGTGGAGCAGGTTCAGGCCGCCCTCGGCGCGCCCTCTGTAATTGCCTATTCAGGTGTTAACATGATCTATCTCTATCCCAGTGTGAAAGTCATCTTTCATAACGGGAAGGTTTCCAATATCCTGCAGCTCTGATCTCACAAAGTAGAGAGTTCTATGAATATGTTCAGTCCAGACCGAACCAGACTTTATAAGACTGCTCCTGTCTTAGCGGCGCTTCTTGCCTTAACAGCCTTGTCCTTTGGCGCGACTTCCCTGCTTTCGCCGGAGGCAAAGCGGGACCTCGAGTTACAACCCGGGGTTGTTCTCATCGTTGTCTCGTTCGAGGCTTCGCTCGGGGATTTCCGCTGTCCCGCTTCGGCGCTCGGCAGCGGTCTCCTGTATCGGCCTGACGGCTACCTGATAACGAACGGCCACGTGGCTCAGTGGGCCAATGTGAAGGATAATGGCGCCGCCGCCGCCCGAATGAAGCAGGCGATTCCCTGCCTCGCCAAGGAGGTGCTTAAGAGCGTACAGGCCAAGGCTGGCCGGCAACTGACTCAGGAGGAGAATGACGATGTGCTGGCGCAGGTAGCACAGGCGATTAAGGCCGGGCGGGTTCACATAGGGGAACCTTCCCTGAAGGTGATGCTGGACAACGGGACCAGTTACCAGGGCGAGATCAAGGCTTACAGCGATCCTATCTCCGAAGGCGGCAAGGACATTGCCATTATCAAGATCGACGGCAAGAATCTGCCGACCGTAAGCCTTGGCGCCTCCGACGGAATCAACGTCGGCGATCCGATTACCGTTGTGGGCTATCCCGGTGACGCTATCATCAGCGAACATTCGGCGCTGGTGCCGACTGTGACCAACGGACGGATCTCCGCGGTCAACAAGCAGGACTACAAAGGGACGCCGGTGCTCCAGTCGGAGGCCACGATCAATCACGGAAATAGCGGCGGGCCAGCCTTCGACGGCTCGGGCCGGGTGATTGGCATCGCTACTTACACAGCCAGAGAAGCATCGGGACTGAACTTCTTCGTCCCTGTCAATACCGCGCTTGAATTCGTCCGCCAGGCTGGCGCTCAGCCGGAACGCGGACCTTTCGATCGGGTCTGGCACGACGCGCTGGAAGCTTACGCTGGCCAAAGGTGGTCCCGGGCGCACGATCTGATGGGCAGCGTTCTGGAAATGATGCCGGGTCAGCCGGATGCCAAAAGGCTGCAGGCGGACGCCGCGCAGAATATCCCGGCTAACCCGGTAATGCGCCTGATCGACGAATTTGGCCTGCCGGTCATCCTGAGCGTGGCCGGTGTAGCCGTCATTCTCATTGCAGTGGTGGCTTTCCTGGCGATGAAGCGCGGCGGCAAGCGCGCACCGGCAGTGCAGCCGAGTCCCGGGCCCGCAGCGGTCAGCGCGAATCCGGTCAGACCGATTGCGTCCGGGGCGCAGTCGTTCGGCTCGTTGCAGATTTCCAACGGTCCGTTAGCCGGCAATCGTTTTGTGATTCCGAAGGCTGGCCTGATGATCGGGCGCGATCCCTCCACCTGCGCCGTAGTGCTGCCCAGCGACGCGGTCTCGAAGCAGCATGTCTGGGTCGTGCCGCTGGACAATGGGGTCGCCGTAATCGACCGCGATTCGGTAAACGGTACGTACGTGAACTCCACCGAGTCCCCGCGCATCAACAAGGTGGTCCTTAAAGACGGCGACCGAATCTTTGTGGGCCGCAAGAGTCCCACTGAGATTATGTACTTCAGTTCTTAGGCCAAACCGAATACAACGCACTCTAAAGGATCTTATGCCGAAATTCTGCGATAACGGACACCAGATGGAGGACAGCTGGCAGGATTGCCCGTACTGTGCGAGAACCGGTTACCGGGGCTCGTCGGTCGGGACACTGGGCAAGACCCGGCCCGAAATGGGAGCGACTCAGGCCGAGCAACCTCCCGCTTACGATCCCCGCAAGACCGTGCCGCTTTCAACCGTGAGGCGCGCTCCGGTTGTCGGCTGGCTCGTGGCCATGGACGGCGCGCAAAAAGGAGAGGATTTCCGCCTGCGCGAGGGAAAGAACGTTCTGGGTTCGGCGGAAGGATCCGAAGTCACTCTGCGCGACCAGTCAATCTCTTCCAAACATGCCAGCATTAGTTACCGCGACGGTAAGTTTGTAATCACGGACCTGGATTCGACAAACGGTACATTCCTGAACGGGGAGGCGGAGTCTGTGGCGCGCGTCGAGTTGAAGGACAACGATTCTATACGAGTTGGTGAGACAACGTTGAAATTCAAATGCCTGTAGACGGGGGCGGGTTTCGGATTCGTCCCGATGTGGAACTAGCCAACGCGAGCGACGTGGGATGTGAACGAACGCAAAATGAAGATTATTTCCTCTACATCGAGCCGCGGGACGACGACGAGTTTCACCATCGCGGGCGGCTGATTCTGGTGGCCGACGGCATCGGCGGACGGAACGGAGGGGAAGTTGCCAGCAGGCTGGCCGCGGAGACCGTGCGGGATATCTTTTTAGAAACGGCAGATGGGGAGGACTCGCGCTCCGTGCTGATCGCGGGCTTTCAGGCGGCTCATCGCGCCATTCTCGATATCGCCGGCGAGACCCCGGAACTGCGCGGAATGGGCACAACCTGCTGCGCCGCCATCCTCAGGAACGGCCAGATGTACTACGGGCACGCCGGCGACAGCCGGATTTACCTCATCCGCGGCGGCCGCGCCGAGCCTCTTACCGAAGATCACAATGTGGTGGCCCGCATGGTGAGAGACGGCTTGATCGGCGAGGAGGACGCGCGCCATCATCCCCAGCGGAATGTCCTCACCGCGGCGCTCGGCCTCGACTCGGAGTCGGTGGCCGGCGACTTTCCCGTCGATCCACTGGCGCTGTTAGCGGGAGACATCATCCTGTTGTGTACGGATGGTCTCCACGGTCTGGTGAGCGACGAGGAGTTTTCGCTTACAATGGCGGAGCAATCGTTGAGCGATGCCTGCCGGGAACTGGTGGCTCTGGCGAAGTTTCGCGGAGGGCCGGACAACATTACCGTGCAGTTGCTGCGCGTCAGGCATGTGGAATCATGATCGGCACCGTAATCAAGGATCAGTATCGAATACTCGAGCTCATCGGTGAGGGTGGCATGGGCAGCGTTTACCTGGCCCTCGACATAGAGTTGGAGCGGCGCGTCGCTCTGAAGTTTCTTAAGGCGGACCTGGGCGATAACAGTGTCCTGATTCAGCGCTTTCGCGACGAGTTGAGAACGCTGGCCGGGTTCAACCATCCCAACATCGCGACACTCTTTACCAGTGTCAACTTCGAGGGACGGCCAGTGATGGTGATGGAGTTGATCGAGGGCGAGACCCTGCAGAACATGGTGGAACGCCGCGGACCCATCCCCGCGCATGTCTGTGTCCCGCTGATCAACCAGGCGCTGGCGGGCGTCAGCTATGCCCACCGCAAGAAGATTATTCATCGCGATCTGAAGCCCGCCAATCTGATGCTCAACCTGGACGGGGTAGTGAAGGTGATGGACTTCGGTATTGCCAAAATACAGAACTCTCCAGGGCTCACACGCACTAACGCGGTCCTGGGGACCAGCCTCTACATGGCGCCGGAACAGATCCGTGGTATTCCGGCGGATGCCAGATCCGATATCTATGCGTTGGGCGTGACCCTGTATGAGCTGCTGGCCGGACGGGTTCCGTTTGTGGGAGATTCGCAGTACGAGATCGAGCATGCCCACATTCAGCAGATGCCGGAACCCCCGACCGTGTACTATCCGCATATTCCTCCAGCGGTGGTGGATGCGGTGCTCCGGGCGCTGGCCAAAGACCCCGCATTGCGCTTTCAGACCGCCGACGAGTTCGCTGCCGCACTGAGCGGGAGCGGTCTAACACAAACCGGAAACAGCGTGACACAAACGATTCCCCAGCCGCGCCCGATGCCGACGCCACAAAGTGCTCCGGCTCCCGTGGCGGCTGCGGCTCCAACTTCCTATCGCCCCGAGACTGCGCCCGCGGGAGTCGCCTCGATGCAGGAACCGGAAGTCGTCGCACACGGGACGCCTGCCGCGAAGGGAAGTCGTGGAACGCTTGTGGCCGTGCTGGCCGGTGCGGTGGTGTTGTTGCTGGCCGGGGGCGCCTTCTGGCTTCGTTCACACTCGAAACCGGCTGACACGATGTATGCTGTGACGGGTACTGGCGGGGGTGGCGGCATGGGGCAGCTTCCGCCGTCGGGAGGCGCCGGGGGCGGCGGAATCACGCCGCCCTCCCCGGTTGAGCCTGTTTCGCCCACTCCTCAAACACCGGATCCATCTTCATCCCTGCCTCCGTTTGAGCTTCGTCCGGCACAGCCCAAAGGCGACCCGCCCGAAACGGTAAGCCCGCCCGCAACAGTAACCCCAAAAGTCGCGCCCACGCCGCCTACTGAGGCCAGGGTGGTTGTGCCGAACCCCATAGGATTCGGACTGGCCGGCCTTTGGACCGGCAGCTACGACCGATGTGAAGACAACCGCAGCACGCGCGTCGTCCTGTCCCTGACCGAACCGGTGCCGGGACGCGTCGGCGGTAGCCTGCGCTATTCCGCCCCGGAGGGTTCGGGAGCCTGTTCAGTGGATGGCGTAGTTGTGGAACATGGAAAAAAGATCACGCTCAAAGCCCGTTGCAGCGGAGGTGCCCCTGCTTATCTCGCGCCCGATCGCCAAAGCCTGTTGACGTATTCCGGCGCCGAGCTCAGCGGAGATGTGGAACCGCAGGAACCCTGCATGACTATTATGCTGAAGAAGACCGAGAGATAGGTAGGACAGGCGGCTCCGCCTGTCCTGAACGCGCACGCGCAGCGGAGCGTGCAAATGCCATTTCTCAGAAAACCGCCCGCATAGCCACCTGAATCGTCCGCGCCGGTTGCGTCGCACTGATCTGTCCCACCGTGGGCCCACCGACCTGCGCATTCGGATTCGAAAAATTCACATGGTTCAGCGTATTGAAGAATTCTCCCCGGAGCGTGACTCTCACCTTCTCCGTCACCCGGAAATCGCGGTGAATCCCCGTGTCGATGTTAAAGAAGTTCGGGCCGCGAATAATATACGGACCGCAATTGCCGAACGTATAAGGCTGCGGGATCGAAAAAGCGCTCACATTGAACCATTCGTCTATCGTCCGTTGGCCGGAAGGCAGGTTGGGATTACCCGCAAAACAGTTGGGCCGCTCCGCCCCCGTCCCGCTTGATGCCGTATTCGAAACTCCCGTCGCGAGCGTTGCCGAAAGCGGAGTTCCCGTCTCAATGCTCCAGATGCCGTCTACCTGCCAGTTCCCCACCACCTGCCCCAACACGCCGTTGGCCAGCCATGCATGCCCATGTCCAAGGGGCAGTTCATAAACATGGTTGATAATCAACACGTGCTTCCGGTCCGATGGGTCCGACGCCATCTCGCACCCATAGCACCGCGCATTCATCGTCGTCGATCCCACCGTGAGTGCGCCGATATCCGACAGGAAATGCGACCACGTATAAGACACCGACGATGTCAACCCATGATAGGAGCGCATCGTCAGATGCGTTTGCTGGGAATTGTAATGAGAGTCGCCAAGATTGGTCGCATACCGGATGTCGCCTACCAGGCAATTGATGCCATACACGCATAACGGACGCCGCGTCTGCAGCGCGGTCGCGCCCGGAAAAGCCTGGTTGTAATCCACGCCCGCAATCAGATCTTCTCCGCGCGACCCTACGTACGCAACTTCCAGCGCAATCGCACTCGTAAGCTGCCGCTGAATTCCATAGCTGTACTGCAGAATCTTCTCCGATTTCAGGTGAAAATCGTAGGCCATCGGATTCCCGGCTGAAAGATCCGTCTGGTCTGTCAGCGCCGGCGCCACCGGCGTAGGCAATCCCTGTGCAATCGTGAGTCCAGGAGAGCCGGATGCACTGTAGCTGTAGGCCTGATTGAAATAGAACGGCAGATTCTTATATAACTGGTTGCCGATATTGTCGTCCTCATAGTAGGAAATTCCGAATCCGGCTCGCATCACCGTTTTCGAATTCAGCTCCCAGGCAACACCGACCCTTGGTCCGAAATTATTCTTATCCGCATAACGCAGGGTGTTCGGCAAGCCACTCACCTGTCCTATCAGGACGAGTTGCCCTGTCGCCACATCGAAGTTAGACTGCCGGTTGTGAACTTCGCTTCCGGGATCGTCAAGATCGTACCGCAGCCCCAGGTTCAGAGTGAGGGAGTTCGTCACGCGCCACGAGTCCTGCGCAAACCCCGACGCATCCCACTTTCGCAGCCCGAAAGTTCCGGGTAACTCCGCCCGAGTAATCGCGCTTGGCGTCCCCAGTGCGAAGTCCGGCAATGCTGCCGCCGACGACGGACTTCCTATCTGCGACGTGAACTGGCCGTTGAACGTGTAGCTTCCGCGCGTCGGGTAACCCGAGAACCCATCCTCCCGGTGCCTGAGAAACTCGCCGCCGAACTTCAGCGTATGCGATCCCCGGACAACCGTCAGCACATCTTCGTATTGGAGAGTCAAAAAACGGCTGTATTCCGGATAAGTCCCGCTATCGCCGATCGTCGCATAACCGGTAATCGCGTAGCCCGGCAAACCGCCGGCATTGCTGTTGATATTGATCCCCGGAATCCCCAGCGCCGCCGCTGTATTGAAAGCGCTGTCCGGTGGGATGATATTCAGGAACCAGCGCAACGCACCCACGCGCGTCTCGTTGACAATATTCGAACCGATCACATGGTCGTAGGTAGCCGTGGTCGACCAGTTTCGGAACGCCACATTCTGGCCGCCGCCCCCGATATACGGGCCGATCGCTACGCCCGAACTGGCGATAGCCGGCAGCGTTCCCGGTACCAGCGCGTTCGAATCGTCCTTACTGAATTTAAAGAAAAACCGGTCCGCCGTAAAAAGATTCTGATCTCCGCGAATATCGTACTGGTTCTGCGCGGTGGTCGACGTAGGGCTATAGGTATAGTTGCGTGTGCCGGCGGCGTTCTGCGGCAGCGGCACCAAACCGATCAGCTTAGGCGCCACGGGATCCAGCAGCGACCCGGGAATAATGTTACCCGGAAACGGCGCCCGCAACTGTGTCCCGCCCGTCCCCGTTACTAAGCTGTATGGATTATAAATGGTTGTCCCGAAATTACTGAAATCTCCAGTAGCGATGCTGTTTCGTTGCGCCAGCGTAGGAATCGTCTGGGTACTCGCGCTGGGCGTGTGTATCTGTTCGCCCTGATAATCGGCAAAGAAAAACGTCTTATTCTTTCGGATGGGCCCACCGGCTGTGCCGCCATATTGATTCTTGTGCGTTTGGGTACGGGGCGTGCCTGCCGCATTGTTGAAAAACGTATTCGCGTTCAACAAAGTATTCTGCAGAAATTCGTAGGCCGTGCCGTGATACTGATTTGTGCCCGCCTTGCTGTAAGCCAGAGTTACCGCGCCTGCCGCATTTCCGAACTCCGCCGAGTAGGTGCCTGCCATCACCCTGACCTCTTGAAGTCCGTCAACCGGCGGCGATATGGCGATGGTTTCAATCCAGGCGTTCTTGTTATACAGGCCGTCCAGCAAATACATAGAATTCACGGATTGGGCTCCGTTGATACTGTAGGCGGTACTCGCCAGTCCGCCGTAGGTTCCGCTGGCCTGCGGATTGGGCGTGGCCGACGTCTGGCCCGGCATCAGTTGCAGAACCTGGGTGAAGATACGCTGATTCAGCGGCATTTCCGTGATCTGCTGATTGGTTACCAACGATGAAACGGCTTGCGTCTGCGTCTGTAGCAGGGTTCCTTCGGCGGTAACTTCCACCGACTGCTGCACGCTGCCTACAGCGAGCTGGAGATCAACCGTCAGGATATCCGCCGCCGTGAGTGCAACGCCCCTTCGTTCCAGAGTCGTGAATCCCGATTTTTGCGCCGTGATCCGGATATTGCCAATCGGAAAGAACTCAGCGACATACTGTCCGTTAACGTTGCTCGTGACCGTTCTGGTAAAGCCAGTGCCCTCGTTCGAAACAACGATCGAAGCCTCGGGAACAACGGCGCCTGTATTGTCAGTAACTATACCGTTTACGGTGCCGCTGGCAGCCTGCCCGAACAATCCGCAGGAAAATGCGAGCAATAAGATAACTATTCTGCATGGAATATGTTTCATATCTTCGCTCCGCATCATATGCATGATTGCGAGCCGACGCAAGCCCAATTTGTAAATCTTCAGTTTCCCCGCAGAGCCGGCACTGGATCCGCTCTCGCCGCACGCCGCGCGGGCACATAACTGGCCAGGAGAGCGATGCCGAGAAACACGACCGGCGCCACGGCAAACGTCGCCGCGTCGAGAGCGCCCACTTTATAAAGCATGCCGGACATCAGCCGGCTCAAGACCAGCGCCGCGGCCAGTCCCGCTAAGATGCCAGCGACAGCGAGCATCAAGCCCTCGCCCACTACGATGCGCAGAATATCCCGCCTCTGCGCCCCGATCGCCACGCGAATACTCAGTTCGTACCGTCGCTGCGCGACCCAATAAGTCAGCACGCCGTAAATTCCAATCACGGAGAGCGCCAGCGCCGTCACCGAAAAAATACCGAGCAGCAGCATCGTGAACCGCGGCTGCGCCAGCGAGCCATCCATCAGATCTTCCACCGTTTCTATTGCCGCCACGGGCTGATCGCTATCCACCGAGGCGATCTCCGCCCGCACCGCTGAGATCAGGCTCAGCGGCGGCACACGCGTTCGCACCAGCAGATTCATATCGGCCCACGGCGACTGCGCGAAAGGAAAATAAAGCTGCGCCTGCGTGGCCTGCGCGAGCCCCTTGTTCTTCACATCCGCAGCCAGCCCGATCACCTCCGACTCCTCAGTCTGGCGTCCCACAAGCACATGCCTTCGCAGCGGACTCTGGTTCGGCCAGAACCTCCGGGCGAACGCTTCGTTCACCACCACAACCTTGTGCCCCTGGGCATTGTCGGCCACGGAAAAATCGCGGCCCGCGCGCAGGGGTACACGCATCGTCCGGAACCATTGCGGGCTCACGGCTTCAATGTCGACGAAAGGCCGCTGCGCCAGCGGCACATTGGGCTGGCCTTCCGGCAACACCGGAGTGATCCGCTTCCAGCTCAGCGGAAGCGCGGCCGATATCGCGGCGTCGCGCACACCGGGCAACACCGCTACGCGGCGCAACACATCGTCGAAGAACGCGGTCTGTTGTGCCGGACTGGCGTATTTTACGGTGGGCAGCGAGATGTTCATCGTCAGCACGTTGCGAGGGTCGAAGCCGGGGTCGATCCGCAGCATCTGCGCGAAACTGCGCAGCAACAGCCCCGCGCCGATCAGCAGCACCAGAGAGAGCGCCACCTGGCCGATTACCAGCAAACTCTTCATCTTCATGTGCGCCGGGCCTGCTGAATGGCCCCGGCCCTCCCCGCCCTTCGAAACTTGCAGCGCCGGGAACATCCCGAACAAAACACCGGCAGCCATCGAACTGAGTAAGGTAAACAGCAGCACGCGCTTGTCGAGGGTAATCGGCAAACCCTGAGGAAGCTGCCCCGCGCCCCAAACCACCAGCGCGCGCGTCCCGGCCCAGCCCAACCCGGCGCCAAGCGTACCCGCTATCAGCGCCAGAAACATGCTCTCCGCCAGCAATTGCCGCATAATCGCCTTTCGGCTCGCTCCCAGCGCCGTGCGAATCGAAATTTCCCGCTGCCTGGCCAGCGCGCGCGAAAGCAGCAGATTCGCGACATTCGCACACGCGATCAGCAGCACCAAAGCGACCGAGCCGGACAGCATCAGCACCTTCCCGCGTACGTCGGCCACCACCGTGTCGCGGAGAGGCTCGGCCGTCATGGTCACGCCGGGGTCGGCATCGGGCGCGGCCGGATTCTGCTTTCGATATCGCTCGCCAAGGACCGCAAGTTCGGCGTCAACGCTCGCCGGCGTTATTCCATGCTTCAGCCGCGCCAGGCCGCTCAAATAGCCCACGCCCATGCGCAGCCGCTGCGGGGTCATCAATGAATATTCGAAGAAGCGCGGCGTCCAGACGTCGGCCGGACCCGCGAAAGGAAAGGCAACTCCGCCAGGCAGCACGCCGATGATCGTATGCGGCGTCGCATCCAGCGCGATGGTTCTGCCGATAACGTTGCGGTCGCCGCCGAACCGGCTGCGCCAGATGGCATCGCTGAGGATCGCGACATGCCAGCCCTGCGGCGTGCCCTCGTCGTCCGTGAACGTGCGTCCCAGTTGAACCTGTACACCGAGCACGGACAGGAGATTAGGAGAGACCCTCAGCAGCTGCGCCTGCAGCGGTTCGCCGTTACCCGTCAGGTTGGCGTTGTCGTTCGTCCAGACTGCCAGGGCCTGCAACGTCTGGCTAT
>Ga0302326_10026190_pt1 | contig 11800 bp, 12 predicted proteins | sample Palsa_T0_3_FD_202264 | JGI IMG/M metagenome (GOLD analysis project Ga0302326, IMG submission 202264) | Peat permafrost microbial communities from Stordalen Mire near Abisko, Sweden - Palsa_T0_3 | ecosystem: Environmental > Terrestrial > Soil > Palsa > Peat permafrost | place: Sweden: Abisko... | reverse complement strand
CGCTTCCGCGACGTTGGCCGTAGCGGTGCTCGACCAGGACGCCGAGTCGACCTTGGGACTTTTCGCGAGCAAGGACAGCGTGCGCGCCGCAAAAGCGGCGAGCTCCGCGCGCGGCGTACTCGACGGTCAGGACATGGGGCGCATCTTCGCGTGGCTGCGTCCCAACGATCTCGTCTGGAACTACTGGATCAACAACTACCTCTTGGGCAAGGATCCGCCGGCCTACGACGTCCTGTATTGGAATGCGGACTCGACGCGGCTTCCCGCAGCCTTTCACGCACAGCTGCTCGACACGTACGTCGACAACTCGTTCAAGCGCGCGGGTGGCGTCACGGTGCTCGGGCATCCGATCGATCTCGGCAAGGTAACGGTCGACAAATATTTCATTGCCGGCATTACCGACCACATCACGCCGTGGAAGGGCGTGTATACGACGATGCTGATGTTCGGCGGCAAGAACGAGTTCATCCTCAGCGCCGCGGGCCACATCCAGAGCATCATCAATCCGCCGTCCGCCGGAACCAAGCGCACGTTCTTCTTAAACGACGCACGGCCGGCCGATCCGGAAGCGTGGCTCGAAGGGGCAAAAAACGTCAAAGGCTCGTGGTGGACGAATTGGAGCGAGTGGATCGGCAAGCACGCCGGCGCCAAGCGACCCGCTCCCCTCGAGGCCGGCAACAGTACCTATAAGCCGCTCTGTGAGGCCCCCGGCACCTACGTGTTCGATTAAAGGCGGCTCTCTGGAAACCAGCACGATCCAGCTCAACGGCCGAGCGTTACGCGTCGGCATACAACATGGCAGCGACGAGGGCCCAAAGCTGCTGCTATTCAACGGCATCGGAGCGAATCTCGAACTCTGCGCGCCGTTCGCTGCCGAAATGGCGAAGTACGGCGTCAGCACGATCATCTTCGACGTTCCCGGGATCGGGGAATCCGAAGCGCCGCTCCTGCCGTACCGCTTCTCGTGGCTCGCGCGCCTTGCGCTCGCGCTCCTCGACAAACTCGGAATCAACGGTCCGGTCGACGTCGCGGGCGTCAGCTGGGGCGGCGCGCTCGCCCAGCAGTTCGCGCACCAATACCCGCGCCGCACGAACAAGCTTCTGCTGGCGGCTACGAGCGCGGGCGCGTTTTCCATTCCCGGGAGTCCGGCCGTGCTCGCGCGCCTCATCAACCCGCGCCGCTACACCGATCGCTCGTACATGCTCCGCATCGGCGGCATGTTGTACGGCGGAACGATGCGCGAATCGCCGGAGCTTCTCGAACTTCACGGCAGACACATCAACCCTCCGAGCGGTCGCGGATACACCTACCAGTTGATGGCGACGATGGGTTGGACCAGCATCCGCTGGCTGCACAAAATCAAGGCCCCAACCCTCGTCATCATGGGCACCGACGACCCGATCGTCCCCGTCATCAACGGAAAGATCCTCGCCACATTCATCCCGAAGGCCCGCCTGTTTACCATCGACGACGGTCACCTCTTCCTGATCACGCGCATCGCCGAGCTCGCGCCGACTATCGCCGAGTTTTTCGCGGCCTAAAGAAAGCGAACGGCTAGAGCAGGACGAGTTCGACGCGGCGGTTGAGGGCTTTGTTCGCGGCCGTGGTGTTCGGCGCAACGGGGCGAGAGTAACCGAAGCCTTGCGCGACCAGGCGCGAGCGCGCGATATGATAGTGCGTGACCAGGTCGTTGACGACGGCTTGCGCGCGGTTCTCCGAGAGGATGACGTTGTGTTCGTAACCTCCGTCGGAGTCGGTGTGGCCTTCGATACGGAAGCGCCAGGACGGATTGTCGTGCAAGAGCTTCGCGATTTGCGCGACGACTTTGTCGGACTTCGGCGCAATCGTGGCCTTGTCGACGTCGAAGTGGATGCCGTAGATGCGAATGCGCCGCTGTGCCTTGAGCTGCATCTTGAGCGCGGCAACGGCGGGTTTCGCGATGGGCGCGGCCGACGCGGCCGGCAACGGCACGGGAACGTTCGCCGGGGCGATGTCGACTTTGAACTGCGGGTTGAAGCCAAGCTCTGCCGCCGAGCCGTGCCGATCGGCATAGAAGACGTCGAGGATGTGCGCTCCCGGCTCGAGGTGCTTCGTGGTAAAGGGCGCATCCGCGCGCGGCTTGATGCCGCCGTTGTCGATGACGAGTTTCCCGTCGATGAAGACCCACGAGTCGTCATCCGAGCCTTCGCTCATTCCGAGCGTCGTCGAATTGCTCGGCGTATTGAAGAAGCCTTGATAGTGCGCGGTGAGGAAATACGTGTCGTCGTTCGTGAAACCGTCGGCGAACATGTCGTTTCTGTCGATGGGCAAGCATTCTGAAATGGTCTTCTCGAGCCGCACGCCGTGAGTGCTGGCCGGCGACCACCAGAGAATTTCGCCGGCGGCGTTAACGTCGGAGATCGGACCGGAGACCTGCTTGCCCGAGCGGCCGAGCGTCGTCACGACCGGGAAGCCGCTCGGGCCTAAGGTCTTCTCGACCAACCCCAACAGGATCGTATTGTCGACGTCGTGGTTCATGTCGGGGTGGTTTTCCGGAAGCGTGAAATAACTCGCCGTGATCTTCCCGGCACCGGGCGAGCAAGCCGGTTCCGGCGTCGATACGCCGATCGTTGGACTCGGCGTCGGCGCTGGTTCGGACGCTTCTGCCACCGGCGACTCGGACGCCGCGGGGCTTTCCGAAGCTTCACTCGGAGCCTGCGCGGTCGCCGTCGCTTCCGCAGATACTTGCTCCGTTGTCGTCGCTTCCGCCGATACCTCTAGCGAAGCGCTGATCTCGACCGATGGGCTTGCTTCCGTTCCGGCAGAGGTTTGGGACTGATGGGAACAGCCGGCCGACGCAAGCAACAGCGCCGCGATCAGAACACCGATCTCGAGCCTTCTCATCCGCGAATCCTCTTGACGAACGCAACGTGCATTTTCGGTGCGCTCCGCAACGGACCCCGCAGAGTCTCTAGTAGTAGCAGAAAAAAACGAACGCGCCGGCGATAACCGGCGCGTTCGCTTCGAGGTTTTCGTCCGGATCTAGAGCCCGGTGTGGAGGTCGAGCTTCACTTCGAGAACCGAGATACGAACGTTGTCGGGCGGTGGAACGGTATCGGAGCACTTGCAACCGTTCAAGTGGACGTTGAGGATGCTCAGGGTCGCGTTCTTGTTGATGACCTTAACGATGCCGGCAGCGATGACGTTGTAGACTTCCGGCGTAGCTTCGGCCCGGTACAACACTGAAGCGCGCTCGTATTGTACGAGTGGGATGACCGTGGGACTCGGGAAGAGCGGAATCTTCGCCGTGATGGAATACGGGAACAGCCACTGGCTGCCGACGTATTTTCCGAGACCACCGAGGTTGGGCGCCTCTCCCGTCGGGGGAAACGACGGCCGCGGGATGTACTGGGCGTCAACGCCTAGGGTGAACGGCTTGCCGATCTGCGTGTTCGGTCCGAAACTGTAGTCGCCGTGCGCTCCGTAGCCATGGGCGTCGATCGATGAGGGGTTGCCGGTAACTAGCCCCCCTTGCGTGCCGCCGAGTTGGGCTGAGGTGCAAGTGGCTTGGTTGAGACAGAGGCCGGAGACGTCCTGACGAACTTTGTTGAAGTAGTAGATTTGGCCGTCGAGTCCGTGCCCGAACCCGCGTTGCAAGCCGATCGTATCTTGGCGATCGGCCAAGATGCCCGTTGTGAGCGAGAGGTGCGGAGCGACCGTCAGAATGCGCCCGAGCGCGTAGTCGAAGTTCGAGTGGGAGTAAAACAGATGCAGGACCTTGTCGATCCTGAAATCGAGGCCATAGTCGAGCAACAGGACCTGCGGATTCGTATTGTCATTGGTATAGCCGAGTTTGCTAAAGCCGGGCGGCGGCCCGGCGGCCTGGTCTCCAACCGTGGAGACTTGAAAATTCGGCGATGCTGACACAGTGAAGCGCTCGCCGAAATTATCGGCGCGAGCGGGAACTGCGGCGCCGAACAGCAGTGAGACTGCCGCTACGGCAGTCACCAACGAACTAGCGATGCGTTGCATGGGCAATAAACTCCAAAAATGGAACCCGCGCGCAGCTCGGGTTCGGAAACGGCACTTCTCTGGGACGTCGATACGCTGTGCCGATTGCGTCAAAGGTAAACGGCCAGACTATTCTACGCTATTATGCCACGTTTTCCGACGATGGCACTACACCCAAAAGAGGGTACGGCTACAAAAGCCCAAGTTCCCGCGCGTTAACGATTGCTTCGATACGATTTCGCGCCCCAAGCTTAGACATGACGTTTCGCAGATAGGTTTTAATCGTATTGCAGCTGAGGTGCATCGCGGTGGCAATCTCTTGATTCGTCTCTCCCAGCGCCACTCGGCAAAGCACATCGTACTCACGTTTGGCGACGAGCTTACCCCGAAGCTGGGAATCGCTCGGGCCAGAGTCTGTGAACTCCGCTTCGCCCGTTAAGGCCTGAATCGATCGCCGTAGCTGACCCGCGGAGTCGAGCGCACGCCGTTCGATTTCCCGAAGGCGCTGCGCGTGCGCGTGATTGCTCTCCAAAGCGCTCTCGCGGAGGTCTTTGATGATCGAGGAAACCGTGGTGTCCACACGGTCTTGGAGCGCGATCGCGGTTCGCCGGCGCATGTCGCGGAGCGCCGACTGGGCGGCTAGGCGAACCTGCTCCTCTAGGAACAGAGCCTCCGCGCACCGCTGTGCAACGGCCTCGATGAGCTTGATCGACCGATCGCCGAGCTCGCTCTCGTCGCGATACGCCGCAAATAAGACACCATAGTTCCGGTCGGCGATCGTAATGGGCGCGGCGACGATCCCGCGCAAGCCCTCGGGCGCGATGACGCTGTCGTAGTCGTGCGTTATCGTCTGCGATGTCAGGTAGTCATGCACGTACTGAGTACGGCCAGTCTCGAGGACCTTGCCTCCCAGACCGTGTCCCCGGCGGACGAGCGTTCCGCGGGATCCTCCGGTCAAGCTTCCGCTCGCCTCGCGAATGGTGATGCCGCCCTCAACCGGAGCCGAACGCCAGCTCGCGTGGACCTCGCACTCGTCAGTAAGGATTCTCGTAGTCGCGTTGCAGATCTCGTCGCTATCCAACACCCCGATCAGTTGGAGACAACGCCGATCCAGGAGCGCCGATTCGAAGAGCACCGCGAAACCTGCCTGCGGAGAATTGGCCGCACCGACTGACTAAAATAAAAGCTTCATAACTTGCCAAAACCGCAGGAATTTCCTTTTCCTACCGCGTTTTCGCGCGCACTTACATGTAGATTTCCATCAATCAACTGGTTGAGTTGTGATAGAAATCACAAGCCCATTCTACTGGGGCGAGTACGAAAGTGAAGCCGGAGCGCTCGTAAGGTCGGCAAAACGATCGATGATCTCGAACGTCAGGACGTACGTTTGCGGAACGTTTCGCACGAAGAACACGTGACCGAGCCGGCCGAAATCTTCTGCCGGAGCGACGTCGCTCGTGGCGCGATCGACGGGTGTGTGCCCGCGCACGGTGTCTGCGGCCGAAGCGTCGCGTGCCGAGAACGTCTCGGCACCGACATCTGAAGACACCTTGACGCAGAAGCCGCTCGCGTAGAGCAGCGCGTCGCGCGCGAGATCGATTTTGACCCGCAAGTGCAGCACTTTCCCAAAGTTGTCGCCCTGGGTCACCCACGAATTCTCAACGACGAACGGCGTCGTACCGAGTCCCGCGCCGGCGTAGGCCAATCCGAGGGTCGCCGCCCTATCGGCTTGAGCTCCCACGAACGGGACTTGCTTCGCCAGCGCCGCCGCCATCGTTGCGGCCGTGTGGCGTCCCGCGCCAGTGGAGCCGGGCATGTGCGCGGCGAGAACTGCGACGCTATACGCGTTTGCGAGATAGACCTTGGCCGTCTCTTCTCCGCGATCGGCCGCGGCGGCGCCGAGCGCCGTAAAGGCGTCGGCCGCGCGCAACGTCGTCCACTCCTCGGGCTGCGCTTGAAGCGAGGCGCAAACCTCGGCGAGATCGAGCGCTCGCGCGGCATGCAGGCTCATGTTGTCGAATTCGCGACGGCGCTGCGAGGTCGCAGCTTCGTCGAGCGCGGTTGCCACGTCGCTCGGCTCGCAGGCCGGCATTTTCGGGTACAGGGTCTGGTCGTCAACCGGAACCACCTCGAGGGTCAGCGTCCGCCCGTAGCGCGCGACGTTGAGCGTCACGCTCGTCCCAGCGACGAACGACGCCGTCTGCGTGCGCAATGCCGCCTCGTCCGCAATCGCTTGGCCGCCGACGGTCTCGACGACGTCGCCCGGCACGATCCGCGCGGACTCGGCAGGGCTGCCCGGCGTCACGCGCACGACGTACGCGCCGCGCACGCCGAAGCGGCTCGCGTATGCGGCCGGAACGTCGACGGTCTCGATGCCGATCCCGGCTGGGGGCGTAGCGGCGGCGAGCAAACCCAAAGCGATGCTCGAGAAGAACATGCCGAAAGTATCGGCCGGAAGACGAAGGCCTTATAGCGCTGTTAGTACTCGCTCCCCGAAGGCCGTCGTATCGAGCGCCGTTTCTTCACCGCGCGCGAGATCGCGCGTGCGCGCGCCGCCCGCGATCGCGGCGTCGACGGCGCGTTCGATTCGAGCCGCGTTCGGCTCGTCACCCAAACTGTACCGGCACAGCAGCGCCGCGGAGAGAATCGCCGCGATCGGATTCGCGATGCCCTTGCCCGCGATGTCGGGGGCGGTGCCGCTGATCGGCTCGTAGAGACCGAAGCGCGCCGTGGCGTCGCCGCGCGTTCCCAAGGTCGCGCTGGGTAAATTCCCAAGCGAACCCGTCAACATTCCGGCCTGGTCGCTGAGGATGTCGCCGAACGTGTTTTCGGTCAGAATGACGTCGAATCGCTTGGGATCGCGGACCAGCTGCATCGAGGCGTTGTCGACGAGCAGATGGTCGAGCGCGACGTCGGGGTAGTCGCTCTCGTGCAAGGCGACGACGACGCGACGCCACAAGCGGCTGGTCTCCAAGACATTTTGCTTGTCGACCGAGGTGAGGCGACCGCGGCGTTTGCGCGCGAACTCGAATGCGACGCGCGCGACGCGCTCGATCTCGGGCGCACGATACACCAGCGTGTCGACAGCGGTCTCGACGCCGTCGATCGTCCGCGTATACTTTGGTTCGCCAAAATACAAGCCGGACGTCGTTTCGCGCACGACCACGAGATCCAGTCCACGTACGACCTCGGGCCGCAGGCTCGACGCTTCTTCTAGCCCGGCGATCGTCTTGACGGGGCGCAAGTTCGCGAACAAGTCGAACCGCTTGCGCATTTGGAAGATCGCGAATTCCGGCCGCTTGTCGGATGGTGCGGCGTCGTAGCGCGGATCGCCGACCGCGCCGAACAAGATCGCGGCACTACGTTCGCACAGCGCATGGGTCGCCTCGGGATAGGCCGTCCCGTCGCGCTCGAGCGGGGTAACGCCGACGTCGCCGTGGACGTACTCGAGATCGGGGCGCACCGAACGCAGCACCCGCTCCGCGACGGCCGTGACTTCGACGCCGATACCGTCGCCCGGCAGGACCGCGATGGTCGCAGGCACGCGTTAAACGAACGTAAACGGAGCGCGGGGGACTTCGATGTAGGCGCTCACGCCGAGCGGCGCACCGTGTTCGGCAGAACCGCGCACGAGTGCGGCGAGCGCCACAACGTCGCGCTCGTTTACGAGCAGTGCGGCCGACCACAGTGCCCCGCGCCGGTTACCGGTCTGCACGCGCCGGGTCGCGGTCGCGATGCGCGTGCACGCTCCCCACAGCCCCAACGCATGTGCGGCAACCGCGGGCTCCGCTTTGAGCGCCGGAACGCGCGCAGTACGCGACGAGCGCTGCGAAACCCGCACGAGATACGGCTCGCCACCAGGCGGCGCGTGAGGACCCGCGTACACGTGCACGACGCACTCGCGTTTTGGACCTAAGCGGGTGAGGGCGCGCGACCAGCGTGCGTAGTGTTCGCGTGCCGCTTCCTCGAGCGCGCCCGAGTGCGCGAACACCGTCAACAAACGCATCGGCAGCACTGCGGCACTCGAGCGCACGCGTTCGACCGCTTGCTCCAGCAGCCGAGCTTGCGACGCCAGCCACCCGGCGTCGTCGCGCTTGCGTTCGATTTCCTCGAGCGAGTAGTCGTGCTGATCGACGAAGGCGAGCAGCAGTGCGAGCCGGCCGAACCGGATCGCCTGAACGCGATGACCTTCGATCGCCAAGCGCCGGCCGGCGAGTTCGGGCGCGCACACCGCGAGCAGTACCACGGCGCGCCCTGCAGGGTAGACGCGCGGTCGAACGGTCGGAACGCGACGTGAGGCTGCTCCGTTCGCCATTAGTTCCGGCGCTTCACACTTCGCGCGCGCGAGCCCTGCGCGAATCGCTCACCCCGGCACCGAGTCCCTCCGGGATGCGGGGGTATACGCCGCATCCGTGCGGCTAGACTTCGAGAAGAGGTTCGACCTCGATGCGCGCGGGTGCGGGAGGTGTTCCATTCTTCGGCGCTTCGATCGGCGGCGCGGCCGATGGGGCGGCCGGAACGCGATCGAGCAACGCGAGGTGGGTCATCAGCAAACTGCGCAATTCGCCGCGCGCCTTTTCGGCGGTTTCGACCGCACGCTGATGTTCGCGCCGCGCCTCGTTCGCGCGATCGGCAAGCGACGCGATCTCCTTTTCGACGTTGACGCGCGCCTCGTGCCGGATCAAGTCGGCTTCCTTGTGGGCGTTGGCCTTGACTTCGTCGGCGGTGCGCTGCGCGAGCAAGAGCGTGTTCTGCAGCGACTCTTCCATCGCTTTGAAGTGGCTGATCCGCTCGCGCAGGTCGCTGATCTCGGCATCGAGCGCCGCCCGGTGTTGGGCCTCGTCCTCGAGCGTCTCGATGATCTCGTCGAGGAACTGATCGACGTCGGAGGGTTCGTAACCGTTGAGCTTCTTCTTGAACTGTTTGTGCTGGATGTCGATGATCGTGACTTTGGCCACAGCTCAGCCTCGATTCGTCATGAAATCAAAAGACGGGTCGGCCGCAAGCGTTTCGCGGATCCCGTCCGAATTGACGGCGGTCCCCGGCGGAACGACCAAGTACATCGCGTCCGCAAGCTTCTGGATCTTGCCGTCGAGCGTATAGGCGACGCCGCTCGTGAAATCGACGATGCGCTGCAAGAGCCCGCGATCGACGCCCTGTAAGTTCAGAATGACGACCTGGCGCGAACGCAGCGCATCGGCGATCTGGGTCACGTCACCAAACGTGCGCGGCGCGAACAGGCTGACTTGGCCCGGGCCGCCGCGCCGTTCGCGGCCGCTAAAGGCGACGACGTTGCGCTTGGCCGCCGGGGCCTCGTCCTCGAAGAACTCCGCCTCGTCGTCCTCCTCGTGCAGCGAGAAGAACGAGCCGATCCTGTGCAGGACGCTCGAGCGGTTGGCCCGCTGCTCGCGGAGTTCGTCTTCGTCTATCATTCCGTTCATACGCGTTCTCCAAAGATCGCGGTTCCGATGCGTAACATCGTCGAACCGCACCCGACGGCCTGTTCCCAGTCGCCGGACATTCCAATTGATAACGTAACGCCGCCGACCGCGGCAAATGTTTCGGCCGCACGGCGAAAAGCGCGCCCGACTTCGTCGCGGTCGCTCGTGTTCGGCCCGATCGCCATCACGCCGTCCACCGTGAGACCCTCGTCTTCGCGAAGCCGGGCGGCAAGCGCCGGCGCATCGCCGGGCTCGACCCCGAAGCGCACGCTCGCGGAAATGTTGACCTGCACGAGCGTCCGAACCGGTTTTCCGAGCGCCCGCGATGCGCGCGCAATCGCCCGGCCGGCGTCGAGCCGGTCGATCGTTTGCACGACGTCGAACGTTTCGACGATCGCCTTTGCCTTGTTGGTCTGGACGTGCCCGAGAAAATGCTTTCGCGCGCCGTCCAAACCCGCGTATTTCGGACGAGCTTCTTGCACGTAGTTCTCGCCGATCTCGTCGACCCCGGCCGCGATCGCCGCGACGACCGTTTCGCGCGACTGCTTCTTGGTGACGCCGACCAGCGCGATGTCTTCCGGTGCGCGACCCGACCGAAGCGCCGCTTCCGCGATGCGTTCACGAAACGAAGCAATCCGCCACGCAAGCGAATTCGGAGCGCCGTCTGGCCCAACTCCGACCTCGAGCTTCATGGGAACAGCGTCTTCCTTAATACGCCAACGATGTCCTAGGCGGGGGCGGCGTCGGTGCGGTGGTTGCGGCGGAGGGCCATGATGATGAGGCCGATGCCGATCGCGATCATCGGCAGCGCAAGCAGCTGCCCGCCGGTGAGCGGACCGACCGCAAGATCGGTCTGACGCCAAATTTCGGCAAGCGACCGCGTGATGCCGTAGCACGTGAACCACGTCCACGCGACGACGCCGTCGGGCGGGCGGCGCCTGTAGACGAAATAGACGATCGGAAGCACCGTGATGTCGAGCAGCGATTCGAATATCTGCGACGGGTAGCGGTAGCCGCCGGGCGGCGCGTTGGGAAAAAGGATGCACCAGGGATGGTCCGGCACGCAGACGTTCCCCCACAACTCGTCGTTGATGAAGTTGACGATGCGCGTCAGCGCGAGCCCGACCGGCAGCATGACGACGATTTCGTCGGCAAGCACGCTGAACGTAAGCCCGGGATGCTTGCGCACGAAGAGCGCGGCGGCGACGATGACGCCGATCAAGCCGCCGAAGAAGCCCATTCCGCCGTTCCAAACCGCGATGACGTTGATGAGGCTGCGCGGCATGTCGCCGAAATACACGTTCGCGTCGTGTTTCGTGACGATGTCGGCAAGGACGAAGAACGAGCGGCCGCCGATCAGCACGCCTGCCAGCGCGTACACCAGAAAGTCCTGGACGCCGTCGACGGTGAGTCCGAGCCGGCGCCTACCCTGCGGCCGCGCCATCCAGGCGCCGACCGCGATAAACCCCGCGAGATACGAGAGTCCGTACCAGTGGATGCTCAGGGGCCCGAGATGAAGGGCGACCGGGTCGATGTTCGGGTAGGTGAACCAGTGCTGCACGGTCGCTCGTCTTGCGGGCGCCGCGCGAGCGGCCCTTCCTGCCCTTCGAGAAGCTTACGGCGAGTGGTCGACGTTGAATTCCGCGTCGAGCTCGGCGCGCATCGCTTCCTGCTGTTGGCCGACCGTCAGCTGACGCGTCCAGGCGGGAAGTTCGAGGACGACGTGCTTCTTCTCTACGGCGGTAGGGGCGGGGTTGGTCATGCCGGTCGTGCTGCGCGTGGTCGCGGCGAAGACGTGCGATGCCGCCGGCGACGGTGCGGGGGAAGCGGCCGGTGCGGGGAGCGCGGAGGTGAGAGCGAGGAGCGTGATGAGGTGGAGCATGGGTGGGGAGTCCTTTCGAACTGGCCGTTAAGTGCGGTCTCTACTCCGGTACGCTCGATCCCGGGGTTCCGGATGAGTCATCCAGCGGGGGGTGGCTGCGCGTATAAAGGTGTCGGGCCGCTTGGGCCCGCGCTCACGCTCCCGCAATGAGGACCAACTTTGAACGCCCTGCTTCTCGCCGCGATCGTCGCGATAGCGCCCTCCGCGGCCCCGTCACCGGCGGCCTCGCCGGGGTACGTCGTCCACATCAAGGACTTCAAGTACGCTCCCACGCCGCTGAAGATCCACGTCGGCGAAACCGTGAAGTTCATCAACGATGATGACGAACCGCACACCGTAACCGCAACCGACAAGAGCTTCGACTCGGAAGCGCTCGACACGAGCGGCTCGTGGACGCACACGTTCGCGAAAGCCGGCACCTACTCGTACTTCTGCGAGCTGCACCCCTACATGAAAGCGACCGTCATCGTCACTGGAGAGAGCAAAT
>Ga0302326_10026187_pt1 | contig 11801 bp, 7 predicted proteins | sample Palsa_T0_3_FD_202264 | JGI IMG/M metagenome (GOLD analysis project Ga0302326, IMG submission 202264) | Peat permafrost microbial communities from Stordalen Mire near Abisko, Sweden - Palsa_T0_3 | ecosystem: Environmental > Terrestrial > Soil > Palsa > Peat permafrost | place: Sweden: Abisko... | reverse complement strand
ACGACTTGCGATTCGTCATTTCTTTGAGTCCGAAGACCGTTGCCACCCCTGCGGATCAGAGTCCTACCAGGGAAAACTCCATTTTATCGGGGCGTGCCCAACAAGGCCCGCTACGCATCCGCCTGGTCAACCGCGACTGGGCACGAGAAGAAGCACAAGTCCAAACCTTTGGAGATACATCAGTGAAACGATCCCTTTGGGTATCGATGTTTTGTTGCATTCTTACCTTCGCTACCCTCGCATTTGCCCAGAACGCAACCACCTCACTCCGCGGCATCATAAAAGACTCGAGCGGCGCGCTTGTCTCAGGCGCATCTGTCACCCTTTTGGACCAGGCCACCAACAACACCTACCACGCTGCCTCCAACGCCACCGGCTCTTATATCTTTCCTCTTCTTCCTCCAGCAAACTATCTCATTACCATCACTTCCACAGGATTTGCCACGCAGACCCGCACGGCCGAACTACTCGTCGATCAGCCAGCCACCCTCGACGTCATTTTGAGCGTCTCCGCCGACACCGTCACCGTTGACGTCAGCGCTTCCGCCGAGACGCTTAATCTGACCGACGCAACCATGGGCAATGCCGTCGGCAACGCCACCATTGAAGCCCTCCCGATGGATGGCCGCAATCCCATCTCCCTGCTCAGCCTGCAGCCTGGCGTTCTCTACCTCGGATCCTCCACCACCGATAGCCGTCAGGGAGCCGTAGCCGGCGGACGCTCCGACCAGGGCAACGTCACCCTCGACGGGCTCGATGACAACGACCAGATCAACGGCACCGCCTTCAGCGGCGTCCTGCGCTCCACCCTGGACTCGACCGAGGAATTCCGCGTCACCACCTCCAACGGAACCGCCGCCTCCGGCCGATCCTCCGGCGCACAGATCAACCTGCTCACCAAGAGCGGGACCAATCACAACCACGGCTCACTCTACGAGTACTATCGCCCCACCAACACTGTCGCCAACAACTTCTTCAACAAGAATGACGAACTCGCTTCCGGCGAATCGAATATCCCGCAGAAGTACATTCTGAACACCTTCGGCGGCAGCATCGGCGGTCCCATCCTGAAGGACAAGCTCTTCTACTTCTTTAACTACGAGGGGCAGCGCGTCGGCACGGATGACGTCGTGGGAGCCACCGTGCCCACCGCCACATTTATGCAAGGTGAACTGAGTTATCCCGATAGCAGCGGCAACACCCAGATCCTGTCCAGCAAACAGGTAGCTAACCTGGACTCTCCATGCACTACCAACACGTTCAACGGCGCTCCTGTTTGCCCGAATGGTGCCGGTCCCAATAACGCCGTGCTAGCCTACTATACCGGCGTGCCCACTGCCACCGGCTCCATCCTTGGAGACGGCTACAACTCGGGTTCCTTTTACTTCGTCTCTCCCGCGCCAAGCACGCTCAATACCAGCATTCTCAAGATCGACTACAACCTGAACAACTCCAACCACATTTTTGTCCGTGGCAACCTTCAGAAGGACACCACCGCAGGGGCCGAGAACCTTCCCGGACAGCCAGCCGCCAGCTACACCGACGACAACACCAAGGGCATCTCCGCCGGCTACACCGCAACTCTCGGGGCCACTATGGTCAACGACCTGCGCTACGGCTACATCCGCCAGGGTTATCAGATCAGCGGCGTCGGCTCGGGTGATTATGTCGGCATCTATGGGCTGACCCAGCCCACCGCCCAGACCCGCAACTCCATCCTCCACGTCCCGGTGAACAACATCACGGATACCTTTACCTGGACCAAGAGCGCGCATACGATTCAAGTGGGCGGCAACTGGCGTGGCGTCTCCAACGAAAGCAATACCGACGCGAATTCCTTCGACGGCGCCAGCACCAACCCTTACTACGCCAATACCTCCGACCTGCCGCAGCCCGCCAACATCAACAACAGCTACTACAACGACTCGTGGATGTTTGCCTGGGCCAATATGATGGGCGTTGTTCCCGAAGTCTACGACGTCTACAACTACCACATCACCGGACGTACCTCGGCCACTGCTTTACCCGATGGCACCGCAATTGCGCGAGACTTCCATTCCAACGAATTTGAGTACTTCGCGATGGATACCTGGCACCCCAGACCTAACCTTACCGTCACCCTGGGCCTACGCCACACGATTCTGCAGACCCCCTACGAGGTCCACGGCCAGCAGATCTCACCCACCATTGACACCGATGCCTGGTATAAGCAACGCGAATCCGCCGCGCTCCAGGGCCAGATCTATGAGCCCACCATCTACATGGCTCCCTCCGGCAAGGCCAACGGAGCCCCAGGGTATTGGGCCAAGCAGAAAGCCAATATCGCGCCACGACTTGGCGTGGTCTACTCTCCCGATCCCAAAACCTCCATCCGCGCCAGCTTCGGCATGTACTACGATCACTTCGGCGAGGCGCTTTCCAACAGCTTCAGCCAGGAAGGCTCGATCGGTCTCAGCGCCGGCATCTCCAACGGAGCAGACGAACTCGGCTTTGAGAACTCTCCCCGCTTCACCGGTCCTCACAGCATTCCCGATATTCCGCTGCCTCCATTTTCGCCCACGCTTAGCTTTCCGAGTGCCCCGCCAGTCGACGGCTTCGGCATCGACTGGGGCATCGACAACCGTCTCAAGACCCCCTACGCCGAATCCTTTAACGTTTCGCTGCAACGCGAATTGCCAAAAGGCTTCACCTTTGAGGAGGCTTACGTCGGGCGCCTGGGACGCCATCTTCTCCAGCAACTCGATCTAGCCGAGAACGCCGATTATGTCGACCCCTCCGGCGGAGGCGACTATTTCGCCAACGCCAGAATCCTCTCCGCAGCAGTCGACGCCGCGCCATTCGGAAACGTTGTCGACTATCGTTCCCAGCTTAATCAACCTGCGGGCACCTCAAGTTATCAAAAAAAGAATGGCAATATCGCAGCCATTCCGTATTTCGAGAACGTTTTTCCCTACATGAAGAACCTCGACTATGCGGGAGAGAGCGCAACCCAGGCCATCTTCAACAACGCCTGGGCTCCGGAGCGTTACTCCAACGGTGAAACCTTCTCGCTGGTCATGCTCGATTGGGCACCCTACGGCCTTTTTCCGAACATTCCCGCTCAATCCCGTTTCTTCAGCAACCAGTTCTCCTCGCTCTATGCCTGGGATACTATCGGCACCAGCTCCTATAACGCCTTGCAGTTCACCCTTCGCCATCCCAGCTCTCACGGTCTGACGGTCGATGCCGGATACACGTTCTCCAAGTCCCTCGACCTTGGCTCCGAAACCGAACGCGCCAGCGTGATTGCGCAAAACGATAATGCCTATGGAAACTTCGCCATCCAGAACACCTGGAACCCGAAGCTCAACAAAGGCCCGTCAGACTTCGATACCCACAGCCTGGTTACAGGCGACTGGGTCTATGCGCTGCCGGTGGGCCGTGGAAGCGCCGGTTTCAGTACCATGAACCGCGTCCTGGACGCCTTCGTAGGCGGCTGGCAGTGGGCCGGATTGATGCGCTGGACCAGCGGTCTGCCCTTCACGCTCGAGTCTCCCGCGTATCCTTCCAACTACAACAATCCAGGCTTCGCGTTCAACGTGGGCAACGTCAAAACTCATAGAAACATGACCGACGGCGTTCCCCATGCCTTCGATCAGGCGACCGTCTCAGCCGTCAACTCAGGCATCTACTTCGGGCAGACCATTCGCCTGCCTTACGCCGGTGAAGCAGGCGAGCGTAACAACTTCCGCGGAGATGGATATTTCGACATCGACTCCTCAGTCAACAAGAGCTGGGCGCTCGGCGACTGGGCCAAACTCAAATTCGCCGGCGAGGTCTACAACGTCTCCAACACCGATCGCTTCGACGTCAGTGTTGCCGGCCTTAACGCCCGGACAGCCAGCACCCTCCTCGGTACCTATAGCGGGCTCCTGACCCAGTACCGCCGCATGCAATTCGGCCTCCGTCTGGATTTCTAATCCTATTCCTTTTCACAATCTCCTGAGCTGTGGGGCATATGCCCCACGGCTCAATTTCCATCAACAAAGCTGGATGGCCTATCCTTGAATTGCACTGCCGTTCAAGATGGAAATCAAACCGGCGATAAATGGAGTACAGAAAGCGTTGACGCCTGACGCTTGATGGATTAGGTAGTCCTGGGTTCAACGCTGCGAGAAGACCTTCGAACATTACACATAATTTCAATGACGTCTTCAGCAATACGCGGATAATGAGCCTTGTTGTGAGGGTGGTGTCGAGCCGCTCACAGTCGCCTGCGAGTCTCCGGGAATCCAAGCCACTCTGAATGTTGCCATTAGACTAACGATTTACTAGCCCGCCTGGAGAAAAGCGCATGTTTGTCGTAAAGGGAACCGCCCTCATCCTGCTGCCGTTGCTGGTGGCCTCAACTTCGCCGGGGTTGGCGCAGGAGCCTGCCGCAAAGATGGAAACGGCGCCGCTTCCTGGCTATTCTGCAAACGCCTCGGCAAGCGAGCGCGATTGGGAGACCAAGTTCCGCGCCCTGCCTTCGACGGACAATCTTCGCGAAGACATGCGCCACCTGAGCGCGCGGCCGCACCACGTCGGGTCCCCTTACGACAAGGAAAACGCGGAGTGGATTCTGGCGCATTTCAAGCAGTGGGGACTCGATGCAGCGATCGAGACGTTTTGGGTGCTCTTTCCTACCCCCAAAGAACGAGCCCTGGAACTTGTCGCGCCGACGACTTTCAAGGCAAAGCTGCAAGAGCCGCCGGTCGCCGGGGATCCCACCTCGAACCAGCAGGCTGAGCAGCTTCCAACCTACAACGCCTATAGCATCGATGGCGACGTGACGGCGCCGCTGGTCTATGTGAACCAGGGCGGACGCGCCGACTATGAGCAACTCGATCGCATGGGCGTCTCCGTGAAGGGGGCGATCGTCATTGTCCGCTACGGCGGGGCTTGGCGTGGCATCAAGCCAAAGATCGCGGCCGAGCATGGCGCGGTGGGCTGCATCATTTACTCCGACCCAAAGGATGACGGCTACTCGGCCGGCGAAACCTTTCCGGCAGGCGCGTATCGGCCCGAAGACGGCGTGCAACGCGGCGCGGTGACGGACACTTTATATGAAGGCGACCCGCAGACCCCCGGCTACGGTTCAACCAAAGACGCCAAACGGCTGCCGATCAAAGACAACCCGCTGATCACCAAAATTCCGGTGATGCCCATCTCCTATGGCGATGCGCAGCCATTGCTGGCGGCCATTGGAGGCCAGGTCGTTCCCCCTGAATGGCGCGGAAACCTGCCCATCACCTATCACATAGGCCCCGGACCGGCGAAGGTCCATCTGAAGGTTGCGTCCAACTGGGATATCAAGCCCATCTATGACGTGATAGCCCGCATCCCCGGCTCCCAATTTCCCGATCAATGGATCCTGCGCGGCAATCACCACGATGCGTGGGTAAATGGCGCGGAAGACCCACTCTCCGGGCAGGTGGCCTTGCTCGAAGAGGCGCGTTCCATGGCGGAACTTGTCAAGCAAGGGTGGAAGCCGAAGCGCACCATCCTCTTCTGCGCCTGGGACGGCGAAGAGCCCGGACTGCTCGGGTCGACCGAATGGGTCGAGACTCACCTGGACGAGTTGCGCAAGAAAGCGGTCATGTACGTAAATTCGGATTCCAACGGGCGCGGCTTTCTGGGCGTTGGAGGCTCGCATACTCTTGAGCACTTCATCGATGGCGTTGCGCGGGATGTCAAAGATCCGGAGACCAATCTGACGGTCCTGAAGCGCGCCCAACTGCACGCTATCGCACACGCCGACAGCGACGGCGCACGCCAGGAGTTGCGCAGCCGATCCGATTTCCGCATCGGAGCTCTCGGCTCAGGCTCCGACTACACACCATTTCTTGATTTTGCGGGAATCGCCTCCATCAACCTCGGCTTCTCTGGCGAGTCGGGAGGAGGCATTTACCACTCCATTTACGACGATTTTTACTGGTACACCCATTTCGGCGATCCCGATTTTGTCTATGGCCGCGCCCTGGCGCAGACCTCCGGCACCGCGCTGATGCGCATGGCCGATGCCGAACTGCTGCCCTTCGACTTTCACGACTTTGCCGACACCGTCCACACCTATGTCGGCCAGCTCAAGAAGCTGCTCAAAGACCAGCAGACCGAGATTGAAGAGACCAACCGTGAACTCGAGGAAGGCGTCTTCAATGCCATTGCCGATCCGAAGAAGACCTCCGTGCCGCCGGCGCGCAAAGCCGTTCCTCCTTCTCTGAACTTTGCTCCGCTGGAGAACGCCGACGCCACGCTGACGGCGAGCGCGGACCGCTTCGGTGAGGCACTTGCTGCGGCGCGGGCGAACGGAAACCTCAGCATCGACCCGCCGACGCTGGCCCAGATCAACGGTTTACTCATCGAGAGCGAACGCAAACTCACCAGCGACGCCGGCCTGCCGGGACGTCCCTGGTTCAAACACGAGATCTACGCGCCTGGCGCCTACACGGGATACGGCGTGAAGACGCTGCCTGCAGTTCGCGAAGCGATGGAACAGGAGAACTGGAAGCAGGCCGAAGAGGAAGTGCCTGTGGTCGCCAAAGTTCTGGAAAATGAAGCCGCGCTGATCGATGCGGTCACCGGGCTTCTAAGTGGAAACCCAAATGCCAGAGCAAGGTAGAATCCGCAAATCGAAAAGACGGCGATCCGCAACCGGAAACCTTCATTGTTTCACGGCAACGAACGACAAGGTGGTCCCGTGAAGCTTGTCCTCAACGGCGATCTTCATGGTCTTTCCGTCCGGTTGCACTGTGTTCACTGAGACGCTGATGACCTTTCCATCGCGTTTGTCCGTCTCCTCGATCGCGTTGCTTCCTATCTTCTTCACCGAGACGCTGGTGGTTCCAGGGTCGCCCGTGTACGGCGCCTCGGTTCCATCCAGCTTTGCGGTGTAGCTTTGCCCGGTTGGAGTGGTCATATTCAGGCTGTCGCCCTCCAACTTATAGGTAAAGTTCAGCCCGTTGTCCGACATGTTGTCCAGGCTCGTAGTGCGCCACGAACCGGAAACCGCATGCGACCCGGCCGGCCCACCGGCGACACGCGTTGCGGTTCCTTTCCCGGTGACCGGGTCGCCGTTGGTGGCGCTGGAGTCCGAGAATTCAAAGACTGAGCTCTTCCCATCGGGGGAAACGGTGACCTTCGAGTTGGCGACGACTTTTCCGGCTTTCTTGTCGGTTTCCTGAATGGTATGGTCGTCGACTATCTGGATGGCCATGCTGTCGTAGTAGGGATGCCCGGTGACGGGTTGGTCCTGTCCGTCAGCCTTGATGTCGATCGGAGGGATACACGTCTTGCAATGGTAGGTGCCGTCTTGCAACAGGAATTCGTCCGGTTTCGTGGGCATCTTCGCTTTGCTCAAATCGATCTTCCATGTTCCGTCCAGAGCGCTTTGCGATACAGCCGGAACGGGCATCAACGATCCCAACAATAACCCTGTGAATAGCAGGTGTTTCATACGTTCTCCTCGCTTTCGGTTTTGATTGGGGCCCAACGGGATGGCGGAAATTTGACCTCCTCCCGCCCGGCGTACATTATGCGCTCTATTTGCCTGCTTTGCGGAAAAAATCTGGCTTCGGCTGCATTGGCCGGGCGCCCGAATCGGTAGTCAGGCAAGAGAAAACAGGCATGAGTGGACTCCCTGCCACTTATTCGGTCTTGGGGGGCAGAATGCCATTATTTATGGCGAACTGGTACCAGTCCCCGGCGAGACCTTGTTGCGCTTGCTGCAGCGTAATCTTGCCGGCGCATATCAGCTCATGCGTGCGGTTTTCGATGACGTCCTTTGTGTGGTATCCGACAACTCCAGCGTTGTCGACAGGCTCGGGCCAGAGGTTTGCGATGCAGTCTTTGCACCCGCCGTTTTCGAGCGAGATGAGATGGTCGCCTTCGTAGGTGTCGTCGCAGGTGGTGACGCCATATTCCGTGCATACTTCCTTCTTCAACTTTTCGAAGTCTTTGATGCTCGATCGGATAGGCTCGGTGCGAAAGTCCGCAGCGCAGAGGTTGCGCTCTACGCCGCCAACCATGTGCGGTGCCTTGGTCAGGTCGGCTACTGCGGCGGGGTCGGCTACGCCCGGCGTCACTTTGGCGTCTGGAAGCAGGGCAACCGATCCCGGGGCAATTCGGTGGGACTGGTAATGTGCCACCGGTGTGGAATCGGTCTGTGCGAAGCTGAAGGGCAGCAAGGCCAGAATAACCAGCGCGGATCGAAGCATCATCGTGATTTCCCCGTAAGTGTAAGAGTGCGGCAATACTACACCTTACTTACAACTCGCGCTGCACTTAGTTGGGAACGAGGCGATTCTGCTCTCTGCCGGAGGTTTGAGCGGCTCGGGGCAGAAAAGATGGAACCAATTCACGGGATCTGCGTAGTGCTGTGCAACAACGGATTTTTTCGGGTGTTCAGGAGGACGCATGGAACCTGTCATCGGTATGGACTGCCCGCCTGCGATGGAAGGCAATTTCCTTTCGCCAACTGCCCTTATCTGGCAGGACATTCTCGCCCAGGCAATGACCGGCGAACTGATTGCTGCAATGAATTACACCTCGTTGTCGCAGATATGTGACGATCCGGGAGAGATAGCCGATGCCCTGGAACACGCGCAGGGGGAACGTGGTCACGCCGCTGCCTTTGCTGCCGAGGGCCGCAGAATCGGAGTAGACGTTCCGAATAATGTTGATGCGAAGCACTGGAAGCGCCTCCGCGAGGCCTTTCTGCGCTGCGTTGCAGATCGTGACTTCATCGGCTGCCTGATCGTGCAGGAGATTATGCTGGAGTCCTTCGCTGTCGCAAGCTATGCGCGCGTGGCGAGGGTGGCGGCGGGAAGTCTCGGCAAGACCTTTGCCGCGATCGCAGCGGAAGAAGAAGAGCATATCGATCACGCGATGGAGATTCTCAGACGAGAGCGGGCGCTGGACAGGAAGCGCTTCGACGACAAGGTGCACCGGCTGCATCTGGATGTGATGACGACGCTCTCAGAGATGATGGCGAGGGATTGCAGGACCGGCCACTGCGAGGTGTGCCACGGAAGCTGTGTGAAGCCGTCGCTCTTCGAGGTGAGCCTGAGTGCGGTCGAGCTTCGCGGAGCGTCGCTGCAACAGTATTTGAAGACGCTCGACATGCTGGGACTGCCTGGTGAGGTGACGCTTCAATGGGTAGCTCAGTTGCCGGTGTAGTTAGTCGAGAGCGGTTGATCTCTGATGATTCTGACGTCATCGATTTTGCGCTGATCGGGCATCAGGAGAGTTGGAAAGCAGCCGCGGATGTGCTCGCCGTCCTGCGCGGACCGGAGCGCACGCCTCTGCCGGACGACGAGATTCGCGACATACTTCCCTGGATTCCGCCCCGAGCCGTGTGCCATGTCGAAATCGGATCGACCTGCGTGTCGGCCGACGGGGTGACTTCCAGAGTTCGAGCGCGCGGCCTCTACATAGACACTTTCATTCCTTCTGATCGTCTCGATTCCGCCTACCTGCATGAGAACATCGCCCGCGTTCGAGCGGCCGCAGCCTGCGCGATCCGGGCAGGCGCGAAGATCGTAAGTCTGGGCGGATTCAGCTCCATACTGATCGAGGGGAACTTCGAGCTGCTTCCGGAAAGGCACGCGACTGTTTTCACAACGGGCAACACGCTGACTGTCGGCTTCATCGTGCAGGGCGTCCGGAAAATGTGCGCGCTGGAGGACCGGGATCTTCGCGCGTCGACGCTGCTGATTGTGGGCGCAACGGGAGATGTAGGTTCGGGCTGCGCCCGTTGCCTTGCGCCTCTGGTGCGGCGTGTGCTGCTCAGCGCGCGCAATCTGGAGCGGCTGCACAGGCTAGCTGCTGAACTGGAAGCCGATGGCGTCGAGGTGGAGTTTGCAACGGATGTGCGCCGATTTTCCCACGAAGCGGATGTTGTGATCTGCGCGGCCAGCCTGGCGACGCCGTCATTCCTGCTCAGCCGCATCGGGCCGGACGCGATCGTCTGCGATGCGGGCTATCCGAAGAACCTTTCGGCGAGTGCGCAGATGCCGGGAGTCAGAGTCTTCTTCGGAGGACTGGGACAGATCTCCGGCGGAATGCGATTCGAGCCTGATTTTCGCGGAATTCTGAACCGGCATCCCTTCCCCGACGTAGTTCACGGATGTCTGCTCGAAGGCATGGCTCTTGCTCTGGAAGGCCGATTCGAGCCCTTTTCGCAGGGCAGAGGATCGATCACTCCGGAGCGGGTTGCGCAGATTGAGCGAATTGCCGCACGGCATGGGATCCACCTTGCGCCGCTCTACAATGCCGATGGACCGGTTGAAGTCGATGCAGATGCTGGGAAATGCGTGGCGTCTTCGGCTTTCTAATCCTGAACACACGAAGTTCGGACTCGCGAAGCTGGGACCTTGGATCAGAGCTTATCGGCTAGTCACGGCTCGATTCGGTCTGCGGCTCGATTGGAGAGAGATGGGATGCGTATTGCGGTAGTCTCTGACATTCACGGCAACCGGACAGCGTTTGAGGCGGTGCTGGCGGATATGAAGCAGACTGCTCCCGACGTGATTTTCCATGGCGGGGATCTGGCCGATGCGGGATCGAGTCCAGCTGAGGTAGTGGACCGCGTTCGCGAGTTGGGTTGGCCGGGGGTGTTGGGCAATACCGATGAAATGCTCTTTCGACCGGAGGCGCTGTCGGAGTTCGCGCTGCGGTCTCCGGGGCTGCAACCGCTTTGGGCGGCGATCGAAGAGATGGCTGCGGCGACCCGAGAACTGTTAGGAGAAGACAGACTCGCATGGCTCGCCAGCCTGCCGCGCAGCCAGATATGTGGCCCGATGGCGCTGGTTCATGCCAGTCCGGAGAGTCCTTGGCGTGCGCCGGCGCAGGAGGCGAGCGATGTCGAGTTAGAGTCGGTTTACGGGGTGCTGGCCAAGCCGGTTGCGGTCTATGCGCATATTCATCAGCCGTATATTCGAAGTGTCTTGGGAAAGATTGTTGCGAATACCGGCAGCGTCAGTTTGTCATATGACGGTGATCGTCGCGCCTCGTATCTGTTGCTGGATGAAATGGATACATCCCTCGAACCGACAATCCGGCGGGTGCAGTACGATCTGGAACGCGAGCTTCGGGTTCTGGCAACGTGCAGGCTGCCTCGCGCGGATTGGATTGCAGGGATTCTGCAGAACGCCCGCCCGCAGATGCCGTGAAATCGAATCCCTCAGTCAGACGGCTCTTACGGGGTTAACGGCAAATCCGCTGTCAGAAGTTGCGCCCGCCAGAGCGCGCCTTCGACGGCGACTACGCCTTGCTGCGAAAAAGCCATGTTTGGAGCGGACTGCTTGAGGAGGTCGGTGAGGCGGGCGCGCACGAGGTCCATTTTTTCAAGAACGCTGCCGGTGAAGGCTGCGGGGATTTCGTCGGTGAGCCCATGGCGCTGACGGAGTTTGTGGCGGACAAGCAGGATGGAATCGGCCAGATCGGCGGCGGCCTGCAGCAGCACGCGGGTTGCGACTTCGTCGCCCTCCTCGGCTGCTGTTGAAATGAGCGGCGCGAGGGCTGAGAAATCGGGGCCGGGGATGGCGTTGCCGAGGTTGACCAGTTCTTCAAGGGTTTGCGTGCCCCAGGCGGCGGCTACGCGATCTAGAATCGTGGTCCGTTCGCCGCGGTCGTAGGCGTGCAAGGCCTGGCGGATGCCGTGCAGGCCAATCCAGTAGCCGGAGCCTTCGTCGCCGAGAACCGAGCTGTAGCCGCCGGCACTTTCCCGCTCACCCGTGGCGGTGCGGCCGATGCAGTTGGAGCCGGTTCCAGCGATTTGCAGG
>Ga0302326_10026184_pt1 | contig 11802 bp, 11 predicted proteins | sample Palsa_T0_3_FD_202264 | JGI IMG/M metagenome (GOLD analysis project Ga0302326, IMG submission 202264) | Peat permafrost microbial communities from Stordalen Mire near Abisko, Sweden - Palsa_T0_3 | ecosystem: Environmental > Terrestrial > Soil > Palsa > Peat permafrost | place: Sweden: Abisko... | reverse complement strand
TCGCTGGTGGATCGGCCGGGCGTGCCGGTCAGCTTATGGAACGCGACCGGGGACAAGATAGAGACGGATGGAAGGATGGTTGTGGTGGGTTTCTAGTTTTTCGCGATTCTGCGTGAGTGTGCGACAAGGATTAAATGTGGTGACAGGATACTCATTTCCCGATTTAAGTGCAACAAACCGCGAGACGTGTCATCGCGAATTTGCGCCGGCACTTAGTCCAGGCTGGGGACAGCCTCTTCCGCTTGAAGACTCCATTTATCAGTTCACTTCTTCCCCGTCAGGAAAGTTCCTCGCGTTCTCGATCGATCAACAGATGACTTCGTGGGCCGACATGGCTCGGGACACCGTCTTCACAGTCGGGCCTGTACCCGACGCGCAGCTTCAGTACGGACCATGCGGACAGTACCCGTTAAACACCGGGAGCTCGGCAAGCGTTTTTGACGCCCCCGGAATCGCGGCTACGGAACCTGGAACCGGATCGCCTGCAACGTTTGCATTTGTCACCTGGGCGTTTCAGCTTAACGTCTCCGTCTTTGTTACTGGATTTGGTTGGACACCATGTCCGGAAGTAGATTGGACTTCATTTGTGCTTTTGACTTCGACCTTTCACGACGGCACAGTCACGCAGGAAGCCACGGGCGGTGTCAATGTGCTTACCCCGCCCACGCCATGACCGAACGCAAAAAACAGCGTTTGCGGGTGCTGGTCTTCGTTGGCTTAACTGTTCAGGCGGGCGCGAGCGGCCAAGTTAACGACAGGTCTCCATCGGACCTCATAAAGTCCCTAACCCGTCAGTCAGAGTCGACCCAGGAGCCAGGGCAAGATGATCGTCTCGATTGTCGCGTCGACACCGAAGGCCGCGCCGCGTATAAGGCGCTGCTCGATTTTGGCCCCAAAGCGATTCCAGCAATCGAGAAATACCTTGAGTCTCTCCGCACGGCAGAAGGTGAGAAGCCGACAGCTCCAGCCTACAACGCCCAATGGGTGTTGTACGCCTACGCAAGAATCGAAGGAACAGCCGCATTTCCGCGGCTTTGGGAAATGGCCTATGACCCAAAACTGTTTGGCCTTCGGCTGACCTTATTGGATTCCTTCGCGCTCGCATTTGATCTCACCTCTTACGTGTCCGAACTCTACCCTGCCGCAGGAGTTTATCATTGCCATTTCCTTCAGCCACGCGACGGATTGAACCGATTGATCCTCGGATGGGAGCGAGGCGACGAGGCTCTCGTACAAGCGAGTCTCGGACCAGAAGCAAAGGCCACCTTGCATTCGTTGTTGGAGCACCGGACTTGGACCGAATTACGGGCGGAGCTGTCCTCCGGAACCACGCACTTCGGCTTCGGTATTGGTTACCGCTTTGACGTTCCGAGCCCCTGGTCGGTCCCCGAAGTGGCAGCGGAGGACTTCAAGGACGCGACCTCCGAAAGCCGCCCTGAGCTTGAGACGCGATTCAAAACAATGCGCGGACAAGACTGCGGGACTTATCATGTCAGGTTCCTCAGGACTCCGACGGGCGAGATCCGACTGTCGACGACCTACCTGGTGGACAATCCGGACCTCGCTGGCCTGCTGCGACTGATTGGCTCTTGTGCGACCCAGTAGCCCGCGCAGAGCCGACCGCTCAGTAGCCCTCGGAGTTCCCCTTGCTGTAACCCTGGTTCTGGTACAAGCGGCTGCCCAAGTGAAGACCTCACAGGGGCCCCCCGGAAATTTCCCCGCGCAGCCTCACAATCGACGTGACACCGGCGATTGGAAGCTCGGTCGGCTACCTGCTAAAAGTCTGCAGTCCGAGAGACCGATTCGCCTACATCGTCGATGCTGAATCTGGCGTGTATCACGCTCTTACAATATCGTTCGCCACGCCGGTGACCATTCTCGCCCAGACGCTCAGGTGGTCGATACGATGGTCCGCGCGGCCAACTTTATGCGAAGCGTCAAGCGCTGAGCGAAGCCGCGCGGGCGCGCCCCGGCTCAATTCCGGTGGCAGATCTGCAATCCCTCGCGCGGTTTGTGCTGTCTATGCAAACGCCTGAAGGTAGCTTTTTCTCAAAGTACCGTCCCGGCGTCGGACTGTCCTGTGATGGGGAGAGCCTGTATTATCCGGGTGAAGCCGCACTCGGGCTGATTGAACTCTACGAGCTAGACCATTCGCGCCAGTGGATGGAGGCCGCGGCCAGGGCTCTCTCCTCTCTGGCCAAGAGCCGTCAGGATGCGAACGATATCCCCGATGACCATTGGGCAATTATCGCGACCGAGAAGCTTATATCGCATTATGATCGCGCAGCATCCCCCAGCTCGCGCGATGAGTTGATACGGCACGCCCGCGACATTTGCAGAGCTATGCTCGCCGAGCAAGTCACGGCTGCACACGACCCGAAGCTCGTCGGTGGATTCACGCCGGACGGGCGAACCACTCCCACTGCCACCCGATTGGAGGGCCTACTGGCAGCGCTGGAATTTTTACCACGCGAGGACGCAGCGCTGCGAGCGCGAATCGAAACTGCGGCAAAACTCGGTGTCGCTTTCCTCTTACGCACCCAAATCGTTTCCTGACCCTTCGCTGGCGGCGTGCCAGCCACGATGCCAGGACATACGTCTGTAGTGATGAACGCCCAAGCGCGAGAATCCGAGGTCCGAATCGATTACGTGCAACACGCGCTCTGCGCATGGCTTCGCTACGAGGACATGCTCCAACGCGGCCGCGCGCGAAAGTCCAACTGACCTGGATGATCTCTTCCTTCCTTCGTCACCAACCAAGTCAACTGCCAAATCCCAACACCCTCAACAACTTCCCAACCCAGACTCCCCATTTCCTCGTCCCGATCCCATAAACTCAAAGCGATTCGGGAGATTCCTGCGTCGCGTCCGTTCGCCTTCGACCGCCCGCCCCCCGGCCTGTACAAAAAATGAAGGAACGAACCCAAATCCAAGAACCGGACTCCCAAGTAGACGATCCGGACGGCCAGTCGGAAAAAGCTTGGGCCTTCGACACCACCCGCACCGATCCAGGCTTCGCTCTCGTCGAACTGGATGAACGAACCTGGCTTCGTTTTTTCAAAACAGCAGTTCGACCGCCCTGCCTGGCGATGGATGCGTCAAAGACGGCCACTGCGTCCCACAAACGAACAGGAAGCTGCAGCATACTTGGCATCTCGCATGCTAACTTCTTCCCTATGGACTTGAAATTCGCGCTCCGTTCACTCCTCAAGAACCCCGGCTTTACCCTACTCGCCGTGCTTGTCATGGGTTCCTTTATTGAGATTGGATGCAGAGACTAAAGCGGCAAAAGGCATTTGATCCAGGACTCAGGAACGTCAGCTCTGGCCTGGCGGGCGTCGTGCTTGCTGCCCTCAGTTGCGGACTAACGGGCTGCTCCCGTTTTTGTCGAGATACGGAGGTGTCGAGGCAGTCCAGTCCCGACGGCAATTTTGTGGCTGTGGTGTTTTACCGTAACTGTGGGGCCACAACGCCATTCACAACGGAGATCTCCGTGCTGCGATCGGTGGACCGACTAGCCGACGGGTCTGTAGGAAACATCTTTTCCATGGCCGACCCGCCAGGTACCCCAGAGCCCCTATCACGAAATGGAGTGATCGACGTGCGCCTAAACTGGAGATCGCCTCAACGTCTGGCCATATCCACGCCGAGGCGCGCAGTCGTAGGAAAACGGGTTGATAGCGTCAACGGGATTAAAATCGAGTACAGCAGTTTCGATTAGCCGAGTTGACATTACGTGGCTCAGCTATTTTCGGGGAGTGTCGATGCACTGGGTTCACAACCCAACCAACCCCAAAAATCCCTCGCCATCAACGATCTCCCCAAACCTCTCAGCTAATCTCGCTCACCGCCGTGCTATCCATTCGCCATGGAGCAAGCAACCAGCCGTCCGGCGTCCTGTTCTGGCTTCGTTTTTTCAAAACAACATTTCGACCGCCACGCCCACCGATGGATGCGTCAAAAACAGCCACTGCGTCCCACAAACGAACAGGTAGCCGCAGCATACCTATGTATATGCTCCACCTAACTTGGCCTCTCACCTGCTGACCCCATCCCCTATGGACTTCAAATTCGCGCTCCGTTCACTCCTCAAAAACCCCGGCTTTACCTTACTCGCCGTGCTTGTCATGGCGCTCGGTATTGGAGCGAATACCGCTGTATTCAGTGTGGTGAACGCGGTCCTGCTGAAGCCGCTGGCGTACTCTGACCCGAATCGCATCGTCACGCTCAGCTCTCTGTGGCGCAAGAGCGGAGGCCACGGCCAGGTCTCAGCGCCCGATTATCACGACTGGCAGCGCCAGAGTTCCGCCTTCCAAGCCATGGCCTACTATCAGAACGACGAAACTGCCGTCACCGCGGGCTCCTCAGCCGAATACGGAAGAGTAGCGCTGGTTACGCCTGAGTTCTTTCGGGTTTTCGGTATTGAGCCGCTGCTCGGCCGCAGCTTCACGCCGGAAGAGCAGAAGCCGGGTGGCGCCGCCTCCGTTGCCATCAGCCACTCGTTTTGGCAAAGCCACTTCGGCGGCAACGAACGGGCGCTCGGCCAAACGCTGCGCATGCTGGATAAGACATTCACTGTCGTAGGCGTGCTGCCGCGCGGATTCCACTTCCCGGAGAAGACCGATATCTGGATTCCCGCCTCTACTTTCCCTGAAACCGACTCGCGCTCCGCTCACAACTATCGGGTGGTCGGCCGCTTGAAGCCGGACGTCAGTCTGGAGCAAGCGCAAGCGCAGATGACTTCCATCGGCACGCGGTTGGAGCAGCAATTTCCATCCAGCAACAAGAACAAGAATGTCGCCGTTACTCGCATGCGCGACGAAATGGTGAGAAATGTCCAGCTCACGCTGTACCTCCTGCTGGGCGCGGTCGCGCTGGTGCTGCTCATCGCTTGCGCCAACGTAGCCAATCTGCTGCTGGCGAAGGCCACCACCCGAACTCGCGAAATCGCCATTCGCGCGGCCGTGGGCGCCAGCCGCGCCCGCATCATACGCCAGTTGATCACCGAAAGTATGTTGATGGCCCTGTTTGCCGGTATCGCCGGTCTGATCCTGGCCGTGTGGGGCTCCTCGGCGCTGGTGGCATTGGCACCCGCCGACGTGCCGCGGCTGGCGGAAACCAGCATCGATGGCTGGGTGCTCGCCTTCACGCTCGGCGCCTCCTTGATCTCGAGCCTCCTGTTTGGTCTGGCGCCGGCACTGCATGCCTCACGGGTTGATTTGAACGACGCACTCAAGCAGGGCGGGGGACGCGCATCAGTGGGCCTAGGAGCCGGGCGTATGCGCGGTGCGCTGGTGGTAGCTGAAATCGCTCTCTCGGTGATTCTGCTCGCCGGCGCCGGCCTGCTCATCAAAAGCTTCCATGCGCTGAATAATGTGGCGCTCGGTTTTCTTCCCGAACACATCCTGGTGATGGAAACCAGTGTTCCCTCTAGCGATGATCCCGCCAGCGCCCGCCGCGCCACTCGCTTTTATAAGGACCTGCTGCGCGATGTCGCCGTTCTGCCTGGCGTGGTTTCCACTGCCGCCACGCGCGCCACGCCCGGTCACACGGCATCCGACGGCGGCTACTGGCTGGATCATCTACCGCCTATGGACCAACTGAACGTTTCCGCTCCTCAGGCGGTTTTCTCGGATGTATCCCCGGGCGCATTCCGCACGCTCGGGATTCCGCTGCGAGCCGGCCGCGATTTTAGCGACGGCGACACCTACGACGCGCCCTTCTCCGCCATTGTCAACGAGGCTTTAGCCAGGAAGTCGTTTCCGGGTCAGAATCCCATCGGACGCGTGATTTTCTGCGGCATGGATATGGATTCCTTGAAAGGGATGACCATCGTCGGTGTGGTGGGCGATGTGCGCCAGTTCGGCCCGGCGCGCGAGCCGTGGCCGGAGATCTACATGCCCTTCGAGCAACATCCGCAGCCATCCACCGCGCTCAGTATTTTAGTCCGAACCACCAACCCTCCCGCCGCGCTGCAGGAAACCCTGCGCCGCAAAACCCGCGCGCGCTCGGCCGACGTGCCGGTGAAATTTACTACTGTGGATGCCTCGCTCGCCGAAAACGTCGCCGCGCCCCGATTCCGTACGTTGGTTCTCGGCATATTCGCGGCGGTCGCAGTGAGCCTGGCCATGGCCGGAGTCTACGGCGTCATGGCCTATCTGGTAAGTCGGCGCTCGAGCGAAATCGGCCTTCGCATGGCGCTGGGCGCCGGCCCGCGCGACATATCCCGCCTGGTATTGCGCGAAGGAATGCTGCTCGCCTGCTTTGGTTTAGTGCTCGGTTTGGCCGGCGCAGTTGCAGCCACCCGGCTGCTGGCCAGCTTCCTGTTTGAAGTGCAGCCCGGTGATCCCATGACATACGCCGGTGTCGCGGTCCTGCTGTTGCTGGTAGCTCTGGCCGCCAGTTACATTCCAGCGCACCGTGCCTCGAAAGTAGATCCCCTAATCGCATTGCGCCAGGAGTAGCGCACGCTTGGGAGCGTGCGCCCCGGTTTTCAACGGAGAGTAACAGTGGCGCAAGCAGCCTGCATGCTCAACGTGCCACACTAGGGTATGGCTCGAGGTTGGGAAAGCAAATCGGTCGAGGCCCAAATCGAACTGGCGGAATCCCGTCGTTCCTCCAAGCATGCCGTCGCGGTAAATGCCAGGGAAGTGGAACGAATCAAAAAGCGCGAAAGCTTGCTCCTGTCCCGCACTCGCGTGGTGCATGATCTCGCATCCGCGAATAATCCGCGCTATCGGGAAATCCTGCTGGCCGCATTGAAACATCTCGACGATAAGCTCTCGGAAATTGAGTAACCCGCGGCTCCGAATAGCCGAGGCACGTGACTCGGAAGCGATCACGCGTCTCATTAATGCTGCTTTCCAGGTGGAGAGCTTCTTTAAGGGTGGCAATCGGCTGGACTTAGCCGAAGTACAGGCCCGTTTGGCCAAAGGCCGATTCATTCTAGCCGAGGAAGGCCATGTCATCCTGGGCTGCGTGTATGTGGAACCAGACGGCGAACGAGCCTATCTCGGCCTGTTATCGGTAGAGCCCACTCTGCAGGGTTCAGGCATCGGAAAGCGCTTGATGGATGCAGCGGAGGACCATTGCCGCGCGGCTGGTTGCCGCTTCGTGGATCTTCGCGTAGTTAATTTGCGAAAGGAGCTCCTGCCTTTTTATCAGAAACTCGGCTATGCACCATCCGGTACCGCGCCGTTCCCTGAGGATGCGCCTACGTTATTGCCCTGCCACTTCTTGCTAATGTCCAAGGCTATTCCTCCAAAAATCCGGCATTGAACAACGGCCGGCCCGCCAGCGCGGTGTAAAAGGCGTAGCCAGTCAAAGCGACAATGCACACCAGCGTAAAGATCGCGCTGCCGGCATACCAAGCCGAAAAGTCGGTGGTGACCGGAAACAACACCAGCACGCTCGCCACGCAAGCTCCCACTACATAGGGAAACAAGCCGCAGCGCAGCATGACATACAGCATTACGGAAATTTGCAGCAATCGAATCGGCAATGTCATGAAGGCGCTGCCATTGGTAGCCAACATGCCGAGCGCGGCGAAAAACAAAACGAAAACCGCCGCTGTCAGCCATTCCTTCCGAAAGATAAGCCGGAAGACAAACAGCACGAAGAAAATTCCCAGGGTATTTAAAATGGAGTTCGGCAGCATTCCGATCATGGCGCTGGCCACGCGCGCAACGCCCAAAACGGTCCCCAACAGAACGGCTTGGGAAGGGACGCCGCTGGATTGCGTGTTGATCAGCGCGCTGATCTGGGTTGCGAACGCGGAAAATACGCCGAAGAAAATGCCCACCAACAGATGTCCGCCCACCACCGGATCGCGCAGCCGGCCGTTCAGCACCCGCGTCCACGAAATCATGGTTTGCGGCCAGCGCCGCCGCACATATGGCTCCAGCGCGACATAGAGTAGCCACATCAGCAGCGCGATCAGTAAATTGACGCTGAGGCCCATGATGACAATAATCAGTTCCGCGGCGCTCGCCATGTGGTGGGTTCCCAAGGCCCAGGAAATCATGCCCAGAGCAAACAAAAAACCAGACAGACGGAACGCGCTGCGCCAGTCCGCCCGGCCCAACTTAACATTGTGGCGCGCCAGCAGGCACGCTCCAATCACCAGGCCGCACAGGAAGGTCAGAACAATCACCAGCAGAATTTTTTGACTGAGGGTTTGTTCGGCGGGCTGCATTCGTTCCGCGCGGGTCCACGGGCTGATGAGCGCAAAGTACACCAGTTTTCCCCGCCACCACGCCGCCTCCGCCCGGAGCGGATTCGCGTCGCCGGGATAGGTTCCCGTCCAGGCTGCCCGTTGGTCGCAGATCGCGAGCGGCGTCCAGTGCGGCTCGGCGGTTTTGAAGCGCGCCGCATCCAGTCCCGCGGCCGCCAGCAATGCATTTCCGTCCAACGGCTGAGTGGACGGCGGTGATTCATCCACTTGCGGCGGCACTGCCTCAAACGCCGCCAGGTGTCCTTGTGGGTCCAGCTCCACCTCCAGCATCCCGCTTATATCCAGGGCGGGATCGCCGGATGTCACGGTTCCATCGTTTCCGAACTCGGCGGCCACCATGTCGCGCGGGCTGGTGCGGTACCAAAAAAGAATTGGCGCGGGTTGTCCGGTACTCAAGTGCGAGAGCGTATTGACGGACTTTCCGCGCTTGTCCAGATCCTGCAAATAGTCGGCGGCGTAGTGCATGCCGTAAGCGGTGTCGAACGGCTTTTCCGGATATCCGAACGCCCGCGCCAGATCCCGCGCTTTATGCGCCAGCGTGTCCGGAGAATTTTCGAGCGGGGTTTTCGAAATCCATCCCGTCTTGGATTGCAGGATGGGAATACCCGCCAGGCATCCCGCGATCGCCACCAGACAACCCAGGGCAACCAGCGGCCGCAGCGCTTCGCGATCCGTAGCCAGCGCCACCAGTTCCGGGGACGGTGTTTCACCCGCCGCCAATGCGGCCGCCAGCGGGTCTCCGCCCGGGAGCGCGGCGGCAACCGCCAGTGCGGACGCGGGGCGCTTGAGCGGATCCTTTTCCAGACAACGCCGGACCACGCGCTCCACCGCCGGGTCCAGATCGCGCACGTGCGAAATCAGGCTGGGCGGAGCAGCTTCGTCGCGCAGCCGCGTCATCTCAGCCAGGCTGTTCGCTTCGAAAGCACGCTTGCCGGTGAACATTTCGTAGAGCACCAGGCCCAGCGCGTAGATGTCGCTGCGCACTGTCACTTCCGTGCCCGCTAATTGTTCGGGCGCCATGTAGGCCGGCGTTCCATGGCGGATCTCGGCGCCTTGAATCTGGCTCGCGATTCCCGCCAGGCCGAAGTCCGTTACCAGCACTTGGCCGCGCCCGTCTATCATGATGTTGGCCGGTTTCAAGTCGCGGTGCAGTACGCCTTTGTCGTGCGCGGCGGCCAGCCCGGCGCAGAGCTTGCGCGCCATCTCGATGGCCGTATCGTTCGGCAGGCGCCCGATCCGCCGCAAAAGCGTGCTCAGGTTCTCGCCGTCGACATATTCCATCGAAATGTAGGGCTGTCCATCCACTTCGCCGATGTCGTAAACGCGGCACACATTGGGATGCGAAACCTGCCGCGCGATGCGCACCTCATTGTGAAAGCGCGCGAGAGTATCGGGATCCGCCGCCGTGGACTCGGGCAGAAATTTCAACGCCACCTGCTGGCTTAACCGGAGATCGGTGGCGCGATATACTTCGCCCATTCCGCCGCGGCCCAGCAATCCCAGGATTCGATAGCGCTCGGCCACCAGTGTGCCAGGCAGAAAACGCCCCTCATCGGGCGAATCGGATGACCCGGAGCCACTCGACGTCCGGCTTCGCTGCGCTGCAAAGGATGACGGCGCGGGCATCGCCATCGTTTCGTCGCTGTTGGATTTCGGCGTGAGTACCGACCCGCAAGATCCGCAAAAACGATTGCCTTCCAGCATTTCGGCGGAGCAGGATGGGCACTTGGTCATACTGGGCGCAACTCGCAAAACCGGTACACAAGTTTCCCATTTGCGGACACTGTTTCGCAACCCCGCTCCACCAATTCAACCGCTTAATGTGGCAGCCCGCTTGCCCTGGATAGAGTAAACGGGTAAACATGACTTGTGTGACCATGAGCTCGGAAAGACAGGGGGAGCGCGATAGCCGCCAACAAGTGAACACCAAATTGCGGATTCTGGTGGGCGATGATCAAGTGGACATTCTGGAGGCGCTGCGCCTGTTGCTGAAGGGCGCCGGGTATGAAAGCGTACTGGTGGATTCGCCGCAAGCCTTGCTGCGCGCCGCGCGGGCTGAGCCATTCGATTTGATCCTGATGGATCTGAATTACGCGCGCGACACTACGTCCGGCGCCGAGGGCTTGGACCTGTTATCCAGCCTGGAGTCTCAGAAGAACGCAGCGCCGGTGATTGTGATGACGGCGTGGGGCAACGTGGAACTGGCGGTGGAGGCGATGCGCCGCGGCGCCTGCGACTTTGTGCAAAAGCCCTGGGACAACGCGCGGCTGCTGGGCACAATTCGCAAACAGGCCGATGAGGCTGTGGCGAGAGTGAAAGCCGACCGTCAAGTCCAATCCGAACTTGAAATCGCGCGCAACGTCCAGCAGAAATTATTTCCAGGCCAGACCCGCCATCTTCCTTCCATCGACTACGCCGGCCAGTGCGTCCCGGCGCGGGAAGTCAGCGGCGATTACTACGATTTTCTGGATATCGGCGACAGCGGCCTCGGCTTTGTGCTGGCCGACGTTTCCGGAAAGGGCGTGGCTGCCGCGTTGTTGATGGCGAATCTGCAGGCCTGCTTCCGTAGCCAGTCCCAGGATGCGCTGCGGCAGCCCGCCAGCATGCTGAAGGCGGTGAACAAGCTTTTTTGCGAATCGACGCCGCCGGAACACTTCGCGACTTTATTCTTTGCCGATTATGAAGATCGCACCAGGCGCCTGCGCTACGTCAATTGCGGCCACTTGCCCCCGATCCTGATTCGCGCGGATGGAACGGTGGAGCGTCTGCCCGCAACCGCCACCGTGCTGGGCGTGTTTACCACGTGGAGCAGCGAAGAACGCACAGTGGATCTTGCGCCGGGCGATACGCTGGTTCTATTTTCCGACGGAGTAACCGAGGCTGGGGTGGAGACCGAAGCTGAATTCGGCGAGGATGGGCTGCTGCGCGTGATTCGCGCGAATCAAGGCAGCACCGCTGAGACTTTGGTGAATGCGATCGTCAGCGCGGTTGCAGGAGAAAAAGAGGATGATGTCACGGTAGTGGTTATTCGTTTGGCCCCTTCGGTTTAGTATTGTGGGGCGTGCGGGAATATCGGACCAGCCGCAGGTTCTCATGGCTAAATTCACATTCGAAGGTCATCCCGAGTTTTTCCATGATCCGTATCGATGCCGTGTTCTCCGGCCGTGCAATGGAGATGATTCGCTCCAAGCCGGCCTGCTCTAACGCGTGCCGCAACGCTGCTCGGGCTGCTTCGGTGGCCAGGCCCTGGCCCCACCATTCGCGGGCTAGCCACCAGCCTATTTCAGGGTCCGGGGCAGTGCGCCAGAACCCTACGCCACAGAAGCCGATTAGTTCCAGCTTGGGCTTTCGCAGCAGCTTCCAGCGGCAGAAGTTCCGCTCGGAATACAGCTTTATCTGATGATCCACGAAGGCCCGGATTTGTTCATTGGACCAAGGAACGCCGCCGGTAATGTAACGCATCACTTGCACGTCGGTTGCAATGGGACGGAAATCGGTCCAGTCGGAGCTTCGCCATTTATCCAGTACGAGCCGCTCGGTCTCAAAAGGAACAGATAAGATAGGGTTCA
>Ga0302326_10026183_pt1 | contig 11802 bp, 10 predicted proteins | sample Palsa_T0_3_FD_202264 | JGI IMG/M metagenome (GOLD analysis project Ga0302326, IMG submission 202264) | Peat permafrost microbial communities from Stordalen Mire near Abisko, Sweden - Palsa_T0_3 | ecosystem: Environmental > Terrestrial > Soil > Palsa > Peat permafrost | place: Sweden: Abisko... | reverse complement strand
TTGAGGAAGGCGCCGGTTAGCTTCAAGGCTTATCGGCAGGCTTCGCAAATCCGCTTTTCCGCGTGGACAATTGAAATATATTGAATTCCCACTAATGCATGGTAGTCTAAGGTTTGTGCAGACATACGACCATCATGGAAAACCGTTCGGACGTTCGTGGAACGGCAGAAGACCAGCCCCCACGAGCGCCCGATCGCCCTCATGCTATGCAATAGCCGCTAAAAAGCGTAAAAGATTATTTATTTCTGCGCCGTCTGCGCTTTTTCGTGACTATTTCAATCCCAGCTTGATCCGACCTAATCCGACCTAATCCGACCTAATCCGACCTAATCCGACCTAATCCGACCTAATCCGACCAATGGCGAAATTATTCTTATGCACAGCGAAAATCAAATCGTGAAAGCCTGGATGAAAGGATTTCGCTAACGCCTATTAACGCCTAAAAATTTTTTTGTGAAAATGTAGCTCAAAAAGGACGACCCAAAATGAGGGCGCCCTGGCCCGGTTATGGATTCCGTTTATGATTGCCTTGAGCGACCCATCCAGAGCACAATTGGCTGGAGTCCTATGAACAAACTAATAAACTTATTGGCAATCATGTCGGTCAGCTTCGCCGTTTCGCTTCCTGCGGCGGACAGGACCTTTATAGATTATTTTCTTCCGATGCCGATTCATGATCGTTTGACCACCAACATTTGGGGCGCGGCCGGCGTCCTGCCTCGCGATCCGCTCAACGGCCTTGAAGACCAAACCCTGAAGCAGTGGTATTATTGGGATGGACAGATCATCAAGTCGGCCAATGGCAAGTATTATATGTTTGCCAGCCGCTGGGACCAGGCCAAAGGGCATGGTGGCTGGGGCGGCTCATCCGCCGTCTATGCGGTCAGCGATAATCTCTTTGGGCCTTATATTGACAAGGGACTTGTCTGGCCGGACGTGGTCAAAGGGGTGGCGGGAAGAGGACATAACGTAACGGCGTTGGTTTTGCCGGACGGACGTTATGCCGTGTTGATCAGCGAGACCAGGCCGGGGAGCATTTACATTTCCAAGTCACTGGATGGTCCTTGGGAATTTCAGGGGCCGATTACATTTACGACCAATGAGTTCAGTGGCAACGGCAAGAGATTGGGATCCAACATGAGCATCATGGTTCGACCGGATGGCAGCTTTGAGATCGTGCAACGGTCCGGCCTGGTTTTGATCAGCACCAACGGCGTCATGGGGCCTTACGAGGTTCAAGGTCCCAGTGTTTACCCAAAAACAATCGAGGGCAAACCCGTGCGCAATTTGGAGGATCCCGTGGTGTGGTATAGCGGAGGCCTTTATCACATCGTGGTCAACAGTTGGAGCGCGCGCAAGGCCTACCACCTGACTTCAACCGATGGCATCCACCATTGGACCTTGCGGGGATTGGCGTACGATCCGACGGCTGACTGTGTGCGCTACATGGATGGAACTGTCAATCATTGGAATAAAATGGAACGCCCCGGCGTGTATATTGAAAATGGCCATGTTGCGGCGGTCACTCTTGCCACCATTGATATTCCCAAAGAGGAGGACAAGGGGAATGAGCCGCACGGCAGCAAAGTGATTGTGGTTCCATTTGACGGCGCGGCCCTCGATCGTGATCTGCAAAACAATACCCAGGCCGCGGCACCTGCGAACCCATGAATGACAGCTTGCCACAAAGGCCGCCATCCTCCACAATTGACGGCCATGGAGTCCCATGAGCTTTTGCGTGAGGTGTTTCAGAAGGTAAGCCCCAAACAGGCCGCCGCCGAAATGGGTCTTTCCGTTTCCATGATCTACAAGTGGGCCGAATCGCCCGCCAGCACCAGTGGCGCGGCCAATCCCCTTGACCGCGTCGCCGCCCTTATCCAGTGCACCGATGATCCCAGCATCGTCCAATGGGTTTGTCATAAGGCGGGTGGCTTTTATGTCAAGAATCCAGACGCAGCTCATCCTCACGCGCTCCGTTTGGTTCCTGCCATGAACAGTGTCGTCCAGGAATTCGCTGATTTGTTATCCGTCATGGCGGCGGCTGCGGCCGACAGCCAGATCACCCCTGCCGAATCCAAGTCCATTCGCGGCCGCTGGGAGAACCTCAAGTCCGTCACGGAAGAATTCGTCCGATGCTGCGAAGAGGGCAGTTTCAGGGAGTTGAAGGACCGCAAGGGGTGATGAGCAGCGATTATTTTACGTCTGCCGCCAGCACATGCTCAACGCTCGTGATGAGGAGAACTGACAGATAAGTCATCTCGCCGTTGACAGCCTCGATGACAACCTGTGGCGCTTCGCTGGAGGCCAGAACGAAGTCCGGGTGATCGACGCGATGGACTGTGCCATCCGCCATCCGTATAATGAGCGGACGGAACGGCGTTGCATGGAGAAACTCGCGGATACGCGCTTTCATTCTCTCAATTTATCCTTTGTATTTATGGGATTCAAGGCTTTTTATGCCTTTATGCAGTCCATTTTGATTTTCATAGTTTGCGTATCGATTTGCTTTTCGCCGCGCAGCCAGGCAGCCCAAACGGTGCAAAGCGATGTGTGTGTCTTCGGCGCGACTTCCGCCGGAGTCGCTGCCGCCGTGGAGGCGGCGCGGGAGGGACGCAAGGCGGTCCTGACGGAATTTGGGGGGCACCTCGGCGGCATGACCTCTGGCGGCCTGAGCCAAACGGACATCGGCAACAAGGGAGCCATCGGCGGATTGGCGCGCGATTTCTACCAGCGGATGGGCCGGCATTACGGCACCAACGAGGCCTGGAAATTGGAACCCAGCGTGGCCGAGCGCGTTTTCAACGATATGCTGGCCGAAGCAGGCGTGACCGTCTTTTTCCACCAGCGCCTGTACTCGGTCCAAACCAACCACGCCCGCATCCAAAGCATCACGATGGAAGATGGCGCCGTTTTCCAGGCGCGCATGTTCATTGATGCCAGTTACGAAGGCGATTTGATGGCCAAGGCGGGCGTTTCCTTTTTCGTCGGGCGCGAAGCCAACGCCGTTTACCACGAAACCCTTGATGGCATCCGCGGAGTGACGCCCAAACACCAATTCACCGTCGCAGTCGATCCCTACCTCCGCACCGGCGATCCTTCCAGCGGAGTTTTACCTTTGATCGAGGATCAAGCGCCGGGTCAGCCCGGCGAGGGCGATCATTCGGTGCAGGCCTACAATTTCCGGCTCTGCCTGACACAAGATCCAACCAACAAGCTCCCCATCGCTTCGCCAGGCGATTATGATCCGGCCCGGTATGAACTGCTCGCCCGATACATCGAAGCCCTGGTCGCTGCAGGTCAAAAGCCGCGCCTGTCCGAATTTATGCACATTCAACCCATGCCCCATGGCAAGACCGACATCAACAACAACGGAGGTATTTCGACCGATTTCATTGGAGGCAACACCGGCTACGTCGAGGGCACTTACGCCGAGCGCGAGCGCATCTGGCGCGCGCATGAAGATTACACGCGCGGTTTTTTTTATTTCCTGGCGAACAGTCCGCGCGTTCCGGAGGTGCTGAAGGACGAGATGCGATCCTGGGGCCTGTGCAAGGACGAATTCACCGATGCCGGCGGCTGGCCTCATCAACTCTATATTCGCGAGGCACGGCGGATGATTTCCGACTACGTCATGACTGAAAACAACTGCCGTTACTCCATGCGCGTGCCCGACCCGATTGGCTTGGCCGCCTATACCATGGATTCGCACAACTGCCGCCGCATCGTGCGCAATGGGAGGGTCGAAAACGAAGGCGACGTGCAAGTGGGCGGCTTTCCGCCCTATCAAATCAGCTACCGGTCCATGGTGCCTCGCGAAAGCGAATGCGAGAACTTGCTGGTGCCGGTCTGTCTTTCGGCGAGTCACATTGCCTATGGATCTATTCGGATGGAGCCGGTCTTTATGGTTCTTGGCCAATCCTCCGCCATGGCGGCCGGATTGGCGCTGGAGGAAAAAGTTGCCGTTCAGAAGATTCAATATGACGAACTTAGCCGTCGTCTGCTGGCGGCGAAGCAGGTTTTGGAGTGGCCCATCCGTCCGGTAAAATCCAATTAGCGCGAAGTTGCGATGGACTCTTTCAAACATGAATTTGCCTTCATCCTTTCGTCCGTTATGTTCAATCGCTTTCGTTTCGTGACAGCACTTAGTGCGCTCTGGCTGCCGCTGTGCGTCCGCGCCGAAACCGTGCAACCACTTCTTCTGTGGTATCGCCAGCCGGCTGTCAAATGGGTCGAAGCCCTTCCCCTCGGCAATGGACGGCTGGGCGCGATGGTCTTCGGCGGCGTGCCGCAGGAACGCCTCCAACTCAACGAAGATACTCTTTACGCCGGCGGCCCCTATGACCCGGATAACCCCGGCGCTCTGGCCGTTTTGCCGGAGGTCCGTCGGCTGATCTTCGCCGGCCAATACTCGCAGGCTCAATCGCTGGCTAGCAACATGATGGCCCATCCGCTTCGCCAAATGCCTTATGAAACTTTGGGCGATTTGTTGTTGACGTTTCCCGAAGCCCACTCCGTCACCAATTACCGGCGGGAATTGTCTTTGGGCACCGCTATCGCCGACGTCAGCTACACCGCCGACGGAGTCTCTTTTGACCGGGAAATCTTTTGCAGCGCGCCCGACAATGTCATCGTAGTCAGGCTTTCTGCCAACAAGCCGCACAGCATTTCCTTTACATGCGCGATGAAGTCACCTCAAAAAGCGACCGTTCAATCCGTCGGCTCCAATACGCTCGTGATGGCCGGCACGAATGGGGCCGCTCAGGGGATTCAGGGCGCGTTGACGTTTCAGACGCGCACCGTGGTGTTGCAAAAAGGCGGAACAATCACGCGTTCGCCGGACTCGCTTTCCGTGGCCGGGGCGAATTCCGCGACCGTGCTTATCGCCGCGGCGACGAGTTACCGAAATTATCACGACGTTTCCGACAATCCCCAGAAGTTGACGGAGACATTCATTCAAAAGGCGATTGAGAAGGACACCTTGTTGCGAATGAGGCATGTAGCCGATTATCAAAGGCTCTTCAACCGCGTCAGCCTGGACTTGGGCACGTCCCCCGCCGCCGATTTGCCAACCGACGAGCGCATCAAGAATTTCCCCGATGGCAACGATCCCGCGCTGGCGGCGCTCTATTTTCAATTTGGGCGTTACCTGCTCATTTGCAGTTCGCGTCCCGGCGGCCAGCCGGCCAATTTGCAGGGCCTTTGGAACGAGAGCATGACGCCGCCTTGGGAAAGCAAATACACCATCAACATCAACACCGAGATGAATTATTGGCCCGCCGAAACTTGCAACCTGGCGGAATGCGTGGACCCGCTGACCGAGATGGTGCTCGACCTGACCCAAACCGGCGCGCGCACCGCCCAGGTTATGTATGGCGCGGGCGGCTGGGTCGCCCATCACAACACCGATCTCTGGCGCGCCACCGCCCCAGTGGACAACGCCAAAGCCGGCGTATGGCCGACGGGTGGCGCGTGGCTCTGCCAAAACCTTTGGGAGCACTACCTGTTTGACAACAACACGAACTATCTGGCCAAAATTTACCCGGCCCTCAAAGGCGCGTCGCAATTCTTTCTTGACACATTGGTTCCAGAACCAACTCACGGCTGGCTCGTCACCTGCCCTTCAGTCTCGCCGGAAAACACTCATCCCGGCCCCGGCAAGGCCAGCATGTGCGCCGGACCTTCGATGGACATGGAAATTCTGCGCGATTTGTTCGCCAATCTCGCGCGCGCCTCGGAGATTTTGGGCTGTGACGCGGATTTTCGCGCACGGGTGACGGCGGATCGAGAGCGATTGGCCCCGTTGCAAATCGGCAAAGCCGGCCAGCTCCAGGAATGGTTGCAGGATTGGGACATGGAGGCGCCGGAGATTCATCACCGCCACGTCTCGCATCTCTACGCGTTGTATCCGAGTGATCAGATTGACGCGGGCGCCACCCCGGCCCTGGCCGCCGCCGCAAAAAAGTCGCTGGAAATCCGCGGCGATCAGGCGACCGGCTGGGCTACCGCCTGGCGCATGAATCTCTGGGCGCGCCTGCGCGACGGCGACCATGTTTATGAAATCCTGAGATTCCTGCTCAGCCCGCAACGCACCTATCCAGATATGTTCGACGCCCATCCGCCATTTCAAATCGACGGCAATTTTGGCGGCACCTCCGCGATAGCAGAAATGTTGCTGCAAAGCCAGGGTGGCGAATTGGAATTGCTGCCCGCGCTGCCCAAGGCCTGGCCCGACGGCTCCGTCCGCGGCCTGCGCGCACGCGGCGGTTTTGAGGTGAACATAACGTGGAAGAATGGTCGTCTGACCGAGGCAGCGGTCGAGAATTTCAACCACGCTCCAGCCGAGTGTCATCTCCGATACGGCCAAAAGACGGCCAGCGTCCATCTCGTTTCTCACGCAAGTGCGGCTATCCCGGTTGTTAGGTTCGACGGCAATTTGAATCCTCACCGCTAATTTCTCTTCATGGGGAGAATACCGAACAGGGTTACACCTTATAGCAAACATTTGGTCCTGCTCATACCGTGTCACCTGCGAACAAACAAAATCGCACAAGCGAAAGCACAAAAATATTATGACCAGAAGCGAAACAATTATTATGACAAACACATCTGAAAAAATGGGGAAAAAACCCAAAATGCTGAAATTCATCGTCTGCCTCGGCGCGTTGCCTATACTTTATGCAACGACTGGGTGCCACACAACACAGCCCAACGAATCACCCAACGCGTCGGCGTCCATTAGTCTGGTCGGTCCGCGCGGTCCTCAAGGCCCTGAAGGCCCTTCAGGCGCCGCGGGTCCAGTCGGCGCCACGGGCGCTCCTGGCTCCGGCTTCGCCGGTCCGGCCGGCCAGCAAGGTCCCGCCGGAGTGGCAGGCGCGCAAGGCCAAATCGGCGCCACGGGCGCTCAAGGCGACAGCATAGCTGGTCCTGCCGGCGATCAAGGTCCTTCGGGTCCTATCGGCAACCGAGGCGCAATCGGAGCGACTGGCGTTCCTGGTGAAGTTCAGGTTGGCCCCGCGGGAGCGGTTGGCCCCGTTGGTCCCGCCGGCGCCCAAGGCGTTGCAGGTGACACAGGCGCGCGAGGCGCCAGCGTGGCTGGTTTGGCTGGCCCCGTTGGCCCGGTCGGTCCTGCCGGAGCGCAGGGCATCACCGGAGCCACCGGCGCTCAAGGCGCAACCTTGGTGGGCCCTAAAGGACCCACCGGCGTCAGCGGTCCCGCAGGAGCGCAAGGCCTCACGGGTGATACCGGCGCTCAGGGTCCGACACTCGTTGGTCCCGCCGGTCCCTCCGGCCATGAAGGTTTCGCAGGCCCGCAAGGCCTCATTGGAGCGACAGGCTCCCAAGGAACCACCACGGCTGGAATCGCGGGCTCGATTGGCCCTGCTGGTGAGGCCGGGGCGCAAGGCGCCATCGGAGCGGCCGGAGCGCAAGGCGGCGCACAGTCTCTCGTTACCGGTGCGGCGGGCCCTGGCGGCGAAGCAGGCCCTCAAGGCCCGGTTGGACCCACCGGCCCTCAAGGCCCCGCTGGTTTAATGGCCCACTGGACCTTATATCGGGACTTCAAGTTCGATTATGAAAGCTCGGAGCTAACATCTTCCGACAAGAAAAAGGTGTCCGAGATCGCGCGTTACCTGAAGAAAAACCCGTCTTTGGCCATCGGGCTCGACGGCTCCATGGACCCCCGCGGCAAAGACCCGCGCAACCTTGAATTGAGCAACCATCGCGTCATCGCCATTCGTGACGCGCTGATCGATGCGGGCGTGCCGATGTCGAGGATTCAGACTGGCGCGTTCGGCGACACGCACCTTGTGCATGACCGCCGGGTCGCAGTGCTTCTTTGCACCGCCAATTAACGGGCTGGCCTTGCGCCGCTTATAGTTTTGTCTGGGGGAGTCTCCTTCGCGTTTACGGACGCGGAGGAGATTCTTCATTTAAAAGTGGTAACAATGGACGGAAATTCTTTAATAATCAGGCGATGGCAACTGACGAAAGCGGAGGTTATTCGGAAAGTCGGCCGGCGGCGTTGTTTGTCACGACTCATTGGTCGGAGGTGCTGGCGGCCGGGCGGGGCGACACCACCCGCGCCGGCGACGCTCTGGCGCGCCTTTGTCAAACCTATTGGTATCCGCTCTATGCGTACGCGCGACGGCGTGGCTGCTCGCCGCACGATGCCCAGGACTTGACCCAGGAGTTCTTTGCCAGGCTGCTCGCCGGCAATTGGGTGGCCAAGGCGGACCGCCAGCGCGGGCGGTTCCGCTCCTTTTTACTCTCCGCCATGAAACATTTTATGGCCAACGAATGGAACAAGGCCTCTGCTCAAAAGCGCGGCGGAGGTCAACCCATTCTCTCGCTCAACGATGATTCCGCCGAACACCGTTACCGCCTTGAACCTGCGGAACGGGCCACCCCGGAAAGCCTCTTTGAACGCGGCTGGGCGGTCACGTTGCTGGAGGGCGTTCTGGCGCGATTGGACGAGGAGTATCGCCGCACAGGGAAACAGACTTGGATGGAAGCGATGCGTCCCGCGCTCACGACAGACCGGGAATCCATGGACTATGCCGGGATGGCACAAACGCTCGGCATCACCGAGACCGCCGCGCGTGTGGCGGCGCATCGGTTGCGACAGCGGTATCGGCAGCTTATCCGGGCGGAAGTCGCCGGCACGGTGGCTTCGCCGGAGGAGGTCGAGGCGGAAATGCGCCACCTTTTCCGAGTGCTGACCAACGGCTAAAAATATTTTGTAACAAGCGCCGGGAATTCTTTCAGTAAAGGGTGAAAGGAAAAATATATGGACCCACAGAAACTTTGCCAGAATTGCCAGGCTCCGCTGGCCGATGACGCCCCGCACGGCCTGTGCCCCGCGTGTTTGATGAAAGTCGCGCTGGCCACGGCAACCGGGGCCGGACAGGAAAAACCGGGCTTCACGCCGCCGGGCATTGCGGAATTGGCGCGGAAATTTCCTCAACTGGAAATCATTGAACTGATCGGCTGCGGCGGCATGGGAGCGGTTTACAAGGCCCGCCAAAAAGAACTTGATCGCATCGTGGCGCTCAAGATTCTGCCTCCCGGCGTTGGAAACGACGACGCCTTTGCCGAACGCTTCACCCGCGAAGCCAAGGCGTTGGCCAGGCTCAATCATCCCGGCATCATCACCATTCACGATTCCGGCCAGGCGGATGGATTGTATTTCTTTCTCATGGAATTTGTGGACGGAGTGAACCTGCGCCAACTGCTCGCCACCGGTCGAGTCAGTCCGCGCGAGGCGCTGGCCATTGTGCCGCAGATTTGCGATGCGCTCCAATTCGCGCACGACCAGTGCATCGTCCATCGCGACATCAAGCCGGAGAACATCCTTCTCGACCGCCGCGGCCGTGTGAAAGTGGCGGATTTTGGTTTGGCCAAACTGGTGGGAGAGCGCGCTTCCCTGACGGACGCGGGCAGAGTCATGGGCACCCCGGCCTACATGGCGCCCGAACAGGCACGGCATCCCGACGACGTGGATCATCGAGCCGATATCTACGCGCTGGGAGTGGTGTTTTACCAGATGCTCACCGGCGAATTGCCCGGCAAACGCATCGAGCCGCCGTCGAAAAAAGTTCATATTGACGTGCGGCTCGATGAAGTGGTGTTGCGCGCGTTGGAAAAGAAACCCGAACTGCGCTACCAACAAGTCAGCGAAGTCAAAACCAGCTTGGAGGCCTTCGTGCCGGCGGCGACTCCGGTGGAGTTAAAGCTCAAATGGCCGTCGCCGGGCAAACGCATCGTGTTTTGCTTTGACATGAAACAAGCCATCGAAGACTTCGGGTCGGGCCAGCCACCTTATCCCTTGAAGTACGACATTGCCATCGGGTTTGAATACGCCTTTACGGTTTTGAAGGAAGTCCCCGAGGGTGGACGTGAAGTGGAACTGGAACTCCTCGAGGCCCGAATTGGCACGATGGCTGGGGGCATGACGTGGCAGTACGATTCGGCCAAAAAATCATCGGCCGACCCGTCAAGTCATTCGATGGTGGCCGCTACATTCGGAATAATCGTGGGAGCAAAAGTCCGGTATTTCCTGGATGCCAGCCATCGGATCGAGCGAATGGAAGGCGTTGACGAACTCATGAAGCAACTGAAGCCCGCGGTGCCTCTGGCGCAGCCGAGCAACCCATCGGATCCTTTTGTATGGGTCAGGAACATGTTCAGCAACATATTTACCGAGACTTATTTCAAGCGGTTGGCAAAACTGGACAGACTGCTGCCCCCTACGGCGGTGCAACCCGGTGACTCCTGGACTGTTCTGGACGCATACCCGATTGAGGAAACGCGTGGTGATTTCAAGGTCGTTTTCCAGAGTTGGGAAATGCGCGCGGACCGGCCCTGCGCCCGCCTGGAGTTTCAAGGGGTCGGCAAGGGAACTGTCAAGAATAACCCTGAGACAACTCTAAATACCGGAAGCGGGATGGTGCTGCGCGAAGGCAAGTGGGTTGAAGCGGGAGCCAGGGTTTCCAACTCCATTCTGGAAGGCACCACTTCGGGCGTGGCCTGGTTCGACCCGGAACTGGGCCTGACCCACGAAACTAACGCCATAAACGACTTTAAAATGGTGAAGACCATTTCCGCCGTTCCGACTGAAAACCCGGACACCGCCGGACCAGCGATCCACATGCCCCAAAAATTGCATCAAGTCATCACCGTAAAACTGGTCTCAGCGGGGTGAATTGCCAAGCCCCCTCCTTCTTCTCGTAATCGTAATCGTAATCGTAATCGTTTTCGGTCCAATCGATTACGATTACGATTACGATTACGAGAAGACGCGAAACCTTGACATGCACCCATTAAATCCCAGATCCCTCTGCGAACGCATGCACTTCGTCTTTGAATTCGCGCCGGGTCGAGTCGTTCAGCGCATACTGTCCCATGACCATAAGAGGTGGTGAATAAAGGTGCAGCGTGATGAGATCGGAATTGCCGGATTGGAGGTTGGAAAGCTGGTGAATGTCCAGGTCCTCTGTCGCGCAGATGAACCCCTCCGGCAGTGGGCGCGTTTGCGTGGGGAAAACGATGCCCTCCTCCGTCATTTCGAAAACCGTCTCGCTGGCTTCGCCGCGGATGACCCGCACCCCACAGGCGGACCCGCGATGGTCGTGGATGGGACTGCGCTGCCCTTGGCGCCAGCAAAGGAGCAGGGCATGGTAGGCCGGTCCTTCGCGGATGAGGTTGCGGCGATAGCGTTCGGGCGAAAACTGGATGAAGGGGTTGAGTTCCGCCGGGTTCAAGCGCAATTTTTTCAATCCGCGCAGCAATAGTTCCAGCGGAATCCGCTCCTGATGCCGGTCCAATTCTTCGAACCATTTGTCCAGTGTCAGTTCCATTACCTCGCACAGGTTAGGACGCATTTAACATGAAGGTCAAGCCAGACTTGCAGTTCGAGCGCGGGCCTCCTAGTCTCAGAGAAGCTTTGCTATGCTGACATCTCACGAATTGTTTGGGTTTATGTCTCCGGCTCTGGCGGTGCGCATTATTGAATGCGCGCACGACGACAATAAGGAGCTTTATCGCACGGCCCTCAATGCTGTTGCCGAGGCCAAGAAATTGCGCGCCACTTTTTTCGAGCGCACGCCCCGCGCGGCGCGACACAAGGAAATGGCCGTCATGCTATCGCGCCCGCGCCTGGAGTTGATCTCGGCCAACCTCCTGCGGGAGTGGTTAATGAAAAAACAAACTCCCATGCTTTCGGCCTTCCTGGACTCGCTTGGCATCGTCCACAGAGACGGAGCGGTGGACGACCTGCCCGCCAGCATCGAGGACGCCAACTTGACC
>Ga0302326_10026179_pt1 | contig 11803 bp, 16 predicted proteins | sample Palsa_T0_3_FD_202264 | JGI IMG/M metagenome (GOLD analysis project Ga0302326, IMG submission 202264) | Peat permafrost microbial communities from Stordalen Mire near Abisko, Sweden - Palsa_T0_3 | ecosystem: Environmental > Terrestrial > Soil > Palsa > Peat permafrost | place: Sweden: Abisko... | reverse complement strand
ATCAAATTCAGCCTGAAGGGAAACCTAAGACAGGAACAAACTCACACCCGCTCTTGCGACGGCCGGCCGCAACGGCGAAATAGCAAGAACAATTTCAAAGGAGACCTATGAAAGACAGCACGAAAGATAAAGTCGAAGGTTCGGCGCACGAATTGAAGGGCGCCGTGAAAGAAACTGTGGGTAAGGTGGTCGGCAAGCCTGAGATCCAACAAGAGGGCTCCGACGAAAAGGTCGCTGGCAAGATCCAGAAGAAGGTTGGCGACGTGGAGAAGGTTCTCGAAAAGTAATCTTGTTTGGCAGGTTGTGACTGAACTGTCGGGTAGAGCACCAGGCGACTAACCGGCAGTTCAGTTCAAGTGAGGAAATCTCGAGGTAACCATAAAGAACCTAGGCGCAGCATACCGTGCCGGACCGAAATGCATGATCGGGACCAGGATGATAGCATAGCGGCCGTCAGTAAAACTGAAACTGGACCTCAGGGGCGGAAAGCCAACCCAAGAGGTAAAGCGAGGACAAAAGCATATGAACCTGATCCTGATTATCTTGATTTTGCTGCTCCTTTTTGGAGGCGGTGGAGGCTACTATTATGGAGGCCCAATGGTCGGAAGCGGTATTGGCGGCGTTCTACTGGTTGTCCTTATCGTGTACCTCTTCGTGGGGAGGCGAGGTTAAGGAGTGATACCTTTACCCCCTGCTTCATTCGCCGGATCGAGCTTCATCGTCCGTAAGCGAGACAATGTTGTTTCACAACAACACCTCACGCTTTTGGCCTGTCTTCTGCTCACGCCCGGTATCGGGCTAGGATCTTCCATAATCGTTAATCTCGGCGATCTCGGGGCCTCTTGCAGTCTGGCACATGTGCATCCGGCACCGTCCCGGACACTCTTGGCTCCGGTAGCAGCATCGGTTCTACTAACTTTAGCTTCACCTACGTCGCTACGGATAGCGACTGGTACGAAATCACCGGCAACTATGCAGCCACTAACCAAGCCTCCGGCGACACGTCCATTCAGTTCAATGTGGCTGCCACATAAGTTGGACTCGGTGGTGTGAATGGCATTGCTTCCGCAGGCGCCGATAGATTCACTATTACCGATCTGCAAGATTACGATCTGGCGGCCTCCACTTATTTCGCCGAGTTCCAACCGGAGGGTCCGTATTACGTCGGTGGATGGTGTTTGTTCGGCTTGTTAGCATACGAAGCCGGACGTCAGTTGATGGCTCAAGGGCAAGAGGTCGCTCTGCTCACCATCATCGACACGCCGAACGTCGCTTATCGCAAGAGCTTGTCGGGGGCGGGCCGATTGCAGATGAGGGCCCAAAATGCGCTCTTTCACTTCACGAATCTGGTCAAATCTAGCCCTTCCGAGATGCTTCGCTACTCGGCGGAGAAGATCAAGAACGAATACAACCTGATGCGGTTGCGCAAGCGCCTCACAGTCGAAATGGCGCTCCAGGAAGTCGACTTCCGCCTGATGGACTTGGATCCAATGCTTTTCAACGCCGCCACCACCTATCAGCCCCCGCCATATCCGGTCCGCGTTTTGATGGTGCAGGCCGCCGAGACGCCGGCCGGAGAGCATTGGCAATTGGACGTACAATGGCGGGGATTCATGCTAGAAGAGCCCTCTACACTCGGTGGCTGGCGGGCGCGAGGGGATGTTCAAATATCCTTACGTGGAGACCCTGGCGGCTAAGATGAGAGCCAGCTTCGAGCAGGCTGGCAATGCCCGAAGTGTTGAGCAACAGCGCGCCACTCCCGATGCGCGTGGCGGCGGACGGGCCAAGCATGCCAGCAGCAACGGATCGTCCGTATAGAAAGAGCTGGAAGAGCCAGCCCGGCGCTAGCTCTTCGCTTTTCTTTCGACTGCTGGGGTGCCCATCAACTACTTCTCCGTTGCTCCGAAGATCTACGGGCGACGGGCAAAGCGGTATTCGAACGGCTGGGTCCCCAGTCTGGACGCATTTCGAACTTTTGCGGCAGTATGTCCGGCGGGGATGCTGCCAGGCGCAATCTTTAGTCCCAATGCTTCCATGCAGTTGGGCGGTAGTCTATGAAAGCCGCCCTCTACACCCGCGTCTCGACGAGGGAGAGAGGCCAGGAGACTGCCAATCAGCTCTATCAGCTTCGCGATCTCTGCAAAGCTCGCTCATGGGAGATCGTCGCCGAGTACGAGGATGAGGACAGCGGCAGTAAGGCTGACCGTCCGCAGCTTCAAACTCTCCTCCGCGACGCCATGCGCCGGAAGTTTGACGTGGTGCTGTTTTGGGCACTCGACCGCTTCACCCGCGAAGGTGCCTTGGAGACCTTGCAGTACCTCAACACGCTCAGCTCGTACGGGGTGGGCTTCGTATCGTTCACCGAACCCTACCTGGATTCATGCGAAATCTTCAAGGACGCGGTCATCGCAATCCTGGGCACTCTCGTAAACCAGGAGCGAGTCCGAATCCAGGAACGCGTTCGCGCTGGATTGAATCGGGCCAAAGAACAAGGAACCAAGAGCGGTAGGCCGATTGGCCGACCGCGGGTGGTTTTCCGCCGTGACCTAGTTGCCGAGCTTCGCAAGGAAGGCCGCTCGTGGTCCGAAATTGCCAAACAGACCGGCGTGAGCATCGGGTCGGTACGACGAGCCTGCCAGGTGATGTCTGACGAATCAAGCCCTTGTCAAAACCCCGTGGAGCAGAATCTATGAGCGACCCCGAAAACAAGAGAGTTGCCTCAGACACAAACGCCATGCCACAACCGGATGGTTTTGACAGCACTGAAGATCCGTGCGCGGTCATAGAGTGCGCCAAAGCCACGGCCAAGAATGCTGCCCGACAGCTTGCCGAACACTTCCCTGGGTTGGGACGAAAGGCAGGCCATGAGATCGTAAGAGCGTTCCGATCAGTTTTGGTTCCGCGCCGACGACCCGGCAAACGGCCGAGAGCAGATATCACAGCCGCACACGCAGATTGGACCAGTGGGATGCGCGGCCCGCAGCTCTATCGAAAGCACATTCCCAATCTCGACAAGTTTAATTGGTATCGAAAAAAATTCGAGATCCGTAGACTGAACGAAGCCATTCGCACTAGCAGGCTGCTGAATTAGTTACTCGACAAAGCTTATTGGCTGTCGCCAACGAAGTTGTCATGAGCATTTATCTTGAGAAGGCAGGTCCGAATCGGCGACTTTCGTCGTCTGGACACACTTCTCCCCGAACTTATGCGGAGGGAACTACCGCAAGGTTCCTCATCCGCACCAGATTGTAGGCGGCGGCCGCGAAGGTGAACACCCAGCCGACTTTGAAGACGCCGCAGTGCCGTGTCTTGCGGAGCATTCCCACCGTCTTTAACCACCCAAACACCTCCTCGATCCGTTTCCGTGTGCGCTGGCTCACCTGATAACCGGCATGCCGGATCGTGCGCCCATCGATCGCGCTGCCACCCGGTCGATTGATATTCTGCGCCACGTGCGGCGTCACATTCCGGAAGCGCATTTCCTGTACGAATCCACGCGTGTCATAGCCCTTGTCGGCGCCCACCGTCACGCGTCCATCGCCAGCGACCCGGCCCGCCATTTTCAGAGCGGCGTCGCGCTCGGCCGACCCGTTGCAAATCACCAATTCGGTGTCCACCACCAGTCCGTTGCGGTTCTCGATCAGCACGTTGCCGCTGTAGGCCAGCTTCGACTCATGACCTCCACTTTTTCGCGCCAGCCGTGCTTCCGGGTCCGTGATGGAAGCGTGCGTATCGTTGCGGCGCTCTTCGCCGTGAAAATCGATGCTAGGATTACCCGGGTCCTCCGGTGGCGGCGTCGGACCCTGATCTTTGCGTTGAAAACTCTTCTGACTGGCCCAAGCTTCAATCAGCGTGCCATCCACGCTGAAATGTTCATCCGATAACAGATCGCTGGCCCGCGCCTGTTTCAATACCTGTGCGAAAAACTTCTCGGCCATGTCGCCATTCAGCAACCGGTCGCGATTCTTGCTGAACACGGTGGGGACCCACACTGGCTCGTCCATGTTCAGCCCCACGAACCAACGGAACAGCAGGTTGTATTGCAGTTGCTCGATCAGCATCCGCTCGCTGCGAATCGTGTACAACACTTGCGGCAGCAGCGCACGCAGCAGCTTCTCCGGCGCGATCGAAGGCCGGCCCCAATCCACGTAGATTCGCCCGAACGAGTGCGACAGTCCTCTCAACGCCGTGTCGACCATCGTGCGAATCGGCCGTAAGGGGTGATCGGGGGGAACGCGCTGTTCCGCCGACACGTAACTGAACATCGCGCTTTGTTGGGTATCTTTTTCCTCGCATAGGTATAAAACATAAAGACGTTGTTTTGTCTTCGATGGTCACCGCTCTACCCGGATATCTTTTTCATCATCCTGTTAGACCTGCTGCCGATTCCGATGACTGATAAGCCAAATACGGAGCTGACGAAAATTGGGCATAGGCCGTCTGGTGAAGGCTGGGAAACTATCACATATCAAGGAGCGGACGGAAATCGTTACGAGGTCATGAGTAAGGGCGACGCCCTCGCTAGATGGGCGTTAATCGCAACGAACGCCGACCCTGAGGAATCTGCAAGGTAAGCGCGAAGTGGGCAACCGCTCCCTCCTAGGAATCCGTAAAAGCGAATGGGTGTCTAACCAAGCCGTTTATTTTGGTTAGGTAGCCTGGCTGGGAGCCACCACCGGCAAACGCCGAGGGCGACCGCCTGGATCGAGAAACGGGCAGCCAGCAGCCGGGAAGAAAGAGGCTCAGGCGGTTGCGGAGCCGACAACCACATCTGCAAAGACGGCCAAGAAAAAATGGACACCAGCCCAGCGGGAAGAAGCAAGAGCACGCGCCAAAGCAAACGAATTGCGCCGCCGCGTCCCGACTGGGAAGTAATCTAGGTTTGACTGGTCAAGTCCTGGATCGTCCCCAAAGCGGCCAGTGAGAATTTTCGGCCGAGACCGGACTCTCAATGTAAGCATGGGGCGTGACCCAGGACTTAGGCGATGGTTCTGCTCGGATCAAATCTTGAAGCCACAATCTGAGCGGAAAGCACGGCGCGTTGAATCTAAAGGAACTGGTCAAAAGACCTGGGAAATGTTCCAAGTTCGACGGAGTCCAACGCTTGGAAGGAGAATCGGTATGGACAACAAACCGGCCCTCTCCCTTGACTACGCCCGAAAAAATGGAGGGCGCGAAACAACAAAGCTAGCTGCCTCAGTACGCATAACCATTCTGCCTCCCGCGTTCGCGCGTCCGCGTTTGAACGATTTGCTTATTAATGTATCGTCAGGCGGTTGCCATCCTGAAGACTTCGGGACTTTCTGCCAGCGAACTAGAGGAGAATGTTCTCAAGAAACCTCCACGGACGCACAAAGATTAGCAGTTCTCCGGGGACCGGAATTGCAGAAGTCGTGCTGCAACGGTTTGGCCTTCCGACCGGTTGGACGATACCCGTCCCAAGGATTTGACTTACTTTGAAGTCGTTGTGGATCAACCCGCCTGCCTCATCCGCGCAGGCAACGTATCGATTGGTGTTGTGGGTGTAGATCGTGGCATCCTTGGGAACGGTGATCGTGGCAAGGCCATTGGGGTCAGTTTGGACCGTGAGGTTGCGATACCCAGGTGAAACCTCAAACCCCACCGCAGTGAGTTTCCATGGGCGCCCGTTTAGTCCGTTGACCAATCTTATGTGGATGTCGACAGTCGCCTGCTGGGGTGCCGCGATAGGAACGAAACAAAGAAAGGCTATGCAGAACAAGAGGTCCCTAACCATTTGGTCTTCTCCTGATGCGATTTTAGCAACGCCGCCAGTTGAGGTTGGGCGATCTTATCGCCGGATGGCGGCCGGTTGGTGTACGGGTCGAAGAACCGGCTGTTTATCCGTCGTCTGGATCAGATCGATTCGATGGAACTCGCGGGCACCGAGGCATTCGATCCGCCATTCTTCTCGCCCGATGGGCAGTGGATCGCGTTCCAAGCGGGGGTGATGCGCGCCGCGGCATAGACCTTTCGCGCCCCGCCAGCGAGCAGTTCTTGCGCAAATGCCAGACCGATGTACGGCGTGCAAATATGAGCGTCGTTCAGGGCGGCGATGGCGCGTGCGTCCTGCTCAAAGCGCTCGCTGTGGGGACCATTGAGAACCTTGATCGCAACAATGCGGCCCAGTCTAGTGTCGGTAGCTCGATACACCTCGCCCATTCCGCCCGCGCCGATGGGCGCAAGGATTTCGTAGGGGCCGAGCCGGTCACCTACGGAGAGGGGCATGGGTATTGGAACAATTCTACTCTGCCCAGCTACCGCGCTTAGGGAATCATGCGGAGTGTGCTTGACGCTCCCAAGTCCCGTATCACGCCTTATCGTTCCATTGAGAATCTGTCCCCGGCCAGAGATTCTCAAACTCCGCATAGGGGGCAACTCAGCACTTGGCGCATTCACTTCTTTAAGGCAGGCTCCTCTGTGGCAGCCGGCTCAGCGCAGGCCGTCGACGATCCACAACTCCGACGGAAGATAGATCGCGGAATAGGCCGAACTCTGACAATTCGCGCTTACCCTTACGGTGTAGATGGTCACGAGTCCTGTCCTATTAACTGGCTCAAGCTAGGCGACTTCTGGGCTGCCTTCCTCGCGCCGCGATAACGCCAGTACGCGCTGAACGAAATGGTTGCCATAGTGTTGTTGCCATAGTGTCGCTGGAGTTGCAGCACGAAACGTGAAGCGTTCGAGGGACTCGAAGCGCTAGACCGCATCAGTGCCACCGAGGCAGAGCGAACGCCTAAGCCCGGAATGCACTTCGTTCGGGCGGCCCCGTCACTTCCAGTGCTCGTTGTGACTGCGTCCGTTTGAGGTATTCCGATTCTTTGTTCGCTGCCGGATTTCGGATTAGCCTCCGCTCTTCGGTGACACCGTAACTACGGGCGTCAGCGCGGCTTCGTCCAGCCTCGCCCGCAACCGGCCTCCAGCTGGCAGGCGCGCGAATCGCGTATTCAGATCAACGTGCAGACCAAGTCGGGCTCGAACCAGTTCCACGGGACACATGTACTCGACGCTGCCGCCAAGATCCCCGAATCTGGCAAGATGGTATCCGACATGAAGTGCGCCGCGTGGAGAGCAGCGACCAGGGAAACGCGTGCGGCGTGCAAAGCCGCGCTAGCTAACATAAAGCTTCATCGGAAAGAACACGGCTGCTGAATCCCGATGTCCTGCGAAGAACAAGGCCGACTGCTCGATCTTTACAGAGAAGCGGTGTCACACTACTCCGCAACGGTTAACGACATGCATCTCACGCGCGGAAAGATAACGAAAGAGGAGTATGACCGCCTCCTGAGGACAACGAACAAAGCGAGAGCAGATTCAGAAACGGCCTATTTTTCTCTTGAACGGCACGTGGACAAACACGGTTGCCAAACCTTCTTGCGGAAGCCTCGCGGACAGATTTAGCGCACCACGCCCCGGAGGCGAAGGCGAAATGGTAAGCCAGGGACAGGAGGCATGCCAGTAAAGGTTGCTCATCGTTGTCCCGGCTCCAGGGAACAAAGCGTCAATTTAGCAGCTTCCACGCCCGCATAGATTGCGCCCATTTCTGTTTGGAATTAAAACACTGAATGGGCGTGATGTCTGTTCAAAATTGCTCAGTTCCTGGGGGGCGAACGTGCCGACTACCAGCAGGCACACAGATTGCACGCACTGGCGTTAGCAGCCGTGCTGTTTGCAGTGCTGTGTCAATGCAACCCTGGCATCCTGGCATGCAAGGCGTTCGCGTTCGCTATGCCTGCTAGCTGCTGCGATTCCACCAAGCTCCAAATGCCGCACCGTATCTTTTCCAGAACGAGCTGGGAAAAATCTTAACTGGAGTTGCGGACAATCGCAACGTCACGATCCAGATTCTGGCGACGCACCCGTCCTTCCATAAGCTACCTTGGGAATTCCTGCAATTCGGAAGTGCGGCCAGCGCGGGGCCGAATAGCTTCCGGCCCGTCGTCCGCGTGCCTCAAATGATTGGAATGGATCCGCGCGAGCCGTTGAGCCTGGCCAAGGAGGGGGGAAGAAAGTTATTATTCTCATCCTGCTACTGCTCTTCGGTGGAGGCGGCGGATATTGTTACGGCGGACAGCGTGTCACGATCAATGGCCAAGCCAGAAGGCGCCGATAGTCCAGAACAGGAACTCAGCGCTGGCGACGAGCGCCTGATGGCTGAGTCGCTCTAGAACCAGCCAAAAGATGGCTCAGCTCTGCGATGAAGCGGCCGACATCACACTGGAAATCTTGCTGAAGATTACGCTGATACTGGAGGCTACACCCGGCATAATAGCGCCTGCGGCAACCGCCACGAAACCCGCCATAAGCGCGTATTCGATCAGGTCCTGACCTTTCCTATCCTTCCATATTTTCAGTTTCAAAACCATTTTGGTGATCTGTGTCATTGTTTCTGCTCTCCCTTGCGATGGATTCGTCCGTCGCTATTGGTAAGTTATCACCTCGATCCGGTACGGTAAATCAGGGTTAGCACCTAGGAATGTACTTGAAACCGTCGTGCCACCCTTGGCTATACCTTTGAATCGTTGGCGTCGTAATTAAGGTTTCGGCGCGCCCATCAGTGGCAGGTAAACGTCTCAGCTTTGGCTATGTCAGCGCCGGTGCAAAAATGGATCTTCCGCACTTTCGGTGCAGATCAGGCAAGCTAAAATAGCCCAAAACACTTTCGAACGATATTGTTTTAAGCTCAACTTGCAATGGCACCTCCCCCGAGCCATTCGCAAGCAGTCTTGCCAGATCCGGTCTTAGTGCTCGATAGCATCGAGCGTTTGGACGACCGATTTCTACTGAGTGTTCACGTCCAACAACTTCCGCGTTGCCCCGGCTGCGGTGTACGTTCTCGGAGTCGCCACAGTGCATACCTCCGACTTTGAGAGACCTGCCTTGGCAAGGCTGCGAAGTGGAGCTGCGCCTGAAAGCTCGGCGCTTTCGATGCCGCAACCGAGCTTGTACCAGGAAGATTTTCGCCGAGCCGATACCGGAAGTTGCTCGATCCCGTGCGCGCTGGACCGCACGGGTGAGCGACATCATACGGCTGATCGGCTACACCGCGGGTGGACTACCGGGCAGTCGGATTCTGGATCGGCTGGCGATTCCCATCAGCGACGATACAGTTTTACGAATGGTGAAGGTTTCCAGCGAAGCCGCCGCACGCGACCCGGTACGGCACCTGGGCGTCGATGATTGGGCCTGGCGCAAAGGGCAAAGCTACGGGACCATTCTGGTGGACTTGGATAGGCATCGGGTCGTGGACCTGCTGCCAGACCGTTCCTCCGAAACGGTCCAAGCCGGGTTGGAAACGCACCCTGGCATCGAGATGGTCAGCAGAGATCGCTGCGGAATTTATGCGGAAGCCGCGCACCTGGGCGCCGCGAAAGCGATTCAGGTTGCCGATCGATTTCATCTCATCATGAATTTGTCGGCCGCCGTCGAGAGGGCACTGGAAGAACGAGGCACCGAACTTCACCTTCGCCCAGAGCTGCCCCCGGCTGATCGTACGGAAATTCCGCGGCCAACGGAACACCGTCCAACTGTGGCGGAGACGCAAAAACAGCAACGGCGTGACCGTCGGCGCCAGCGCTATCAACGCGTGGTCGAACTACATCAACTCGGCTATACACAACGCGCCATCAGCACGGAGCTGGGCATTCAGCGTAAGACTGTCCGGCGCTGGCTACGAGCCGGTCAATTTCCCGAACGCAAATCAGTGGTTGGAAGAAGAAGCCATGTTCGGGACTTCCATGAACATCTTCAGCGCCGATGGAATGAAGGATGCCATAATGCGACGCGACTGTTTCAGGAAATCCGTGCTCAAGGATATCGAGGATGTCGTCAGATGGTTTCCCATCACGTTTCTTCCTGGCGGCACAAATCATCGCCGACATCATCGAGTAAGAAGAAAACAGATCGCATCGCACCGAAACACGCCGCGATATTGGCTTGCAAACCACCAGAACAACTCTCAGAACAGCAACGAATCTTGTTCGAGCGAGTCGCGACAAACTGCCCAATCGTCCGTTCGCTGCATGCTTTAGCACTGGATTTTCGCGAAGCCATCGCCACGCACGACAAGGACGGCATGCTGCATTGGATTGGCACGGCGCCACAGTCCGGTATCGGTCCCCTCATGCGATTTGCCTATGGCTTAAAGAAGGACCTCAACGCGGTCCTAGCGGCCGTAGAAACTCCCTGGAGCAACGGACAGACCGAAGGACAAATCAACCGTCTCAAGGCCATCAAGCGCCAAATGTATGGACGCGCCGGATTCCAGCTACTCCGCGCACGAGTGCTGCCCTACCAAGCGATGCCTCCCTGATCTGCACCGAAAGTGCGGAAGATCCAAAAAATGTCCCCCTAACTGCAACGATATTCCGTCACCCCCCGAAGATTGATAGGCCTGCGGCAGCGAGGAAGATTTTTGGTCTCCCCCTTTCCCGTTTCCCCTCCTGGGGCAAGCCGGGGCGGGCGGGTTCCCCCCACGCCGGAGAGCACGTCGCGCGCCAGCAAAAAGGCGCTGGCCCAGGCCATGCATCCGGCTCCCCCCGCAAGAGGGGCCCAGCCCCCCTTGCGCATCCCCCCCGCGCTGGTCTTCGAGAGCACGTGGTGGCTTCATCGAGCCGCCGTCGCCGGCCGCCCAGCGTAAACGTATATCCGTGGCTGCTTCTTGCTGCGCTGCGCCGGCTGCCGCGGCGCTAAGCCTGGCGCATAATCCAGTGGCAGCTTCATCGAGAACAGATCCTGCTGGCCGTGCCAGACATGCAGTTCTCCATTCAGCTGATGCGACAGCTCCACCCGCGCCCCGGCATAACCCTGCTGGCCTTTCTGCGCCGGCAACTGGATCGATCGCGCACCAAACACGATGACGTGATCTTTGCCCACCACCCGCTCATAGCGCAGACTGAAGAGCCGGTCCCAGTTCAGCTTCTGGCTCAACGGCCGGAAATCATTGGCCGCCTCGCGCGCCGCCACTGCAAAGCGCCGGTTGTAGTCCTGCCGGAAGCTCTCCAATACACGATTGGCCTGTTCCAGCGTGGACGCTCCGGCCAATCGCAGCTCACTTTTCAAGCGGTACTGAAACGTCTTCCACAGCCGCTCGATCCGCCCCTTAGCCTGCGGGCTCAGCGCTCCAATGGATTGGATTCCCAGCTCTTCCAGCACTCGACCCAACTGCGTCGGAGTTTGTCGTCCGGCCATCTGCTCTTCCATCGTCCAGTGCTTATCGTTGCGCTGAAAGGTCCCGTGTTGATCTCGGTACAGGCTCAGCGGCACTCCCTGCCGCTCCACCAGTGCCCGCAGTTGCCGCAGATATCCCAGCGTGTCCTCGTGCTCCAACTGAAAGGCACACGCCAGCACCTGTCCGGTGGCGTCGTCTTGATAACCAATCAACGTCCACGCCGGTCCACGACCCTCCAGCCAGTCTTCCCGGCTCGCATCCGTCAGCACCATCATGCCCAGCCGCGGCTTGCGTTCTCGCCGCGCCCGATACCGGCGCGCTCGCCGTTTGCGCGGACTCCGCAGCTTAGCTTGACGCAGTAGCCGTCGTACGGTCTCGCGGCTCACTACCATCTTCTCGACTTCCACCAGCTTCTCGGTCAAATGGCTATCGTTGAAGCCTGCGTACTTGTTCCGCGCCAGTTCGACGATCCGCTTCTTGATCGCCTCGCTCGTCCCCCACGGCTTGGGCCGTCCACGATTACCATGCCGCACCCAGTCCACCCGGTCCGGCTCATAACGAGCCTTCAGTCGCTTCACCTGCCGCCGACTCAGTTGCAGCAATCCGCTCGCTTCC
>Ga0302326_10026178_pt1 | contig 11803 bp, 11 predicted proteins | sample Palsa_T0_3_FD_202264 | JGI IMG/M metagenome (GOLD analysis project Ga0302326, IMG submission 202264) | Peat permafrost microbial communities from Stordalen Mire near Abisko, Sweden - Palsa_T0_3 | ecosystem: Environmental > Terrestrial > Soil > Palsa > Peat permafrost | place: Sweden: Abisko... | reverse complement strand
GACCTTGCGGAGCATCCGGATGGCGGTCGGCGAGGTGTGGAAGATGTTCACCCCGAGCCGCTCGGCGATCCGCCACGGGCGGCCGGCGTCCGGGTAGTTGGGCGTGCCCTCGTAGATGACCGTCGTGGTGCCCAGCGACAGCGGGCCGTACACGATGTAGGAGTGACCGGTGATCCAGCCGATGTCCGCCATGCACCAGTACGTGTCGTCGGGGTGGATGTCCTGGTAGTACTTGGACGTGCCGGTGACGTAGGCCAGGTAGCCCCCCGTGCTGTGCTGGGCCCCCTTGGGCCGCCCGGTGGTGCCGCTGGTGTACATCAGGAACAGCGGCGCCTCGGCGGGCATCGAGACCGGCTCGACGAGCTGGCCGCGGTACTGCCCGATCACCTCGTCAACGAAGAAGTCGCGCCCCTCCACCATCGGGGTCTGCGAGGCGTACTCGCCCGGGTGACGCCGCCAGACCAGGACCTTGTCGACTTCCTGGCCCTGCTTGGCCGCCTCGGCGACGGCCTCGTCGGCCTTCACCTTGTGATCCTGCATCGCGCCGCTGCGGTAGTAGCCGTCCATGGTGATCAGGATCCGGCTCCCGGAGTCGGCGATCCTGGTGCCGCACGCGTTGCCGCTGAACCCGCCGAACACCTGGGAGTGGACCACGCCGAGGCGCGCGCAGGCGAGCATGACGACCGGCAGTTCCGGGACCATCGGCATGTGCAGTGTCACCCGGTCACCGGCCTTGACCCCGCCGAAGTCACGCAGCAGCGCGGCGAACTCGTTGACCCGGTGGTAGAGGTCCCGGTAAGTGATCGCGACCGGCTCCACCGACTCGGGCTCAGGTACCCAGATGATGGCGGCCTTGTTGGCGCTGGCGGCCAGGTGCCGGTCGACGCAGTTGTATGACGCGTTGAGCTTGCCCCCGACGAACCACTTCCAGAACGGTGGGTTACTGGTGTCCAGGATCGTCTCCCACGGATTGTCCCAGCTCAGCATGTCGGAGTATTCCTTGAAACAGTCGGGGAAGTTCTCCTCGCTGAACCGGTCGAAGATGGCGGGGTCTGCCGCGTTAGCCTGCTCGACAAATGACTCGGGGGGGTAGTAGTACTCCTCCTCGCGCCAGTGCACCGCAATCTGCGACTCGGAGACCTGCGCCTCCTCCTGACCTTCTGTCATGGCCCGTCCTCCCAATGGAAGATAAAATGATCTTCAGAGCGGCTATGTCCCAGGATTACACGCATCAGGGCTTCACTCACGGTTACCGTCGGCCGTCCCGCTCATGAGCCGGTCACGGAGCGCCCGGAGCTGGCCCGTCAGATGACGTCCGATCATCCTCGCCGCCCGGCTGCTCCCCCGCGCGGGGATGGCATGCCAGCGCGGGCCGACTGGAACGGGCGCGATCCACGCGAATGCCGTTCCGGCTGCGGACCGCCCGCTGACAACGTTGTCATGCCGCCTCACACGCTGGGGAAACCGCTTCATGCTATCGCCCGGAGGGCCGCCGGGACTAGGGCCTTTGTCCTGCATGCTGGCCTGCGGCCGGCCGGCTACCCAGGGTTGACATCACGCTGAACGGCGGTAAGTTGCTAGCCAGTCCAGCACCGGGCTAGCCGCTGGGGGCGGTGTCGTGCCGACGGGGCTGTGCCGGGGGTGAGGGTGTTCGCTCGCCCTGGTACCAGGCGCAGTTCAGAGGAGGCCTGCCGCGGCTCCGGCTGGGTGGGGAGTTGGACCCGGGAGGGCCCGGGCACCCAGTAGACAACGGAGACCGAGCTCGTTGCCGACGGGACGGACTCCGGTCCGAAGGGATGCCCGGGCCCTTTCCCCGTGCCGCGGCCCGGCCTGCGCTCACGGCCCCAGCCCCGCCTGCGTTCACGGGCCCCCAGCCCGCCTGCGCGCTTGGGCCAGCAGCCCGGCCCGCGCCCGAATCGTGACGATTGCTGAAGCCTTGCCCTAGTACCGGCAAGGTGAAGGCCAAGTTTCTATACTGACTGGGCTCCTGCGGCGGGGCTGCCACCCGGCGACGGTAGCCTGCATGAAGTCACGCACCGATGGCAGGCCGCTTACGCGATGCGGCGCAGTGGGAAGGCAGGCGGAGAGTTGACGGGTACGGATCCATCCGGTGCTCCGGCCGGCCCGGTTGCGGTGATTATCCCGACGTATAACGAGCGGGAGAACCTGGAGGCGATCGTCGGCCGGGTCCGGGGCGCGGTGCCTGATGCGGATGTGCTGGTGGTTGATGATGCCAGCCCGGATGGCACGGGGGAGCTGGCGGACAAGCTGTCGGCGGGTGACGGGCATGTGCATGTGCTGCACCGGGGCGGGAAGAACGGGCTGGGCGCGGCGTATATCGCGGGGTTCCGGTGGGCGCTGGAGCGCGGGTACGGGGCGATGGTGGAGATGGACGCGGACGGGTCGCATCAGCCGGAGCAGCTGCCGGGGCTGCTGGCCGCGCTGGCGGGTGCGGACCTGGTGATCGGGTCGCGGTGGGTGCCGGGCGGGCAGATCGTGAACTGGCCGTGGTCGCGGCAGCTGTTGTCGCGGGGCGGTAATACCTACGCGCGGCTGATGCTGGGTATCCGGCTGCGGGACGCGACCGGCGGGTACCGGGCGTTCCGGGCGGGTGCGCTGCGCCGGATCGCGCTGGATGAGGTGGTCTCGCAGGGGTACTGCTTCCAGGTCGACCTGGCGCTGCGGGTGCTGCGGGCCGGGATGACGGTGACCGAGGTGCCGATCACGTTCGTCGAGCGGGCCCGCGGGGCCAGCAAGATGAGCCGGGCCATCGTCATCGAGGCTTTGTGGCGGATCACCCAGTGGGGCATCGCCGCCCGCTGGCACTCCCGGCGCCGGTCCCGGGCCGCCGTACCGGCCGCGCCCGCCAGCCACCAGCCACCCGACCAGCCAGCCGGCTGATCACGGTGCTCCCGGGGCGTGGCAAAGCCGCCCTGGCCGGCGCGGGCCGGCCAGGCTCAGGCGCTCTTGCGCTGCCGGGTGCCGACCTTGGCCGCCGGGTCCTCGCCGCGCTGGCCCCGGATCACGGCCAGCCGCTCGGCCAGCACTTCCTCAAGATCTGCGATCGACCGCCGCTCGCGGAGCATGTCCCAGTGGCTCCGGGGCGGCTTGGCCTTCCTGGGGGCGGACAGGTCTCCGGTCGTGGTGAACGCGGTCGCCCCGCACACCCGGCATTCCCATGTCGCCGGAACCTCCGCCTCAGCGGCGAACGGCACGCTAAAATGGTGACCCTTCGGGCAGTCGAACGCTATCTCCTGGCGTGGAGCCAGGTCCGTGTTGCGGTCGTTCTCATAGCTCGTCGCCCCGAGCCGGGTCCCACGAAGTGCGCGTTCGGCCATTGGTCAGTGCCTCCCAGGCGCTCTAGCCATCCGAATCGATAACGCCGAGTACGCGAACAAGATTCCCGCTGTGCCCGATTCCAACCCCCGCGGGGCCCGGCGTGATGGCCGCCGGTGAGTCTCGTGGTCACCGTGGCCGCGCCGCGGCAGGCACCCGGGGGCCGCCGAGCAGGCTTACTGCTGCCCCCAGCTGAACGGGCTGTGGCCGCTGATGCGGGTGGGGCAGCGGCTCAGCCGCGCCGCGGGTGCCACTGGCCCCGGCGGGTCAGCACGTCACGCAGGGCGACCGGCTCGTCGGTCATGATCCCGTCCACACCCATGTCGAGCAGGCTCGTCATGGTCACGGTGTCATTGACGGTCCACACGTGGACCTGCAGGCCGAGTGCATGGGCCCGGCCGACGAACGACTCCGTGGCGACCGAGGCCGGCACCTGGGCGCACCGCACGCCGGTGCGGGCGAGCCGCTCCGCCAGGGCCGCGTACGGGCCATGCCGGGGCGCGGCCAGGACCGGCCCCGGCTGGGCTCCGGATGACCCGGCGGGGGCAGCAGCGGCCTGCCGCGTGGCCGCGGACCCCACGGGCAGTGCCTCAGCGCCGGCCCGGGGGCCGCCGAAGCGCACCATCGCCGCGCCGACCGGAGACGCGGCCATGCAGACCTGCTGGTCGAAGACCCGCCGCGCGGCCCGCAGCCTGCTCGCGGAGAACGACACGACGCAGACCCGGTCCCAGGCCGCCGTCCGCCGGAGCACCCTGGCCAGCGGCAGGATGACGGGTGAGTCCTTCAGGTCGATGTTGAACCGGACATCCGGCCACGCCGCCAGGAGATCCTCGAGCAACGGGATCGGCTCGGTCCCGCCGATGAGGGCTCCGGACACCTGCCGGTACGGCATCCGGGCGATCCGCCCGCTCTGGCCGGTCACCCGGTCCAGGGTCCGGTCGTGGAAGGCGATCAGGACACCGTCCGAGGTCGCCTGCAGGTCGGTCTCCAGGTATGCGTATCCCAGGCCCACCGCGTGCTCGAACGCACGCCATGAGTTCTCCGGCGCGAGCGCGGCCCCACCGCGGTGCGCGAAGGCGAGCGGCCGGGGATGATCAAGAAAGCCACTGGGCATGTATGCGATTATGCGTCACCAGCAGGACCTGCTTGCGAACGGAGGATGACCACCAGCCGACATTCACGGGCCGCAGGAAATCGCGAGATCAGTGACCTAACGTTTTGTCGGCCCAGCTCAGCCCGGTGCCCACTCGCGTCGGCGCGCCTCGGCCAGGGCGATGGCCGCGGCGGCGGAGACGTTGAGCGAGCCCACCCGGCCGGCCTGCGGTATGTAGCCGACCGCATCCACGACGGCCAGCAGGGCGGGTGAGCACCCGTGATCCTCGTTACCGAGGGCCAGGCAGACGTCCCCGCTCAGCGGGGCCTCGAACAGCGGGACCGCGCCGTCGGCGAGCTCGATCGCGACGACCCGCAGCCCGGCCGCCGCGGCCGCCTTGGCCGCCGCCACCGGGCTGGGCTCGTGCTCCCAGGCGAGCAGCCGCTGGGTGCCCAGCGCGGTCTTGCCGGCCGAGGGGCTGTCCGGCAGCGCCGAGTTCCCGCACAGCCAGACGCGCTCCACCCCGAACGCCGCCGCGGAGCGGACCATCGCGCCCACGTTGAACGGCTGGGTCACAGAGTCGAGCAGCAGCTCCAGCCGGGCGTGCGTCGCCCGGCGCCAGGCCCGGTTCAGCCGCTTCACCTCGGTGGGCCGCAGCTGCCGGGGCGGCCCGGGCGCCGGCCCGGGCCGGGGGGCCGGCGGCGGCGGGGACGTCATCGAGCCTCCCCGCGGACGGCCCGCAGCACCCGGTAGCCACCCCGGGCCGCGATCCGGGTGGTGTCCCAGCCGGCCTCGGTGAGCCAACGATGCAGCGAGTCGGCGCCGAGGTGACGGTGGACCACCAGATAGCCGGGAGCGCCGGGGGCCAGCCGGGCCAGCCAGGTGCCGAGCAGGTCGTGCAGGGCCTGCTTGCCGATCCGGATCGGCGGATTTGACCACAGCAGGCTGAACTGGCCGGGCAGGCCCGCAGTGCCCGGGGTGACGCAGCGGACGTTGGCCAGCCCGCCGCGCTCGGCGTTGCGGGCGCACAGCTCCAGCGCCCGCTCATTGACGTCCACCGCCCACACCACGCCGCCCGGCGAGCGCGCGGCCATCACCAGGGCCAGCGGCCCGTACCCGGTGCCCAGGTCGAGCAGGTCACCCGAGGCCGGTGGCGGCGGCACGGTCTCCAGCAGCAGGCGGCTGCCTGCGTCGAGCCGCCCCGGGGAGAACATCCCGGCATCCGTCTCGAGTTCAAGGTGCACATCGGGCAGCACGACATGCACGGCGCCCGGCCGGTGGGCCGCAGCCGGATGCTGGCTGAAGTAGTGCTGCCCCACAGTGACGCTGTCCCGCCCGGGCCCGGGCCGCCGCTACCTGGACCGCGGGGGAGCGGGCACCGGGCCCGGCGCCGGTGACTGGGCCGGGCCGGCGCCGCGTCCTGGCCCCTCGGCGGCCAGGGCCGGGGCGATGTACCGGTGGCTGACCCAGCGCTCCACGACGAACGTCAGCACGGGGATGGTGCCGGCCAGCAGGACCAGCACGGTCGGCCCCATGGTCAGTTTCAGCCGGCGGGTCAGCAGGTAGGCGACGATGATGTAGATGATGTAGAGAATCCCGTGCAAGGTGCCCACGTCGTTGACCACGATCGTGTTGTGCGCGGCGATCTGCAGCGGGATCCCGACGAAACACAGGATCATCAGCACCACGCCGGTCACGTAGGCCATCACCCGGTAGCGAAGCACGGCACGGTGCATCGGCGCAGCCTCCTCGGAGTCGCAGGATCCCCCGGGCGGCCTGGCGGGTCCCCCGGACGGCAGGGTCTCACCGTAGCTAGCGGAGCCCGTGCCACTTGCCGTGCCCCCTCACCTCGGTGGTCAGCCGGGCCAGGTACGCGTTGTACTCCGCCAGTTCCTCGTCGTCGTCCTCGTCGTTCTCGTCGTCCCCGGCCGCGGCCCCGGGCCTGGGCATCACCGTCCCGCCGGGCAGATCGACGTCCCCGGCGGCCGCCTGCTGCGCCGCGGCCGGCGGGTGGAACTCATCGCGGATGGTCTTGGCCCAGAACACGATGACGAAGCCCGCGAAAATGGGCCACTCGAAGGTATAGGCCCAGCTCAGCGCGTTACCGTCCTCGGCGCGGTGAAGCTGCCAGTCACCCAGCGCGAGCATCCCGAGGACCAGCACGATCATGAGCAGGTGCCAGCCGAGCCACCGGGGGGAGATCAGGAACAGCCAGCCACGGCCCAGCGGCCGGGCCGCCTCGGGATCAGCCGTCTCCGGCGGCGCGGCCTGGTCCGGGCTGCCGCTGCCTACAGGAGAGTCGCTGCCCGCGGGGCTGTCGCTGCCGGCGGGGGAGTCGCTGCCTGCGGGGGAGTCGCTGGACGCCGGGGGGTCGCTGGACATGGCATCGAGTGTAGACCTGGAAAGTCCCACCCGGCCGGGGTGGCTGCTGGTCCGCAAGCGGGCGGCCGGGCGGGCCGCAGCACGGCCGCCGCACGCCGCCCGCGAGTCACTGCGAGCATGCCAGCATGGTTCGGCGATAATCGGAGGATGTCCTTGACGGATCTGTTCCACCCCGGCCGGATCGGGGTGGCCGGCCGGCTGCCGGCCCGGCTGGAGGACCTGCACGGGCCCGAACGGGGAACCATCGTCTTGCCCAGGCACCTGGGGTGGCCGGGGATGCGCGAGTTCGACGTGACCGACGACCAGGTCCGCCGCAGCCTGTACGGCATCATGCTGACCCGGGGCCGCCGCGCCGATATGGCCCGCTTCGTCAACGCGCGGCTGCTCAGGCAGGACTGGCCGCTGCTGCGCACCTCGCTCGACCCGAAAGTGCGGCGCTGCTGCGAACGGCGGCTCGCCCTGCGCCACCAGGCCGGTCCCAGCTGACCGGCCCCGCGTCAGCCCGCTGGGCCTACCCGTGGAGAAGCAGATGAGCCCGTCCCTGAGCACCGCCGGCCTGGCCGCGATCGACGTCCACGTGCACGCCGAGGTCTCCAGCAGCGGCGCCGGCTCGCTGCCGCCCGAACTCGAGCAGGCGTCGAACAGCTACTTCAAGATCGGCGAGGCGCGCCGCCCGACGCTCCCGGAGATCGCCGCCTACTACCGGGAGCGCCGGATGGCCTGCGTGGTCTTCACCGTGGACGCGCAGGCCGCGACCGGCCAGCCGCCGGTGCCCAACGAGGAGATAGCCGAGGCGGCGGCGGCCAACCCGGACGTGATCATCCCGTTCGCCTCCATCGACCCGGCCCGGGGCCGGGCCGGGGCCCGCCGCGCCCGCGTGCTGGTCGAGCAGCACGGCGTCCGCGGCTTCAAGTTCCACCCGAGCGTGCAGGCCTTCTACCCGAACGACCGCGCGGCCTACGTGCTGTACGAGGCGATCGAGGAACTGGGCGTGCCCGCGGTCTTCCACACCGGCCAGACCGGCATCGGCGCCGGGGCACCGGGCGGGGGCGGGATCCGGCTGAAGTACTCCAACCCGATGCTCATCGACGATGTCGCCGCCGATTTCCCCGGCCTGCCCATCATCCTGGCCCACCCGTCGTTCCCATGGCAGGACGAGGCGCTGGCCGTCGCGACGCACAAGCCCACCGTGCACATCGACCTGTCCGGCTGGTCGCCGAAGTACTTCCCGCCGTTGCTGGTGCAGTACGCCAACTCGCTGCTCCAGGACAAGGTCATGTTCGGGTCGGACTACCCGCTGCTCACCCCGGACCGGTGGCTGGCGGACTTTGAGAAACTACCGATCAAGCCCGCCGTGCGGGAAAAGATCCTCAAGGCTAACGCCATCCGGCTGCTCGGCCTGGCCGCCGCCTGACGGGGAGGTCGGCTGTGCTCAACCAGGGCGTAGGGTCGTGGATCGCCCGCCGTGCGCGCCGGACCCCGGACCGGGTCGCGATCGTGCACGGCGACCGCGCGCTGACCTACCGGCAGCTGCACGGGCGGGTGAGCCGGCTGGCCGGGGCGCTGCGCGGGCTCGGGGTGGCCCGCGGCGACCGGGTCGCCTTCCTCGGCCCCAACCACCCGGCCTACCTGGAGACCCTGTTCGCCGCGGGGACGCTCGGCGCCGTCCTCGTCCCGCTGAACATGCGCCTGGCCGGGCCGGAGCTGGCCCACCATCTCACCGACTCGGGAACCTCGGTGCTCGTCTACGCCCCGGCGCAGGCGGCCGTCGTGGCCAGCATCACCGGCGGGCTCCCGCTGCGCCACGTGGTGGCGCTGGCCGGGCCGCGCGACGGCGAGCACGGCTACGAGGACCTGCTGGCCGGCGCGGCACCGGACGCGGCCGACGAGCCGGTCGGCCTGGATGAGCCCTGCCTGATCATGTACACCTCGGGCACCACGGGGCGGGCCAAGGGCGCGACGCTCACCCACGGCAACATCACCTGGAACGCCATCAACGTCCTGGTGGACGCGGATTTCGGCCAGGACGAGGTGGCGCTGGTGGTGGCGCCGCTGTTCCACACCGCCGCGCTGAACATGCTCTGCCTGCCGGCCATCCTCAAGGGCGGCACCGTCCTGGTCGAATCGGCCTTCGACCCGGCCCGGGCCCTCGCCCTGATCGCCCGGCACCGGGTGACCTCCATGTTCGGCGTCCCGGCCATCTATGACGCAATGGCGGCCACCGCGGGCTGGGCGGGCGCGGACATCTCCAGCCTGCGCACGCTGCTGTGCGGCGGCGCGCCGGTGCCGGAGGCCACCATCCGCACCTACCTGGCCCGCGGCGTGACCTTCATCCAGGGATACGGGATGACCGAGACCTCTCCCGGCGCGCTGCTGCTGGACGCCGCGCACGTCGAGAGCAAGGCCGGGTCGGCCGGGATCCCGCACTTCTTCACCGACGTCCGGGTGGTCGGGCCGGACCTGGCCGACACGGCGCCGGGCGAGCGCGGCGAGATCGTCGTCGCGGGACCCAACGTCATGGCGGGCTACTGGGGGCAGCCGGAGGCCACCGCCGCCGCGATGGCCTCCGGGACCTGGCTGCGCTCAGGCGATGTCGCCACGGCCGACGAGGACGGCTACGTGTTCGTGGTGGACCGGATCAAGGACGTGATCATCTCGGGCGGGGAGAACATCTACCCGGCCGAGGTGGAGAACGCCGTGCGCGATCACCCCGCCGTCGCCGAATGCGGGGTGATCGGCGTCCCCGATGAGAAGTGGGGCGAGGCCGGGCGGGCCATCGTGGTCCTGAAGCCGGGGGCGGAGGCGGGGGAGGACGAGATCCTCGGCTTCCTGGACGGCCGGCTCGCCCGGTACAAGATTCCCAAGTCGGTCCGGTTCGCGGATAGCCTGCCACGGACCGCGACGGGCAAGATCCTCAAAAAATCGCTGCGCGAGACCTACGGGGCCGGGTGACCGCCCGGCCCGGAGGAGGACACCGGCATGACCACGATCATGAATGGCCTGGATGAGCTCAAGGCCCAGGCGGGCGCGGACCTCGGGCGCACGGGCTGGCTCGAGATCACCCAGGAGCGGGTCAACACCTTCGCCGACGCCACCGGCGACCACCAGTGGATCCACGTGGACCCGGAGCGGGCCGCGGCCGGGCCGTTCGGCGCCCCGATCGCGCACGGTTACCTGACCCTGTCGATGGTCATCCCGCTGTTCGGTGAGCTGCTGGAGGTCAGGGGGATCAGCATGGGGATCAACTACGGGCTGAACAAGGCCCGGTTCCCCACGCCGGTACCGGTCGGCGCGCGGATCAGGCTGGCCGCGGCGCTCGGCGCCGTGGAGGACGCCGGCGTCAACGCCGTCCAGGTGGTCGCCGATTTCACCATCGAGGTCGAGGGCGCGGCCAAGCCGGCCTGCGTCGCCCAGGCCATCTACCGCTACTACGCCTGAGGCGGCCCGGGGACGGCGGCCAGCCGGGAGATCAGCGCAGCGAACTCATCGAACGACAGGCCCGGCCCGGCATCGGGCCCCGTGCCGGGAGACTGGGCGCCGGGAGACTGGGTGCCGGGAGACTGGGGGCCGGCCGGCTCCGGGCGCACGTCGATGAGCAGGCCATGAGCACCCGCGGCCCGGGCGGCCCAGGCCATCGGGGCGACGTAGCGGCGCAGCCCCGTGCCGTGGCTGGGGTCGACGACGACCGGCAGGTGGGAGCGCTCGCGGACGACGACGACCGCCGACAGGTCGAGGGTGTTACGGGTGGCGCTCTCGAATGTCCGGATGCCCTGCTCGCAGAGAATGACCTGCTGGTTGCCGTGGGCGGCGACATACTCGGCGGCCGCGAGCCACTCCTCGATGGTGCTGGACAGCCCGCGCTTGAGCAGCACCGGCCGGTCAACCTTGCCGAGCTCGCGCAGCAGGTCGAAGTTCTGCATGTTGCGCGCGCCGACCTGGAGGATGTCGGCCGCCTTGGCCATCCGCTGCACCTGATCCACCGCCATCACCTCGGTGAGCACGGGGAGCCCGGTCTCGCGCCCGGCCGCGACCAGGAGGTCCAGCCCTTCCCAGCCGAGTCCTTCGAACGCGTCGGGCGACGTCCGGGGCCGCAGCACCGTGCCGCTCAGGACGTGGGCGCCGTGATCGCGGACGAACCTCGCGGTGGCGCGGATCTGCTCCTCGCTCTCGACTGGGCCGGGCCCGGCCATCACGACGAAGCCGTCGCCGCCGATGAGCGTGTCGCCGACCCGGATCACCGTGTCCGGCTGCCGGCCGGCCCGGTCGACCAGCTTGTGCGGCCTGGGCCGGCGCAGCACGGGCACCTCCGCGGCGACCGCCTCCAGGGTTTCGGCCGCCGATACGCCGGCCTGCTCGCCGGGCAGGTCCCCGGGGCGCGGCCGGGCCCGCAGCGCCTTCGCCGGGTAGCTGCCCAGGACCTTGATGTGCAGGGCCGCGGACCGGAGCTCGTCAAGTGCGGCCGCGGTCCGCGGCTCGGCCGGGTTGCCCTCGAAATCCAGGAAGAACACGTACTCCCACGGCCGGCCCGGGCGGGGCCGGGACTCCAGCTTGGTCATCGAGTGGCCGCTGCCGGACAGCACCTCCAGGCAGCGCAGCAGCGCGCCCTCCTCGTGCCTGGTCGCCAGGATCAGGCTCGTCTTACACGGGATCCGGGTGTCGACGGGGGCGGCGGTGGTGGACAGCACCACGAACCGGGTGTAGTTGTCCTGCGCGTCGGAGATGTCGCGGCGCAGGATGACCAGGCCGTGCGCGTCCGCGGCCTCCGGCGGGCCGATCGCCCCGAGGCCGGGGTCATCAGAGTCCGCCACGGCCTGCATGGCCCCGGCGGTATCGAAGTAGCTGGTCGGGGTCACGTGCGGCAGCGCGTGCAGGAACTGGGCGCACTGCTCGAGGCCCTGCGGGTGGGACAGGACCCGGCTCAGCGCGGACAGCGGGACGTCCGACGTGGCGGCCAGGCAGTGATCGACCTTCCAGGTCTCCTCGCCCACGATG
>Ga0302326_10026177_pt1 | contig 11803 bp, 9 predicted proteins | sample Palsa_T0_3_FD_202264 | JGI IMG/M metagenome (GOLD analysis project Ga0302326, IMG submission 202264) | Peat permafrost microbial communities from Stordalen Mire near Abisko, Sweden - Palsa_T0_3 | ecosystem: Environmental > Terrestrial > Soil > Palsa > Peat permafrost | place: Sweden: Abisko... | reverse complement strand
TCATCGAACGAGCGCAGGCTTTTCTGCCGTGGAATCCGCAGCATCTGGCCGGCGTAGCGCCGGTGCTGGCCTTCAACACCGCAGTGTCCTTCACCACCAACACCAATTGGCAGGCCTATACGCCAGAAACCACCATGAGCTATTTCACGCAGATGGCTGGGCTGGCGTATCACAACTTTTTGAGCGCGGCCATCGGCATCGCGGTGGCCATTGCCTTGGTCCGCGGTATCGCACGCAAGCAGTCAGCCACCATCGGCAATTTCTGGGTCGATACGACGCGCTCCATCCTCTGGATCCTGCTGCCTATCTGCCTGGTGATTGCACCGGTGCTGATCGGCCAGGGAGTAATCCAGAACCTTAAGCCGTATACCAACGTCGCCACGTTGCAGAAGGGCGCCCAGGTCATCGCTCAGGGACCCGTCGCATCGCAAGAGGTGATTAAGGAGTTAGGCACCAACGGCGGTGGCTTTTTCAACGCCAACAGCGCACACCCGTTCGAAAACCCCACGCCCTTCAGCAACTTCATCGAAATGGAATTGATTTTGCTGATCCCCGCGGCCCTGACCATCACCCTGGGCAAGATGACCGGCTCATCGGGCCACGGCTGGGCGGCGTTTGCCGCCATGGCCATCCTCTTTGTCGCCGCATACTCCGTCTGTTACTGGGCAGAGTCTCAACCGCACCCGCTGCTGCATGGCGTCGACCAGAAGACCACGCTGATCAACGCCGGCGCCAATATGGAAGGCAAGGAGGTGCGCAACGGCATCTCGCAATCCGCGCTGTTTGCAACCGCTACTACTGACACCAGTTGCGGCGCAGTGAACTCCGCCCATGACTCGTTTACCCCGCTCGGCGGCATGGTGCTGCTGGTCGATATCATGCTGGGCGAGGTCGTCTTCGGAGGCGTCGGCTCTGGGTTGTACGGGATGCTGATTTTTGTCGTTCTGTCGGTCTTTATCGCCGGCCTGATGGTGGGTCGAACACCGGAATACCTGGGCAAGAAAATCGAGAGCTACGACGTAAAGCTGGCGATGCTTTTTGTGCTCATTTTTCCTTTGATCATCCTGGTGCTGGCCGCGATCTCGGCGCTCTATCCTGCTGCTCTCGCTAGCCTCAACAACAATGGCCCGCATGGCTTCTCCGAGATCCTTTACGCCTACGTATCGACAGCAGGCAACAATGGTTCGGCCTTCGCCGGGCTCAACGCCAACACCAACTGGTACAACCTGACGCTGGCCTTTAATATGCTGGCGGGCCGCTTCCTGATGAAGGTGCCGATGCTGGCGCTGGCCGGCAACCTGGCGCAAAAGAAGAGCGTTCCCCCCTCATCGGGAACATTCCCGGTTAACACTGGGCTGTTCACGGTGCTGCTGGTGGGAGTGATTTTGATCGTTGGCGCGTTGACATTTTTTCCTGCGCTCAGCCTGGGGCCAATCCTTGAACACTTATTGCTGCACGCGGGAAAGACCTTCTAGGGGAGATGTAATATGGCAGAAAAACAAAGTCTCTGGAACCCTGCGATCCTGCGCCAGGCGGCACTCGGTTCGTTTCGCAAGCTGGACCCCCGCCTGATGGTGAAGAATCCCGTCATGCTGGTGGTGGAGATCGGCAGCGTGCTGACGACCATCCTGCTCATTCAGGGAGTCCTTGGCCATAACGGCAGCTTTGCTTTCAACCTGCAGATCACGCTGTGGCTGTGGTTCACCGTGTTGTTCGCCAACTTCGCCGAAGCCATGGCGGAAGGGCGCGGCAAGGCCCAGGCCGACACATTACGGAAGGCCAAAGGCGAGACCACCGCCATCCGTTTGAAGACCGCCGACAAGAACGGAGCCAAAGAAGAGGTATCCAGCGCCGCATTGCGCTCCGGGGACCTTATCTATGTCGAGGCCGGGGCCTACATCGCAGGCGACGGAGAAGTGATCGATGGCGTGGCTTCGGTGGATGAATCAGCCATTACCGGCGAATCCGCGCCGGTGATCCGGGAGGCGGGCGGCGACCGGTCGGCGGTAACCGGGGGAACCAAGGTGCTCTCTGACTGGATCCTGGTCAAGATCACCTCCAATCCCGGCGAGACCTTTCTGGACCGCATGATTGCCCTGGTGGAAGGGGCCCAACGGCAGAAGACGCCCAATGAAATCGCCCTCAGCATCCTGCTCTCCGGGCTCACCATCATCTTTTTGCTGGCGGTCGCCACGCTGCAGCCGATCGCGGTGTATTCGCAGGCGCCGCAGACCATCTTCGTGCTGGTCTCGCTGCTGGTCTGCCTGATTCCCACGACTATCGGCGGGCTCCTTTCGGCCATCGGGATCGCGGGTATGGACCGGCTGGTGCAATATAACGTGCTGGCTATGTCTGGCCGCGCCGTCGAGGCGGCGGGCGACGTCGATACCCTGCTGCTGGATAAGACCGGCACCATCACCCTGGGCAACCGGCAGGCGACGGAGTTCATTCCCGCGCCGAATATCAGCCCGGAACGGCTGGCGGACGCGGCCCAGCTTTCCTCCTTCTCCGACGAGACCCCCGAAGGCCGCTCGATCGTGGTACTGGCCAAGGAAAAATACGGCCTGCGCGGCCGTGACCTGAGCGCTCTGCATGCGGAGTTCATCCCCTTCAGCGCGCAGACACGGATGTCCGGAGTCAACGTCGGCGGCCATGTAATCCGCAAGGGCTCGGTCGACGCCATCTCGCGATTCCTGGTGGAACAGGGGTCGAACCTGCCGCAGAAGGTACGCGAGAGCGTGGAAGAGATCGCAGGCATGGGTGGAACCCCCCTGGTGGTGGCGGAGAACGCCACTGCACTGGGCGTGATTTACCTGAAAGACATTGTCAAAGGCGGCCTGAAGGAGAGGCTGGCTAAGCTGCGCGCAATGGGTATCCGCAGCATCATGATCACCGGGGACAATCCGCTGACTGCGGCGGTGATCGCCCGGGAGGCCGGGGTCGACGATTTTCTGGCCGAGGCCAAACCAAAGGACAAGATGGACCTGATCCGCCGGGAGCAGGCCAAGGGCAAGTTAGTCGCGATGACCGGCGATGGCACCAACGACGCGCCGGCTCTGGCCCAGGCCGATGTAGGGGTGGCCATGAACTCCGGCACCCAGGCGGCCAAGGAAGCCGGCAACATGGTCGACCTGGATTCGAACCCCACCAAGCTGATCGAGATCGTGCAGATCGGCAAGCAACTGCTGATGACGCGGGGCGCGCTCACCACCTTCTCCATTGCCAACGACGTGGCCAAGTATTTCGCCATCATCCCGGCCATGTTTGCCGGTGTCTTCCCGGTGCTGGGGCAGCTGAATGTCATGCGCCTGAGCACACCCCACTCGGCGATCCTGTCGGCTGTGATCTTCAATGCGTTGATCATCGTGGCGTTGATCCCGCTGGCCCTGCGGGGGGTGAACTATCAGCCCCGGCCGGCCCAGGTGCTGCTGCGGAACAACCTGCTGATCTATGGCGTGGGTGGGGTGATCGTCCCCTTTATCGGGATCAAACTGATCGATATTTGCTTAACCGGGCTGGGTTTGTCCTGATCGGAGTTGTACATGCTGCGCAATGAAACGAAGATTGCAATCCGCTTTACGTTGCTCACCACGGTGTTGCTGGGGATCCTTTACCCGCTGGCGGTCACCTGGATAGGGCAACTTGCGTTTCATCACCACGCGGATGGAGAGTTGATCTTCAGCGACGGCCAGGTGGTCGGTTCGCGGCTGATCGGGCAGAACTTCAGCGGGGAGCTGTATTTTCATGGACGCCCGTCGGCAGCCGGAAACGGCTATGACGCCACCTCTTCCAGCCCTTCCAACTATGCTGCATCGAACCAGAAACTGATCAGCCGCATCGACGGCGATGTGGCGCACTATGCGGCAGAGAACAAGAGCCAGCCGGTGCCGATCGACCTGGTGACGGCCTCCGGCTCGGGTCTTGATCCCGACATCTCACCCGCGGCCGCAATGTTCCAGGTGGCCCGGGTGGCCGACGCCCGGCATCTGCCGGTGGCAACGTTGCGCGACCTGGTGCAACGCCACGTGCAGGGGCGCCAGTTTGGTCTTCTGGGAGAGGAGCGGGTGAACGTGCTCCTGCTCAATATGGATTTAGACCGGCTGGGAAGTCCCTCAGCGGCTAAAGCCGACTCATTACAAAGGAGTTATGGACGGCCTGAGGCTCGCTGAGGCGAGGAGGGCCGTCCCCTTCAATAGAAATGAGTTTTCCCTTCAGACTGCTTCGCTGTACTGCTCTACATACTCTGAAGCTTCTTCTGAGGCTTCTTCAGCAACCGGCACTGCCTTTACGGCAACGGGCTCGATTTTCGCCGGGGTCGCCCCATCGCCGAGATCGACATAACCCTGCAGGGTTGCGTTGTCTTCGATCGACAGCCGCGCGGCGGAGATGTCTCCGACGAACACCGCAGAGTGCTTCAGTTCGGCGCGCCCACTCGCTTTGACACTTCCCTCAACCCGGCCGAAGACGACCAGATCGCCGGCGACGATGTCTGCGTGAATCACACCGTTGGCCCCAACGGTCAGCCGCTTGCCCGTCAAGGTGATGTTGCCTTCCAAAACTCCGTCAAGGAAAAAGTCTTCCTGTCCCGTCACTTCGCCGCGAATGCAAATGCCTTTCCCTATCACTGTCCCCGAGCTGTTCATCGTTGGTACCCTCCGATGCAGCAACTTTATGGACCAAAGGTAGGGCTCGCAATCACCGAAACGTCGCAGATGATGACTGTTTGTAGGCGGCCCACCTCAATGACCATTCAGGCGGGAAAGCGAGAGCCTCTGCCGGCCGTGCGGATCGAAGTTCGAGGGCGCGAGCCATTGCTCGAAGTTCGACTGGAGCTGGGGCCATTCCGAATCCAGCATGGAAAACCAGGCGGTATCGCGATTGCGGCCCTTGCTGATCATGTGCTGACGAAAGATCCCCTCGTAGGTAAAGCCGAGCCGCAGCGCAGCGCGCCGAGAGGGCTGGTTCAACGCGTTGCACTTCCACTCGTAACGGCGGTAACCCAAGTCGTTGAAAACATGGCGCGCCATAAGATACATGGCCTCGGTCGCGCCGGGGCTCCGCTGCAAAGCCGGGGTGAAGATAATATGCCCGACTTCGATCGAGCGATGGGCAGGCTCGATGCGCAGGTAAGACGCCTGGCCGACCGGAAGGCTGGTGGCATTATCGATAATGGCCAGAAAAAGCGGGTCGACGGATTTCTGCTTCTGGCTAAAGGCAGCTTCGTAATCGGCGGGACCGGCATACGGACCCTCGTTCATATAGCGCCATAGATTGTCTTTCTCCGGCCCGTGGGTGCCATCGTACAGTGCCTTTGCTTGGCTAGCCTTGTGGAAGGGGCGAAGCGTAACCACGCGTCCGGAAAGCACTACGGGCTTCGGCCGTTGCGCGGGAGTGGGGTCGACCGCGATGCCGATCTCCGTCATAGAACGATAGTAGCAAGAGGATGCCGACGGCTAAGGCTTGCTCTCCCCGGAGTAGTAGCCTTCGCGCGTCTGTACCGTCAGGTCCTTGGTCTTGGTCGTCAGATGAATGGAGTGATAGCCGGCGGCCTCGTCCTTGGGCGGGGTATAGCCCAACATGAACTGGGTGCGCAATTCTTCGGCGATTTGGGCGTAGATATCGTCTACCGAGTCCTTCTTCTTAGCCTCAAAGAATCGTCCCCCGGTCTGCTGGGCGATTTGCTGGAGGATCTTTTTGCCGTTGGGACGGTTCACCTGCGAGCCTTGGGGGTAGCGGCCCCCACCCGGATAACCGCCGCCTGGGTAGCCACCGCCCGGATAACGCCTTCCAGGGTAACCGCCGTTGTCCATCGGGCCGTTGTTGAAGCCGTTATCGTGGTCCTCGTGCCCTCCAATATAGATGGTGTAGACGACGGTCTCGGCCTTTTGGGCTGACTCGATGGCACTGTTCATCGTCTCCTGGCTGCCCCGATCCTCTCCATCGGTCAAGACGACGATCGCCTTGCGGCCCCTCTGCTTGCTGGTTATTTCATCGCAGGCCAGGAAAATCGCATCGTACAGCTTGGTGCCGGCGCCGCCGCGATGCCCCCTGGGCGATCCGTTGTCTTGGTCACTGGTTTGGGTGTTCTGGACCGCGGACTCGACGTCGATCAGGCCGACTGCTTTCTCTAGCTTGGCGTGGTCCGAAGTGAGATCCTGCAGCAGTTCGATCTCACGGTCAAAATGGATCACGAAGGCCCGGTCAGTCGGACGGGTGATCATCTGGTCGAGGAAGCTCCGGCTGGCGCTGCGTTCTTTATCTATATTGTCGCGCTCGCTCATGCTGGTATCGACCAGCAGACCTACGGTTAACGGAAGGTTGTTCTCCTGGCTGAAATAGCGGATGGACTGCGGCTTGCTGTCTTCTTCCAACACGAAATCGTCTTTGGTGAGATTGCTTACGATCTTGCCGTGCTTGTCGCGGACGGTCACTGGCAACGTGACCACATTCACGTCGACCGAGAGGGTGGGCACGGCAGGCGCCGGGGTCTGGGCCGCGGGCGTGGCCGGGGCGGCACTCGAGTTTTGCGACTCGAGCACCGCCGGCAGAAGAAGACAGCAAATCAGCGGAAAGATCCGAAGGAGGCCCATGCCCAACTTAGACGCTACCACGGGCTGCAAGGTTTAGCTTGAGCACTTCCCTGCCCGGGCAATGACGACCCGAAACCTTGTCCCGCCGGCAAATATTCAGAAAGTGTCAGTCCCCGTCTGTCACGAATTGTTGCTCTGAGAAGCAACGGCAAAGGACCGCATTCGACGGTAAATCGAGGAACTTACTGCAATTCTGCACCTTACTGCTTGAGCTCGCTCCCCGAGGCGCCCGATTGTGTCCGTGGGCCACGAATAAATCTCAAATTGGAGTTCCTTCATGAAAAGCAAAAGCCTGACTTCGGCGGGACGCGTGCTCTCATTACTTTTGTTGGTTTCAGCCACCTATGTTTCGGGCCAGGAGGGCAGGCCGGTGCACTTCAGCGGTCTGATTAACGACTATTCACCCCAGAGTGCGAATGTCAAAGGCAGCCCATGGGAAATGCATGGTCAATGGTCAATGGACGTCCACCCAGGATGGGGAACCGCCGACTTCTCAGCGGATATGACAATGTCCGGCTATGGGAAAACTTCGACGGGTGCTGTAGATCCGACACAACCCCTTGTAAACCCTCACACCCACCACATCCGGTCGACGAACGTCACGGTCACCTGGGACATGAGTGGCTGCCCGGCATACCTGCCTCCCGCCACCATGATGGGATTTCAGTTGAACCACACGGTCAGCCTCTTGACGGGGAATGGAAGCATCGCTCCCTTCGAGACGGATCCGCCTTCGTCGACGCTGCAGGTCTGCATCACCGGAGGGGACGAGGCCCGCTACTCGGTCACTGATTCGAACATTACGCTGGTGTTCGGGGGACCTGCGGCGACACATTTCGGGCCGCAGGCCATTCATGGCGTCGTGCGCAAACCGCCAGCTGACGAAATCGGGAAAGATCGATAAGTCTGTCGATGAACAGTCAATCGATGCTTGCTGTCAACCCCCTGCGGCTTCTCGCGCCTCCATCCGGTCGTGAGGAAGGAGAGGAGGTGACATGCGAAGGAGACTAACGTGCCTGATGTCGCTCGGGGTAACAAAGGTGCCGTCGAGGCAAAAACCATCGCTGTCCAGTTCGTTCCTGCCGATGCCGTAGCTCGGATTGACGTTGCAGACCCGGGGAACTGTCACTTCTGACCAGGACAGACCGATTCGACGCGGCTATCCAAGGGTGCACTTCGGGTTCCGCATTGTGAGCGGTCGTCGGCGGTCCCGAAGCAACGCTGCCGGCTTCCGCTCGCCGTTGTTGGCCAGCCGCCCGGTACCTTAAAGAAAGAATCACCTTAGAAAGGCTGAGGTCGAAATCGAGAGCTATGAATATCTTCCGACTACGAAGCTTTTACTTGATTGCCGCAACAGCAATAGCCGTAGGCTTTCTCGTTTTTTTGGTGCGTCCTGCAATACCGGATGAGCATGCCGTCTTGGTCCCTATAAATCTGATGTTTAATGGTATGGCCAAACGGGACGGTTCAGCGGTGGTGGCAGCCGCAATCCCCGGGGCAACGTTTGTGTCGATGCAATACGGCACACTGGAACAGGAGACATTTGAACAGTTTGGCGAACGGCTGGGAGCGGGAACGACACACATCGATGAGCGTATTCACGATCCTCTGGTGCGCATCGATCACGATCTGGCGGTGGTGTGGGCTCCCTTCGAGTTTCGGATCGACGGTAAACTAGACCACTGCGGGACGGACTTATTTAGTCTCGTCCAAAACGATGGGAAGTGGCTGATTGGGAGTCTCGCCGCCACTTTGCGAAAGGATTGTGGGACCAAGTAGTCGCAGTAACCAGATTCGAGCTCTACCACCGCATGCTCATTTCAAGCATTGCACTCGTTGCAATCACCTTTACACTCCGCAAGGGAAAAGGCGGAGCATTTCTGCATAGGGGTTTGCGGTAACTTCCCGCGCATTCTCGCGTCTGGCGAGTTTCCGGAAATGCCTAACAATGGGCAACTCGAAACCTACATTCACGCGGTCGGGCGGCCGGGCCGTCTACCTTCCTTCTCACTTCGATGGGTAACCGTCGGTGCCGTGCTTTGCTCGACCCGAATGATCTTCTCCTCTAAAGCGAGCGATATTAATTGATTGAGGGAAACTCCTTCCTCGCCGGCAATTCGCTTGGCAGTGTCACTGAGAGACTTAGGAAGGCGCAAAAGGAACAGCGATCGGTTGCGAGGTTTATCCGGGTCCATAGTCCCCCTGATTACCGCGAGCGTGGAGCGTTGATTGGTCCGCCCGGCCCATGAAATTCACTAGTGAACAGAGCGACGCAACATCATGCTCCTTCTAAATGATTTATGCAATTTCTTTAGCCGAAAGACCTTCGGGGTGGCACCGAGGCAACTTCCAACTGCCAAAGTGAGAATGTACTCCCCGCATGGAGTGCTGTAGAATACCGTGCCATGGAGACATCAGGCTTCCGCCACCAGGGTTTCATGTACCATGGTTCGCCGTCGCGTCACATCCCGATGATTGCTGCGGTGATTAAGGCAAGGCTTGAGCAAAAACATCGCTGCCTTTACTTCGATAGCAAACCGATGGTTGCAGGGCTTCAGTCTCATCTGGCGCAGATCGGAGTCGATGTAGCCCGCGAAAGGGCGAAAAATAGCCTGGTTTTGTCTTCGCACTTGGGCCATCTGAGCGAAGATCAGACATTTGACATTGACCGAATGATCGCCATACTTGAGGCCGCTCTCAATCAGACATTGCGTGACGGGTATATCGGACTCTGGGCTAGCGGAGATGTTGCCTGGGAACTTGGACCAAAGGTAGATTTCGGGCAACTCGTCCAATATGAAATGCGACTTGAAGATTTTATGTGCACTCACGCGGAAATATCGGGAATCTGCCAATACCATGCCAGCGTTCTGCCTCCCGACGCAATGCAGACCGGTCATGAAATGCACCCCTCATTTTTCATCAATGAGACCGAATCTCGATTGAACCCGGCTTACAGGGCAAGCAATCGAGTCGTGCCTATGACATCGCTTGAAACTATATTTGATCTGTCCTTGCCACACGATATTCGCAGGCGGGCGTCCGCTTGCGCAGACAGCCTAGGCATCACGCTCAATGAGTTCATCAATCGAGCGGTAGCTGAGAAGTTGTACCCTGCTGGCCAGAAGCACCTGGAGAATTAGCCTGACAGGCTGGACATGATCCGCGTCACGGGAAAGGCCGCAGCGACGCCAAGGACCAGCCCGGAGGCGATCTGCCAGAGCCCACGGCGCATGACCAGGAGCAGGATAGTTCCTAATCACTCAGCACCTTCCCCGCTTGATAACGCTGTAAGACCGTTGTTTCTTGAGGTGGAAATGAACTCCGGCATTGGCAAGACCTTGGAACACCTGCTCATCCTTAGTTGCCTTGTGATCTCCATCACCACCCTGGCTGATGAAACTCCTGAATTTGCTCTTCGCACAACCTCAACACCTGCCAAGAATCCGGCAGTCGCGTATCTCTACGTCTCGCAACAACCCAACACTCCCGGCCCAAACCAGGTTTCTGGGCTCACCGTCCATGAGAACGGAGCACTCTCTCCTATCGAGGGCTCCCCGTTCTCAGAAGACATTGGTGCTATGGCCGTCAACGGGAAATACCTCTTCGGGGCGACAACCGACAATCTGTATCTGAACAGCTACACGATTGAACCGAATGGCGCTCTCAGGTTCTTTATCGCGAATGACCTCACCAAGATCACCGGCGATACTTCCGACGGAATCGAGGAATACATGGTTCTCGATCACAGCGGAGCGAACCTGTACAACTTCCGCTATGAAGGGAGCCAGGCCTTTTACTCATTCGCCATCAATAAAACAACAGGGGCGCTCACTCTCACCCGAGGAAAGCAGTTGGGCTTTGACTCCGATCTGAGCGGATGGATAACCTTCGGCGCCAATAACAAATACGTTTACTCAACGGTGAATGGTGAATACGAACAAAGCCTCTATGACTTTGAACGAGCAACCGATGGAGCGCTTCTACCAGGCACAGCTGGACCTGAAAACGGCTTCCCAATTCCGGCCCCGCGAACCGGAGAGCACTTTATCCCCATGGCGGTCGCAGCAGACCCGTCTAATCACGTCGCGGTCTCAATGCAACGGGAAGAATGGAACGGGTCTCCCGGAGACACCATAGGCGAACAACAGCTTGCAACCTACACCGCAGATGCCAAGGGAAATCTGACCACAACCAGCGGCTGGAAGAACATGCCCACGGTCAACGTGGGCGATTTGACGTGGATGAGGATGTCGCCCTCAGGGAAGCTCCTTGCGGTCAGCGGTAGTCGGGGACTCCAGATCTTTCACTTCAACGGCAGGGAGCCGATTACTTCTTATGCCACTTTGGTGCCGAACGTGAGTTTTGGAGATGTGCGTTGGGACGACAACAATCATCTGTTTGCGGCCGGGAGCAATGGAAAGCTGTATGTGTTCACCATTACGCCGACCGGCATCACACAGGCTCCAGGTTCACCAATTGCGATCCCCGGCGCTCAATCCCTCACTGTGCAACCACTACTCTAGTTCCATCTCCAAAGCCTCCCGGAACTCGAAAAACAGTCGGCGGGTCGGCTCCAATCAGTACATCGGCCAGGTAACACCAACTCGAGCTCGACATCCATTAGAGTCCTACCGCGATCCCTCAGCAGGGGCGTCTCAGACTTAGAACCTCAACCCAGTAGCCTATGATGGCTCGGTCTGAAGACTGGGTGACCGCATTTCCAGGTCCAGGGCCTTACCGATCCTGACAACGATGGGCAGCAATGCTTCAATATCTGCCAGCGATGTGCGGAAGTTCACAATGCATGCGCGCAGCGCGAATTTTCCATGGACCACCGCGTTAGAAAGATATGCCTCACCGCTCGACTGCAGGCGAGTCAGCAGTTCAAGGTTCAGTTGGTTCAGATAATTCGCCGCCTTCTCGTCACCTGAATTGAGATCCGTAGGCACAAAGCGAAATGTTGTAATACTGAGAGACTGAGTTAGCGCGTCAAGCTCGGCGTATTGCGAGATCCGCTCGAAGAGGGCTCGCGCCAGGTGGATATCGTCGGAGATCATCCGCTCATAGCCCTCGCGTCCCACCGCTTGCAGCGCGAGCCACACTTTCAGCGCGCGAAACCCGCGTGAATTCTGTGGACCAAGGTCAAAGTAATTCGTCGCCTCCGCGCCGAAGTGATAGTAGACAGGATGATAAGCAAAAGCGGCGCGCAG
>Ga0302326_10026176_pt1 | contig 11803 bp, 13 predicted proteins | sample Palsa_T0_3_FD_202264 | JGI IMG/M metagenome (GOLD analysis project Ga0302326, IMG submission 202264) | Peat permafrost microbial communities from Stordalen Mire near Abisko, Sweden - Palsa_T0_3 | ecosystem: Environmental > Terrestrial > Soil > Palsa > Peat permafrost | place: Sweden: Abisko... | reverse complement strand
CTTCCGCTCCGCCCTAACTGCAGGGCTACGCTCCAGTGCGCAGGCCAACGAATACATCAATTCAAAAAGGGGACACTTCTAACGAGTTAACGATGGGGACATTTCTATCGAGCTTTGACAAACCGCATTTTCTGGGGCTTGACAAGCAAGGGGACGTCATAGAGAATTCGGAGCGCGACCCGTTACCCCCCTTCCTCCCCCGTAAAATAGCGGGCTCGTCCTGTTGGATCGAATCGACAATTTCTCAGGAGGTCGTATTATGCCCGGACCCAGATTAAACCTTCCCTCTCGCCCTTCCCATCGTTTCTCTCTTTCCTTATCCCTGGCCTTATCACTGGGATTGTTCCTCTTGTGCGTCTCCCCTGGCGCCCTTGCCGCGTCGCTGAACGATCTGCCGCCCGCGGTCTATGAGCAGGTGGCTATGCTCACTTCAACCGACGGCATAAGCTACGACCACTTCGGCTCCAGCGTCGCAATATCGACCGACGGAAACACCATTGTGGTCGGACTTAACAACGGCGAGCATAATGCGGCTTACGTATTTGTGAAACCCGCTGGCGGATGGGCCAACGCCACGGAAACAGCGGAACTCACCCCTTCCGACGGTGGATATGCCTTCGGCAGTTCGGTCGCCATCGCTGGTAACACGATCTTCGTCGCCTCGCAGATTTCCACGCAGGTCAACGAAACTCAATACACCCGGGGCGCAGTCTATATATACGAGGCGCCCACCAGCGGTTGGGTCAGTTCGACCGAAACCGTGAAGCTTACCGTTGGGCCGAACTATGCCGTGGCGATCACTATTGCCGCGGCCGGAAACTCGCTGGCAGCAACTTTCACTTCCCAGAACAATCCGCCTACTGCGGGTGGGATTTTTGTTTGGAATAAGCCGGCCGCCGGCTGGGGCAAACAAGCTGCCGCAGCCACTTTGATTACCTCCGACCAGAATTTCATCTTCGATTCTTTGGCCTTCAGCACGACCGGCAACACGCTGGTAGCGGGCGGCAACAACGGCGTCGTTTACCTGTGGACCAAGCCAGCCGGCGGCTGGAACGGAAAGAACTTGACCCAGACCGCCGAGTTGATCACCTCCGACGGCAATACCGGCGATGACCTCGGCTCGTCGGTGGCCGCAACCGATACCACGGTGGTGTCGGGCGCTCCCGGACGTAATGCCGGCGACGGCGCCGCCTACGTGTACGTAAAGCCATCTGGCGGCTGGGTCAATGCGGAGGAGACCGCGCAGTTGAGCGCGGCCGATGGCCCAGACCTGGGCTTCGGGGTAGCCATCAGCGGCAACAGCATTTTTGCCGGCTCAGCCTATGCCAACGTTGGCGGCACCTTCCAGGCCGGAGCCGTCTTCCTCTACAACAAGCCCAGCGCCGGATGGAAGACGACTTCCACCTTCGCCAGCGAGTTGGTCGCGACCAGCCCACTCGAACAGGCATACATGGGAACGGCACTGGCGGTCGGTGGTGGCACTATCATCGCCGGTGCTCCGGGTGCAACCCTAGGCTCGAACATAGATCAAGGCACAGCATACGTGTTTGAGCAGTAAGCAGAACTCGTCTGCCAGGCAAAATAGACGGCGTGGGCTCAAGCCTGCGCCGTTTTGCTTTTCGTCGAATTCCTCTCCTCGATTTTCTCTTACTATATAAAGATGACCGTGGCAGGAGGTGTGCGATTGCTTTGCCTTTTTCTTTCTTTGATTTTTGTAGCGACTGCGCTCTACGCAGCGGATGCTTCACAAGCACCGTCGCCTTCATCTATCGCGGCAGAAGGCCCGCCGCCGGCCGAGATCAAGCCGATGGCGGAGATTTTGCACGGAACGCGCATCATCGATAACTACCGCTGGCTTGAGGACGGCGCAAATCCCGAGACGGTGAAATGGGTCGCAGCCGAGAACCGATACACGCGCGCTTTGCTCGATCCGCTCCCCGGCCGCGATGCAATCCGCAAACGCTTGACGGAACTACTTTCCATCGGCAGCGTCACCGCCCCGCAGATTGCCGGCAAATTTTACTTTTACACGCGGCGCGAAGGCATGCAGAACCAGCCCGCGCTGTATGTGCGTGAAGGCGACATCACGGCGAAAGATCAGGGCAAAGACCGCGTCCTCGTCGATGCCAACGCACTCGCCGCCGATGGCACCATGGCGCTCGATTGGTTTGAGCCCTCCAACAACGGCAAGTACGTGGCCTATGGAATTTCCTCCGGCGGCTCCGAGATGAGCACCCTCCACATCATCGAGACCAAAACCGGCGCCGTACTTCCCGACACCATCGAGCGCACGCGCGCCGCCAGCATCGCCTGGCTGCACGACAATTCCGGTTTCTATTACACCCGCTATCCCAAGAAAGGCGATGTCCCCGACGGCCAGGAGATGTATAACCGCCACGTCTTTTACCACGACTTGGGAACCGATCCCGATACCGACACTCCAGTCTTCGGTGAAGGCCGCGATCCCGAAGATTGGCCCAGCATCTCGCTGTCCAACGACGGCCACTGGCTCGTGATCACAGTTTCGCAGGGCTGGACCAAGTCCGAGTTGTACTTGATGGATGTGAAACACGACACGCCGCCGACACGCGTTTCCACGGGAAAGAATTTTCTCTACAGCGGATCGGTTTTTAACGGCAAGCTTTTTATCACGACAAATGAAGACGCTCCCCGCTCTCGCGTGTTCGTCACTGATGCCGGCAACTACGACCGCGAGAACTGGAAGGAAGTGATTCCGCAGGCTGATGCGGTTTTGCAGGGCGCAGCCGTGTTTGGCGGAAAGCTGTTTACGCAGTATGAGCAGAATGCTTCATCCCTGCTTCGCATCTTCGATCTCGACGGGAAAAAAATCGGCGATGTCGCGCTGCCCGCCATTGGCAGCGTCTTTGCCACCGGCGGCAAGTGGAATCACGATGAAGTTTTCTATGGCTTCCAGTCGTTCACCTTCGCGCCATCGATCTATCGCCACGATTTGAAGGATGGCTCAACCACTCTGTGGACCAAGGTGGACGCGCCTTCCATCGATTCCTCAGCCTACGAAGTGCAGCAGGAATGGTTTGCCTCCAAAGATGGAACGCGCGTGCCGATGTTTGTGGTGGCGAAAAAAGGAATAAAGAAAGACGGCCGCAATCCCACGCTGCTCACGGCCTATGGCGGATTCAACATCAGCCTGACTCCATTGTTCAGCCGCACCTCTTATCTGTGGATGGAGCACGGTGGCGTCTTTGCCATGGCCAATCTCCGCGGCGGAGCGGAATTCGGTGAGGACTGGCATCGCGCCGGCATGCTCGACAAAAAGCAAAATGTTTTCGACGACATGATCGCCGCCGCCGAGCATCTGATCGCAGAAAAATATACGGACTCGAAGCACCTCGCGATTCAAGGTGGATCGAACGGCGGCCTGCTCATGGGAGCGATGATGACGCAGCGACCGGATTTGTTTCGCGCCGTGGTGTGCCAAGTCCCACTGCTAGACATGCTGCACTACCAAAACTTCCAGGTCGCAAGATTGTGGGTTCCCGAGTACGGCACCGCCGAAAATCCCGTTCAATTTAAATGGCTCTACGCCTACTCGCCCTATCACCACGTAAAAGCGGGCAGCGAGTATCCCGCGATCATGTTCATGACCGCCGATTTCGATACGCGAGTCGACCCCATGCACGCGAAAAAGATGGCAGCCCTGATGCAGGCCGAGGCCAAGAACGGCAGAAGCAAGACACGTCCGATATTGTTGCGGATTGAATCGAAGGCGGGGCATGGGGCGGGCAAGCCGGTGGCGAAGCAGATCGACGAGTTCACTGATGTTTATTCGTTTTTGTTTTGGCAGTTGGGGGTGAGGTAAGGCGGTTTTTTTCACTACCGCCGCGCTTTTCGCTCCGCATCTGCACGCCTTTTATCTGCATCTGCAAGCCCGCGGCAAATGCAAGATGGTGGCTCTGGTGGCGGTCATGCGCAAGCTGCTGCATGCGATCTTCGGCATGTTCAAGCACGACGCCGCCTTTGATGGGGCCAAGCTCTACCCGGCTCTCGCTCCCGCCACGCCCCCCGAGATGGCCCATGCTGCCTAACCCTTCCATTCCCTTCTTCCTTCGTTGGGAACTGACAGGCAGAATGACAAGGGTTTCTTTTTTCGCAAGGACGGAGAAGATCGAACCCAAAGTGGATGCTAGCGTGTGGCGATAAGGAGCGTGTGCCATGAAATGTTTGACACGATTACTGTCCGCTAGACGAATTGCGACGGCGGTCTGCGCGATTGCCGTTCTGTGCCTGTGCTCCGCTATGGCGGTGGCCCAGGCGGCACCAACTGCCGGCTATGACCTGCTGGAAACGGGGTCGGGAGCATCGGTGGATCTCACCAGCATTGGATTAGGAGTGGTTCCGTTGGAGGGTGTGCCGATCGAGGCCAGCCTGGGAGTTACTGACACAGTTATGCACCGTCCGGGCAACACGACGTTTGGGACTGCGCAAACGTTGCTGGTGACAGCGTTGTTTATGAAGAGTACGAACAGCGTGGTGTACCAGGGGCAGAACGCAGATGTTTATGTCACGCTGAACAATTCGGCGGGAGTCATTCCGACCACGGTGCTGCCGCAGCCGGATACGCTGAATGCGTCGGGGGGGACGATTACGATTAACAGCGGTGGTACGTTTACCTCGAACTTTGTCATGAACGCCGACGTGATCCTGGTGCAAGCCGGAACCAGCGTCACCAACCCAGCTAACTATATTGCGCATCAGGCGGCGCCGCAGGTTTCGTTCACTCCGGCGACTTCCAGCTGGAGTACGGGCGCACCGGGTGGGTATCCCTCGTCTACTACATTTCCGTCGGGAGGGTTCTATCCGACTCTGCCGGCGCATAACGGACCGCATCCGGTGACTTATGCCACTTGCGGCGGCGGCAATGCTGCGCAGACGAAGGGACTCGCAGTGGGCAGAGTAGCTTGCGTTTCGCAGACGCAGGCACAATAGAGTGAATTGTTGTTGACGTTGATGTGTTAGCGCCGGGGTGCAGCGGCCGGAAGTCCGCTGCACTTTTGTTTTGTGGGGGCGTGGTACGCTGCGATGGCGCGAACGACTTTACGAGCTTTGGTGGAGAGCTTGGGCTGGGCTATTTGTTCGTCCTCAAATGCGGTGCTCGGTATTCGGTGCGACGGGCGTCGGATGTTGCCGAGCTTCTGGAGGAAGGAAAGTCGAAAAACCCATCCTCCTGCAAAGAACGCAAGAAGGATGGGGGAACCGTTTCGACTTTTTGTCTATTCCTTAGACGAAGACTTCGCCGGGCAGCGCAGTCAGGGTGCGCGAGGCCAAGGTGTTTTGCACGATGCGCTTCGGCTGTTGCACATCCGATACGTTGATCTGGCGGCGCTCGATCTTCAACTTGAGCGTGCGCTCGATGTCGCGGAGTTGCAGGACTTCAGCACCGGCTACCAGCGTGGAGGCACGGCCGACGGAACCAGCGCGGCCCGTACGGCCTACGCGGTGGATGAAGTCTTCTGCCATCTTCGGAAGGTCGTAGTTAATGACGTGGGCGACGTCATCGCAGTGCAGGCCGCGGGAAGCGATATCGGTCGCGACGAGGACCTGGAAGTGGCCTTCCTGAAATCCGCCGAGAGCGCCATTGCGCTGCGATTGCGTGCGTCCACCGTGGATCAGTGCCGCGGTAAAGCCATCCTGCACCAAAGACTTGGCCAGCCGTTCGGCGCCGCGCTTAGTGCGGGCGAAGACCAGAGTCTGGCCAGTTTCGCCGTAGAGCAGTTGGCGCAGGACTTCGGGCTTTTCTCCGGGGCGCATTTCGTAGGCGGTGAGCTGCACGCTTTCAGCAGGCTTTAGAACCGAGCCGAGAGCGACGCGCACGGGATTGTTCATGTATTGATGCACTAGACTAGCGACGGACATCTCCATGGTGGCGGAAAAGCACAACGTCTGGCGGCGTGCCGGCAGTTTCGCGAGGATGCGCTGGATCGCGGGCAAGAAGCCCATGTCCAACATGCGGTCGGCTTCGTCGAGAACCAGCAGTTTAATCAGGCGTAGATCTGCCAGCTTGCGGTCGACTAAGTCTTGCAGGCGACCGGGAGTGGCAATGATCAAACCGCAGCCGGCGCGGAGATGCTGGATTTGTGACTTTTCGTTTACGCCGCCGATTACCAGTGCGGGCTTGTGCAGGCTTTTGCCGCGCAGAGCTTCATATTGTTCGTGGACTTGCATAGCCAATTCGCGCGTGGGCAAAAGGATCAGAACCCTGGCTTCGTGCGAAGGCTCGCGCTGCAGCATTTCGATGATGGGAATCAGGAAGGCCAGCGTTTTGCCGGTACCGGTTTGCGATGTGCCGATCACGTCTCTGCCTTCGAGCGCTGGAGGAATAGCCTGTTCCTGGATGGGTGTGAGGTTGATGAATTGAGCTGCCTCCAGCTTCTGCTGCAATGCGGCAGACAGGGGCAGTGTGGAAAATGTAGTCAATGGAATCGTTTCTTTCTGGAGAGGCTGGTGTTGCACTTCTGGTGCAATCGTTCTTAGATACACGTTCTTAGATAACAAGGGAAGTGCCCATGCCGCTACGTTCAATTTGAATTTAGATTTAACGCTGAATTCAAAGGCGGGCAGGAAAAGCGGAGATACAACTGGTCCAAGCACGGACCACCGCGAGAACAAGCAAACCCTGACAAAAGCGTCAAGAACAGTATAGCAGAGTGGGCGTTTGGGCCAGGATTACTTCAGTGCTTGGCCCTACGCACGAACGAATAGGCAAAACAACTTTGCTTGACACGCTGCCATCACCCTCCTACCCTCTAATCGCAAGACAATCTGAGCTGCTTCAACGTGGCGCGGTTGGGCTTGGTTGGCAAACGCCTGACCTTAAGAGAACTGAGGCAAGGGGGCACATCATGAGCGACCAAGACGCAGTTCCGGGGGCAGGAGTCAAATTGCGAGGAGCAGAGGCGAGATTGCGCGAGGTGAAAAAACGAATCGTCCCTTTCGAACAGGACGACCCGCAAATCGAACCCCTCTTCATAAATTTTGCTCATGCTGCTTTTCTTGGGGATGACGTTTATCTTGATATAGGGGTCATTACGCTCGAGTCGATCGATCCGACCGCCGAGGGCGTCGGCGACTTTGCCGTAATATCGCGACTCGTAATGAGCAAACGTACGGCAATTGCCGTTCGCGACCAGATCGACAACGTGCTGAAAGAGGGAGAAAGGGCAAAAGGAGAGACGCCAAATGCTGCTCCATAAGCCAACGAGATACGGACGGGCACGCACCCGCCGGCGATCAGCGAAGCTGCATAAGCCACAAGAAGGCCATCCCATTAGACGTTTGGAGCCTCTGCCGGTGGCGGTCAACGTGCAGGTATTTATCGCGGATATCGCTCCGCTGCCTACCCGCGGCGCGGTGCCAGCCTTGAGGCAAATTCCGCTCGTTGATTCTCAACGCGATAAGCAAGAAAAACTACGGTACTCGTTTCGTGAGCATGTCGAGAGGTGGAAGAATGACACGCAGCACTGGTCTTCCGTTGCAAAGATGATCGCGCATCCGAGCTATTTACGTATCGTTGGCTTGGCTGGTCAAGCCGGAGCAAACGAAATTGAACGATGGTTGCTTCAGGAACTTCAAGCTGAGCCGGACTATTGGTTCGACGCTTTGAACGCGCTTGCCGGGGAGGACGAAGATCCAGTACCACCCTTGGACGATTTTGATGGTGCTGTGAATGCGTGGCTCGCATGGGGGCACCGGAAGGGATTGCTGGAGTAGTGAGGACCATCACTCCTATTGAGCTTGAGGCTCGATTTCCCAAACTTGGCGGTGGGAACTATAAAAGGGCAAGCCAAGCCACTGCTCGATATAACTGCCTTGCCTTTGCCTGCGGCGATGATCGCAGATGGTGGGAACCGCGACCGGGGGGAAGATTCTATTGGCCACCAGATGCTCAAAGAGATACATCGCTGGCAGCCGTCACCAGAATCTTCACTGCGGACGGGTACTCTGAAACCGAAGACCGGAACATAGAGTCAGGATACCTGAAAGCTGCCATCTATGTAGAGCTAGAAGATCTGGATACCTATTCGCACGTGGCACTATCTGACGGCTTAGTTTGGAAGAGCAAGCTGGGCAAGGGCCAAGACATAGAACACGCATCCCTCGACCTCTTGGAGGGGAATCAGAAAGATGAATACGGTATAGTCGCCGCCATTCTTCGCAAGGCTATTCAATGAGAGAAAAGCGGATTCCAGCGGCGTCGAGGGGACGGCTTCATGGAACGCGCCGGAACACAACAGCGCCCGCGCCCGAGTCTCCCGAGATGACATGGTTGGTTAGCAATGCCCAGGATTTGGCCTTCTATAAGGGCGAATGGTTACTGATTCAGGGGACTCAACTCCTCGTTCACGACCGAGATTTCGCTGCTGTGCGCGCTGCGGTTAAGGAGCGCGAGATATCCTCTCCTTTTGTTTACTACGTTCCCACAGACGAAGAATCGAACTCAGTGACGATCTAGCGTGCCGTTCGCGGCGCCCGGCTCGCGCGAAGATCGCCCTACTTTCCCTTGGGCGTAGCCAGAAATGCGTGCTGTAAAGCGGAATTCGACTTATCGAACCCCACTCCCACGATTTGACCCAAGCTGTTCACTCCGTACGCCATGGCCAGGATGAGCGGCGAGTTCACCGTGAGTTCATTCAGATCGTGCACGCTGGTGGGGGTGAGCCAGACTGTGGCGCGCTGGGAGTCTTTGGTGTTCAAAGAGAAGCCGACGATCTCGCCTGTCGAGCTGACGGCGTTGGCGGTGGCGTCGTTCTTGTAGGGAGACGGAAGGGCTCGCATTCCACCCTGCGCGGTCCAGAGATACCCGAGGGTAGTGTTGGGTTTGGCCTCGCTACGGCCGACCACTTCGCCATAGGAATTGATGCTTCCGGCCGTGGCGTAGGGCTGTCCGAGGTTACCCAAGTCCTGCACGCCGCCGTTTTGCGTCCAGAGAAATGCATGGTAGCCAGTGGCGCTGTCATAGTACGTGCCGACCGCCTTGCCGCTGTCGTTGATCGAGGTTGCGAAAGTGTTGGAGGAGACAGGAACGCCCATGTCCATCATTCCCGTCGATGCGCTCCAGATGAAGGCATGATTGTCGTCATTGGTCAACACCGTGGAATAGCCAACGACTTGCCCGTCATCATTGATCGCGAAAGCGCAACTTCCATTGCCCAGGGTGCCAAGATCTTGCATGCCTCCGGTCTGCTTCCAGAGAAACGCATGACTGGGTACGAGGTCGCTGTCGCTCATGTCGGCACAACCCACTACCTGTCCGGCACTGTTGATCGCGTAGGCGTAACTGAGAGAGGCGGCTATTGTGTTTCGGGGCGACGGGCATGTCAAGATGCAAAAGCTTGCAACGCCGGGTCGTGCCGATGGGCTGCTCAAGGCGAAATGGCCTGGTTCAGGCTTCGTCGTACGCATTCTTCAAACCCTGAATATCAATCTTCTTCATTTGCAGCATAGCCTGCATGACTCGGGCTGATCTCTTCGGATCTTCATCCTGCAACATCTCGCCGAGAGCCCTGGGGATGATTTGCCAGGAAAGGCCGTACTTGTCCTTGAGCCAGCCGCAGCGGTCTTCTTTGCCTCCGACGGAAAGTTTCTGCCACAGGTGGTCGACTTCGGCCTGGGTTTCGCAATCGACGTAAAGCGAGATGGCCTCGTTGAACCGGAAATAGGGGCCACCGTTGAGCGCGTAAAATTGCTGCCCTTCAAGTTCGAAGAGCGCGGTCATGACCGTTCCCTTGGGACCGGGGCCGGCTTCACCGTAGCGGGCGACTTTCAGGGCTTTGGAGTTCTTGAAAATCGAGATGTAGAAATTCATGGCCTCTTCGGCCTGGTTGTCGAACCAGAGAAATGTGGTGATTTTCTGCATAGGGTTCGTCCTTCCCTTCTTTTGAGTATGGGTGGGAACTGTTCTTTCGCCCTCCAGGGCTCAAGCATTTCCACTTCTCGCCCTTGGCTTTTGTGCCACGGGCTGTGTTCTTTCATCTTTTCGCGGCTATGACTCGCGGCTCGAATCCGGCTGCAACGAAAAAGTGAGGTCTCACGTCAAGCCTTGGCCAGTTTCCCGGCGAGGCTCTCCAGGCTTTGTGACCAACCGGCATCCATGCCTTTCAGATATTCGGCTGCGTAATCGACTACGGCGGTTCCGCGGGTTTGCAGAGTCAGCTTGGTTTTGCCGGCCTCGTCTTCGAAAATAACAGTGGTGAGGCCGTCGATGATGGGATTGCCGTCTTTATCGGTGGCAATGTTGGTGAAGACCAGGCGCTCGGGTTCGACGACTTCGCGATAGACGCCGCCGCAGGGATAGTCATTGCCCTGAGGATCGCGCATGACAATGTGCCATTTGCCGCCTACGCGCGCGTCGACTTCGCAGACCGGGTTGGTAAATACTCCGGGACCAAACCATTCCCGCAAATGCTTGGGGTCGGTCCACATTTTGAAGACCAGCGCACGGGGCGCATCGAAGACGCGCGTGATGACGATTTCCCGCTCCGTGGGCTTGGTGAAAATGTCACTTTGCAGGACGCTTGCCGGCATGTTTTTTCTCCTTGGCTTTATCTTTATCTTTGGCTTTATCTTTATCTTTGGCTTTATCTTTGGCTTGCAGTTGGCGGAGGTAGTGATCGAGGCGATCGAAGCTCTCCGTCCAGAATTGGCGGTAATGCTCGACCCAGTCTGCGACTTCTTTGAGCGGAGCGGCCTGAAGCTGCCGAGGGCGGCGTTGCGCATCGCGGCCGCGGGAAATTAGGCCGGCGCGCTCCAGAACACGCAGGTGCTTGGAAATGGCTGGCTGGCTCATGGCGAAGGGCTCAGCCAGTTCGTTGACCGAAGCCTCGCCGGAAGCGAGGCGTGAGAGGATCGCGCGGCGGGTGGGATCGGCAAGAGCGGCGAAGGTCGAGTTGAGATGATTTGCATAACCCATCGGTTCCATAACCGTATAGTTATATTAATGCAGACCATTTGTCAAGCAGTTCCCCTCTAGTAGTGGGAATCGAATCGTGGCGCTTCGTCAGCTTCGGGGGAAAGAGAGTCGAGCTTTGCTCGAGGGACAGCCGAGGGCGGCTGTCCCCACATTCAACAGCGCCGGCTCCACCCTTCTTTTCCTGCTTCCTGTTTTGGAAAGTTGGGAAAATAAATTGCTCAGACATCTTGCGTGACGCAGGCGAGAGACGCTATTGTGGTTCTATTGCAAGATTTTTTTATTGATCCGCATCACGCTGCTAAGACGAGAAGCTAAGAGCGTTAACGTTAAGAGTAAGACCAGCAATATCCCAGGAAAGACCCAAAAGACAAGAAACGACGTCCGCATCCAGACGGACGCCTAGGGGCAAGTGGTAAGACAGGGGTTCCCGGTCCCCTGGCACGAAACGCGAGCCTCGTGAGCCATCTCTCACCTGCGTACCAAAATTCCCAGCACGCAAAACATTTTGAGAGGAATTACTATGCGAAATTCCGGGAGTCGTCGTGTCGTTCCATCTCGCCCTTCTGCAATCGGTTCTGCAATCGTGGCTTTGTTAGTCGTTTGCCTCGGCCTTTCCGCGTTTGCGCAGGTCGTGCCGCTGGCGCAGCATGTGGTTTTGGTGATCGACGAAAACACGTCGTTCAGCACTGTCTATCCCAACGGCATGCCCTGGCTGGTCAGCGAGGGGAACAAATATGGCTATGCAGCCAACTACTCCTCCGACTACAGCGGCTCGCTGCTGGATTATTTGTATCTGGCTTCGGGAAGCTGCGAGTCGGATTACTCGTGTCCGGGGGCGCCGGTGTGCACCATGCC
>Ga0302326_10026175_pt1 | contig 11803 bp, 10 predicted proteins | sample Palsa_T0_3_FD_202264 | JGI IMG/M metagenome (GOLD analysis project Ga0302326, IMG submission 202264) | Peat permafrost microbial communities from Stordalen Mire near Abisko, Sweden - Palsa_T0_3 | ecosystem: Environmental > Terrestrial > Soil > Palsa > Peat permafrost | place: Sweden: Abisko... | reverse complement strand
GGGATCGGCGAAGGCGTGGCACGCGCGTTCGCCGAGGAAGGCTGCGATCTTCATCTGGTCGCGCGGTCGGGCGATCGGCTCAAAGCCATCAAGTCCGAGATCGAGGCGTCGCACGGCGTCAAGGTCAAGGTCACGGTCCATGCCATCGACCTGACGGCGCCCGGCGTGATCGATCCTTTGGTCGAGGCCGTCGGCGATATCGATATCCTCGTCAACAATGCCGGCGTCATTCCCAGCGGTAATTTGTGGGATGTCGACGAATCCAAATGGCGTGCCGGCTGGGAGCTGAAAGTATTCGGCTACATCAATCTGACGCGCGCGATCTATCCGCGCCTCAAGGCGCGCGGCGGCGGCGTCATCATCAACAATATCGGCAATGGCGGCGAAGTGTTCGATCCGAACTACGTCGCGGGGACTACCGGCAATGCCAGCCTGATGGCGTTCACGCGCGCCATGGGCGGTCACTCGCTGGACGACAATATCCGTGTCGTCGGGGTCAATCCCGGGCCAGTCGATACCGACCGGATCTACAACATGCTGAAGAAACGCTCCACGCAGCTGTTCGGCACCGAGGATCGTTACCAGGAACTCGAGCAGCGCTATCCGCTCAAGCGGCCGGCCCACGTTCATGAGATCACTGATCTGATCGTGTTTCTCGCGTCCTATCGTTCCGGCTATACGTCGGGGACGATCTTTACGGTCGATGGCGGCATCGCGTCCCGCCGTTCGGTGATCTGAGGAGAGAGTGATGAGCTTTGCGACCACGAGCGATGGTGTGCGCCTGTTTTATGAGAGCGCCGGATCGGGCACGCCGATCATTTTTGTCCATGAATTCGGCGGCAGCCATTGGAGCTGGGAGCCGCAGCTCAATTTCTTCGCGCGCCGTCATCGTTGCATCACGTTCGCGGCGCGGGGCTTTCCGCCTTCCGATATTCCCGATTCCGTCGAGGCCTATTCGCAGGCGCGCGCCGCCGATGACATCATGGACGTGCTGAGCGCGGCCGGAATCGACAAGGCCCACGTGGTCGGCCTGTCGATGGGTGGCTTCGCCAGTCTCCACGCCGCACTGCGCCATCCCAATCGTGTGTTGTCCGTGGTGGCCGCCGGCACCGGCTACGGCGCTGAAAAAGTCCATGAGGATTACTTCAAGGGCGTTTCCGAGCAGGTCGCCAGGAACTTCGAGGAGCGGGGCGCCAAAGCGTTTGCCCCGATCTATGCGGAGGGCGCCTCAAGGGTGCAGTTCCAGGAAAAGGATCCGCGCGGCTGGCAGTTGTTCGCCGATCGGCTCGGACAGCACGATTCAAAAGGCGCCGCCAATACCATGCGCGGCGTGCAGATGCGCCGGCCGTCGCTCTATGATCTCGAGGCCGGGTTTCGCGCGCTGGAGACGCCGGTGCTGGTCATGGTCGGCGACGAGGACGATCACTGCCTGCAGCCGGGCCTGTTTCTGAAACGCACCATTGCGCGGTCCGCGCTGGCGGTGTTTCCGAAATCGGGGCACACGCTCAATCTCGAGGAGCCGGAGCTGTTCAACCGGCTGGTTTCGGATTTCATTGCACAGGTTGAAGCGGGACGATGGACGCCGCGCGATCCCCGCGCCAATCCCGCGCAGGTCATGCGCACCGATTGATCAGGCGCCGGGGGCAGCCCTGTCCGAGAAAGGCGTTCTCAAAGGCCAGGCCGATGTCGTTCGATTGACAAAGCCGGATTTGTGGCCTTATTTGGTTACAGTTTGGGAGTGCTGGTCACGTCGATCAGCAAAGGGAATTTGGTGCGGTTCGCCCACCGGTTATGGATGGCGAACCAATTCCAGAGCTGCGCCCGCAACTGTAGGCGGTGAGTCCTTCTTCGAAAATGCCACTGGGCTTTTACGACAAAGCCCGGGAAGGCGGAGAAGGGTTATGACCCGCGAGCCAGGAGACCGGCCCGAACACGTCATCCTTCCGGCGTGCGGTGCGCGCGCATGGGGCGGTTCTTTCGCTGCGGTGACATGGATAGAATGTCTTGCGGATGGAGGGCCCGCCGTGGCTGCGTATGCGAAATCGATGGTTCTGAGCAACGAGTCCCGTCCCGAATGGCTCGGCTTTCGGGGGCGGATCGCCGGAATTTACGGCCTGCTCATTCTTGCCAATCTGGCAGCCTGGATCTGGGCTTTCATCGCGTTCGCGCATCAGCCGGTTCTGATCGGAACCGCGGTGCTGGCCTATAGCCTCGGGCTTCGTCACGCCATCGATGCCGACCATATCGCGGCGATCGACAACGTCACGCGCCAATTGATGCAGGAGGGCAAGCGGCCGGTCGCGGTCGGCTTTTTCTTTGCATTGGGACATTCAACCGTTGTCGTGGTCGCTTCGCTTGCCGTTGCGTTGACCGCAAATGCGCTCCGCGACACGCTGGTTTCCTATCGCGCGATCGGAGCGGTGATCGGGACGTCGGCGTCGGCGCTGTTCCTCTTCATCATTGCGATCGCCAATCTGATCGTGTTGCGCGGCGTATACCGGGCGTTTCGTCTGGTCGGGCGCAGCGAACAGGTGAGCGAAGAGAGCATCGATGCGCTGTTGCATCAGCGCGGCTGGCTGGCGCGGCTGTTCCGGCCGCTGTTCCGCTTTGTCTCGGAAAGCTGGCATCTTTATCCGATTGGTCTGTTGTTCGCGTTTGGTTTTGAGACCGCGAGCGAGATCAGCCTGTTCGGCCTGTCCGCGCAGGCTTCCAATACGGTCTCGAGCTGGTCGCTGCTGATCTTCCCCGCGCTGTTCGCCGCGGGCATGACGCTGGTCGATACCACCGACGGCGTCCTGATGCTGGGCGCCTACGGCTGGGCCTATCGAAATCCCATGCGCAAGCTGTTCTATAATCTGACCATCACGTCGGTGTCGGTGCTGGTGGCATTGGTGGTTGGTGGCATCGAAACGCTCGGCCTGATCGCGGGTCAATTTAATCTGCAGGGCGCGTTCTGGAATGCGATCTCCGACCTCAACGATAATTTCGGCGCGCTCGGCTACGGCATTATTGCGCTGTTCGTCGTGAGCTGGGGGGTATCGCTGATCGTCTACCGCTTGAAGGGGTACGACCGTTTTGCCCAGCCGGATTGATTCCAGTATCGGTAGCTTGAGACGTCCATTATCAACCTGTTTCTGATCGAACGACATCATCGCGGCGGGACCTGTGGTCAAATATTTCGAAACCATCTTGCGGGCGTTGGGTTGTGTTGCGGCGGCATGCCTTGCCACGGTGACGTGTGGTCACGCTGCGGATTTGCCTGTCGCTGGCGCGATGCCGTTGAAGGCGCCGCCGCTTCCGCAAGTCTATGATTGGTCCGGGTTCTATGTCGGCGGCCATATGGGCTACGCCGCGGGTAATTCGGATTGGACCGCCAGCCCGGCGCAGGCAGGGCTGCCGGCGACCGCAGGCACGCTGAGTGTATTCCTGCCGCTCAACGGCTTCTTCGAATCTGGAAGCTTTTTGGCGGGCGTGCAGACCGGTTACAACTACATGCTGTCCAATCGCGTCGTCATTGGCGTGGAAGCCGATGCCTCGTTTCCCGCTTTCCCAAATGCCGATCGCCTCTCCGTGAGCGGCTCTTCCAGTTTCAACTCCGCGGTGCTAGGCCCCGCGACCCTCAGCGAGACGGCGCTGTCGTTCGGGACGGTGCGCGGCCGCGTCGGATACGCGCCGGGAAGCTGGCTGTTCTATGCGACCGGCGGATTGGCCTGGACCTACGATCAGCAAACGCTCGCGCAAACCGTATCCGGAAGCAGCGAAGCGCCGTTGCTGTGGCGGTTCGGCTGGGCGGCGGGTGCCGGCGTCGAATTCCCGGTTGCGCCGAACTGGACCGGGAAGGTCGAATATTTGTGGACCGGCTACCCTACAACCAGCGTGAACTACCCGTTCCTGGGACAGCGCATCAGTTCCGATTTTTCGCTGCAGGAGCTTCGCCTCGGGCTGAACTATCGCTTCGGTCCATCCCAGACGTCGGCGATTGCAGCATCGCCATTTGCTCCGCTCGCCGACATCGTCAGCCTGCATGGGCAAGCGACCGTCGTCGACCAGGGCTATCCGTCATTCCGCTCGCCTTATGCGGGCACCAACAGCCTGTCGGGCGGCGGGCAAAACCGGGAAACATTTGACCTCACGCTTTTTGCGGGCGTCCGGCTGTGGCAGGGCGCCGAGTTCTGGGCCAACCCGGAGATCGATCAGGGATTCGGCTTCAACAATACGCACGGCGTCGCCGGGTTTCTGAGTGCCGAAGCCTACAAGCTCGGCGACACCTATCCCTATGCGCGTGTTCAGCGCGCTTTTCTGCGCCAGACCATCAACCTCGGCGGCGACACCGAGAAGGTCGACGCCGATACCAATCAGTTCGCGGGGTCACGCAGTTCGGACCGGCTGGTGCTGACGGTCGGCAGGTTCTCCATTGTCGACATTTTCGATACCAATAAATACGCCAACAATCCGAAGACCGATTTCCTGAACTGGTCCCTGGTCAATGCGGGCACCTTTGACTACGCCGGCGATGGCTGGGGCTACACCTACGGGGCCGCGGCGGAATGGTACCAGGGCCGCTGGACGCTGCGTGCCGGTGTGTTCGATCTGTCGGCAACGCCGGCTGGAGGAGTGAGCCCGTTGGCTTACGGCCTCGATTCCACCTTCCAGCAATTCCAGATGGTGGGAGAAATCGAAGAGCGCCACGAACTGTGGGGACAGCCGGGCAAGCTCAAAGTCACCGGCTTTCTCAGCCGCGGTGACGCCGGAGATTTCTCGGATGCCATTGCACTGGCGCAGGCCACCGGTCTGCCGGCCGACATCAACGCGGTGCGGTCCTATGCCAGCCGGCCCGGCGTCAGCGTCAACCTCGAACAGCAAGTGACGGATACGCTGGGGGTGTTTGCCCGCGCCGGCTGGGCCGACGGCAATATCGAGCCATGGGATTTCACCGACGTCGACCGCACGATCTCAGGCGGCATTTCGCTGACCGGAAAATCGTGGGGCCGGCCGGACGACACCATCGGCGTCGCCGGCGTCATCAACGGCATTTCCAGCGTCCATGTTGCGTTTCTGAATGCCGGAGGTCTCGGCATTCTGATCGGCGACGGGCAATTGACCAATTACGGTCTGGAGAAGATTCTCGAGGCCTACTACAGCTATGCGCTGACGCCGTCGACGCGGCTTTCGTTGGACTATCAGTTTGTCAGCAATCCCGGCTACAACGCCGACCGCGGTCCGGTGAATGCTTTCGCCGCGCGAATTCATTGGCAATTCTAGCCGATGCCGGCGTGGAGAAGAACGGATTATTGCAACGCCGTCGTGGCTGCAGTGTATCGAATGCGTATCAGACAAAATCGGCGGAGTATCGTGTCATGAAGAAGATACTCATTATCGGGATCGGCGCGGGAGATCCTGATTACGTCACCATGCAGGCCGTCAACGCGCTCAATCGGGTTGACGTCTTCTTCATGATGGACAAGGGACCCAGCAAGACCAAGCTGATCGAGCTTCGCAAGGAGATCTGCCGGCGGTACATCAAGAGCGACGGCCATCGCTTCGTGGATGCCACCAGTCCGCAATGGACGCGCGGCACCGAGGATTACTTCTCAACCGTCGACGACCTCAACCGCGACAAGCAGGCTCTGTTCGAACGCCTGATCGCGGAAGAAATGGCGGACGGCGAATGCGGCGCATTCCTGGTGTGGGGCGATCCGACCCTCTACGACAGCACCATCCGTATCATCGAGATGATCGCGAGCAGCGGCCGCCACGACATCGACTACGAGGTCATTCCCGGCATCAGCAGTATCCAGGCGCTGGCGGCGAAGCACAAGACGACGCTCAACCGCATCGGCCAGTCGGTCGAGATCACGACGGGGCGGAAGATGGCGGAGGGTTTTCCCGAGGGTGCCGACAGTGTCGTCGTCATGCTCGACGCCGAAGACACCTACAAGCGTTTCGCGGATCAGGATATCGATATCTATTGGGGCGCCTATGTCGGCATGCCGGACGAGATTTTGGTTTCCGGCAAGTTGCGCGATGTGGTGGGCGATATCGAACGCATGCGGGCGGAGGCGCGGCGGGCAAACGGATGGATCATGGACAGCTACCTGATGCGAAGGGGCGGCGGCGCCAGCGGAGGAAGCACGAAGTGATTAGTTCGGCGGCATTTGAGGTCAAGGGCTGGTGCCCCGGTGCTTTGCGGCCGATGCAAAGCGGCGATGGGCTGATCGTCCGTATACGCCCGCAATCCGCGACGTTCAGCCCGCGCGATTTGGGCGTGCTTGCCGATGCCGCGCGGCAGTTCGGCAACGGCCACATCGATCTGACCCGGCGCGCCAATCTGCAGATCCGGGGTGTGCGCGAAGCCTCGTTGTCCGGGTTGCAGGATGTGATCGCAGGGCTCGGACTGCTTGACGAAAGTGCGGATGGCGAAGCCGTGCGCAACATCATGATCAATCCGCTGGCGGGGATTGATCCCACCGAGGCGCTCGACATCAGACCCGTCGGCCGGGAGCTTGCGCGCCGGCTGGTGTCGGAACAATCGCTCTGGGCGTTGCCGTCCAAATTCGGCTTCATCGTCGATGGCGGCGGCATTCTGTCGCTGGCGCAGCAGCGCGCCGATGTTCGTCTGGCGGCGATGGCGCATGGAAAGGACGTTGCGATCGCGATCGGCCTCGAGACCCGGGCCGGCATGGAATGGTTGGGTTCAACGTCTCCCGGCGACACGGCTTCGGCGGCGATCGAGATCGGCCTTGCCTTCATCGATGTCGCATCGCGCGAAAAGCGGCAGCGCATGCGCGATCTCGCGCGCGACGGCCTTGCGTCGATCCGCTCAGCGATCCAACCGCGGCTCGACAGGCCGCATGAAAACCCGCGCCAGTCTGACAAGACTGACAAGGCCGATGCCTCGTTGAATCGCCGCATCGGTTTGATCGAACTCGGCGAGGGGCGGTTCGCGGTCGGAATGGCCGCGCCTTTCGGGCGCTTGGAGACCGATCAGCTTCGCACGCTTGCGGACGTGATGGCGGCCCATGGCGTCGCGGAGGTCAGGCTTTCGCCCTGGCGCGCGCTGTATGCCGAGGTCACCGGCCGGCAATCGGGACAGGGCATCCTCGATACCGCGGCACGCGAGGGGCTGATTACCGATCCTGTCGACCCGCTGCTCCAGATTGAAGCCTGCCCGGGCGCCCCCGGCTGTCAATCGACCGCTCTGGACACACGCGGCGATGGCCGCCGGTTGGCGACGTTGCTGCGGCGATTTGGGTTCACCGGGACGGTTCATGTCTCCGGTTGCGCCAAGGGCTGCGCGAAGTCTGGATCGGCCGAGCTGGTGCTGGTCGGTTGCGACGGACGTTATGGCATCGTGCGCGGCGGCACCGCCGGGGATCATCCCGCGCGCCATTTTTCTTTCGCCGAGCTGGCCGCCGATCCCGGCATCATCTTCAATACCGACAAAGGCCACGGGCATGACTGAATTGCGCTCCTACGTCCGGGACGGAGCCGAGATCTATCGCAACTCGTTTGCGATCATCCGTGCCGAGTCCGATCTGTCACGTTTCAAGGCCAACGAAGAAAAGGTCGTGGTTCGGATCATTCACGCCTGCGGCATGGTCGATATCGCCGACGACGTCCTGATGTCCCCGACCTTTGCAGCCAGCGCATCGCAGGCGCTGTCGCGCGGCGCGCCGATCTTGTGTGATGCGAAGATGGTCGCTCACGGCATCACCCGCAGCCGGCTGCCGCACAACAACCGCGTGATCTGCACGCTCGACGACCCCGGCGTGGCGCAGCTCGCCACGGAGATCGGAAATACCCGATCGGCGGCGGCGCTGGAGTTGTGGCGGTCCGATCTCGAAGGCGCCGTCGTCGCCATCGGCAACGCGCCGACCGCGCTGTTTCGGTTGCTCGACATGCTCGACCAGGGGGCGCCGGCGCCCGCGGCCATCATCGGCGTTCCCGTGGGCTTTGTCGGGGCTGCCGAATCCAAGCAAGCCCTCGCGACACAGACCCGTATTCCCTTTCTGATTGTCCGTGGCCGCAGGGGCGGCAGCGCGATGGCCGTGGCCGCGGTCAATGCCCTGGCGAGTGAGCGCGAATGATGGACCTTGACGCGATCGCCGGAACGGCCAGCGCCGGAACGCTTTATGGCATCGGCGTCGGCCCCGGCGATATCAGCTATCTGACGCTGCGGGCCGCAGCATTGGTGCGGCATGTCGATGTGATTGCGTTTTTTGCCAAGCGCGGCCTTCAGGGCCATGCGCGCGGTATCGTCGATCCCCTGATGGGACCGCACCGCGAACAGCTTCGGCTTGAATATCCCGTGACCAACGAAATCCCGCCTGAAGATCCGTCTTATCGGCAACAGATCAGCCGGTTCTACGAGCAAAGCGCCGAGGCGCTGTCGGTGTTGCTGCGGCAAGGCAAGTCGGTCGGCCTATTGGCGGAAGGCGATCCGTTTTTCTACGGCTCGTTCATGCACATCTGGCGCCGTCTCGATCGGGTGTTTCCGATCGAGGTGGTGCCGGGTGTCACGGGCATGTCGGGCTGCTGGACCCGCGCCAACGCGCCGATCACCTGGGGCGACGATGTCCTCTCGGTGTTGCCGGGGACCATGGCCGAAGCGCAATTGACGCGCCGGCTCGCCGACACCGACGCCGCTGTGATCATGAAGGTCGGCAACAATCTGGCCAAAGTCCGCCGCGCCGTGACGGCGGCCGGGTTGCTTTCGCGGGCGATCTATGTCGAGCGCGGCAGCATGAAGGGCGAGCGGATCATGCCCCTGTCCGAGGGGCCTGAAGCCGGCAGCCCCTATTTTTCGATGGTGCTGATTCCAGGGCAAGGGAGGCGGCTGTGAGCGGTTCGCTGGTCATTGTCGGTCTCGGGCCCGGATCGGTCGATCTGTTGACGCCATCAGCCGCGCGCGCGCTGGGTGCGGCAACCGATCTCGTGGGCTACGGACCCTATCTCGATCGAATTCCGCAGATCGCTCCCGGCCAGCGCCGGCATGCGTCCGATAACCGTGTCGAGATCGAGCGCGCGCGTCATGCGCTCACGCTGGCCGCCGAAGGCCGCAAGGTCGCGGTGGTCTCGGGCGGAGACCCCGGCGTGTTCGCGATGGCGGCCGCGGTATTCGAAGCCGTCGAGGGCGGTGCTTCGCATTGGCGCGACCTCGACATTCGTGTCGAGCCCGGGATCACCGCGATGCTGGCCGCCGCGGCCGAAGTCGGCGCGCCGCTTGGCGGAGATTTCTGCGCGGTCTCGCTGTCGGACAATCTGAAGTCATGGCAGACCATCGAGCGCCGCCTGCGGGCCGCCGCCGCCGGCGACTTCGTGATCGCGCTGTATAATCCTGCCTCCAAAGCCCGTCCGCATCAGCTCGGCCAGGCCTTCGAGCTGTTACGAACGATCAGGCCGCCGCAGACCGTGGTGCTGTTCGTCCGCAAAGCTGCGACACCCGAAACCGGTGTCATCGTTACATCTTTGGCCGAAGCCGATCCGGCATTGGCCGATATGCGCACGCTGGTCATCATCGGCGCCGCGGCGACGCGGCTGATCCCCCGAACCGGACAGCGGCCCTGGGTCTATACGCCCCGCGCGGAAACGGGGATGGCGCGATGAGCACGCCGCTGTTCCAGCCAGATTACGGCGCCTTCCGCATTATCAACCGCATGGCTGTGCAATTTGTGCGGACGCGCGATCATCACGAGGGGAATGCCGAGCTTGCGCGTGGCCGCGATTTTCGGGTAGGTCGCCGCTCCGCCGGAGTTCTTGGAGACCAGCACGTCGATCTTCTCCTGCGTGAGAAGTGCGGTTTCGGCCGGTTCGTCGAACGGACCGCGATCGAATATCAACTTGATCTCGCGCGGCAGCACCACGCCCTCCGGTGCCTCGATCATGCGCGCGACATAATGATGCTGAGGGCTCGCGGCGAAGGCGCCGAGCTCGAGACGGCCGAGGCTGAGAAACACCCGGCGCGGCTGCGGCCCCAGCGCATCGGCGGCGGCTTGCGCGCTTGCGACCGTCAGCCAGGCGTCGCCCGGCAGGGGTTGCCACGCCGGACGCATGATGGTGGCGAGCGGAATCTCAAACCGCTTACAGGCGGTCACGGCATTGGACGAGATCTGATCGGCATACGGATGCGTCGCGTCAATGACGGCCTCGATCGTTTCTCGCTGCAGCCATGCGGCCAATCCGTCGGGACCGCCGAAGCCGCCGGTCCGCGTGCGAACCGGTTGCGTCCGGGGCTTCGACGTGCGCCCGGCCAGCGACAGCGTCACGTCGAAGCGGGGGTCGGCCGCGAGCAGGCGCGCCAGCTCCGAGGCCTCCGTCGTACCTCCGAGGATGAGAACGCGCATTGGGGTTTGTTCCATGATGGCTGAGCCCGCAATTTGCACAGGGCAGCGCTGGCTGTCCATCATTGGCATTGGTGAGGACGGCGTGGAAGGGCTTTCCTCCGTGGCCTGCCAGCTGATCCGTTCGGCCGAACTGGTGGTGGGCGGCGCGCGCCACCTCGAATTGGCGAGCGAGCTTATTCGCGGCCGGCGTCTGGCGTGGCCGAGCCCGATCGGTGACGCGTTCCCCGAGGTCGAGCACCATCGCGGACGTGCCGTCGTGGTGCTGGCGAGCGGCGATCCCTTTCATTTCGGCATCGGCAAGCAGATCGCGGGTTTCGTTCCGGCCGATGAATTTATTTGCCTGCCGCAGCCCTCGGCTTTCAGTCTCGCCGCGGCGCGGATGGGCTGGCCGCTGCAGGACCTCTCGCTGGTCACGCTGCACGGCCGCGCGCTCAACGGCATTATCCGACACCTGCAACCCGGAGCGCGGATTCTGGCGCTCTCCTGGGACGGCGCGACGCCGCGCAGGCTGGCCGAGCTGCTTGCCACGCATCGCATGGGGCAATCGCGCCTGACCGTGCTGGAGGCGATGGGCGGCGCGCGCGAGCGGATACGCCGCGCCACGGCTTCGAGTTTCGATATCGATGACATCCAGCCGCTCAATACCATCGCGATCGAGGTGGTCGCGGAACCCGAAGCCAGAATCATCCCGTTAGCGCCCGGTCTCGACGATGATTGCTTCGAGCATGACGGCCAACTGACCAAGCGGGAGATTCGCGCGGTGACGTTGTCGTCGCTGGCGCCGCTACGGGGGCAACTGCTGTGGGATATCGGGCTTGGCGCGGGTTCGGTCGCGATCGAGTGGCTGCTGCAGCATGCTTCACTGCGCGCGATCGGTATCGAGGCGCGCGGCGATCGCGCCGGCCGCGCCGCCCGCAACGCGGCGGCGCTGGGCGTGCCGGAGCTTGAGATCGTGCAGGGCGCCGCGCCGCAAGCGCTGGCCGGGCTTACGAGGCCGGATGCGGTCTTTATCGGCGGCGGCATGATGGATCACGGCGTGTTCGACGCGGCGTGGTCGGCGCTGAAACCGGGCGGGCGTCTCGTCGCCAATGCCGTATCGCTCGAGACCGAGGCCAGGCTGGCCGGCTGTTTCCGGCAATTGGGCGGAGATCTCGTTCGACTGCAGGTCGCCAGGGCCGATAGAGTGGGCGCCATGTCTGGCTGGCGTCCGGCAATGCCGGTCACGCAATGGCGAGTGAGGAAGCCATGATCGTTGCAGGCATCGGATGCGGACGCGGAACGTCCAGCGAGGACATTGTCAGTGTTATTTTCGCGGCACTTTCGAATTTCGGCGTCGCGCGCGAAAACCTCACGGCGATCGCGACCGAGACCTCGAAGGCCGACGAGGACGGCATCGCGGGCGCGGCGCGGTCGCTGTCGATTCCGGTCCTGCGCTGTCCGGTCGCGGAGCTGGGGCGGGT
>Ga0302326_10026173_pt1 | contig 11804 bp, 9 predicted proteins | sample Palsa_T0_3_FD_202264 | JGI IMG/M metagenome (GOLD analysis project Ga0302326, IMG submission 202264) | Peat permafrost microbial communities from Stordalen Mire near Abisko, Sweden - Palsa_T0_3 | ecosystem: Environmental > Terrestrial > Soil > Palsa > Peat permafrost | place: Sweden: Abisko... | reverse complement strand
TCACGGCTGGTGCGGCGCCACTGCCATTTGCCGTCCTGCTGGAACCAGTCGTAGCTCCAGTTCTCGCTGATCAGGCTGTAGCTGACGCCTGGCGCGGCGATCCGCTGGCCGGCGCCGTTGACGCCGACGATATCGAGCGCGACCGGCGGGGCGGCATCACCCGATGAGGCGCCCTCGTCGACCTTGACGCCGAGGTAGAGCGGCAGCGGCCGCAGCTTCAGGGTGACGCTCTCGGCCACCGGCCGGCCCCCCGGCTCGAACACCGAGGCGGTGACCAGGGCGATGACCGGATCGACGGTGTCGCCGGCGGAATTGCCGGGCAGCGCCAGGTTGGCGTGGCCCTGGCCGTCGGTGACGGTGGTGCCGAGGTCGACCTCCTTCTCCTCGAACGGCGCGGTGTCGTCGCCCCACTGGTAGCCGGCCAGCGAGGGATCCGGGAACGGATTGGGGTCGGGCTTCAGCCGCGCGTCACCCTGGGTCTGCAGGCCGGCGCCCACCGCGCCGTAAAGGAAGCTGGCGGTGACGACGACGTTGCGGGTCTCGGTCGCCGCGACCGGCGTCGCGGCCTGGCCGTCGGCGGTGACGGCGAGGCGCTGGGGCGCGAAGTCCTGCACCTGGAAGTCGACCGTGCCGGCCGGATCCTTGAAGCCGTCGATCTGCAGGTTGGCCGTCCACTTGCCGCGCGGCGCGTTGGCCGGCAGCGAGATGTCGGTAGCCAGCGCGCCGCCGGCGGTGGAATCGAAGGTGTAGCGCTTGTACTCGAGGCCCGAGGGCCGCAGCACCACGACGTAGCCCTTGCGGTCATTGACCGCCTTGGCCTGGCGGTCGCGGACCAGCGAGGTCAGGTGCACGGTCTCGCCGGGCCGGTAGATGCCGCGATCGGCGTAGAGGTAGCCGTCGATGCTGTCGTTGGCGGTGCGGCCGGTGATGTCGGGGGCGGAACTGGGCCCGCCGGCCGGACTGGAGCCGAGCTGGGTGAGGTCGGTGGGCGAGCGGCTGAGGTCCAAGAGGGCGAGGTCGCCCTGGGCGCCGTAGGCCATCACCATCTTGGGGACCAGCGCGCCTTCGCCTTCCAGCAGCCGGTGCGGGAAGCTGGCGCGGCCCATCGAGTCGGTGTTGGCGGTCCCCAGCGTCTCGCCATTGGTGGCCATCAGCACGACCTGGACGCCGCCCATGATCTGGGCGGTCTTCAGCGAGCGGACCACCACGTCGAGGGCGTCCTGGCCGGTGTAGGAGGTCAGCGCCATGTCGGTGAAGATGATCCAGCGGCGCGCCTGGGCCGGCGCGACGGCCTCGTCGCTGCTGCCGGTGCGTCCGCCGGTGGCGTCGCGGACCTTGATCACGTAGCCGCCGGGCTTCATCTCGTGCAGCACCGCGCCCAGCGGGAGCACCGTGGTGGTGTGGGCGCCGGGGTCGCCCTTGATGTCGACGTCGCCTTTCCAGACCATCGAGCCCTCGTCGTCGGGGCTGTCGTCGCCGTAGTCGCCGGGGTCGGTGCCTTCGGGGGTGGGATCGGGGGCGCTGATCGACTTGCGCACCAGGTTGCGGTCGACGACGCGCCAGACCTCGATGTGCACCTTGGAGACGTTCACCGTCTCGATACCGACACCGTCGGAATCCTCGCGCGGCAGGATGACGCCGTTGCCGGAGAAGCCGACATAGGCCGGCTGGTCGCCGCCGGCGAAGGTGGCGTCGGCGTTGGCGGCCAGCGTGTCGCCGCCCTTGGCGGGCAGGCCCTTGAGGAGGGTGATCTGGCGGTCGGTGAGGCCGACGCCGCCGACGCACAGGGTGTCGTTGTCGGTCCCCTTGACGCTCACCGCCGGCGCGTGGCCGAGGTCGGGCGAGACCAGCACGAAGTCGGAGTAGGACTTGGCCGGATCCAGCGGCTCGCTCATCTCGATGCAGGCGAGCGGGTCGGCGCCGGTGGTGTCGAGGTGGGTCTGCCAGATGGCGAAGCCGTCGGGCTTGACCGGACCGGCGCGGGGGGCGCCCGCGTCGCGCGGATGGCCGAAGAAGGGCCAAAGGCTCTGGCCGGCGCCGTGCGGTCCCGCGGGATGGAACAGCGTGCCGTCGAGACCCTTGGCGAGCAGGTACCCACCCCCGAAGGCCACCACCACCGCCACGAGGACGGCCGCCAAGCCCCGGTTCATCGAAGCGATCCCGCGTCTGACGCAAGGCCACGAAGCCTCGCGGCCGGATGGAAGCCCAACCGGCGGGGCCGGTCAATCAATCGTTCTGCGACAGCCCGGCCGCCCTGCGGGAACGGCCGCACGTCCCTGAGCCGGCTCGGCGCGCGTGGCCGCCGGCATCTCCCCACGACGAAATAGATCCGTCGCGACCGCCGGAAGTAAACGCCCCTTAACTGTCGTGACGACTTAATTCCCGTTCACGTGAGGTTCGGGGAACGGCATGGCCGTGGCGGCGCGCAAGACCGCATCACAAATCGTCCTGGAGGCGGCGCGCGGGGTCTGGGACCATGCGGCCAGCGCCAGGTTCCGCGGCGGCCTGACCGCGGCGCTGGGCGGCGCACTGACGCTGGCGCTGGCCAGCTGGCGGCCTGGCGATCCCAGCTTCGACGCCTCGGCCGACGGCGCGGCCGGCAACCTGATGGGCGCCGCCGGGGCCGGCGTGGCCGACGTCCTGATGCAGACCCTGGGTCTGGGCGCGTGGCTGCTGGCGGCGATGCTGCTGGCGTTGGGGATCTCCCGCGCCATGTCCCACGCCCCGCACCTGACCCGCGGCCAGCTGCGCTGGCGGGCGGCGGCGGGAGTCGGCGGCCTGATGCTGCTGGCGGGCGGTTTGGCTGGCGCGGCGCCGCCGGCGATCTGGCCGCTGGCCTGCGGTCTCGGCGGGCTGGTCGGCGACCTGGAAGCCGGCGTCCTCGAGCGCCTGGCGCGGCTCATCGGCTTTCCCCCCGCGGCGCCGATCGCCTGCGGCCTGCTGGCCGTCGCCGGCCTTTGGCTCTCGGGCGTGGCGCTGGGCTTCCGGGCCTCGCACTTCGCCGGACTGTTCCAGTGGCGGCGGGCGCCGGCCCGTCCGGCCGCGCGCTCCAAGACGACGACGCCCCGCCGGCGGGCGGCGGCGGCGTTCGCGGTGGCGCCGGTGCTGGACGACGCCGACACGCCCGAGCCGATCGCCTCGCCACTGGCGATCAAGGCCCCCAAGACCACCGCCAAGCCTTCCGCCCGAGAGGCCCGCGAGCGCCAGCCGACGCTGCCGTTCGTGGCCGAGACCGGCTTCCGCATGCCCGAGCTGGCGATGCTGGCCAAGTCGAAGCCGCGCGCCGAGACCTACGACGAGGGCGCCCTGCGCCAGAACGCCCGGGTGCTGGAGGGCGTGCTGGCCGAGTTCGGGGTGCGCGGCCAGATCGACCAGATCCGCCCCGGCCCGGTGGTCACCCTCTACGAGCTGGTGCCGGCGCCTGGCGTGAAGTCGGCGCGGGTGGTGGCGCTGTGCGACGACGTCGCCCGCTCGATGAGCGTCGCCGCCTGCCGCGTCGCCGTGGTCCCGGGGCGCAACGCCATCGGCATCGAGCTGCCCAACGCGCGGCGCGAGACCGTCTACCTGCGCGACCTGCTGGCGGCGCCCGAGTACGACAAGCCGGGCGTGGCGTTGCCGCTGGCGCTGGGCGAGACCATCGGCGGCGAGCCCTACATCGCCGACCTCTCGCGCATGCCGCACCTGCTGATCGCCGGCACCACCGGCTCGGGCAAGTCGGTGGGGGTCAACGCGATGATCCTCTCGATCCTCTACCGCCTGCCACCCACCCAGTGCCGCTTCATCATGATTGACCCGAAGATGCTGGAACTGTCGGTCTACGACGGCATCCCGCACCTGCTGGCGCCGGTGGTCACCGACCCGAAGAAGGCCATCGTCGCGCTGAAGTGGACGGTGCGCGAGATGGAAGACCGCTATCGGCGGATGTCCAAGATCGGGGTGCGCAACGTCGCCGGCTACAACGAGCGGGCCCAGGAGGCGATCGCCAAGGGCGAGCACTTCGTGCGCACCGTGCAGACCGGTTTCGACGAGCAGGGTCGGCCGGTCTACGAGGAAGAGCGGCTGAACCCCGAGCCGATGCCCTACCTGGTGGTGGTGATCGACGAGGTCGCCGACCTGATGATGGTGGCGGGCAAGGACATCGAGACGGCGGTGCAGCGGCTGGCGCAGATGGCCCGCGCCGCCGGCATCCACCTGATCATGGCCACCCAGCGCCCCTCGGTGGACGTGATCACCGGCACCATCAAGGCCAACTTCCCGACCCGGATCAGCTTCCAGGTGACCTCCAAGATCGACGCCCGCACCATCCTGGGAGAACAGGGCGCCGAGCAGCTGCTGGGCCAGGGCGACATGCTCTACATGGCCGGCGGCGGACGCATCACCCGGCTGCACGGCCCGTTCGTCACCGACGCCGAGGTGGAGACGGTGGCCAAGTTCCTGCGCGGCCAGGGCCAGCCGCAGTACGTCGAGGAGGTCACCGCCGGGGCGGACGAGGACGACGAGGCCGGCGAGGCCGACCTGTTCGGCGGCGAGGGCGGCGGCAATGACCTCTACGACCAGGCGGTGGCCGTGGTCACCCGCGACCGCAAGGCCTCCACCAGCTACATCCAGCGCCGCCTGCAGATCGGCTACAACCGCGCCGCCTCGCTGATGGAGCGGATGGAGCGCGAGGGCGTCGTCGGCGCCGCCAATCACGCCGGCAAGCGCGAGATCCTGGCCGGCCCGCCGCCCTGAGCCCCGCCTTTAGGGCCGGTTCAGCGGCCCCGGCGCTTGGCTTGGCCGGGGGCGAGGCCGTATGGAGCCGCGATGTCCTTCTCACGCCGCGCCGCACTCGCCCTCCTGGCGGGCCTCACCCTCGCCCCGCCCGCGGCCGTGGCCGCGTCGCCGGCCGACGATCCGCTGGTGGCCAAGGCGGTCGCGTATCTCGACACGCTCACCAACGTGAAGGCTCGCTTCGCCCAGAGCGACGCGCGCGGCGACGTCGCCGAGGGCACGGTCTACCTGGCCCGACCCGGGAAGGCGCGGTTCGAGTATGATCCGCCGTCCGGCCTGCTGATCACCTCCGACGGGCGCACGGTGACGCTGACCGACAGCCGCCTGAAGACCGTCCAGCGACTGCCGCTGAGCTCGACCCCGCTGGCGGTGTTCCTGGCCGATCACATCCGCCTGGACCGGGGCGCGACCATCACCCGCGTTGATCCCGGCGTCGACGGTTTCTCGATCACCGCCCGGGACACCCGCAGCGTCGCCGGCGGCGAGATCACGCTCTATTTCGCCGACCGGCCGATGCGCCTGAGCGGCTGGGCGATCACCGACGCCGAGGCCCACACCACGCGGGTGAGCCTCGGCGCGCTGACGCCATTTGCGCCGCCGTCGGACGGTTTCTTTACCCAAGGGCCGACTGGCTGAGCCGGCGGTTGTGACAACTTAGTCACAATCAAGCCCGCCTCTCTTCCCGCCTTGACTTTGAGACTCGCGAGTTGCATTTATACCACTATCGCGACGGGTCATCCGACCTGAACCGTCCGAACCGTGCCGGAACCAATCCCCTCCCGGCGGCGGCATGAGAGACGACTTTCAACGCCCGGGCGCCGCAACGCGCCCGGGCGATTTTTTGCGCTATCTTTAGGTCCGATGCGCCTGCGACTCGCCACCTGGAACGTCAACTCGGTGCGCCAGCGCGCCGAGCATGTGTCACGCTTCATCGCGCAGGCGGCGCCGGACGTGCTCTGCCTGCAGGAGATCAAGTGCCGCGAGGGCGAGTTCCCGAGCGCGGTGTTCGCCGAGGCGGGCCTGCCGCACCTGAAGATTGCCGGCCAGCGGGGCTGGCACGGCGTCGCCATCGCCTCGCGGCTGCCGATCGAGGACGCGCCGGCGCTCGACCTCTGCCGCGAGGGCCACGCCCGGGCCGTCTCGGCCAAGATCGCCGGCGTCGAGGTGCACAACTTCTACATCCCGGCCGGCGGCGACATCGCCGACCGTGAAGCCAACCCTAAGTTCGACCACAAGCTGGACTTCTACGAGAAGCTGACGGCGCAGATGGCGCGCCGCGACCCCGCCGCGCCGCTGGCCATCGTCGGCGACCTCAACGTCGCGCCGGGCGAACACGACGTCTGGAACCACCGCTACATGTCGCGGGTGGTGAGCCACACGCCGGCGGAGGTGGAGGCGATGGCGGCGCTGAAGGCAAGCCTCGGCTTCATCGACCTAGCTCGCGAGATGATCCCCGAACCGGTGAAGCTGGCCTCGTGGTGGAGCTACCGGGCGCTGGACTTCCGCGCCTCCAACCGCGGCCTGCGGCTCGACCACATCTGGGTGACGCCGGGCCTGAGGGACGCCGCCTTCCGCCTGGGCGCGGCCGCCTGCCGCATCCACGACGACGTGCGGGCGTGGGACCGCCCCAGCGACCACGCGCCGGTGTCGGCGGACCTGGTGCTATGATCCCTCCCCCTCGCGGGGAGGGAGTCAGGCCGCCTCGTCCTTGGCCGCCTTGCGGACCTTGGCGACGGCGCGGTCGCGCTTCAGGCGCGAGAGGTAGTCGATGAAGAGCACGCCCTCGAGGTGGTCGATCTCGTGCTGGATGCAGGTGGCGAAGAGGCCCTCGGCGTCTTCCTCGATCTGGGCGCCGTCGTAGCCGAGGTAGCGCACCCGCACCCGCGCCGGCCGCTCCACCTCCTCGTAGATCTCCGGCACCGAGAGGCAACCTTCCTCGTAGGGCGCGGTCTCCTCGGAAGCCCAGACGATCTCGGGGTTGACGAAGTAACGCGGCTGCTTGGGCTCTTCGCCACGGGAGAGGTCCATCACCAGCACCCGCTTGGGCACGCCGACCTGGATGGCGGCCAGGCCGATGCCGGGCGCCGCGTACATGGTGTCCAGCATGTCGTCCATCAGCGCGCGCAACTCGTCGTCCACAGCCTCGACCGGCCGCGACTTCCGCTTCAGAACCTTGTGGTCGGCATCGACCGTGAGGATGCGGCGCACGCTCATGCGGCGGAGGTAGGAGCGCTCCGCTCGAGCGTCAAGATGGACGCATCGCCGCCCCCGGCCGCGCCCAGTTTCGCCAGGGGGCGGACGGCCGTCTCCAGGGGCGAAAGTTCGGGGATGTCGCGGCCCTGGTGGTCGGCGCTCAGCTCCTCGAAGCGGCGCGCCTGGGTCAGCACCTGGCTTTCCAGCGAGCCGGCGAACTCGTTGTAACGCTTGACCGAGTCTTCCAGGGACTTGCCGAGCCGCAGGGCGTGGCCGCCCATGGAGGCGATGCGGCGATAGAGCTCGCGGCCGAGATCGGCCACCTGCTGGGCGCTCTTGGCCTGGTCTTCCACCCGCCAGCCATAGGCCACGGCCTTGCAGAGGGCGAAGAGGGTGGTGGGGGTGACGACGAGCACGCGCTTGTCCATCGCCTCGGTCATCAGGTCCGGCGCCCGGTCCAGCGCGGCGGCGAGGAAGCCGTCGCCGGGCACGAACATGGCGACGAAGTCCGGCGAGCCCTCGGCCTTGAACTGGTCCCAGTAGGCGCGGGCCGAGAGGCCGGCGATGTGGCCGCGCACGCTCTGGGCGTGGCGCAGCATGGCGGCCTCGCGGGCCGCCTCGTCCGGCGCGTCCTGGGCGTCTAGGAAGGCGTTCAGCGAGCACTTGGCGTCGATGACGAAGACGGCGCCGCCCGGCAGCCGCACCTTCACGTCGGGCCGGCGACGGCCTTCGTCGGTGTCGACGCTGAACTGCTCCTCGAAGTCGAAGCGGTGGGAGAGCCCGGCCGCCTCCAGCACGTTACGCAGCGTCTGCTCGCCCCAGCGCCCCTGCACGCCGGCGCCGCGGCGCAGCGCCGCCGAGAGCTTGCGGGCTTCGGTCTGGGTGGCGACTGAGGCGGTGAGCAGCTGCTCGATCTGGCGCTTCATGCCGCCGGCCTCCTCGGCGCGCGCCTTCTCGGCGGCGGCGGTCTGGACCTCGAACTTGGCCAGCATCTCGGAGACCGGCTTCAGCTGCGCCTCCAGCTTGGCCTGGGCCAACCGTTCCTGCGCTTCGAAGCTCTCGCTGGCGCGCCTGACCAGCACCTCGGCGACCGCGTGGGCCGACAGCGACGCCTGCGCCTTCAGCGTCTCGGCATTGGCCTCCAGGAACCGCGCCCGCTCCTGCGCCCGCACCGCCCGCCCGCGCTCGATGGCGGCCCAGGCCGTGGCCGCGATCGCCGCGAGGGCGAACAGGGCGGCGAGACTCAGCAGCATGACGTTCATGCTGTGTTCGTCTAACAGAGTCGCAGGTGCGCGCCAAACCCTTCCCCGCCACCGGGCGAGGAAGGGGGAGGGGGAGGGGGAGGGCTAGGCTGGCGACTTGGCTTTCGCCCGGGCCAGCTTCTCGATCGAGCGCTCCAGCTGGGCGAAGCCGGCGGTGACGCAGGCCATGATCGCCTCGGCGTCGGGGCTGAGGTGATCGCCGCCAGCCGCGGAGGCGCTGGCGCCGTTGGGCTTGGTCAGCCCGGCCTTGGCGCGGACCTTGGCGTAGGCCTCGCGCAGGCGCCGGCCGGAGTCGCCCTCCTCATTGATGTACCACTGCAGCATGTTGCAGGTCATCGGGTCGTAGACGCCGGCGGCGATGTTGCTGCGGATATCGGCGAAGGTGTCGCCTTCTTCGCGGCGCTCAGGTCCGACCTTTTCGCAATCGGAGATTTTCGGATTGGCGTAGCGGGCGAGCCGCGCGGCGGCCTTCGGATCCGGCTTGGGGCGCAGTTCGTAGCCGAGCTCGCACAGGCGGCGGCAGAAGAGCTCGCCGTGGCTGGTCTCGCGGGCCGCCACCAGGCGCAGCGTCTGCGCCAGTTCGGCGTCGTCGGTGGCGTTGGCCCAGGCTTCCAGGTAGACGCCCGCCTCGCTCTCGGCGAGCGAGATGGCGTTGAGGAGGCCGAGATAGCGCGGCTTCTCGGCGGTGGTTTCGGTCTGCATGACGATCCTCCATCCGCGGGCGTCTTCGTGCGCCCGTCCAGTCGCCATCATGACGCGCAATCCCGGGCCGGGGCAATCCTGCCTCGGCGTCAGCCGCGCGCCGTTCAGCGCTTCGCCTTCTCAGGACCGAAGGTCCCGTACTGGCCGGCGTAGGCGCCGAGCATCCGGGTGACGGCCATGCCGAAGACGCTGGAGCGGTTCATGCCGAGTTCGGTCGCCAGCCGGTCGACGCGCTCGATGATGCTCTTGGGCAGATAGACGTTGACCCGCTCGGAGGGATCGGGTGGGCTGGCGCCGATGGCCACCAGGCCGATGAAGTCGCACCCCTCTGGAAGGCCGATGTCGCGGATCGGGGTCGGCTCGGGCAGCGCTTCGCACCGCTCGGCGCTGGAGCGCATGGCGTCGCCGAGGACGTCGGAGGCCCGCGCCAGCGCCTCCTCCTGCGTGCGCCCGCCGGCCGCGAAGCCGGGAAAGTCGGGAAACCAGACCCCGATGGCGCCGTGTTCGCCGCGCTCCAGCACGGCCGGATAGAATCGTTGCGCCAAGATCAGGCTCCCCCGTTCGTGTGTGATTTAACACACGAGGGAGCGACCCGCCAGTCAGCGCCGGCGGGAACGGCCGCTGTCCTCGTCGCCCAGGAACATGTTGCCGATCAGGCTGACCACCCAGATCACGATGGTGGTGAGGATCGCCGGCCAGAGCCGGTGCGAGAATGAGCCGTTGCCGATCTGGATGCTGGTGTCGCCGAACCGGTGCAGCAGCCAGACCATCAGCAGCACCATCAGGCCGTTCAGCACCAGCAGGAAGAGGCCGAGGGTGAGGATGGTTATCGGCAGGGTGAGGAGGGTGGCGATGGGCCGGACCAGGGCGTTGACCAGCCCGAGCACGACCGCGGCCGCCAGCAGCGTCTTCCAGCCGTGCACGATCACCCCAGGCACGATGTGCGAGGCGATCCACAGCCCCACCGCCACGATGAGCGCGCGTAAGATGAAACGGACCATATGATTTTGCCCCGACCTTGACGTTGACGTAAGCTGAACAGCGCGTAAATTATCAGCGATAAGGAAGCGCCAGGAAGCGCCCACCAGGAAGACGACCATGCCTCTCGAATTGCGGCGCCCCGAGCGCACCTTCACCATTCGTCAGTTGTGCCTCGAATTCAAGTGCACCCCCCGGGCGCTGCGCTTCTATGAGGACAAGGGCCTGCTGTCGCCGGCGCGGCAGGGCCTCAACCGCGTCTACTCCTACAAGGACCGGGCGCGGCTGCAGCTGATCCTGCGCGGCAAGCGGGTGAACCTGTCGCTGGCCGAGATCCGCGAGATCCTCGACCTGTATGACAAGAACGACGGCGGGGCGACGCAGAACGCCACGGCGCTGCGCAAGTTCCGCGAGCGCATCGTGACGCTGGAGCGCCAGCGCGAGGATCTCGACCACGCCATCGAGGAACTGCGCAGCGCCTGCCAGAACCTTGAGGAGTCGCTCGCCCAGAGCCGTCCTGACCTGCTGGCCGGCGGCGCTCCTGCGCCCACGCCGCACCGGGCCGGCATCCGGCATCCGGAGGCCGTGGGGCGGTAACCTGCGGCGGCAGCGGCTGATATAAGGCCCGCGTTCGCCTTGAGTCGCGGGAGCCGTCACCGATGACCTATCAGCCGCCTGTGCGCGAGCACCTTTTCCTGCTGAAGGAGGTGCTCGAGCTCGACAAATTCGCCAACCTGCCGAGCTTCTCCGACGCGCCGATGGACGTCGTCGAGCAGATCCTCGAGGAGGCGGCGAAGTTCTGCGCCGAGGTGCTGGCGCCGCTCAACAGCGTCGGCGACAAGCGGGGCTGTGTCTGGAATCCGGACGGATCGGTGACCACGCCGCCGGGCTTCAAGCAAGCTTACCGGCTGCTGGTCGATGGCGGCTGGCCGGCGCTGGGGGCGGAGGCGGCCTACGGCGGCCAGGGGCTGCCGGCGGTGGTCAATCTCGCGTTCAGCGAGATGAGCTCATCGGCCAACATGGCCTTCTCCATGTACCCCGGCCTGACCCACGGGGCCTATTCGGCGATCCTGGCCGGGGGCTCGGACGCCCAGAAGGACCTCTACCTGCCCAAGCTCGCCAGCGGCGAGTGGGGCGGCACCATGAACCTCACCGAGCCCCAGTGCGGCACCGACCTCGGCCTGATCCGCACCAAGGCCGTCCCGGCCGGCGACGGGACCTACAAGATCAGCGGCCAGAAGATCTGGATCTCGTCGGGCGAGCACGACCTGGCGCCCAACATCGTCCACCTGGTGCTGGCCCGGATCGAGGGCGCGCCGGAAGGCGTGCGCGGCATCAGCCTCTTCATCGTCCCCAAGTTCCTCCCCGACGCCGAGGGCAAGCCGGGGGCGCGCAACAGCGTCCGCTGCGCCGGCCTCGAAGAGAAGATGGGCATCCACGGCAACGCCACCTGCGTGATCAGCCACGAGGAGAGCACCGGCTGGCTGGTGGGCGAGGAGAACCGGGGCCTGGCCATCATGTTCGTGATGATGAACGAGGCGCGCCTGGGGGTAGGGCTGCAGGGCCTCTCCCAGGGCGAGGCCGCCTACCAGGCCGCCGCCGCCTTCGCCAGGGACCGGCTGCAGATGCGCTCGCTCACCGGCCCGAAGAACCCCTCAGGCCCCGCCGACCCGATCATCGTCCACCCGGACGTGCGGCGCATGCTGATGGACGCCCGCGCGGTGCTGGAGGGCGGCCGCGCGCTGATCTTCTGGACCGCCTTGCACGGCGACCTCGCCCGCCGCCACCCCGACGAGGCGGTGCGCCAGAAGGCCGAGGATTACATGGCGCTGCTCACGCCGGTGCTGAAGGGCTTCCTCACCGAGAAGGGCTTCCTGATCGCCTCCGACGCCCTGCAGG
>Ga0302326_10026171_pt1 | contig 11804 bp, 10 predicted proteins | sample Palsa_T0_3_FD_202264 | JGI IMG/M metagenome (GOLD analysis project Ga0302326, IMG submission 202264) | Peat permafrost microbial communities from Stordalen Mire near Abisko, Sweden - Palsa_T0_3 | ecosystem: Environmental > Terrestrial > Soil > Palsa > Peat permafrost | place: Sweden: Abisko... | reverse complement strand
AAGATGACCGAATCACCGTCGAGATAGCCGTCGCGCCAATCGCTTTGGCGATGGCGTCGCACCCGCACCTGGAGTCCTACGATCTCTCGTCGCTGCGGTACATCATGTGGGGCGCGACGCCGGTCAGCGCCAGCGTCGCCGAGACCGTCACTCGTCGCACTGGCGTCGGGTGGCTTCCCGCGTACGGGACCACCGAGCTGCCGGTGATCGCCTGTAACCCGCTCGACGGCGCCCGCCTCGACTCGGTCGGTCGGCCGGTGCCGGGTGTGCGGGTGCGGATCGCGTCGCTACAGACCGGCGAGCCGGTCGCAGCGGGTGAGGTCGGCGAGATCCAGGCGCAGGCGGAGTCGCTGATGTCCGGTTACCTGCCGTACGAGGCGACGCGAGATGTCTTGTCCGACAGCTGGTATCGGACCGGTGACGTCGGCTATCTGGACGCCGGCGGCTGGTTGCGGATCGCCGACCGGTCCAAGGAGATGATCAAGGTCCGCGGCTTCCAGGTGGCACCCGCCGAAATCGAAGCCGTACTGCACGGTCATCCCGCTGTCGCAGACTGCGCGGTCTTCGGAGTCTCCGACGAGGCGGGCGGGGAGTTGGTGGTCGCCGCCGTCGCAGCCCGCGAACCGGTCGACGCCGCAGAACTCACGGCGCGGGTGGATGCGCGACTCGCTTCCTACAAACGCCTGAGCCGTGTCGTGTTCGTGCCCGAAATACCTCGGCTGCCCTCCGGAAAGGTGTTACGCCGAGTTTTGAAGGAGCGCTATGGATGTACGTCTGACAGCTGAACAACAACAATTGCGCGACGCGGCCGCGAAACTGGCCGACGACCTCGGGCCGGGGTCGGTGCAAGATCTCGCCGACGACGCTCGAATCGCCAGGCTCGACAAGCAGATCGAACTGACGGGCTGGCGATCGCTGCGCTCCGACGGCGCCTCCGGCGTGGAAGTGGCCATCGTCGCCGAGGAGTTCGCCCGCGGCTTGGTGGACGCGCCGTTTCTTGGTCCGGCCCTGGCCGACGATCTGGCCCGGCATGTCGGCGGCGACGGGCAGGGGTCGACCATCGCGGTGGGGGCACAGGCCATCGACGCGCGCGGTTATCAGCGCGCCTTGACGTTGGACGGGACGACGGTGTCGGCCGCCGAGGTGGGCGCTGTCCGCGCTGCCGCCGACCTCACCAGAGCTGCCGCCGAACTCAGCGGAATACCGTTAGTTCTCGGCGATCTTGATCTCGACGCCGCGCAACGGTGGTCGGCTCTCGCGCTGGCCGCTACGTCGGCGGACCTGGTCGGTACGGCCCGCGGCGCGCATACGCTCGCGTGCGACTACGCGAAAATACGTGAGCAGTACGGCAAGTCGATCGGCTCGTATCAAGCGATCGCGCATCTGCTCGCCGAAAGCCTGGCCCTGATCGAGGGCTCGGTGAGCGTGCTGCGACACGCCTCCTGGGCGGTCGACGAGCTGGCCCCGGCCGAGGCGATCCGGGCGGGCCGGTTCGCGAAGGTCTACTGCGCGCGTGCGGCGCGCACCGTGTGCGAGACCGCCATCCAGGTGCATGGCGGCATCGGCAACACCTGGGACTGCCTAGCGCATGTCTACCTGCGCCGCGCGCTGACATCGACCCAACTGTGGCCCGTCAAGCTGGAGGAGATCGACGTTGGACTTCCGTGATTCGCCCGACGAAGCCGCCTTTCGGGACCGGCTGCGATCCTGGCTTTCGTTGCACGCCAAAGAATTTCCCAGCTCTGGCGATGAGTATTGGGCCCGGCAGGGCGACTGGCATCGTGCCTTGTATGAAGGCGGATTCTTCGGGCTGTCCTGGCCGAGGGAATACGGCGGACAGGAACTGCCGCCGGTGTACGACGTCATCCTCGACGAAGAGCTGGCGCGCGCAGCCGCTCCGCCGCGGCCCAGCCTCGGCTACCTGGTGGCGGGCCTGAGCCGGCACGGCAGCAAAGAACTATGCAGTCGATTCCTGCCCGGCATGATCAACGGCACCGAGCGGTGGTGTCAGGGGTTCAGCGAGCCCGGCGCGGGCTCGGATCTCGCGTCGCTGACGACGACCGCCGTGCGCGAAGGCGACAACTACGTCATTCACGGGCACAAGATCTGGACCAGCTACTCCGACGTCGCCGACTGGTGCTTGCTGCTGGCCCGCACCGACCCGGAAGCCAAGCGGCACCGCGGCATCTCGGCATTCATCCTGCCAATGAAACAATCTGGGGTACAACAGCATCCACTGCAGATGATCAATGGGGTGACCACCGAATTCGGCCAGGTGTTCTTCGATGGCGCTCTGGTGTCCGCAGAACACATGGTCGGCGCCCCCGGTGCGGGGTGGCCGCTGGCGATGACGGTGGTCGGCCACGAGCGCGAGCCCTCCACGCTGGGCTACGCGGCCCGCTACGGCAAGCTGGTTCGGGAGCTGGCCGCCCGTACCGACGGGCCGCCGAGCGAGGAGCTCGCCTGGGCAGCGGTCCAGACCGAGATGCTGACCCACCACGTCCGCCGCCGACTGTCCGAGCAACTCGACGGCGTGACGCATACGTCGGACGGATCGTTGGACAAGCTGCTGATGACCTGGGTCGAGCAGTCGGTCGGTCACGCCGCGCTGGCTGTCGCCGGAGTCGAGGATGTCAACCTGCTCAACGCCTACCTGTACAGCCGCGCGCAGAGCGTGATGGGTGGAACTTCGCAGATCCAGAAGAACATCATCGCTTCGCGAATATTGGGATTGTGAGTGATCGCGAACCCGGGCGAAGCCCGGGTGAAGCGGGTCACGACCATCGAGGGAGTCTGACGTGTACGACATGCCGACCGAAATCGACGTCCAGGCCGATGGAGCGCTGCGGATCATCACGCTGAACCGGCCGGATTCGCTGAACTCGGTCAACGATGACCTGCACCACGGGCTGGCGAAGCTTTGGCAGCGGTTGAGCGACGACCGCACTGCCCGTGCCGCGGTGATAACCGGTGCCGGACGGGCATTTTCGGCCGGCGGCGACTTCACCTACCTGGAGGAGCTGGCGGGTGACGCCGACCTGCGGGCCAAGACCATCGCCGACGGGCGCGAAATCGTACTGGGCATGGCGCGCTGCCGTGTTCCGGTGGTAGCCGCGGTCAACGGACCGGCCGTCGGACTGGGCTGCAGCCTGGTCGCGCTGAGCGACATCGTCTACATCGCCGAAGACGCTTACCTGGCAGACCCGCACGTGCAGGTGGGCCTGGTCGCCGCCGATGGCGGACCGCTGACCTGGCCGCTGCACATCAGCTTGCTGTTGGCCAAGGAGTACGCGCTGACCGGCATGCGGATTTCCGCCCAGCGGGCGGTCGAGCTGGGCTTGGCCAATCACGCGGTGGCCGATCCGGTCGCCGAGGCGGTGAAGGCCGCGAAGAAGATCCTGGAACTGCCGCAGCAGGCAGTGGAAAGCACCAAGCGCATCCTCAACATTCATCTCGAGCGCTCGGTACTGGCCACGTTGGACTACGCGCTGTCGGCGGAGAACCAGTCCTTCCAGACCGAGGACTTCCGCGCGATCGTCGCCAAGCTGAACGCCGGCAAGAACTGACCGGCCGCTCTTAGATCTGCTCGAAAGCTTTCACCGGGTGGCGCTGTGGCAGATGTGGTCGGGGCACTACCTGGGCGGGAACCGCAGCGCGCCGTCCAGCCGGATGACTTCGCCGTTGAGGTAGTCGTTTTCGACGATGCTCTGCACGAAGGCGCCGTATTCGCCGGACCGTCCCATCCGTTTCGGGAAGGGAACCTGCGGGCCCCAGTACGCCTCGAGCTGGTCGCCTGCTTTGCCGTAAGCCGGCGTTAGGAATGTGCCGGGCGCGATGGTGACAACGCGGATGCCGAGCGGAGACAGGTCGCGCGCGGCGACCAGAGTCATACTGACGACGCCGCCCTTAGCGGCCGCGTACGGCAACTGGCCGATCTGGCCCTCGTAGGCCGCGATCGATGCGGTGTTGATGATCACGCCGCGCGCACCCTCGTCGACCGGTTCCTGACGCGCGATGGCGGCGGCGGCCAGGCGCAGCACGTTGAACACACCGGTCAGGTACACGTCGATGGTCGTCTTGAAACCATCGAGGTCCAGCGGCGTGCCGTCTTTGCCGATGAGCCGGCCACCGCTAGCCGGGCCGCCGTGGGCGTCAACTGAGATGCGCAGCGGACCAAGCGATTCCGCTTCGGCTAGCGCTGCTTGGACATCTTCGGTGTTGGTCGCGTCGGTGCGCACATAGCGGGCGTCGAGCTCGGCGGCCAACGTCTTGCCTTTGTCGTCGGCCAGATCGGCGATGACCACCTTGGCGCCCGCGGCATTCAGTCGCCGAACCGTGGCCTCACCTAGGCCGCCGGCGCCGCCGACGACGATCGCAGAATTACCACTGATCTGCATCGGTGTTTCCTTTCTTGCAATTCATACTCTCGGATAGAGAGAATAATGTTCTCATAGTCGAGGGGACGGGTTCGGCTACGGTGATCGAAAGTCCGGCCTAGGGAGACTCATGCCATCGCAGAACAACGAGGTTCTGGTCATCATCGGTGTCGGCGGGATGGGGGTGTCGATCGCCCGTCGTGTCGGAGCCGGACGGACGATCGTGCTGGCCGACATCAACTCGGCCGGACTGGATGCCGCGGCAGGCGCTCTGACGGACGACGGCCATCAGGTGCTGACCCAAAAAGTCGACGTCACCTCCCGCAGCTCGGTAGCCGCGGTCGCCGAGACGGCCCGGGCGGCCGGACGAATCACGGCGATCGTTCACACCGCGGGGCTGTCGCCAGAGCAGGCGTCCGCGAAGGCGGTGCTGGCGGTCGACCTGTTGGGTGTTGCCCTGACCATCGACGAGTTCGGCCGCGTGATCGAGCCAGGCGGCGCCGGTGTGGTGATCGCCAGCATGGCGGGCCACCTGCAACCCGCGCTTGATCCGGCCGTCGTGCGCCAGTTTGCGAGCACGCCCGCCGAGGAACTACTCGGCCTGGATGCATGCTCGAATATCACCGAAAGCCGGATGGCTTACCCATTAGCCAAGCGGGCCAACCAGATTCGAGTTGCCGCTGCAGCCGGAGCATGGGGCGAGCGCGGCGCCCGGATCAACTCGATCAGCCCCGGTGTCATTTCCACCGCGATGGGGCGGCTGGAGCTGAGCAGTGAATCCGGCACGCTGATGCGGGCGATGGTCGACAACTCGGGTCTTCGGCGTCTCGGCACACCTGAGGACATCGCGGCCGCCGCCGAGTTCCTGCTCGGGCCGTCAGCGGCGTTCGTCACCGGCACCGATCTCCTCGTCGACGGCGGGGTGATCGCCGCGATCCAAACCGGCACACTCGATCTGGCCAAGGCGCTAGCCGATCGCTGAGGCGTTCAGCTAGTCGACGGACTTCCCGGTCGCTGCGGCGTAGCCGGCGCGGAAGCCGAAAACCATTGCCGGGCCGAGTGTCCCGCCGGCACCACCATAGGCCCGACCGGTCACGCCACCCATCGCGTTGCCGGCAGCGAACAAGCCCGATATCGGCGCGCCACTGACATGCAGGACCCGGCCGTCGCGGTCGGTCCGCGGGCCGCCCTTGGTTCCCATCGCGCCGACCGAGACCGGGACCGCATAGTAGGGACCGGTATCGACGGGGCCAAGCGTCTTGCCGGCCAGCGTCGTCGCTCGTTCGTCGCCCCAGTAGCCGTCGTACGCGCTTGAGCCACGCCCGAAGTCGGGATCAGAACCGGTTTCGACGTGATCGTTCCAGTGCTCGATCGTGCGGGTCAGTCCGTCGAGTGCGATGCCGGTTTTAGCGGCCAACTCGAACAGATCCTGCGACTCGCAGAACCAGTCCGGTACCGGACCGTCGGGGTCGACACCCAGGAACCCGTAACGCTTGAGGTGTTGCGAATCGAACACGATCCAGGCGGGGTCGTTGATGTAGCCGTCCCGTGGGTCGAGGTAGTGGAAGGCGCCGGCCATCGAGTTGTAATCGCAGGCTTCGTTGACGAATCGCTGTCCGGCTCGGTTGACGATGATGCTGCGCGGGCGGGTGCGCTCCAGTCGTACGCTGCGACTGCGCGGTTGCCCGTCGATCGTGTCGCCGGGGATCTGCACGATCGGCACCCACCACGCCTCGCCCATGTTGGCCAGGTCGGCGCCGTGCGCCATCGCCATCCGCAGCCCGTCGCCGGTGTTGTTCGGCGGCGAGACGGCGCCATGCATCGGGCCGCGTAGAAAAGTATTAGCCAACACCGGATCCCACTCGAAGCCACCGGTGGCCAGAATGACACTGCGTCGGGCGCGCACGGTCGACGTTTGACCGCGCAAGCTGACGCGAACCCCGACGATCTCGCCGTCTCCGGCGATCAACTCCTCGGCGCGGGCATTGGTCTGCGGCGTCCCCCCGGCGTCGAGCAACCCTTTGAGCAGACCGGCGATCAGCGCCGTGCCGGCCACGCACAGGTCGGCGTTCTCGTCGGCGCCGGCATGCAGGCGGGCCCGGGTTTCAGCGTCGAATCCAACGTTGGACCAGTCCTGCGGGAAGGCAGTGATCCGATCGCGCCATTCGCCGAGCTGATTGAGATCGAACGGGGCTGCGGTCAGCGAGCGCCCGCCGCCCGGCTGGCCGCCGGGCAGCTCCGGCTTGTAATCCGGGAAGCCGGTAGCGATCTCGAAACGCAGGACGCTGTGCGCCTCGACGAAGTCGAGCATGGTCGGACCGCACCGCACAAACGTTTCGACCAGCGCGTCGTCCATCGACCCCAGCGATTGCGCGCGTAGATAACTGAGCGCGTCAGCGACCGACAACGCGCCATCGGGGGAGCGGTCATGCGCAGGGATCCACACCACGCCGCCCGAAACCGCCGTCGTACCACCGACAGTCGCGGCCTTCTCGTAGACCGCCACCGAGGCACCGTTGTGCGCGGCGGTCAAGGCGGCCGTCAGGGCGGCTCCGCCACTACCGAGCACAACGACGTCGAATTCATGGTCCCAGGACGGCATGAGAATATTTCCTTCCTAACTCGGTCAGCTAAGGGTCGCCGATAATTCCAAGGCCGCCTTGATAACTGAGTCCTTACCCCGCACCACCACGTCCTCGCGATGCGAGATCAGATTGATGCATGTCGGCGGCGACGGCGGGTCGCGATGCACCGGGACCGCCAAACCATAGGTGTTCGGCTCGATCTCACCGTGGGTGATCACCCACCCCTGCTTGCGGGCGCTGACAACGAGGTCGCGTTCGTCTGGGCGAGGGGGCAGGCTCGACAGCAGCGCGATGCCGGCCGCGCCCCGATCGAGCGGATAGCGACTGCCCTCGTGAAACGCCAACTGGTAGGCGACCTGGTGGGGGACTATCACCGCGACGGCCACCTGCTGGTCGCCCTCGGCGATCAGCAGCGACACCGTGGTGCCTAACTCATCGGCGAGGGCACGCAGGATCGGCACGCTCAGCTGGCGCACATTGCGGTCGAACGACGCACCGAGCACCGCCAGGCCCGCAGCCGGCCGATAGCGGCCGTCTTCGCCCTTGGCGACGAACCGGAACTGGGCCAGCGTGGCGAGCAGGCGATAGGCGATCGTCCGGTGCACGCCGACGCCGTCGGCAATCTGTTGCACGGTCAGTCCGGCGGGAGCATCAGCCACCAGTTGCAGCGCCCGCAGGCCCCGGGCCAGCGTCTGCGAACCGGGCGCCGGGGTGGTCCGAGTCGTCGGGGTCTCCGGCATGTCAGCGCTGACCTTGCCTTGACAGACATCCGGCAGGGAGTGATGCTCTATACATAGTGCACATTAATGTGCGATTTTAGCACATGCAGTTGGCCGGAAACGAGAACGGAATTTCCGAGACGGCAAGAGAGGAATCGGTGGCCGAGCACGAGAGCGTGTGGAGTGACCTGCAGGGTGTCCCGTTCGCGCAGGGCTACCTGGACGCCGGCGGTGTGCGGACCCGCTACTTGCACGCCGGCGATCCGGCCACACCGCCGCTGATCCTGCTGCACGGTTCCGGCGGTCACGCCGAAGCGTATGTCCGTAATCTCGAGGCGCACGCCGAGCATTTCTCCACGTGGTCGATCGACATGCTGGGCCACGGTTACACCGACAAGCCCGGTCATCCACTCGAGATCAGCCACTATGTCGAGCACTTGCTGGCGTTCCTCGACGCCATCGGTGTCGACAGTGCGCACTTGTCCGGCGAATCGCTCGGCGGCTGGGTGGTCTCCCAGGCGGCGGCCGATCATCCCGACAAGGTCGACCGGTTGGTGCTCAACACCGCCGGCGGTTCACAGGCCGACCCCGAGGTGATGAAGCGGATTATCGCGCTGTCGATGGCCGCCGCCGAAGACCCCAACTGGGAAACGGTGAAAGCGCGGATCAAATGGCTGATGGCCGACAAGTCGAAGGACTACGACGATCTCGTCGCGAGTCGGCAGCGGGTCTATCGCCAACCGGGCTTCGTCTCGGCGATGCGCGACATCATGGCGTTACAGGATCCGGAGATCCGGGCTCGTAATCTGCTGGGCCCGAAGGACTATGGCTCGATCACCGCGCCCACCCTGGTGGTGTGGACCAGCGACGACCCGACCGCCGATGTCACCGAGGGCCGCCGAATCGCCTCGATGATCCCAGGCGCGCGGTTCGAGGTGATGCCCGACTGCGGCCACTGGCCGCAGTACGAGGACGCCAAGACGTTCGACCGTCTGCACATCGACTTCTTGTTGGGACACTGAGCGATGACGGCTGGGCACAATGGCGCTGAAGCCGATGTCTACGATGTAGACGTCGTCATCGTCGGGGCTGGCCCGGTCGGTTTGACGTTGGCCAACATCCTTGGCTTGCAGGGTGTCCGGACACTGGTTCTCGAGGAGCGGACATCGCTGATCGACTATCCCCGCGGCGTCGGGCTTGACGACGAGTCGCTGCGGACCTTCCAGGCCATCGGTCTGGTGGACCAGATCCTGCCGCACACGGTACCCAACCAGATCCTGCGCTTTGTCGACGCCAAGCGGCGGGTGCTCGCCGAAATGGCGCCGCCTGACGCCCGGTTCGGTTGGCCGAAGCGCAACGGGTTCGTGCAGCCGCTCGTCGACGCTGAACTGCTACGCGGCTTGGACCGCTTCGACCACGTAGAGGTCCGCTGGGCCCATCCGATTGTCTCTTGTAGCGAGACCGCCGATGGCGTAACCGCCGAAATCGAGAGTGATGGTGCCATTTCCACCGTGCGGGCGCGTTATCTTGTCGGTTGCGACGGTGGACGCAGCGCTACCCGCCGACTGATGGGTGTGGCTTTCGACGGCACCACGTCGCCGACCAGATGGCTCGTCGTCGACATCGCCAATGATCCGCTCGGACACCCCAACAGCGAGGTCGGCGCCGATCCCCGACGGCCCTATGCCTCGATCTCGATCGCGCACGGTATCCGCCGGTTCGAGTTCATGATTCACGCCGACGAAACCGATGCGCAGGCAACGGATCCTGCGTTCCTGTCCCGCATGCTGGCCATGTTTGTCCCGCATCCCGATCGAGTCGACGTGATCCGTCACCGCCTCTACACCCACCACTCTCGGATCGCCGACGCGTTCCGCCGCGGTCGGCTGCTGCTGGCCGGAGACGCAGCGCACCTCATGCCGGTGTGGCAGGGCCAGGGCTACAACAGCGGCATTCGTGACGCGGCGAATCTCGGCTGGAAGCTGGCCGCGGTGGTCAACGGCGCCGCCGGCGACAAGCTGCTGGACACCTACGACGTCGAACGGCGCAAACACGCCCGCGCGATGATCGACCTGTCCACGTTGGTGGGACGGGTGATCTCGCCGACCAATCGCCGAGTCGCCGGCGCGCGAGATCTGCTGATCCGATCGGCCTCAATTGTGCCGTCGCTCAAGCGCTATGTCCTTGAGATGAGGTTCAAGCCGATGCCGCGTTACGAGCAGGGCGCAGTCGTGCACTCGCAGCCCCGCGACCCGACCTCTCCGGTGGGCACGCTGTTCATCCAGCCGAATGTCGATACCCGGGAGCGCCAGAACGTGTTGCTCGACGAAGTGTTGGGTGAAGGATTCGCGGTGCTGTGCTGGAACAACAATCCGCGGGCAATCCTCGGCGACAAAGCGTTTGCGCAGTGGCAGGAGCTGGGCGCGACGTTCATTGCGGCGCGCCCACAGTCGCAGCTGCAGTGGACCGGCCACGACGACCCGGACGTGACGATCGTCGGGGATCGCACCGGTCTGCTCAAGGCATGGTTCGACACCCAGAAGGAATCCGTGCTTTTCCTGCGACCCGATCGTTGTATCGCGGGCGCGTCCATCGCGCAGCTCGCTCCTGACCTGAGCGCTTCGATCTTCGACGTCCTCACCCTCACACCGGGAGGCGGTGATTTTCACAGTGCCTATAGCCCTGTGCTGCATGTCGCACAGCCCACTACTGAATCTGCCCGGGCCGTCCCAGGACCTCCTTGATGACATCGACGGAGCACTCTCGCAAGCAAGGGAATTCGTCTCCGACTTCGACCCCGAGATCGTCGTCATCTTTGCCCCTGACCACTACAACGGGTTTTTCTACAAGCTCATGCCATCGTTTTGCATCGGTACCGAAGCGCAAGGTGTCGGCGACTACGGCACCCACAAAGGGCCTCTCGACGTCCCCGAGGCGACCGCGATCGCCTGCGCGAAAGCAGTCCTGTCCGCCGGCGTCGACGTGGCTATCTCTGCGAGCATGGACGTCGACCACGGCACCGTTCAACCGCTGGAGAAGTTGTTCGGTCACGCGACGGCACGCCCGGTGATTCCGATCTTCATCAACTCCGTCGCCACGCCGCTGGGACCGTTGCACCGGAGCCGGACGCTCGGCGCGGCGGTCGGCAGCTATGTGGCGACATTGGACAAGCGGGTGCTGGTGGTGGGATCCGGTGGGCTCTCGCATGATCCGCCGGTACCGACTCTGGCGACGGCGACGCCGCCGGCGATCGAGCGGATCGTGCACGGCCGACCGATGACGCCCGAGCAACGGCTGGCGCGGCAGACCGCGGTGATGGACGCGGCCAAGAGCTTCGCGGGCGGGCAGAGCGAACTTCAGCCGCTCAACCCCGATTTCGATCAGCAGTTCCTCGACATCCTCGACCGTGGGCAACTCGACGAGCTGGACAAGTGGTCGAACGACTTCATCGCCCACGAGGGCGGCAACTCCGCGCACGAGATCCGTACCTGGGTAGCCGCCTTCTCGGCGCTGGCGGCGGCCGGGCCGTATGAGACGCGCGTCCGCTACTACAAGCCGGCACCCGAACTCATCGCCGGCTTCGCGGTCAGGACGGCGGTGCCGACGGGATGACATTCGACAACGTCGTCGACGTGCTGGTGATCGGTTCGGGCGGAGGCGGAATGACGGCGGCACTGGTCGCCGATGCTTCCGGGCTGGACACCCTGGTCGTCGAAAAGTCACCGCAGTTCGGTGGTTCGACCGCACTGTCCGGCGGCGGGATCTGGGTCCCCGGAGCGCCGGCTCAGCGCCGGGCGGGTTACTCGCTGCCTGCGGACGACGTCGTCGAGTACGTTCGGCAGATCACCGACGGACTGGTCACTGACGCGCGCATCAAGCAGTACGTCGATGCGGCGCCGCAGATGATGGAGTTTCTGGAAAATCGCAGCCCGTGGTTCGAGTTCATCTGGAAACCAGGCTATGCCGACTACTACCCAGAACTGCCCGGAGGCTCCGAGCAGGGCAGCACGATCAATGTACCGCCGATCGATCTCCGCAAACTCGGCGAAGACGAACAGCTGCTGCTGACCCCGCTGGCGTTGGCGCCGCGTGGAATCTGGCTGGGCCCCAAGGAACTTCGCTCG
>Ga0302326_10026170_pt1 | contig 11804 bp, 9 predicted proteins | sample Palsa_T0_3_FD_202264 | JGI IMG/M metagenome (GOLD analysis project Ga0302326, IMG submission 202264) | Peat permafrost microbial communities from Stordalen Mire near Abisko, Sweden - Palsa_T0_3 | ecosystem: Environmental > Terrestrial > Soil > Palsa > Peat permafrost | place: Sweden: Abisko... | reverse complement strand
GCCGCGGGGGCCAGCCCCGCGCTCCCAATGGTCAGCGTGACGAGCACCCCTAGCAACGCCCGGCTCACCGGGCACCAGCGAAACCCCTTCAGCCAGCAGGTGAAGCAGAGCTCGACCACGTCCAGCGCGAAGGCCCACGCCCCGGCTCATTCGAGCAACGCCGCGACGGCGACGGGTGGAATCGGCGGAACCAAGACCACCGTGACCTCTCCGGCCACGACAACCACGACAACCACGACGACGACACCGACCACCACCACCACCACGCCGAGTGAGACCGCGCCGAGCGGGCTGACCGCTACCCAGGCATACGCTGTCACCCTCTCGACCACCAACGCCGGCGGCGGAGTCAGGACCATAGACCCCGAGCGACTGAGCATTCTTCCCAGCGCACAGCTGCCATTTCTCGTCGAGCTCGGGGTCCTGAAGGGCGGCCACCGCGTGATCTTCGTCGTCCGCCCGGGGACCGTGGTCGAGGGCGTCGGGACATGCACACCCGGGCCGATCGACTGCGAGATTCTCTCCCTTTCGCCGGGCGAGATCGAGGGGGTGGGCGTTACGGGTTCGAACGGCGCCACCACGGGCGTCATCATGTCTGTCACCGGAATCAACGCCGTGGGGTACCCGTCGTCCGCTGCTGCTGAGGAGGCCAGGCTCGCCGAGTCAGCCGTGGGTCGCCGCCTTCTCAACCCCCCGTCGCCCACCGCCCTGTCGCTATTTCAGTACAAGCCGAGCCTCGGGGCGGTCGTCGACCTGAGCAACGTCACGGTCGGAGGTAGCTGATGCGCCGCTTCATGCTCATGTCGCTGACGGTCGCCGTGTCGCTCGTGGCGGCGAGCGGCGCGCAGGCGGTAATGGTCAACGACACCGATGCCGGCGGTGACTACGGCGTCGCGCTCGTCCCCGGCACGCTCGCGCCTCCGCCGACCGGGCCCGGGCCGGTCGTCCCGGGTACCACCATCCCGATCGTCACCTCGACTACCTCGCAATGTGACCCTTGGCTTTCGTCCGACCTGCTTCAGCCCACCGACGGACTGTGCTGGCACGGCGGCGACGTGATGCACGCAAATGAGACCTTCGCGATCGCTTGGGATCCGGAACGGAGCTACTGGGCGGGAACCAAGGATTACCTCGAGCAGTTTCTTCAGGACGTCGCCGCCGGCAGCGGCACCCTCAGCTCTCCCTACGCGGTCACGAGTCAATACGCAGACGGGACCCCTGACTCCACCGACTCGACGGACACCATCGGCCGCGCCGAGAACCGCTCCATCTACGGTGGTGGGTGCGTCGACTACGGGAGCCCCGGCGGCTACACATGCCAGTTCGGCGATACGACCGGCAGCGGCACCGGACTCAATTACCCCAACGCTGGCAGCGGCGACTGTCAAGCCACGCTCTCGGGGACGAACCAGTTCTACGAGGAGCCGGACGGAACCTTCGCCAGCGCGCCCAACGACATCTGTCTCACCGACTCCGATATCCGCGCGGAGATCGAGGCCATGGCCGGTCAATTGCAGGGACATTTCGAGCCCGGCTACACCCCTACGATCGTCGTCCTGACCCCGCCTGGCGTGGAGGTCTGCCTCGACTCCACCGGAGCGCTGTGCTCGGCTTCGGCCGGCAACGCCGCACCAGCGCAGTTCTGCTCGTACCACTCGGAGGTCGACGGGGTCGCCTACGTGGTGCAGCCGTGGGTAGCCCAGTGGCACGTTTCAACTGGGTGCGTTGAGCCCGACGCCCCCGTAATCCCGGAAACTCCAACGCCGGCGGTCCTGGCCACCGACGCCGGCGCCCAGCTCGTGAGCCCCCTGAGCCAGAGCCAGATCGCGACGATCGTGAACCCGGACTTGAACGGCTGGTTCGCGCTCGACGGTGCCGAGATCAACGACAACGGGTGCGTACCGCTCGACCAGCAGCGCGACGGCGCAATCGTAGGCGCCAGCGATCAGAATCCTTATTTCCTCCAGCGTGAGTTCAACAACGCCGGAGCAATCGAGAGTGATCCGAATGCGGTCAAGTGCGCCCCAGACGTCGTGCTCTCGCCCGCCTTCGTGGTCCCCAGCGCGGTCAACGTCGGGGATGTTGTCGACCTGGACGGGTCAACAACGGTCTCGTCACTGATCGTACCCAAGGCCAACTACTCCTGGACCTTCGGCGACGGTACGACCGCCGTTGGTCCGAGCGTGGAGCACAGCTACACCAAGGGAGGCGCGTACACGGTGACGCTGACCGTGACTGACCGCGGCGGGAACACCGCGAGTGTCAGCCAGACGATCAACGTCCTGGGCCCGACCGGTGAGCCCGTGACGTCGCCGACCACCACCACCACTCCCGCGACTCCGCCCTTCCGCGTGGGGCTCCAACTGCTGCCGCAGGGCCTGCGGGCATTGCTCCGTAGCGGCCTCGACATCGAGGTGGGCTCTGACCAGGCGGCCGCCGGATTCGTGACCGTCTCGATCTCGCGCAGCGCCGCGAGGCGAGCGCACATCCGGGCCGGACGCGGTGCGACGGTCGTCGTCGGGCGCGGCATCGTCCCCGAGATCGGGGAAGGAGTCGCGAGCCTCCGCGTACGGTTCTCCCGGTCGATGGGAAAGAAGCTCGGGCGGCTCGCGGGTGTGACACTGACGATCCGCTTGACGCTCACGGCCGCCGGAGGCGCTCATGTCGCGGTGGACGCCGCCGGACGCTATTGACGTGCGCCGGTGGAGATCTCGGGTCGCGCGGCAGGCGCGTTGCCAGAGCGGCTTTACGCTTATCGAGCTGGTGGTCGCGATGGCCCTGTCGCTCTTGGTCGGGTCCGCCGCGATGACCTTCATGGTCGTGGTCTTCAACCAGCAGAACGACGTGTCGAGCCGGACGGTGGCGACCAACCAGGCGGAGCAGGGGCTCGAGCAGCTCGTCCTCGACCTGCGCCAGTCGATGGGGAGCGTCAGCATCTCGACGAACTCGGGCAACAACACGACGTCGATCGCCTTCCAGATCCCGACGCAGAGCAATGACACCACCGGTGAGCCGGTGACGTGGACGTGTCCCAGCACCTCTGAGCCCGCTACCTACTTCGCCGGGACATGCACGCGGGTGCTGACTCTCACCGGCGGAAGCACGATCACGAGGACGGAGATCCTGGGCGTCCAGTCGATCGCGTTCTCGCCCGTGAGCTCTGTCAACACGAGTGTTCCTCTCCCCGTCACCAGCTCGACGACCGTGGCGTCGGTGGGAATCACTCTCACCGTCCAGATCACGAGCTACGGGCTGTCCACTCACGGCAACGCCGCGGCGATCCTCCCCGGCGCCGGTAACGGAGCAGGGACGCCGTCAACGGCGCCGATCGTGCTCCAGGCCACGGCAGACCTGAGGAACTTCTCATGATTTCCAGATGGTCTCGGGCCCTGGGCGGCGAGGAGGGCTTCAGCCTCATCGAAGTCCTGGTGGCGGCTCTGATCCTGGTGCTCATCATCTCCTCGGCGACGGTGCTGTTCGCGGACGGCAACGACAGCTCGGTCGCCTCCGAGCGTGATTCACAGCTCATCAGCGTCGCCGACCAGCAGATCGAGACCATTCGCGAAGAGGTGAAGACCGAGGGGTTCGACCTGCTTGCCATGAACGCGGCGCCGGCGGCGGGCTCGGGCTCCACGTTCTCTTACAGCTCGACCACCTACGCCGATCCAAATCACTTCGTGAGCGCCTCGACCGGCTGCGGCCTGAGCAACGAGGGCTACGAGATCGAAGCCAACTATGACAACACCTCCGGAGGCGCGGCCCCGGGAGTCCTGCCATGGTCAGGGTGCACGGATACGAGCACGGCGGTGGCGGAGCCGCTCGAGATCCTCTCCGGCGGATTCGTGACGCCGCAGCAGACGAACGTGGCGGTGGGCACGGACACGGCGACCGTCGACACGTACGTCACCGATACGTACGTCGGCTGCACGAGCTCGGCGGGCGAGCTGAGTACCTGCCCGACCACGACCGGCAACGTGGTTGCCGGCTGTAGCTGGCCCACCGCACCCTCTGCGAGCACCACCTGCGCCGACGCCCGGCGTGTGACCGTCGCGGTCGTGCTGGGCGATCACGGCAGCAGGTTCAACATCGGGCAGAGCTCGCCCGTGTACGTGAGCACTGTGTTCACCAGCCCGACGCCGTCGAACGCTCCCAACACCGCCATCGGACTCACGCTTGGGGTGCAGCTCGGATGACCAGGCCGCGCCTGAACAACGAGCGTCGGCCCAGGCCGGCGAGCAGGCTCGCAGATGAAGGCGGCTACGTCCTCGTCCTCGTCCTCGTGCTTGCGCTCATCGCCTTGGCGATGGGCACCGCTGTCCTCGCGGAGACGCTCTCAGCCAACTCGCTCACGACCCGTGACACGCGCACGCGCAGAGCGCAGCAGGCCGCCGACGCCGGCATTCAGGCACAGCTCTACCAGCAGTCAGAAGCCGACCTGGGGAGCACGAGCTACAACATGAACGGCGGTCTGCTCGGGACCGGCATCAGCGTCGACTGCATCGTCCCTCAGCTTAACGTGGGCCTCCAGGTCACCGGGCTCGTGACCACCTACGTGAGCGGCATAAACGCATGCCCTCAGGCCGAGACCCCCGGGGGGTCACCGACCCCCTATACCGAGCCGCTCGGAGACCATAGCTTCGAGCAGTCCTACTTCTATCCCAACGAGGAGAACGTCGGCGGCGTCAGCTCCGAGCGCGAGATGTTCCCCACCATCGTCTCGCTGGGCGAGGACACCACCGGGACTCCGGCAGGGACTGGCGCGGTCTATTCGCGCGAGAAGGCGATTCTCGCGCCCATCGCGCCCCTCCAAGCGATCGAGGGGATGGGGAACGTGACGATCACCGGACTCAGCACGATAGCCCTGGGCAGCCTGGCCTCGACGGTAAACGGAGACATATCGGCGCTCGGCAAGCTCACCACCCCAGTCCTCACCGTGGGCACCGACCTGCTCTCGAGCAGCATCTTCCCCACCTTCTCGGCGTCGGAGTTCTGCACCAACGGCACCCTCGGCACGTGCCCGTCGACCCTGCGCATCAGCACCGCGAATTACAACACCGTCTCCACCGCGCCTTGCTCCGCGGGGACGCCGAGCACGACCTGCGTAGTTCAGCGCTCTCCGGTCACCATCAGTGCCTCCAAGCCAAGCTGTGCGAATTCCAGCGGCGTCGCGGAGACCTGCACGAACGCCCTGTTCGGCTGCTCCAGCTGCTACAGCAGCACTGGGTCAACGAGCGACACGTTCACGCTGACGAGCGGCACCGCAACCTTCCAGCCGGGCGACTACGTGTTCTGCAGCTTCAACGTCACCGGTGGGACGGTGTCGACGACGACGGCGACTGCGGGCCCCGTTCGGATCTTTATCGACAAGCCGACCTCGACCCGCTGCAGTGGCGACACGAGCGTCGGGAACTTCACCGATACCCCTGGCATCGACAACTTGCTGGAACCCTCGAGTCCGCTCGGCACGACGACGGCGCCGAGCGATGTGCAGATCTACGTGGTGGGGAACGGCACGGCCAACGGCACGACGGTGCAGATCGGCCCGACCACCGAGAGCACGTCGCTGTCGGCGGTCTACGGCGAGATTGTCTACGCGCCCATGTCCAGCGTGACGGTGAACGTGCCCGCATTGTGCGTGCTCGTGTGCGCCGGTGGGATCTTCGACGGATCGATCATCGGCGACAACGTGAACGTCTCGGCCCTCACGGTCACCGAGGACCTCGACGTCGGAAACTTTCCTCTGTATGCCGGCATCAACGCGTTCCGCGCCGTCCAGTACATCCAGTGCAGCGCCTCGGGCAGCTCCGGTGTGCCCGTGACCAGTCTCAGCGGCAACGAGACGACGGACACGAGCGGCTGCTGACGCCGGGCCCCCCCGGCCGGCCCGCACCGCCCCGTAACCTGTAGCGCCCTATGGCGCTCCGTCTGACCACCGCGGGCGAGTCACATGGCCCTGGATTGACCTGCATCATCGAGGGTCTGCCCGCCGGCCTCGAGCTCGATCGCGACGCGATCAACCGCGACTTGGCTCGGCGCCAGCTCGGCCATGGCCGGGGCGGGCGGATGAAGATCGAGCGCGATCAGGCCGAGATCACCGGCGGCGTCCGGCATGGCCGCACGCTCGGCGGGCCGATCGCGCTGCAGGTCGTCAACCGGGACTACGCCAACTGGGAGGAGCGGATGAACCCATGGCCGGTGGACGCCAAGCTCGCGGAGGTCCACCTGCCGCGGCCCGGCCACGCCGACCTGGTGGGGACGCAGAAGTACGGGCTCAGCGACGTGCGTGACATCCTCGAGCGGGCCAGCGCGCGCGAAACGGCGGCACGGGTGGCCGGGGGCGCGATCGCCAAGGCGTACCTGGCAGCGCTTGGGGTCGAGGTGTACTCGCACGTGATCCAGATCACGAGCGTGACGGCACCGCGCAGGGAGGACCTGACGCCCGCAGACTTCGCCGCCGTCGACGAGTCGCCCGTGCGCTGCCTCGATGCCGAGGCGACGCGGGCGATGGTTGCGGAGATCGACGCGCTGCGCAAGGCGAACGAGTCGCTCGGGGGCGTGTTCGAGGTGCGGGCGTTCGGGCTCGTGCCCGGGCTCGGCTCGCACGTGTCCTGGGAGGAGCGCCTCGACGGACGGCTCGGACAGGCGATCCTGTCGATCCAGGCGATCAAGGGCGTTTCCGTCGGCGACGGGTTCGAGGTCGCGGGTCTACCCGGCTCGCGCGCCCACGACGAGATCTTCTGGGACGAGGAGAGGGGCTACTACCGGGAGACCAATCGCGCCGGCGGGGTCGAGGGGGGGATGACGACGGGCGAGCCACTCGTCGTCCGCGGCTTCATGAAGCCGCTGCCGACGCTGACCAAGCCGCTGCGCAGCGTCGACATCGCGACGCACGAGCCGGCGGAGGCGCTCCGTGAGCGCACCGACTCGTGCACGGTGCCGGCGGCCGGGGTGGTGGGGGAGGCGATGGTCGCCTTCGTGCTCGCCGACGCCTACCGGCAGAAGCTCGGCGGCGACCACATCGACGACGTCCGCGCTGCCCTGCGCGCCTACGAGCAGCGGATCGGCTGGGCCCGCCCCGAGTAGTTTGTAACCCGCGCCGGTGCTCAAGCCCTGCCCGGGCCAGGTCGATAAATGAGCATGCGTTTGCGGCTGCGCGACCATGCGATCGCGATCGCGCTCGCATCGGCCGCGAGTCTCGTGGTCGCGTTGCTGGCGCTCACGCAGTGGCAGTGGACGGACTACGACTCCGAGGCGCGCCCCGCCTTCGATGCGCTCTTCGCCGGTCACTTCTCGCAGTTCCTCCATCTCGCGCCCGCCTACGGTGGGTCGCTCCTGGTGCGCGCCCCGTTCGTGCTGGTCACGAAGCTCTGGGGAGGGGGGCAGCTCTCGATCTTCCGCGCCGCCGCTGCGCCCTGCCTCGCGGCCGCCGCCGTCCTCGGCGTCTGGCTCGCCGCGCAGATCCGGGCCGCGGGCCGGACACGCCTGGAAGGCGTGCTCGCACTGCTCCTCTGCGTAGCCAACCCGATCACCTTCAGTGCCCTTCGCTACGGCCATCCGGAGGAGCTCCTCGGCGGCGTACTGTGCGTGGCCGCGGTGCTCGCCGCGACCCGCGACCGTCCGATCTGGGCGGGTGTCCTGCTCGGGCTCGCGGTGGCGAACAAGGACTGGGCGTTGCTGGCGGCGGGACCTGTGGTCATCGCCCTGCCCGACCGCCGGTCTCGGGCGCTGCTCACCGCGGCTGCAGTCGCCGGGGCCGTCCTCGCGCCGTTCGTGCTCGCAGGCTCGAGCGGCTTCGTGGGTCAGACGCAAGGCTCGGCCACGCAGACCGGTGCCCTGTTCAACCCGTGGCAGGTCTGGTGGTTCCTCGGTTCTCACGCCCACCCCGTGCTCAACCCCTCAGGCACCGTCCGGGTCGGCTACCGAGTCCCGCCAGGCTGGATCGAGACGGTCGCCCATCCGCTCATCGTCGCCATCATGGTCCCGCTCACCCTGCTCTGCGTGTACCTGCGCCGCCGACGCGGCTCTCGCCCGAAGCACGAAGCGCTGCTCCTGCTCATGCTCGTGCTTCTCCTTCGCTTCATCCTCGACCCGTGGGACATCTCCTACTACGCACTCCCGTTCCTGATGGCGTTGCTGGTCTGGGAGACGCTCGCACACGCGCGCCTGCCCGTGCTCGCCCTGCTGGGCTCGTTTGCCGCCTGGTTCGCCCTCGAAGACGGCGCGACCCTGAACCTGTCCCCAGACATCCAGGCCTTGATCTTCCTCGTCTGCGCGCTCGCGGCCACGGTCGCCGTAGCGGCTGCGCTGTACGTGCCCGGGCTGAGCCGGCGCGTCGCGCTGAGCGGGCGTCGCGGGGACGTTGTGCCCAGCCCGGCCTAGACCAGGAGGACGGCGGGCCATCCGGACTGCGATCCTTCAGGCGATGACCGACACGCCTGAGCACACCACGTCCTCGGTCGTGCCCCTGGCCCCCCGCCGCGATCGGCCGGTCGCCTTCATCGGCTTCATGGGGTCGGGCAAGACCACCGCGGCGCGCGCCGCGGCCGACGCCCTGCGCGCTGCTCCGGTCGACGCCGACCGGGTGATCGAGGAGCGCCGCGGCAAGTCGATCGAGCGCATCTTCGCCGAGGACGGCGAGGCGGCCTTCCGCGAGGCCGAGGAGGCGGCCACGCTCGAGCTGCTCGAGGACCCGGCCAACCGGGTGGTCTCGCTCGGTGGCGGGGCCATCGCCTCCGAGCGGGTGCGCGCGGCGCTCGCCGGCCACCTGGTGATCTGGCTCGACGTCGACCTCGACACGGCCTGGGCGCGGGCGAGCGGATCGGGGCGGCCCCTCGCTCGTGACCGCGCCGCCTTCGCGGCGCTGCACGCGGAGCGCGAGCCGCTGTACACGGCGCTCGCGGACGCGGTCGTCCCGGCCGCGCGGTCGGCGGTTATGGGCCCGGTGCTCGACTCGCTGCGGGGGCTCCCGGCGGGCTCACAGATGTTGTGGGCGTCGAGCGCATCGGGCGACTACCCCGTCTATCTCGGCGCTGGGCTCCTGCTCGAACGGCGGTTCTGGCCACTGGCGATCGAGGGCCGGCGCTTCCTGGTCACCGACGGTTGCGTCGGACACCGCTACGGCGACGTGGTCGAGCCGGTCGCCGGCTGCGTTACCGTGACGCCCGGCGAGCAGTCCAAGACGGTGGCGCACGCAGAGATCGTGTGGACCGAGCTCGCGCGCGCCGGGATGACCCGCGACGACGTCGTCGTCGCCCTGGGCGGCGGCGTGGTCGGCGATCTCGCCGGCTTCTGCGCGGCCACCTACCAGCGCGGGGTCCGCTACGTGCAGGTGCCCACCAGCCTGGTGGCCCAAGTCGACTCGGCCTACGGCGGCAAGACGGGCGTGGACCTCGCCGAGGCCAAGAACTACGTCGGCGCCTTCCACCAGCCGACGGCGGTGATCGCCGACACGTCCACCCTGGCGACCCTGGCCCCCGAGGAGGTCGCCGCCGGCTACGCCGAGGTCGTCAAGACCGCCCTGATCGCCGGCGGGACGCTCTGGGAGCGCGTTCGGGCCGGGGCCGATCCCACCGACCCCGAAGTGATCATGGCGTGCGCCCGCACCAAGCTTGCCGTCGTGGCCGCGGACGAGCGCGACGATGGCCTGCGCCAGGTATTGAACCTCGGGCACACCGTCGGCCACGCGATCGAGACGGTCACGGGCTACGCTCGTTACCGTCACGGAGAGGCCGTGGCCCTGGGGCTGCTCGCGGCGCTGCGGCTCTCCGGACTCAACGATCTACGCGAGGAGGTGGCGTCGTTGCTGGACGCGCAGGCGCTCCCGACCACGCTCTCAGAAGGCGACCCCGACGCCATCCTTCGCGCCACCACGCGCGACAAGAAGCGTCGCGGCGAGGGACCGGTGCCCTTCGTCCTCCTCGAGGCGCCGGGCGAGCCGCGACCGGGCTGCGTTGTCGATACCGACGCCCTCACCGCCGCGGTGCGAGAGTTAGTGCGCTCATGAGCCAGGCGCCCATCCAAGCGAACCGGATCGAGATCATGCACGGCGTCAACCTGGACCAGCTCGGGCGGCGTGACCCGACCCACTACGGCTCGCTGACGCTGACCGAGCTCGAGCTCCGGATCGCCGAGGACGCTGCCGCGCTCGACCTGAGGACTCGCTTCTTCCAATCCAATCACGAGGGCGAGTTCGTCGAGCACCTGCACGGTCTCGATGGCCTCGCCGACGGGATCGTGCTCAACCCGGGGGCGTGGACGCACTACGCGTGGGCGATCCGGGACGCGCTCGAGCTCACCGGCCTGCCGGCCATGGAGGTCCATCTCTCGGACGTCGAGGCCCGTGAGCAATGGCGCCGAGTCTCGGTGATCCGCGATGTCTGCATCGGCCACGTATCCGGTCGCGGCGCCGACGGCTACCGCGATGCGCTCGAGCGCCTGCGCGAGGAGCTGACGCCGTGAAGGGCCGGGTGGAGCGACTCACCGACCTCCTGGCCGAGGAAGAGATCGATGTGCTCCTGGTCACCGATCTCGTCAACGTCCGCTACCTCACCGGCTACGACGGCAGCAACGGGATCGCGCTCGTCGGGCCCCTCACCCGCGCCTTCGCGACCGACTTCCGCTACGTCGAGCAGGCCGCCGGGCAGGTCCATCCTTCGTTCGCGCGCGCTCGCGCCTCGCTCGACCTGCTCGAGTCGGTGACCGACCTGGTCCCGGCCGGGGAGGTCAGGCTCGGCTTCGACGACGTGCACATGCCCGTCCGTCACTACGAGCGCCTGCGCGAGCTGCTGCCCGATCGCCTCGAGCTCGTCCCCGCGGGCGGATTGGTCGAGCGGATCCGCGCCGTCAAGGACGCCGAGGAGGTGAAGCGCATCCGCACCGCGGCCCAGCTCGCGGACGCCGCCTTCGAGCGGATCATCCGCGATGGCCTGATCGGGCGCACCGAGCGGGAGGTGGCGATCGCGCTCGAGCACGACATGCGGGAGCGCGGCGCCCGACGGCCGAGCTTCGACTCGATCGTCGCCACCGGCCCGCACGGTGCGCTCCCCCACGCACAGCCCCGCGATGTGCCGATCCGCAACGGCGAGCTGGTGGTGATCGACTGGGGGGCTGAGCTCGACGGTTACTGCTCTGACTGCACACGCACCGTCGCCGCCGGGGAGCCGGGCGATGACGCCAGGGAGATCTACGAGCTCGTCCTCGCCGCGCAGCTAGCCGGTCTGAAGGACGTTCGCGCGGGACGCCCCGGTCGCGACGTCGACGCGGTGGCACGAGGGGTGATCGAGGCCGGCCGCCACGGAGAGCACTTCGGTCATGGTCTGGGCCACGGCGTCGGGCTCCAGGTCCACGAGGCCCCACGGCTCTCGCAGCGCTCCGAGGACACGCTGGCGCCCGGAAACATCGTCACGGTCGAGCCCGGCGTGTACCTGCCCAGTCGCTTCGGCGTCCGGATCGAGGACCTGGTCCACGTGATCGAGGGGGGCAGCGAAGTGTTGAACGGCCTCTCGAAGCGGCTGCTGAGCACCGACTGAGCCCGACGGGTTCTATAGGGTGAGACGACTTGGCTACGGCAACCGATAAGCCGACCGGAGGCGGACCGGCCGACGCGCTCGTCGTGTTCGGCATCACCGGCGACCTCGCGAAGAAGATGACGCTGCGCTCGCTCTACCGGCTCGAGCGCCGAGGCCTGCTCAAGGTCCCGGTGATCGGGGTTGCCGTCGATGACTGGAGCGTCGAGAAGCTGCGCCAGCATGCCCACGAGGCGATCGAGGCGAGCGGAGAGACGATCGACGAGGAGACGTTCTCCC
>Ga0302326_10026169_pt1 | contig 11805 bp, 15 predicted proteins | sample Palsa_T0_3_FD_202264 | JGI IMG/M metagenome (GOLD analysis project Ga0302326, IMG submission 202264) | Peat permafrost microbial communities from Stordalen Mire near Abisko, Sweden - Palsa_T0_3 | ecosystem: Environmental > Terrestrial > Soil > Palsa > Peat permafrost | place: Sweden: Abisko... | reverse complement strand
GTGGCGCGACAACCCCGCGGAGTTTTTCCGCGTCAATCGTGGTCTTGTTGTGAGCGCCGAATCTGTCAAGTTCGACAACGAGAGCGGCGTGGTCGAGTTGGTGTTCACCGATCCAAAAAAGCATGGCGTATTGGATGGCGGACACACGCTGCGCAAGATCGTTTCAGATCTGATCCCTTCCACATACGGTCCGATCGCCGAAGGCGAAGTCGCACTCGATGCGGAAGAGGATGAGGTAGATGAAACGGCCCAGGCGGCAGACGTGGACGAGATGGCAGACCAAGAGGAGCCGGACGAAATCATCGACCGCTACCTCAACGTCGAGGTCTGGGTCGGGCTTACGCTCGATCAAGTGGCTCTGCTGAGCCAGGCGCGAAATACGTCACGGACTGTGCCGCCATACGCGATCATGGCCATCAAGGGGGAATTCGAGCCATTCAAGGCAGCGATTGCGGCAAAGAACAAAGCCTTTGCAGAGCGCATCGTTGCCTTCCGGCCCAACGAACATGTTGAGGGGTTGGAGGAGTTTAAGCCGGTCTCAGTGCTTGAATTGCTTCAGCTGCTGATGGCGATGGACCTCGCGCACTCCGATGCCAACAATCACCCAGTCGAGGCTTACAAGAACAAGGCATTCGCGGCGCGTTTCTACGCTGAGCGCAACTCAGAGTACACGAAGATGTTCCCGTTGGTTGGCGATTTCTTCGCTCTGTACGACAAATTGCGCGAGACGGTGCCGCAGGCATACGACGCGGCCAACACCCGTCCGCGCCGCTGGAGCAAGGTGCTCGCCGGCCAAGGCCAACCCGTTGACACTCGCGAAGTCGAGCCGCTCTACTATCTCGACCCGTCTGGCGGCAAGAAGGTCATGCGAGCGCCTAACGCGGTGTTCTTCCCAATGTTTTCAGCATTCCGCGCGTATCTGCGCGATGTCAACGGCAGGTATGAGTGGGATGGTCAGAGCCCGATGGATTGGAGCGAAGAGGAGTTTGAAGGGGCGTGCCAACATCTGGGGCTCAAGATGGCTAAGGCGATCAAGGAAAAGGATCAGTTAACTCAGGTCGGCCGCGACCCACGGGTTTGGGATACCTGCTACGAGACGCTCCGCGCTTATCTATATGAGATCGGTCGCAAGAAAGCCAAGTAACAATCAGAAGTGTTTGAACCAAGCTGGCTGGGGTATTCGCGTTGGCCCTCGCGGATACCCCAGCCTTTTGACAGGGAATGGCACGGGGCGCGGTTAATCTATCCATCTGCTGCTCTTTTCTTTGCTGAGCGAACTAAAAGTGACGCGAACGGTTACGATTTGAATGTGCGTTAAGCAGCCTAATCTTGCCCATGACTCCCTGATTTGAATTCATCTTTGACGATGGATTGCCCATGCCCACCCAAGCCGAAGTCCCTGAAATTCTCGCCGAAGTACGCAAGCGATTGGCCGACGTGGCGGCCAAGGGGGTCCACCTTCAGGTGACAGGTGAAAAGCTCGAAGACGATTGGCTGTATGTCGTGGTTGCACCCTCACAGCCCGGCACACGGGCGCTGGACCACGCCGTTTACATGTCGCAAATCGAACGACAACTCCGCCAGCAGGGAAAAGAACACGTCTTGCTTGTGCCCGTGCTGGAAGATTAAGGGTTCATCCGGCTTTTCTGCAGGTCGTGAGCGCGCTGATTCTTGGAGGCTGGATTTTGGAGGCATGGCTCCGGCGTCCGCGAGGGCGGCGGCGTTAAAAGGAACCAGCGGACCTTCGCCCGCAGGTCCACGCGCTTGCGGCGCGCCGTCGGCTCGGTTATTCCTCGTTGGGTTGCTTCCCAGCAGAGCCCAACTCCGCTTCACCGAGCGGATGAATCGTAAACGCCTGCCAATTCGCGGGCAACACCTGCGGACGCCGGAGCCATGCCTTAAAAATCCGATCGCGTAAACTCGAATCGGCCACCACCTGCGGAAAGGCCGGATGAAGCAGATTAAATCGAATGACGCCATGAAAAAGACGCCTCCAACGTCGACTTTTCGAAAGCGGATGAGCCAGTCGATGGCGGAGCTGCGCTCGATCATGGCATCCGGCGCGTCGCCGACTTTCAACGCTAAAGGCTCCGAAATAGCCACCGGCCGCTCGTGGCAGACGGATTATACACTTGATCTGGCATAGCTTGCAGCGAGATATGCTTAACTGTCTGCACAAACTGATCTTATCGCAGTGTTAGCAACATATTGACATGCGGTGCGCGCATAATTTTGTATAATTGCGCCAAAGTCAGGTGTGTATAGCACCATGCAAATGGGTGGAACGAAATCCCTGCCGCTCGCGGCAAGCGTTCACACGAGTATTCAACTCTGTAACTGGCGCGATCAAATTCGTCATCGGCACTTCTGGGAGTTAGAGTATAAACTCAGGATCTCCTATGAGCACGATTCGCGCAAAATTTGAGGGTGGCGTCTTCAAGCCAGTGGGCCTGTTGAGCTGCCGGATCAATGCGAGGTGGAATTTGAGCCTCGCCTCGTCACTCCATCGATGCCGCCCGAAGCGCTCAGGAGGGTCTACGAAATCATGGCGAGACGGCATGACTCGGGTGAAACCGACGTTGCCGAGCGGCAAGACGAGCGCCTGCCTGCGTATCCCAGAACGGAGATAATTTTGCCATGAGCCTTACTGAACTTGAGACGGCAATCGATCAGTTAACGGCACCGCAACAGGAAGAATTGCTGCGCCACCTGGAGGACACGCTGCGCCGCAAACGCAATGGAAGCGGACCTCAACCCCGGGACCAATGGATGCGGCGCCTGCGCTCCTTGCGCGCTTCGATCGATACCGGTACAACCGTGCTGAGTGGCGAGCAAATTCTGGCAGAGCTGCGCGAGGATTGAATGGCCTATTGGGATACCTCGTGCTTGCTCAAGCTGTATGCCCCTGAAGCCGACTCGATTAAATTCGAAGCGTATGTGATCGGCGGCGCCGCATTTTTCACCTCAGAAATTACCCGGTTGGAATTGCATGCAGCCCTTCAGCGAAAGGAAGCGGCTAAGGATCTGCAGCCCGGCGGAGGGCGGCGGGCATTGCAGAGTTACGACGCGGACGTGGCGTCCGGACTCATTTTGGTTAGGCCCATCGGGCCAGCAGTCGTGGCAAATTTCGACGCGATTATTGAGAAGTGCTATCGACAAACTCCACTTCTGCCGCTGCGAACGTTGGATGCCATCCACTTGGCCACCGCTTCGGACGCAGCAGAATCGGAGATTGTTGCCACCGATAAACGCCTCCGAGAGGCCGCTACGTTGCTTGGTTTTTCTCTCTATCCACGTCCGTGATCTCTTGTTTTACCGGCCTCACCGCGCCTCCCCCGCCAGCGTCCATTGCATTACGCTGCTCTGCGGCAACGGTGAAACGCCCACCTGCCGCAGCATATTCAGACACTGTGCCCGATGGTGCATGCCATGGGTGGTAACATGCGTGATCACACCGACGCGGGTGAACGTGTAGGATTTGCCATCGCGAACTCGCGTGACCAATCCGTCTAATGGATGCACCCTTGCGCTGGCGGCGAAGTCGGCGGTGACTTCTTCTAGTAACGACAGCAGCTCGGCCACCGAGCGATCTGTTCCTTCCAATCGCGGCCCAAACTCGCGGCCCGCGAGCAGGTCGCCCCAGCTTCGCATCGCGCCCAGAATGTGCGTCGTCGTATCGTGCAGTGATCCCGGCCCCATCTCAAACCGCCGATGGAACTCCTCGGGCGTGAGCGCTGCGCAGCTATTGAGAATCTGCCGGGTTGCCCATTTGTCGTGGGCCAGAAGAATGGCGATTGGGTCGGTGGTGGGCATGATGACACATTATTTCACGAATTGATCGGCGAGGATAGCCGGCGGTGCTTCCTGAAGAAGCGATTCCAAATCCAGCGCATGCGTAAACATGTCGAGTTCGCGTCACCACTGCGCCTCTTCGAACGGGCTGCTCGGCGCCTTGATTTTCGGTTTTGGGAGCATGCTCAGCATTGCCTTCGCCAGGCTCACATCTCCTCCGCCGCCCACGCGCACATTCAGCGCCGACCCCTTGAGCAACTTGATCTCCGAAGGATGCGGCTCCGCCTTGCTGCTGGCGAATTTGATGAACCGCTCGCGCTCAAAAATCTGCGGCGTCGCCATTTGCATGAACGATCCTGGCAGATGATACGCCAGCGGATTCCCTCCTTCGTCCATTTCCACCAGCGTCGCCCGCAGCGGCGTCGCCAGCCCGATAATGGGCGTGCTTCCCGCCGCCTCCATAATCGTTTCCAGATCGGTATACGGCACCGCCGGCCGCGCTGCATCATGCACGATCACATGCGTCGCCTCAGCGGAAATCTTCTCCGCCACCGCATGAATCTGATCCACCCACTTGGGCCCACCGCCCACGACCTTCACCCCCGAAAACCCAAAGTGCGGCCCATATTTCCGTTTGGCTTCCTCCAGCATGTCCTGCGCGAAAACCACCTGAATCTGCTTTACATTATCCCGATTGAGAAAAAGCTCGACGCTTTTGTAGAGAATCTCCCGCCCATCGATCTTCACAAACGCCCCGCCGGTTTCTGTGGATTGACCGGGAGGTGGGGCGGTTAGAATCACGACGCTGAAAATGCTCATACTTGCTCCTATCGGAACCGACACCCCTGATCGTTGACGGCCGCGTGCGACCTGTCAACCAAGAGCCGCTTGATGTCGCGATGCGTCGGTAATTCGGTGAACTGAAGAACGCTGTATTCGATTAAGTGATCGCGGCCGGTCAAGAGTTGTTTTTCTCGAACAGCTTCAATCGCGCGTCGAGAAACTGCGCTGAAATCCAGAAATCTGTCTGCTTCACGCGATCGAAAGCGTCCTTCAGATCGAGCAGTCTCTCGGATGCGGCGCGTTCAAGAACACGAATGGTGCCAATTGCGTTGAGCTTGCGGGCAACCGCTTCTCGATATGCCTTGCGCTCGTCGATCAGGACCAAATCGGCGTTCAGTTCGATCGCAAGGCTCAACGCTTCTGTTTCTCCCGGGTGCAAATCCGGTATGTTTTCGATGGTCGCAGGTCGCTGGATTACGATCCATGGCGGCAACGCAGCGATGAAATCGCGAACGGGTTGCGGCCTTGAAGAACCCGCAAGCTCAGAAGCAACGGCGGGGGGAATAACAATTTGTCCAAACAATCTTGGCAGGACTTCAAGGTGCCCGATATTGACCAGAAGGATCAGAGGTGAACTGTCCGCGACGACCAACATTATCGGCGCACCGGGCCAAGAACTCGGTCCAGCGCGCGGGATTGCTCGTCCATATCCTCCATCGTGAGCGTCCCTTCGACGACATTGTGATGCTTCAGATAAGCGTCGGTTTCAAAACGATCGAGGCCCAGCACCTGCGAGAGCTCAAAATGAGAAATCTTCCCCCGGCGAAAAAGCTCAAGGGCGGAGATTTCCCGCGCCTCGGCATCCAAGTCGGGAGACTCTGCCCGCAGCCGTTTTTCTACGCCAGGGGGCAATTGGAATGTCACAGCCATTGGTTGCCTCTCTGAGAATTCTACCACGAAAACCGCGCGAAGCAGTGTTCTGGTGCCAAAATAGCACTCAGGCGGCTCCGCTCGTGCGGATTTTTCCCGCTCGCCACGGCGTAATCTTGCCCAGCGTCTTGGCAAGGGAATCTTTGGCTTTGGCCGCATCGTAGTCCATCTGCAATCCAATCCAGAACCCATCCGACATGGCGAAGAATCGGGAAAGTCGCAGCCCCGTATCCGCGGTGACCCCTCGTTTAGTCGCAACAATTTCTCCGATGCGCCTCTGTGGTACGCCGATCTCCTTCGCCAGTCGATACTGCGTTATCCCCATCGGCTTGAGGAATTCCTCCAACAATACCTGGCCCGGATGAGGGTATGGAACCTTTCGCATGTTTTGCCTTGTTCAATGATAATCAACTATCTCAACATCCTGCGGTCCCCGCGCCGTCCAAATAAACCAGACGCGGAATTGGTCGTTTACGCGAATACTATGCTGTCCCGTGCGACCCGCCTTCAATGCTTCGAGTCGATTTCCCCGCGGGACGCGGAGGTCGTCGAGCGCTACGGCGCGGTTCAACATGCGCTAATCTGCGCATGGCCACGGTTTCGATATTGACAAAACGCCTGACACGCTTGCCGGCGAATAAATCTCGCGTGTCAGGACACTTGAATGAAATAATCGCCACCGCAAGGATAGTAACGAGAAGCGCTAGTATTTTCAATATGGCTAGATGGCGGGCTTCGTTCCTTCGAGCAAATCCGTTTCCCGCCGGAAAAAGTTGCGTCGCTGGCGTGATAGGGTCAGCAGCATGATACCGGCCGAGTCTGATCATTCTCTCGCCGTGCTGTTACAGGAACTCGGCCCGGCGCTGGTTCTTTATGCCCGGACCTGGGCGGCCCGCGATGAGGCGGAGGATGTCGTGCAGCGCGTGTTTGTTCGCCTATTGGCAAGCAAGCGGTCGCCGCTCGAGCCACGGTCCTGGCTGTTTCGGTGTGTGAGGAATGAGGCAATCAGCTGGCGTCGTTCGCTTCGTCGCCGGTTACTGCGAGAGCGTAAGCGGGCACGTGCGACGGAATCACTTTTCGATTTCCATCCCGGCGAAGCGATTGATCTGCATGATGCGCAGGAAGCACTGGAACTGCTTCCCGCGCATCAACGAGAAATTGTGGTGCTGCGAATCTGGTCTGGACTGACACTCGCGGAAATCGCCGCGATCACAAGCATTCCTCTTTCGACCGCACACGACCGATATCGCAGTGCTTTGGCGGCGATGCGAGCCCGACTGGAGCCATCATGGAAAAATACGATACGGTAAACCCCGATGAAGCTGATTTGGAAAACGCCCTCGGCGCGCTCGTCCCTCGAGCCCCTCGATTCACATCGCAGCAGCTTGCGTTTCGCGCTGGTTTGATTGTGGGGCAGCGGCAAGCCAATCGTTGGCGCGGGATTGCCGCCGCGGCGGTGATCATCGGCACCTGCGCATTTTTCGGCCGATTTCAGTCATCGGTCCTCACAATTGACCGCGCGAACATCCATTCGCAAGCACAATCGCCTGACGAAGGATCCGCCGGCACATCGCCGATCATTGCCGCGTCCTATCTGCAGTTGAGAGATGCTGTTCTACGTGACGGGTGGATCGCTTTGCCGCCGGCATCGGGCGGGGGAAATGTAGAGCCTGGTGTCGGGGTGATGTCGACGCAATGAGCCAAAGCATCATCGAATTTGTTTCTGGAGACTTTATGCGAAAAATCAACTTCATTGTGGGACTGTTATCAATCCTGGGGATAGCAAGCAACAAGGCAGCGAGCGCGCAGTCCACGAGTCCGTCCGCCACTGGGATTTCGGAACAGAAGGTGGTGATCGTTAAACTCGATTTGCATCCGGTCGCGACGAGTGAGCCGGCGCTGCAATACCAGTTGTTGCCGCCGATGGTGCAACGCCATCCCGGCAATGCCGCCGTGTCTTGGATGGTGGTCGCGGCAATAATGCCGCCTTATTTCGATCCTAAGAACCAGGAAACCGCGCTCTTTGAGAAAGTTGAAGGGCAGTCGGAAGCCTCACAACAGGCATTCTCGCCAGCCATCGCGGCCGATGCGATCGGGCAATTTCCGCTCGGATTTATGGATCGTGCTGCTCGATGCGATACAGCCGACTGGGGGGTAGACCGCCGTGCCGGAATCAATGCGTTGCTGCCGTATCTCAACTACCTGCGTCCTGTGGCCAGCGTTCTCGCCCTTCGCGCTCGCCTGAACATTTCGCGCGGCGACTTTGCCGAAGCCCGCCAAGCTCTCCAATCCGGCTTCTCGATGAGTCAGCAGCTCACGAGCGAGCCGATCCTCGTGCAGGACCTTGTTTCGTCCGGGATCGCTCAGTTGATGCTGACAAATGGTGTGGAGCCCTGGATCGGTGGCGGAGGGCCCAATCTTTACTGGCCTCTGAGCAGCCTGCCCTCGCCGCTGATCGATGTCTCGTCGGTTGGCGAGACCGAGCGGGCGGTGTTGCCTTGGACTTACAACCGCTTTGCAAAGGCGCTTGACGGAATATTGCCAACTGAGCAGTGGAGAGCAACGCTGATCGAGATGATTCGGATCGGACGTACCGGATCGCCAGGCGCGAACAAGCAAAGTTCGCCAGATGAGCTATCCGCCGATTATGAACGGCTCAAGCAGGCGATCTATCCGAAAGCGCGACAGCAGTTAGAGTTGAAGGGTCTTTCATCCAAGCAGATCGATGGTATCCCGGCAGACCAGGCCATTGGTGAATTCATGGTCGCGGAATATCAAAAGCGGTCTGACGATGCGTGGAAGGCGTGGGACCTGCCATATCCTATTTCCCTCCCAATTCTCGACCAAAACTGGCGCGAATCGATGCAGGGAACCAGCGATGGTAACGCACTGCTAGCCTTCATCCCCAACTTGTCCAGGGCACGAGCCACCTTCGCAAGGCTTGACCAGCACATCGCGGTCCTTCGCGTGATCGAAGCCGTGCGCGACTACGCCGCCCGCCATGGCGGACGGTTGCCCAGCACCCTTGATCAGGTGGTCGACCTGCCCGTGCCCACTGATCCCGTCACGGATCAACCATTTGTTTACCATCTCGACGGAAAAGATGACGGCACGTCCGCGACCCTTGAGCCGGCTTCGACGAAGCAAGCCTTCAGTCTGTCGCGGTATCAACTGACAATCGCTCGTTGAAGACATACTGCCAGCCGTTGAACTTTTCGCACTCCTCCATGCGGTCCTCGGCAAGTAGAGAAGAATTCGACAACGCATCGTGCGTCAGGGCACTATAGATGGTCAGAAGTGCCCCCCCATTTCCTCAGTCGGAGGCCCGGGCGCTCTTGTCCCTGCACGCGGAGAAAGCTTGTCGATACAGCGGCTCACGCTCGTTCTTTGCGTCATCTGGATCGCACGTGAGAGTGCTCTGGCGGACGATTCGCCCGTGATCTACAAGGATGCGAGCGAGCCGATCCAAGCTCGGGTTGATGATTTACTGAAGCGAATGACGCCCCAGGAGAAAGTCGCCCAGTTATTCGCGACGGACGTGCGCGGAACATTTCCAACGACCCAGCCGTACGACCCCGCGAAGGCGGACGCGCGATTCAAGAACGGAGCCGGGCAAACGCAGGGCGCGATTCGCAATTCGGAACTGGACGGCCGTGGAGGCGCTGCCTACAGCAACGCAATCCAAAAATATTTTATCGAGCACACGCGCCTCGGCATCCCGGTTCTTTTTTCGGAGGAATGCCTGCACGGCGAGCTCGCGCGCCAGGCGACGATCTTTCCCCAGTGCATTGGCATGTCCTGTTCCTGGGATCCTGATCTGGTGCACAGCGTTTTCTCGGCCGTCGCATTGGAAGCACGATCGCGCGGCACCGGGCAGGTGCTTTCGCCGATGATCGATGTCTGTCGGGAGCCGCGGTGGGGACGAATCGAAGAGGGATGGGGCGAAGACACTTATCTGACGACGCGCTATGCCATCTTCATCGTGAGCGGATTCCAAGGTCACCTTGAAAAGCCCGACGATCAGATCGACTCACAACACGTCGCGGCCACGGTGAAACACTTCGCCGCCTACGGCGATTCGATGAGTGGGCTGAATAAAGGAGAAGTGAATTATTCGGAGCGCGATCTCCGTGAATATTTCCTGCCGCCCTTTAAGGCTGCCATCGTTGAGGCAGGCGCCAGATGCGTGATGCCCGCCTACCACGCCATCAATGCCATTCCTTGCCACGCCAATCCATGGCTGTTGCAAACGCTTCTGCGTGACGAATGGAAATTCGATGGGCTTGTTGTTTCCGACTATGGCGGTGTGAACGAACTGGCGACTCTGCATCATGTCGCCGCGAATAAGGAAGATGCCGCAAGGCTCGCGATCACCAGCGGTGTGGATGTGGAAACGCCAAATGGCCAGTGCTTTTCAACACTGGTGGATCAGGTAAATCGCGGGGTTGTGCCCATTTCCGCCATCGATCGCGCCACCAGCGACATGCTCCGACTCAAATTTCAACTTGGCCTTTTCGATCATCCTTATGCTGATCCTGAACTCGCCGCCAAATCCAATCACAATGAAGAGCACAGACAAATGGCGCTGAAGATGGCAGAGGAGTCGCTTGTTCTTCTGAAGAATGATGATCATCTCCTCCCCCTCGATGCATCGAAGATTAAAACCCTCGCCGTCATCGGCCCCAACGCCGATCGGCTTCTCTACGGCGGGTACAGCGAATTAACCGATCAGGGCGTCACTATTCTCGGCGGACTCAAAAGCCAATTTGGCGATCGCATGAAGATCACCTACGCCGAGGGGTGCAAGATTCACCTGGGGCTTCCGTATTGGAAGACAAAAGAGATTGTTTTGAATGATCCCGCCAAGGATCGCCAGACGATCCCCCAGGCCGTGGAAGTTGCCAAAGCCGCAGATACCGCCATCGTCGTCGTGGGCGATGATCCCGCGCTCTGCTCAGAATTTCATGATGTGGATGATCTCGATCTGGTGGGGCTGCAGAATGAACTGGTCAAGGCGATCCTGGACACCGGCAAGCCGACCGTCGTTGTCCTGCTCAATGGCCGGCCGATGTCGTGCCGACTTATCGCCGGCAGTGCCCACGCTATTCTCGAAGGGTGGTATCCCGGAGAAGAAGGTGGCAACGCCATCGCATCGGCTCTTTTCGGAACCATCAATCCCAGCGGAAAGCTGACCACCACGTTCCCCAAATCGGTCGGCCAGTTGCCGCTGTACTACAACCGCCGGAGCCACGCCGGCAAATATGTCCTCGAAGACACGACGCCGCTCTATCCCTTCGGATTCGGGCTCAGTTATTCCACCTTCAAATACTCCAACCTGCGGGTCGAACCGGCCGAGATCGCGACCAGCGGCACCGCCGTCGCCAGCGTCGATATCACCAACACCAGCAATATCCCCGGCACCGAAATCTCGCAGATGTATCTGCACGAGGAGGTCAGCTCGATCGTTCGTCCGCCGATGGAGCTGAAAGGATTTCAACGCATCGAACTCAAACCCCAGGAAACGCGCACCATCAATTTCCAGATCACCCCCGCTTTTCTCGAATTTCTCAATGCTCAATTGAAGACCGTCGTGGAACCCGGAACATTCGATATCATGGTCGGACCCAGCTCGGCGACATTTGACACGACGCATTTGGTGGTAAAAGGCTGATGATGGCGTTGCCGTCTATGGAACGCACGCCTGGATCATTGCCTCCGAAGGCGCGGCCGGCGGCGGGCGCGGTCGCCGTCGTGGCGCGGATGCCGCGCCCACCAGCGCCCCCGAATCGGTTAATCACCGATTCACCGTCAAAGGCGACGACCTCTACGCCATCGCCCAATCCTGGCCCGGCGGCACCGCCATCATCACCTCGCTCGCCGCCGGCAAGGCGCCCGAGGGCAAGGTTGAATCCGTCACACTGCTGGGCACCACCGAGAAGCTCGATTTCGCCCTGGACGAGCATGGGCTCAAGATCAAAATGCCGTCCCAACGGCCGTGCGATTATGCCTCCGCCCTGAAGATCACGGGTTTGAAAATGAACCTCGCCGGTCCACCCGTGCCGGCGACCGTGAAGGATCTGCGGTAGGATCGTCTCCACCGTCGCCGACAGCGCGTGATGACATTACTTCACATCTCTCGCCAATCGCATCTCCGCAAATTGGTGATGCAGCTCTCAAACAGACTTTTAGCCTCGGCCGGAAGATGTTCTCTTCGTCGTCAAGCAAGGTTTTCTCAAGTTACGCGACATGTTGTTCACCGTGGATAGGGTAAATTTATTTTGTTTGCGCCAGGTCAATCAG
>Ga0302326_10026168_pt1 | contig 11805 bp, 12 predicted proteins | sample Palsa_T0_3_FD_202264 | JGI IMG/M metagenome (GOLD analysis project Ga0302326, IMG submission 202264) | Peat permafrost microbial communities from Stordalen Mire near Abisko, Sweden - Palsa_T0_3 | ecosystem: Environmental > Terrestrial > Soil > Palsa > Peat permafrost | place: Sweden: Abisko... | reverse complement strand
CTCAAGGCAGTAAAGCGAAGCGTTCGGGTTCATGAAATAAACCACCGCTACTGCCACGGTAACCATAACCACAAGGTAGGCGACAATAACAACTTCGTAAAGGAATACCTCTTTGTCGCAACCTGAATTTCGCCATGAAAATTCCGAGTAGGGACATCCCGCAGGCAGATAATCTTGACGATGTAGTTCGAACCGTAGACGCAGTTGCCGCCGGTGCGAGCACGTACGAGGAGATTGCAGATGCTATCGAGAAGGTCGAGCGCCAGGGCAGGTACTACCGTCGAGCTGCAGAGATTCTTGGCTTTATTCGGAATGATCCCGGTCAGAACCGGTCAGTTCTTACACCGATGGGGAGGGAATTTCTCCGGGACGTTAGGGAACGCGAGCGCCTGCTCGCAGAAGCTGTTTTCCGCTCGCGGTTAGTCCAACGGGTAATTCCTTTGCTGGAAACGGCGGGTGATCGGGGCGTTTCGCGAGACCGCCTACAACGTTTCATTGCGGAAGTGACTGACCCTGTGGGTGCGACAATGATTCCTCGCCGTGTTAGCACGGTCGTAAGCTGGCTCGAACGCATCCGCATGGTGGCAGAGGAAGACGGACGCTATAAGATCCGTCGATTACCTGCTGACATTGAGATTGTCCAATACGATGCGGCAGACGAGCCTCTGGCTCCGAGGCGCTACTCCCTTGAGACTTATAACGACGTAGCGGTGAATGTCAGAAACGCCCAGGGCTATATTTCCGTCCTGATCGACGATGCAGCAAGAGAAAGAGCGGAGGAGTCTCACCGGGTATTGACAAACCTCGTAGCTGGCAGAATACGCGACTCCGGTGCGATACCGAAGAGCAATCGTTATGTGGATTTGTCCGCAGTTCTGAATGACAGTTTGTATTTGTTTGAGATGAAATCCACGACAAATGACAATGTTCACGCTCAAATTCGCCGAGCTATTTCGCAGCTTTACGAGTACAGGTATTTGCAGCAAGTTCCGGACGCGAAGTTAGTTGTTGTTATCGAGAACCCGCCGCCTCAAGAGAAGCGATGGATCGTGGATTACGTTGTTAAAGACCGTCAACTTCTAATCGCCTGGGACGGTGACGGGAGGAGTCTTCACTGCCCTGCCGACGTGGGTCGGGAACTTCGTTTCTTGACCCAATAGCAGGTGGCTGCGGCCGGCGCAAGTTAGCCTGAGGGATTGATCGGGCGCTCTCGCCTCCGGACCGACCGGGACAAAAGACGGCTTATCGCGCTGGAAAACGAAAAGACGCTTTCCATTTGGCGCTACCGTTCCCGAGTCAACGACAATTCTTGCAATAGGCTTGGATCATATAGAGGTCTTCGCCAGGATGTATATCGTCACGCTTGCGGAGGCCAAATTCCTCGAGCGATTTAAGCTGCCCACACTGACCGCTACATCTCCAAAGTGGCGTTCCGTCGTTAGCATGTCCATCTGGATCTCGAAGCTGAATAGGCATGACGCTTACCCCCATCAGAATCGTAACATTACCCGAAGCTTCGTCCAAGAAAGCGGTGGCGAGCAGGGTGCCCGATCCAAGCCGCGGTCCCCGACGAGCGCCGGGATCTGCGCTCGTTGGGGTGGAAGCTGGTTTTGCTTGGGTTGAGTTTCATCGCCGGCCAGCATGTCAACGCCGGTCGCCAACCTCGAGCCAATAAAAAGCGCGCTCCCGATTCGTGGGAACGCGCTTCGAGTCTTCCGATCAGACCAGCTTACTTAATGATGTTCTTTCCAAACCCGAACTTCGTTCCTATCGACAACCGCACGCTGTTCCGCGGGCCATTCAGTATGTTCGAAAAAAAATTATAGCGAGCATAGTCGACGGTGGCGCGGATACCAAAGTGCGGATTGATCTCCCATGTCGCTCCGCCGCCAACACCGTAAAACACCACGGTGTCAGATTTCGACAAGCTGCCATTCAGCAGGCCCTTCACAATTTGCTGGAGTAGCGGGTTGTCTGACGTGGAGGAAAAATTCGCGTGCAAAGCCCCGAGAGCCGGACGCGCGAACAAGGTCACGTATTTGAAATGCCGGTAATTGAACTGCGGTCCTCCCTCATATGTTTGCGTGGAAGAGTTGTAAGGCACGGCCAATACGTACCCCGGCGGGAGTAACGGCAGAAACGGCGCCAGTTTCGCCTGCGTAGCCAAATTAAGATCGTTCGGCACCAGTGAGCTGTGTCCGGTGAACGTGCTGAAATCAAAACCGAGCGTCAACCAGCTGTTGTAGTTGTATCCGAAGTCGCCATCGAACCCGCGCTGCGTCAGATTCAACGACGGCGTGCTCAGATAGGAATAGCCGCCAAAAGCCGCAAACTGCGTGACTTCGGTTTGTTGTGAGAAACAGGTAACCGCGGTTAGAAGAACAAAAAGAATAACAACAGCGGAGAGAGTCTTAGGCCGCATGAAAAAAATCTCCTTGCCAATCGCCCTAGGTTCGGGGAGTCGGCCAATAAAATAATTAGGTTGGGCTGCCGATCTGGCACACGAATCTTTTTTGCAAAGTTACCAAAGCGACTGAGCCTGAATTTAGTATGCTCCCTTGCCAAAATGGATTCAGCAACAAAAAGGGAATGTTCCCATGCATTCCCAAATCGGTACGTCATGTACCAACCGGAAGTCCAAATCAGCGTACAGCACCGTAACTTAGTCGCAACACGGAATATAGCCCGAGTCCTGCGACTTTTGTGGCAGAGCGGATCTGCCCGTGGGCTGGCTTTGAGAACTCGTCGGCTGGGCCATCGCCAGACGCTTGGCGATGATCGCATATGCGGATGCGTTGAAGGCCAGGCCTATATGCGTACCGGGCACCTCGAAATCGTTCTTACAATCGCCGGTCATGCAGTATCGCCAGTCGGCCACCCCGTCGGTACGGGTATAGATGGCCGTTTCCACCACGGTGCTGGGCAGCTTGCGGCGGAGTGAGGAAAGGAAATCGCACGTGCAGCGTCCGGTATAGCACGTGGGGAGGACGCCGGGCCCGTGTTCTTGCAAAATCTGCCTACGCACGGATTCGGCTGCATGCAGGATCGTTCGATGAACGACAGTGCCACGAAACGGCGACGCCAGGGTAATCACCGAGGCGATGTCCTGGGGACGTTGGCCCGCCACAGAACGCGCGATGATGCCACCGAGACTGTGCCCGATCAGATGAATCTTTTTCCCGGTGTCGCACAGCGCTTTTTCAATATTGTCTTTCAGTCGCTGCTGGATGAGTAAGTTGGGACACTCTGCGTTCAGCCCGATTCCCGAAAAGTATGGCCGATAGCCAATACGGCCGAGCCAGGAATGCAGCTGCGTGAGATAGGCATCCGTTCCCAGGAAACCCGGCACCAGAACAATGGCGGAGCCGTTGCCGCGGGGAATACCGAGGCCGTAGTAAACCGGAGAAGCGTGCAGCAGCAGAAGGTCGGCTGCGAAGAGAGCTTCTTTCCAGATGGTGATGTCAGCTTCGGCGTTTTCCTGCTGAAAGGTTCGGGCTGGCGGCGGGGCCATAGACGAGTCTGCGGTCTCCCTGTCTTGTTCGGTTGGAACTGCCCGTCCACAAGTTCACCGAAAACTCGGTAGAGACCAAAATTGGTTCGGATCAGCTTCCGGGTGATAAGTGTAGTTACAGGGGCTAAGGGTTGCCAACAAGAATTTAATGCCGCTGAAACCCTCAAGGCACCGGGGCTGCTTTGCCGGCAGCTGGTGGGCCGAGCGGTTCGACGTCCGGAAGCGAAAACAAGATGACGTGCCGCCCTTGCCGACGGCACGTCAACTCGGTGGTCGCGCCTCCTGGTTCGGAGTCAGCACGACACCTTACAGCGTAGACCCGCTTACTTACACAGCCGCGTGCGCCGGCATCTTGATCGTCCGCGTCGGGCGCTTGCGATGAGGCATTGGTTTGCTCGCGTGCTTGGTTTCGGGACGATGCATCACGGTGTCAATCAGGGCCTTTTCCGCCGAGACGAAGTTCTTGACGCCTTCCCGGGTTAGATCGGGTATCGGAATGAACGGAAACGGCGCGACCAGGTTCGCGGTCCGTCCGGCCGCCCGCATGGCGAGGTTCACTTGCTTGCCGGCCACGTCAATCAGTTTCTTCTGTGCGTCGATGAATGCTTCCGTGGCTTCCTTGGCAAGCTCGGTGAGCTCCGTTTTCTTCATCTTCTTCACTTCCTTGCCGCTGGTCGCCTTGGTGGTCTCTTCGGCGATCACGTCAAGGAACTTCTTCTGGGTGCGAACGAACGTGTCCATCGCCTCGCGGGCCATTTCGACCATGCTTTCGCCTTCGAAGCCCTTACCCTCCTTGACTGCCGTCAGCCAGGTGTGGGTCTGCTTGCCGGCCATCTTGAGGATGTCCTGCTGCATATCGATGAAGCTGTCGAAGCCGCGCTGGGCAAGTTCGGTGGCGGCAACGGCAGGCATGAAACCGGTAACCCGCTCCTTCACGCCGGTGGTTACGATTTCGTATTCTTTTTGCGCCAGACTGAGCAGCAATTTCTGGCCCTCGATGAAGTTCGACATGGCTTCGCCGGCTAGTTCGCTGGCAATCGAAACCGGACAAAAATCGGGATCGGCGAAGCGGCCGCGGACCAGGTTCATGGCATTGGCGTTCTGGGTCATCGCCAGATCCACCAGAATGCGCTGGGTGGCAAAGAAATTTTCTACTCCCTGCTGCACCCATCCGGACAGCAGAGAAACGAAGGATGAATCCCCGATGTGGACTGTGGAGGACTCGGGCTTTCCATTTCTGGGCATTATAACCTCCAATTTGCTGCAATGCAGCATTAACTAGAATGTAGTATTGTCGGTAGGACATGTCAAGTATTATGTGAAATCATTTTGCACCGCAACAGGAGAATAAACAGGTGGACGCCGGCAAGATAGTGATCAAGAAATACGCAAACCGCAGACTATACGACACTTCCAACAGCCGCTACATCAATCTCGAGGATATTGCGGCCCTGGTCCGAAATGGGAAAGAGGTGCAGGTCGTAGATGCCAGCACCGGCGACGACATCACGCGCGTCACCCTGACCCAGATTATCGCAGAGGACGCGAAGGGCCAGCCGGCTGGTCTGCCGCTTGAACTTTTGCGGCAACTCATCGTCACCACCGATCACGTCGGCCAGGAATTCATCATGTGGTATCTGAAGTCGGCCTTCGACAGCTATCAGAAAGTGCAGAGCTCGTTACAAGACCGCTTCAGCCAGATGCAGTCTGCCGCGCTGTCGCCCGTGCAGATGGTCAAGAACTTCCTCCAAACCTCGGAGCCACAGAAGAGCAGCGAAGGCAATCAAGAGCTGGATGAGATGCGCAAGCGCATTGCGGAACTTGAGGTGCAGCTGCAAAAAAACAAGGCTCCTAAGAAGAGAAGCCCAAAAAAGGCATAGATTCAAGCTTCGCGTTGGTTCCTTGTGCGCACACAACTTGACAATCGGCGAGTCCGGGTACACGATTCGCTTAGAGTCCAGCGTAGCGAAGAGATGACGCAGTGGGCGGCATCGGAACCGCATGCGCCAACGATGGCCGTGTGATCCAGAGTCATGGAGGGATAGTAACTTCTGTCTCTGACGGCCGGTTACAAGGGGAACGATGGAAAAAGTGCTCGGTTTGGCCATGACAGGTGGCGGAGCTCGCGGGGCGTATCAGGCAGGCGTTCTTAAGCGCATCGGGGAGATCAAGCGGCTTCAGAATCGACGCAATCCTTTTTCCATCATCGGTGGCGCATCCGCCGGGGCGATCAACGGTTCTGCTCTGGCAGCAGGCAGCGACGACTTCGCCCTGGTGACAACGCGCGTTGCCGAGCTTTGGGCTGGTCTCAAACCTTCCGACGTCTTTCGCTGTGACTTTATGTCGCAGGCCCACAACTCCCTCGTCTGGATACTGGATCTATCCTTTGGAGGAGCTTTCGGTGGTGGCAACGCCCGGTCGTTGTTGGATGCGACTCCGTTGCGCCACTTCCTTAAGACCCACCTCGATTGCAGCCGGATACAGGAGAACATCAAGCGAGGCAATCTTTACGCCCTCGCCATCTCGGCAACTAACTACAGCTCAGGGAAAAGCTACCTCTTCATTCAGGGAGCCAAGGGCCATCCGATGTGGAACCGGAGCCGCCGCGTCACCCTGGCGACAAAAATCACGGTGGAGCATATCTGCGCCTCGGCCGCCATCCCCATGGTGTTTCAACCCGTACGGCTCGACACCGCGCATGGGACGGCCTTCTTTGGCGACGGCTGTTTGCGCCTCCAGCAACCGCTTAGTCCGATCATTCGTCTGGGAGCGGAAAAGATTTTCGCCATAGGTGTACGCTGCGAAAATCTCGAACATCAGGAAGAAACTACCGACCAGAAAGACCCTTCGGTGGCGCAAGTGATGGGAGTTCTTTTCAACGTCATGTTCCTTGATCATCTAGCTACCGACGTCGAGCACCTGGAGCGGTTGAACCAACTGCTGAGCAGCGGCCACATCAGCCAGCTTGGCATTGAAGGGTGCGAGCAGATGCGGCCTTTGACCGTGCTCCAGGTCGCTCCTTCGGTGAACTTGACCGAAGTGGCGGCGCAGCACCAGAAGGATATGCCGTACCTTATTCAGTATTTCGTCAATAGCCTGGGACGGGATGCGGCTTCGTGCTCGGATTTGATGAGCTATCTGTTGTTCACGCCAAAGTACACGCGTGAACTGATCAACCTTGGTTACCACGACGCCGGCAAGCGCATCGACGAGATCGAAGATTATCTCTTTTCCTCGGACAACTCGGATAATGGAGATAGCAAGGGTGTTGTCGCTACGCCACCAAACGGCAAATCGCGCGAGGTAGAATCGGCGCCGCGACGGACTACAAGCCCAGCCCGCTCGCGCGGGTGATCGGACTCGATTGCGCGCCTGAACAGGCTGCTGAAAAAGTCGCTCTTGGAGTGCTTTGTAACAGGGCACGACTTTAGTCGTGCCGATAAGCCGTTTATTTTTGTCATCCCAAGCGGCCTTCAGGCCGCAAGGGATCTGCTGTTCCGACTTTTTCAGCGGCCTGTGAAGGCCTGCTCCACCCGCTCTCGAAATACAGCAATCCTGGAAAGGTTACAACCCAGGGATTCCATGGTACAGACCGCCAATGTCGTGCAGTTGAAGCCCCGAACGCTGCAGGCATTCGAGGATTACATTCACGAGGCTGAAGCGGGAATGGAACCGTCGCTGCATGGTAGCGGCGCCTTCCTGTGGTCCGATGGCAACTCCGAACGAGCGCAGCACGTTCGGCAGGGGCAGATCGTCGCCCAACTCTGGGCAGGTGATGCGCCGGTCAAGGTTCCGAATGGCCTGATTCACGACTGGATCGCGGCAGTGTACGTTCCGGGTGCAACCACGGAACAGGCTTTGGCTCTTGTACAGAACTATGATAACCACAAGAACATATACCAGCCTGAGGTCATCGACTCAAAGCTGATCAGCCGTGACGGCAACGATTTCAAGATTTCCCTTCGCCTGCTGAAGAAGAAGATCATCACCGTGGTCCTCGACACCGACCACGATGTTCATTATTCCAAGGTCGATGCCAACCGCTGGTCCTGCCGCTCCTACACCACGCGCATCGCTGAGGTGGAAGATGCGGGCACACCAAAAGAGAAAGTGCTCGAGCCCGATACCGGCTATGGCTTCCTCTGGCGCTTGTACTCCTACTGGAAGTTCGACCAGAGGATCGGCGGGACTGGGTCTGCCAGCGAACGCCATACTTCCGCCCAGCACAGTGAAGGAGTCTACGTCGAATGCCGCGCCATTTCCTTGAGCCGCGACATACCGCTCGGGCTGGGCTGGATCATCGAGCCGATTATCCGCAAATTGCCGCAGGAATCGCTCACCCACACGCTGGAATGCACGCGAAAGGCGTTGGCGGCAAGCTAAGGAAGCCGGAGCAGCTTACGGTGGGTGTATGGGAATGGGTGGAGCACGCCTTCACAGGCGTGCATAAAGACTGGCCGTTTTGACGATGCGCTTAAGCGCCTGAGGGAATGTCTTCCGCTACCTCAGCGGCCGTTCCTATCTATTCCAGGCCCATGACGCTTTGAAGGCGTGCTCCACCCGTCACGAATACAGCAACAACGAACGCTTTCTAAACCGCTCGAGTCTCTCGACGGGAAATAGACTTCTCCCCGATTAAAGTGTAACGAAACAGAAAAGATCCGCACATCCCGCCGGGCCGCGGGCGTTCAGCTTTAACCGCCGGCCAGAGTTTGCAGTTTGTTCCAGATCTCTTCCACCTGGCGCTCCGTATCCTCTACCGCGCCGGAATTTTCGATCACATAGTCGGCGTGCCGCACTTTTTCCTTATCGGGTAGCTGCGCTGCGCTGCGCCGTCCCACCTCGGAGAGCGCGGCGGCCAGCGAGATCCTGGCGCGCTCCGCATAGCGCTCGACCCTGTGCTCGAAGTCGCAGGTCACGACGACGATCTTGTCGAAATCTTTCGCGACGCCCGCCTCGACGATCAGCGCAGCTTCGACCACGGCGATCCCACGTGGATTCTTGCGCGCGATCTCAGCCATCCACTGATTCTGGGCCTCGATCACGGCGGGATGCACAATGGCGTTCAGATCGCCAATGCGATTGGGGAAAGCGACTCGGGCCAGAGAGGCGCGATTGATCGTCGCATCCGCATTCAGAATTTCGCGGCCAAAATGATGCACCACTTCGTCATACACAGCGGCTCCGGGCGCATACAACTGGTGCGCCAGCGTGTCGGCTTGGAGGAGACGCGCGCCCCGCCTGACCAGCATCTCGCCGACAGTCGATTTGCCGCACGCGATCCCGCCAGTGAGCCCTACTCGCAGCACGATTCACCAGAGGCCGCAGAGGATTTGCGCGACAAGAGTGCCATAAAACGCTCTGAACCTTCACGCGGTATACAAGCCGCCTTGCGGCCGGTCATCAATGAATAATTTCAGGCGGACGCACCTGCTGCTCCACCGGCGCTGTCATCGGATAGTCCAGCACCCGCTGGCCCAGGTCGTCAGTGAACTCGGTTGAATTGGACAGCACGACCACCCCGGCCTTCCGGCGCGGCTCGAAGCCGACATATGCGTGGTAGCCATAGGTGCCGCCGTTGTGACAAACAACGCCATTGGAAATGTGCCAGCCCATCGCAATCTGGACGCCGGGTGACACCGGTCGGTGAACGCTCAACATCTTCTTCATCGCCGGCCGCAGCGGAGTTTGGATCAGTCCCATGTTTGCCGCCAGAAAGATCAGCATGTCATCCACATTCGAGCGAATCGCGCCCGCGCCCTTCATTGCCGAAACCTCGATGCTGCGAGCCTTCGTTCCGCCTCCGCCGAAGCCGGAAATAAGATTGGCTTCCATCTCTGGGGTCAATTGCATGGCCGTATGGTGCATTCCCAGCGGCCCCGTGATCCGGTCGCGCAGGAGCGTTTCGTAATCGGTGCCTGCCCGCACAGCCAACACCTGACCAAGCAGGCCGCCAAAGTTGGAGTATTCATACTTCGCTCCCGGATCGCGCGTCAGCGTGTAATGCGAGAGGAAGTCGTACATTTGTTCGGCGCTATACTCCGGGTTGTAATTGTTCGGCATACGAGGCAGCCCGGAGTAATGCGTCGCCAGGTCCAGCAGCGTGATCTGTTTGCCATTGCGGGTCGGCACGTTCACGGTCGCGGGCAGATACTTCGAGACCGGATCGCTGAGATTCACCTCTCCACGCAGCGCCATGTCAGACAACAGCAACGCGGTAAATACCTTGGTGACGGAGCCAATTTCGAAGATAGTTTCGCCGTCCGGCACGCGATCGTCAGCGCTGTCGAACTTGCCGTAGCTGATGACCTCCTGGCCGTGTTTGGTGACGACGCCGACGACAATGGCGCCCGCCTTGTGCTGCACGTCGACGAACTGCACCAGCATGTCGCGAATTTCTTTCGGGGTCGCCAGGTGGGTTGGCGCCGTCTGCGCGCCCAGCGGGAGCGCCAGGCAACAAAGCCAAACGAGAACAGCCGATATTCCCCGGCCAGCCAGTGGGACCTTAGGCAGCATAGCTTGACCAGCCTACTCCATCTGTAGCGTAGCTGGGCAACGAAACGGCTGGCTTGTTGCGTGGGGTCAGCAATCGGGAACAGTGCTCATATCTCCGGCAAGACTCATGCGCCCGGAATCCGTTACTATATCTAAGCTGTCTCCCTGCTGATTCCGCCGGCCTGCTTCCGGCGCAAAAGGAATGTTCTGGAATGAAGAGATCGTCTCTCATGCATTTCGCCTCGGCCGTGGTCCTGCTGCTGGCCAGCGCTTTGGCTTGGTCTGCCGATACCTCCATGCTGCGGCCTCCCAAGGGATCGAAGGTTGCCATCATCGTCTTCGAGGACCTCGAGTGTCCGCAGTGCGCCAAGGCTGCGCCGCTTTTGCACGAGGCTTCCAAGAAGTACAATATCCCGCTGGTGCAGCACGATTTTCCTCTGCCGCAGCATCCCTGGTCCTTCGAAGCGGCGGTGAATGCCTGCTACTTCGACACCCAGTCGCTGAAGCTGGGTGACGACTATCGCCTCTACATCTTCCAGAATCAGAACTACATCACCAAGCAGAATCTGCGCGGCGTCACGGAAAAGTGGGCTGAGGAGCACAAGGTACTGCTGCCCTTCGTGGTCGATCCTTCAGGCAGTTTGACGGCCAAGATCGAGGCAGACCGTGATCTTGGCAGGCGCATTCCTCTCGACCACACGCCGACCATCTATATCGTCAGCGATTCAGGGCACGGCGCCACCGTCACGGAGGTTCCCGACCTCACCCAGCTCTATACAAAGCTGGACGAGGTGATGAAAGAGGCGGGTGTCGCTACGCAAGCACACAAAACCGGGAGCGGTCACTAAGCTTAGTTCAAGGACCGCCGGCCAACTTGTCCACTTCCGGGCGCTGTTCCAGGATGTTACGCAACTTCCCCTTAGTCGTTGGGTTGCTATCACCGGACAGCATATGCCTGAAACTACACCTGACACTACCGCCGTGGAAGCCATGCCCTCCGTGTCCTCGCACGATCGCATCCTGCGCTCGGCAAAGCGTTTGTTCGCCCGCAACGGATACGAAAATACCAGCACCGTGGCCATTGCCCGCGAGGCAGGCACCAGTGAATCGCAGCTGATGAAGCACTTCGGCAGCAAACAAGGGCTGCTGCTGGCCATCTTCGATCGCGGCTGGGCCGGCATCATAGAACGCGTGCAAGCCTTGCATCGCACGGCTTCGCCCGCTGTCCGGCTCATGGGCACGCTGGAGGCGATGATCATCGAGGTGGACAACGACTCTGACCTGAAGGAGTTGATGGCCCTGGAGGCCCGCCGTGTCCGCAAAGACAATCGCGATGTGCTGCTGAGCATGGGCTACCAGCAGTTTGCCGAGATAGTCCATGGCCTGCTGAGCGAAATGCGCGATCAGGGCCACATCCAACCGGATGTCAATCTGGACGCGGTACGCGCCGCCATCATGGGCATGACCGAGGGGCTGCTGCGCGACCAGGTGGTGGCGAAGCGCTCGGAATGCCACGCCGACTATACCTTCGACGACATCCGCAAGATACTGGAAATCATGCTCCCGGCGCTGAGCAGCGAAGCCGTGCAGCCGCTGAAAGCCGTCAACCGGTAGAAGAATCATCGAATTTGTGCTCAAACTAGCCGCGCAGCGGCGGCTATGAAGCTAGCCCGGGCGTAAGCCCCGGGTCTCGTGGGAAGTCAACCCGAGCCGCGGAGCGGCGACACATCTAAGACTCTTCAGTCGTGCCGCCGACGAGGGCCCTGCTTTTCTAGGTCCCGAACAGATGAGCGTGGCCA
>Ga0302326_10026166_pt1 | contig 11805 bp, 8 predicted proteins | sample Palsa_T0_3_FD_202264 | JGI IMG/M metagenome (GOLD analysis project Ga0302326, IMG submission 202264) | Peat permafrost microbial communities from Stordalen Mire near Abisko, Sweden - Palsa_T0_3 | ecosystem: Environmental > Terrestrial > Soil > Palsa > Peat permafrost | place: Sweden: Abisko... | reverse complement strand
TCCGAAAGGCAAGCGAGTGATGCTCAATACCCTGATCGGAGCGAACCGCCTGCTCACGCGCTCACGGCCGCGTCTGAAACTGAGCCGCGCGCTTTTGCCCCAAGTGCATAAGGCATTTGGCGGGCAACTGCGCGCGCTATTCGTCGGCGGAGCGTTCACCGAACCTGCGACACTTCAGTTCTTCTACGATTTGGGGATTCAAGTCGGCAACGGATACGGCTGCACCGAAGCTGGCACTGCAATTACCCTGAACGATTTCAAACCATTTCGCGCAGACACCGTCGGGAAACCGCTGCCCGGAATGGAAATTAAAATCATCAATCCCGATTCGGAAGGTGTCGGCGAAGTGGCCGTGCGCAGCAAAACGCTCATGTCGGAATATCTTGACGACCCGGAAATGACCGCGGAAACCATCGTCAACGGCTGGATGGTTCCGGGCGATCTTGGCCGAATCGATGCTTCGGGCCATCTACAGCTTTTGGGCCGCAAGAAAAACATGATCGTCACCGAAGAGGGCAAAAATATTTATCCCGAGGATATCGAAACGTATTTCGAAGGCTTGCCGGTCAAGGAGCTCTGCGTTTTTGCGGCGAACTATCTTTGGCCGGCGCGCACCATGGTAGGCGAACAGCTCGTCCTGGTCGTGCATCCGGAAGCAGCCCAGCCCGTGACCGCCGGAATCATTGCAAATATGGCCGAACGCAATCGCCGCCTGCTGAATTACAAACGTGTCAGCGGTTACCTCGAATGGGACCGCGACTTCCCTGTTACGGCCTCGATGAAGATCAAGCGCGCCGAACTTGCGGAGCAAATTCGCCAGAACCACGAACGGTCAGCTGTGATTCCGCTATGATTCCGACGCGCACGCCATGATGGAATGCACAAATCTGTGATGCAGCGATTTCTGGCGATCGTAAACCCCGCTGCGGGCGGCGGCAAATGCGGCCGCTTGGCCGCAGCCGCGCTCGGCCGCGTTCGCGCACTCGGTATTGAACTCGATGTGTGTGAAACCACAGCAGCAGGGCAAGCCACAACAATGGCGCGCAAGGCGTACCGCGAAGGCACGCGAAATTTTCTCGCCGTCGGCGGCGACGGGACTTCATACGAAATCGTCAACGGGCTTTTTCCCGAAGCAGAAGCGGACGAACGCCCCGCGCTTGGGTTTTTGCCGCTGGGGACTGGCAATTCATTTCTGCGCGACTTCACGACGCGCGGCGTCGAGAACACGATCGAGGCTCTTCGCGAATCGCGAACGCGCGCATGCGACGTCATTCGCTTACGCCACACCGCAGGCGAAATCTATTTCCTGAATTTGCTGAGCCTGGGCTTCCCCGCCGAAGTGGGTGAAACCGCCAACCGGCGATTCAAAGGTCTGGGCGAACTGGGATACATTCTTGCCGTCTTTCGCCACGTCATCAATCTCGATCATCACGCATTTCCTCATCGGCTCGACAGTTCCGACGAATGGAATCGCAGCCGCGATCTATTTCTAACATTCAGCAACAGCAAATTCACCGGCGGGAAAATGATGATCGCGCCGAACGCCGACACCGCCGATGGGCTGATTGAATACGTTCGCTGGGGACCGATTGGCCGCGCCGGGCTGATCCGGACCCTGCCGCGCCTTTTTACCGGCACGCACATTCATCATCCCCTCGCGGCTCGCGCAGGCGTGAGGCGAGTTGAATTCGAACTCCAAGGCCCGGTAAACGTAATGGTGGATGGAGAAAGCTTGCATCTTCATTGCCAATCCCTTGAGATACTGCCCGCGGCTCTGGACGTGATCGCGTGAGACGGCCATTCCTCGCGATTCGATCCGCGATTCTCTGGGCTATCAGTGGTCTACACTTTGCCGTGGTCTGCACTTTCCTGATTTTCCTGGCGATTTTTATCGATCCCCGGAAGAACGACTTGCCGCAGCGCCTATTTTTTCGCAATATTCTTCGTCTCGCTGGGGCGCGATTCGAAGTCCACCGTGCCGCGGGATTCGATCCGCAGCGGACGAGCCTTTTCATCTGCAACCACGTGAATCTTTTCGATCCGTTCGTAATCTACTCCGCAGTTCCCCAATTCCTGCGAGGATTCGAACTGGAATCGCACTTCAAAATACCTGTGTACGGCTGGATGATGGGCCGCTTTGGGAATGTTCCAGTGCCCGATACGCCAAGCCGCGAAGGCCTGGAAATGATGAGGAGCCGGGCCAAAGCGGCGCTCGATTCGGGAATCAGCTTGGTGGCGTTTGCCGAAGGGTCGCGAACTCGCGACGGGCACGTTCAGGAATTCAAAAAAGGTATTTTCGGACTCGCGCAAAAGTTCGGAATTCCGATCGTTCCGGTAAGCATGGTGGGATCATATCAATTCTTTCAGACCGGTAACTGGATGCTGTATCCACGGAAAATTGAGGTTTATATCCACGAGCCGATTGAGACGAGCAATATCGGGCGTAGCGAAGTCGATACGCTGCGGCTACGCGTGCAGCAAATTATCGCAGCCCCGGTGGAAGCGGATTTGCTTCGAAATCCAGTCGAAAAATATTGAAGTCGACTCAAAACGATTGCGTCGCTCTGGTTTCGGGGAGTGACCGGCCGGCGCGTAGTTCCTGCCAGGTGTAAACAACGCGATGGATAACGGTAATCGTCGAAATCATCGCGACGACCCACAGCACCTGCGCCATTCGATTAAAAACCCCGCCCATAATAAGAAGGACGAGCCGCTCGGGCCGCTCCATGAATCCGACTTTGCATGAAGGGATCAAGGATTCCGCACGGGCCCGCGAATAGCTCACCATGAAGGAACTCGCCATCGCGACGGCCGCAAGCGCCATATAAAACGATCGTCCAATCAGCGTGTAGTGAACAACCAGACCCATGTACAGTGCCAGATCCGCATAGCGGTCGAGCGTGGAATCGAGAAAAGCGCCGAAGGCCGTGACACGACCAAGACGGCGCGCGACCTGGCCGTCCGCCATGTCGAGGAACGCCGCGAGAAACAGAACTGCGGCGGCTTGGCGGAAGCGCCCCATGGCGAACAGAGCCGCTGCCCAGGAATTCACAGCCAGCCCAAGGAAAGTAAACATATTCGGAGTGATGCCGGTGGCGGCGAGCCCGCTCACAACATGCTTGAGCAGCCAGCCACCTCCCTCACCGATCCAGTACGTCAGTGGCTTGCTCGTTGAGTGATGTTCCCTTTCCATCGCTGAGAATCATACTCCTGAAAATCGAAACATTCCCGCGACATCCGTTCCTATTTCAACGAATGTTGATGGGCATCTCCGGAACTTTTCCGGAGTAATGGAGTTGCGGCTCGGTCTGGGCCTGCACGTCTTCCGGAGTAAAGCCAGGCGCAACCTCCCGAAGGCTTAAACCGTCCGGCGTGACATCGATCACCGCCAAATCTGTAACGATGGTGTTCACGCATTCCACGGCGGTCAACGGGTAGTCGCAGCGCTTCACAATTTTCCGCGCGCCATCCTTCGAGGTGTGCTCCATCGTGACGATCAGCCGGCGAGCGCCCACGGCGATATCCATGGCGCCTCCGATTCCCCCCGCGCCTTTCGCGCCGGGCACGCGCCAATTCGCCAAGTCGCCGCGCTCGGAAACTTGCAGGGCGCCAAGCATGCAAACATCGAGATGTCCGCCGCGGGTCATCACATGCGCGGCTTCCTGCGCGAAAAATGAAGCGCCTGGAATCAGCGTCACTGGAACTTTCATGGCGTCCACCAGGTCAAAATCTTCTTCGCCCTGCTTGGCGCGCGGGCCCATACCGAGGATGCCGTTTTCACTGTGAAAATAAATAGTGACACCTTTCGGAACGTAGGCCGCCGTTAGGTTCGGTATTCCCCAGCCCAGATTCACGCAAGCTCCGTCGGGCAATTCAAGAGCCGCGCGCTCCGCGATTTGTTCTCGCGTTAATTTGGTCTTAGACATAGCGGAGTCCCTTTGCCACCACGATCCGGTCCACAAAAATAAATGGCGTCACGATGTTTTCGGGATCGAGCGCACCGACATCCACGATCTCTTCGACCTCCACCAGCGTTGTGTTCGCCGCGGTGGCCATGACCGGATTGAAGTTTCTTGCGCCTTTTCGAAACACGAGATTTCCGAGCCGGTCGGCGCGATACGCTTTGATGAAAGCATAGTCAGCGCCAATCGATTGCTCCAAAATACAGCGCTTGCCACGGATTACGCGCTCTTCTTTGCCCTTCGCAACATCGGTGCCCACACCGACTGGCGAAAAAAAAGCAGGAATTCCCGCCCCGTGCGCGCGCATGCGCTCGCACAGAATTCCCTGCGGCACCAGCTCGAGTTCGATTTCCCCCTTGGCGAATTGTTCCTCGAAATACGTCGCGCCGGGACCCGGAAACGCGGCAGTTACGCGGCGAATCTGGTGGTTCTTAAACAGAATGCCCAGTTCCCCTTCGCCAGTTCCGCAGTTGTTGCTGATCACGCTAAGGTTTTTTGAGCCCTTTCGCGCCAGGGCCTGAATCAAATTATTCGGAAAGCCCGCGCCGCCGAAGCCGCCAAACATAATGGACGCGCCGTCAAGGATATCGGCTACGATCGCGTCAGCCGATGCAAAGATTTTATTTTTTTGCGTCATGGTCCGTGTAGGAGTTCCCGTGATCCTGAAGAAATTCAGCGTGCCCGGGGTGGGGGTCGAACCCACATGCCCCGTGAGGGACAGCAGATTTTAAGTCTGCCGCGTATGCCATTCCGCCACCCGGGCGCCGTATGGAAAACCCCGAAAAGGTTAGCATGAGCGCTGCCCGCAAGGCACGCGCTGGCCGTAGAGAAATTTGAACCGTTCAATGCTCGATCGAGGGGGTCGTGGCGCCCGTTGATGATAGTCTTGGCGGCTGAAGATGGAGGCCAGTTGTCCCATGAGAAAACCAATCATAGTTGTCGGCAGCATCAATCTTGATCTCGTTGCGACGGCCGCCCACGTTCCATTGCCCGGCGAAACGCTCACCGGCAACTCGTTCAGCACGTTCCATGGAGGCAAGGGAGCGAACCAAGCTGTGGGGGTGGCGCGACTTGGATACCCCGTCAGCATGGTGGGAAAGGTCGGGGACGACGCTTTCGGCCCCGAATTGAAAGCGTCCCTTCGGAAATCTAAGGTTGATGTTAAGGCCGTAAGAACGGCTCCCGGCTCTTCCGGCGTCGCGCTGATCAACATCGGAAGCGACGGACAAAATAACATCGTCGTGGTGCCAGGCGCGAATGGCAAACTCTTGCCCAAAGACATTTCCGCGCACACTTCCTTGTTGCGAAGCGCGAGCATGATCCTGGCACAGCTCGAAATTCCCCTGATCACGCTGGAAACCCTGGCAGTTTTTGCGCACCGCTACAAGATTCCATTGATGCTGGATCCTGCACCTGCGCGCGAGTTGCCTGTAGGTGTACTGCAAGCCACGACATGGATCACGCCGAACGAAAGCGAGACGCGGATTTTGTGCGGACTGGGACCGCAGGAACCAGTGACACCGGAAACGGCGGCCCGTTGCGTGGACTCACTGCTGGCGCGCGGGCCTAAGAACGTAGTGATTAAAATGGGTTCGCAGGGCGCCTACATCGCTACATCGAACGGAACTTCGGGGGATCGAACCCGCGTGATGGTTCCGTCCTTCAAGGTCAAAGCCGTGGATTCGACCGCCGCAGGCGACGCTTTCAATGCGGGCTTCGCGGTGAGCCTGATGCGCGGGCAAGAGCCGCGAGATGCGGCGCGGTACGCATCGGCAGTCGCAGCGATATCGGTCACGCGCAATGGCGCGCAGCCTTCCATGCCCTCCGCGCGCGAAGTGGAACGATTTTTGAAATCGCAAAAATAAGCCGTGGCACGAAACAATCGGCGCGTGAGTTCAGTTGTGCCACCCATCGTTGCGGCTCACTGCGGTTCATTTCGGTTTTGGCTCGGAGCTTAGCTCAGGCTGGGGCAGATCGCCGCCAAGGAGTTCATTCTGGCGGCGCTCGCGGCTGGCGTTCATTAGAGTTGTAGCTTCCGCCAATTCTTCTTGCCCTTCTTTCGCGCGGCCCATGCGGATCAGGATCTGCCCTTTCAGATTGCGGTAATTGGGATTGTTGGAGTCGATTTTTTCGGCGGAATTGACGGCGCCGAGCGCTTGCTCGAATTTTTGCTGATGCTGATAAATCCGCGCTAGGCCGAAATACGAGCTGGCTAAGTGCGAATCCCTGCGCAAAGCCTCGCGAAAATTTTCCTCGGCCTTCGCGTCGTCTTGCAGGTAGGAATAGGCCACGCCGAGGCGGTCGTAGTTGAACGCGACATCCGGCTCGACCGCCACGTCCTTGAGAAACTCTTCGCGCGCCTGGTCGAAATTCGCGCGAGCCAGATACGCGAGGCCGAGATTGAAATGCAGATACGGCAGATTCGGGTCGAGCTTCATCGCCTGCTGAAATTCCGCAACCGCTTTGTCGCCTTCCTCGCGATTCAGGGCGGCCTTGCCCATGAGCAGATGATACTCAGCGGTATTCGCGCCCAACTCCACGAAGCGTCCGAGCGCGCGTTCTTCGATGTCCTGGTGGCCTGATTTGTTGGCGGCGTTACCGAGCACGTAGAGGTAATTCAGGTCGTCCAATTCCTGCGACCACAATCCGTCCAGAATGCGAACAGCGTCCGCGTCGCGGCCCGTGAAAAAATAGCAAAGGCCCAGCAAATAGTTCGCTTGGAGCGAATCGGGCTGGTCGCGGACGACCGATTCGAACGGCGCAACCGCGGATTGGAAATCATTCTGACGGTAGTACGCCAAACCGATGTCTAGCCGGATTCCGGCAACTTGCGGCGCCAATTTCTCCGCCTTGTCCAGCATAGCGAGGGCTTGCGGCCATTTCTGACGCCGCATAGCGATGACGCCAAGGTTGGCATAGGCCCCGGCGGAAGACGGATCGGCGGCGAGCACCCGCTTGAATGCAGTTTCGGCCGCGGCGAGGTTCCCTTGCCGCAGCGACGCTTCGCCCTGCTTGAACACGTCCCCGAGATTTTGGGCCTCTGCGATGCGAACGTACGCAGCGTCGGCGGAGTTTCGCCCCCGGGCAGGAGAAGGAATGGAAACGGGGCGCACGGAGGTCGAAGAAGCTGAAGTAGACGCTGCGATCGCGGCGATGAGGATTATGGATCGAAGGAGTGGAACTCCGCTTGAAACCGTCCATTTGTGCTGAGTAGAAATTGGGATGTACCAATGCTTGCCGGCACTTGGGCCATTTTCTACTCCGAGACTGTATCGAGTAGAAATCGAGGAAACCGGCTTAAGCCTGCGTCTGAAGGACCAGGCGTATGGCCAACTCACATTCCGCACCTTCGGGCGGTGCTGGGTCGGCCATCTCCAAGTAACGGATCGGCACTGAGAAAAATCGAATGCGGACCGAGGAGGAAGGCGGAGGGATGCGCGCATGAGTGTCGTTCGCTACCGTCTACGGCGAATTGCGTTCTGTTCACTCGAGCCACGGATCACGGTAGCACAAACCTAAACCGCTTGTCTCGCGGGGCGCGCGTGCACACATCGAGGCGGCGCGGGAAAGTCTAAGGGCGCCCGCCCGAGGGCGATGAACTTCCCGGCCACGAATCGAGGCGTGTTTTTAGCTTGACTTATTATGGCGAGCGTATATAAATCCGTTTTAATAAATTTAATAAAAGGTTTGGGGTGGGTCTGAAAGGCGGCGGATAGGCCGCCGGCGTGGCATAAGGCAAATTTTCGCCTCGGTGCCCGTGTTTCCCTCCCCGACAACCCAAAAGACATTTTCGACTAATGCGGGCCGTTCGCCGTAAGCCATAAAACTTTCAATACGCAGCACGTTTGGGACAGTGGAATCAATGGAGAGAGCGATGAAATCGATTCGGCTCGCGTTTGGATTGCTCATCACACTGCTTTGCCTTTGCGGCAGCGCCGCCTTCGCGCAAGACACGGCTACGTTCACCGGTACGGTGCGCGATAGTTCCGGCGCGGTGGTTTCGGGCGCGCAGGTGACGGTCAGCAACGCCACCATCGGCGTCAGCCGCACGACGGTCACCAATAGCGACGGCGAGTGGGTTACGACCGCGCTTCCGGTCAGCACGTACGACATCACGGTTTCCGCAAAGGGATTCAAGAAATACGAGGCCAACGGCGTGGTCATCCGCGTCGGGCAGAAATTGCGTGTGGACGTCAGCCTGGAAGTTGGCGCCATCTCGAGTGAAGTCGTGGTGGCGGGTGACAACGTCGCGCAGGTTGAAACGCAGTCTTCGGAAATTGCCGGAACGGTGACATCCACGGAGATCAGCCAGTTGCAGCTGAACGGACGCAACTTTACTCAACTCATCAACCTGACGCCCGGCGTGAACAACCAATCGGGGCAGGACGAAGGCACCGTCGGCGTAAATGGCAACGTGATGTACAGCGTGAACGGCGGCCGCGACGAAAACAACAACTGGGAAGTGGACGGCGGCGACAACATGGACAACGGCAGCAACAACTCGCTAAACGTCTACCCCAGCATTGACGCCATCCAGGAAGTGCGCGTGCTCACCTCAAACTACGGCGCGCAATATGGGCGTAACGCGTCCGGAACGATCGAGGCGGAAACCAAATCGGGCACCACCAGCTTCCACGGCGATGTGTACGAATTCAATCGCAACAATATTTTCAACGATCGCAGCTATTTCGACCAGAGTTCGCCGAACGCGCCCGAATACAAGAAGAATGATTTCGGCTACACCATCGGCGGACCTGTTTACATTCCGGGGCATTACAATAAGGATAAGTCCAAGACGTTTTTTTTCTGGTCGCAGGAATGGCGAAAGGAGATCGTTCCGAACACCTTCGCCATTTCCGTACCCTCCAACGCAGAGCGCGGGGGAGACTTTACCGACATTTGTTCGCTGGGACCCACCGATTGCCCGCAGAACAACCCGAATCTACCGATACAGATCGTGAACAATCATATCGTGGGAGTGAATCCTGCAACCGATCCCAACGTCTCGGCGATCCTGGCGGAAATTCCTCAAGCGAACAATACCGTGGGATGCTCCTCTCCGACGCAGTCCTGCTACGACACTTCGCAGCCAACTCCGACCAATTGGAGGGAAGAACTGCTGCGCGTCGATCAGAACATCACGCCCAAACTCCGAGCTTCGTTCCATTACATTCACGATTCCTGGAACACCGTGGTGACGCCCACTCTATGGTCGGCTGCGACCCTGCCCAACATCGAGACGAACTTCGTCGGTCCGGGCACAAGCGCCGTCGCCCGCCTGACCTATACGGCTTCACCCAGCCTGCTGAACGAGTTTGTTTTCAGCTACACCGCTGACCACATCTCGCTGACCAACCAGGGACCTTTCCAACGGCCGTCTAGCATGACGATGACGTCATTCTTCGACAATGGTTTCGGCGGCAAGCTTCCCTCCGTTTCCATTGGCGGCAACAATGCCTATAGTTTCACGGCAGATCCCTCCGATGAGCCATGGAACAACGCCAATCCGACCTACACGTTGCGCGACAACGTCACCAAGATCATCGGCAAGCATACTTTGCAATTTGGCGCCTATGCGGTGATCGCACAGAAGAATGAGGAGAACTCGCCGGACATCGAAGGAGTTGTCAACTTCGACGCGACGAATACGGCGGTCAGTACCGGGAATGCGTTTGCCGACCTACTGCTGGGAAACGTGGCGTCGTATTCACAGACGAACGCCCAAATCAAATACTACAACCGCTATCAGATACTCGAGCCCTATATCAACGACGATTTTCACGTCACATCGCGTCTGACGCTGAACCTTGGCTTGCGCCTGAGCCTATTTGGCACGTATCACGAGAAATACCTGAATGAGTACAACTTCAGTCCTAGTGTGTTCAACGTGGCGAACACGCCGATTATCGATGGCAACACCGGCGCGCTGGACAATCCAGTCACCGGCCTTCCTCTCTCGTACTCGAACCCCGCCGACGCGCAGTACCTGTTTAACGGTATCATTCAATGCGGCGGACCGGGAGTGCCCAGAGGGTGTTTGAAGGGACACCTGTTCAACCCAGCTCCCCGGCTTGGGTTCGCCTGGGATCCCAAAGGGGACGGCAAAACCGCCATTCGCGGCGGGTACGGAATCTTTTTCGATCATGGCAACGGAAATGAAGCCAATGCGGAGACTCTCGAAGGAAGCGCGCCTCTGGTCCTCACTCCCAGTCAGGCGAATATCACAGGCTCGAGCTGCGGCCAACCCACGGGGTACACTTGCTTGGGAACCGCGGGTGGGGCCCCGCTGGCGTTCCCGTTGTCGGTGACTTCCATTCCAAACCAAGCTATCTGGCCGTATGCGCAGCAGTGGAATTTGAGCATCCAGCACGAGTTCTTCAAGAACACCATCGGCTCGATCGCCTATGTGGGAAGCAAAGGGACGAATCTCGCGGACCAGCGTGACCTGAATCAACTGTATCCGGTAACCGCTGCACAGAATCCGTACACACCGGGCGTGCCACTGAGCAACGGCGATTGCACGAGCGGTTTTGCGAACGGCGTGGACGTCACCACGTTGCCGGTAAACGTGCAGAATGCCTTCAACGTGGCTTGCGGGAACATCGACCCCAACACCGTGCGCACCAACTTCCCCGGGTATGGCGCGGTTACCGGAAAGGAGTACCGCGCAAACTCCAATTACAATTCGCTGCAGATTTCGGTACGCCGGACCATCGCGCCGCTCACCATTGGCGTGGCCTATACCTACGCGCATTCGCTGGACGATGAGTCCGACTGGCAGGATGCCAATTTCGTCAACTCCTACAACCTAAAAGGCAACTATGCCAGTTCCAATTTTGACGAGCGCCACATCCTGAATTTTAGTTACGTTTACAATATTCCCTCCGGGCAACTCGAGGGGATCCCGAAGCTGTTGCTCGGCGACTGGGAGTATTCCGGGATCACCACGTTCTATACGGGGACGCCTTTCAGCGTCACGAATGGCATTTTTGGCGACAACGCGGGCGTTGCCAACGGCGTGGGAACCAACGGTTCTTACCCGGACGTCGTCGGAAATCCCCATGCCGCGCCTCCTGCCGCCGTGGCGGCATCGCTGGCCACGGGTACCGGTCCTTTGCTCTTTAATCCCGCCGCGTACACAGCGCCACAAGGCCTGACGTTCGGCGATGCAGGGCGCAATTCGCTAAACAATCCGGACCGGTTGAACTTCGACATGGCGCTTTATAAGAACTTTAAGATCAAAGAGACCATGGGATTCCAATTCCGCGCGGAGGCATTCAACGTCTTCAATCACACTCAGTGGACCGGCGTCAACGCTTCGATCGGCTGCTACGGTTCCACAAATTCCCCGGTGGATCCAGAGTGCGTTCCAAGTCCCGGCAGTGGCAGTAACTGGGCCGGGTTCCTGCAACCGTCGGGTGCGCATCTGGGCCGAATCTTCCAATTCGGGCTGAAGTTCCTGTTTTAACAGCGCGAAAAACAAAACTCTCGCATGAAAGGGCGTCCCAGGAAATCGGGGCGCCTTTTTTGTGCGCGGGAACGCCAGAGCGGCTGGCATCACGGCGCGATCGAAGGGAGATTTTTTCTGCACTCAGGCTGACGACGCGAGTGCGAGAATGAGCCCCTCTCGATGGGGCGGCGGCGTCATGGCGCCGGAAGCGGACGAGTGGAGCGGATTCCCTCGCCTTCCACTATCGTGTAAATCTTGTCAACGGCGAGGTTTTGGAATTTTTCCGTGGGACTGTTGGGCCATTGCACGTCGACCGCGTCGAGTTTTGATTCTTTGCCCAGTCCGAAGTGGAGGCGCAGGTCGTTCTGCGAGAGGTAGCTGGCACCCCCGCGG
>Ga0302326_10026165_pt1 | contig 11806 bp, 8 predicted proteins | sample Palsa_T0_3_FD_202264 | JGI IMG/M metagenome (GOLD analysis project Ga0302326, IMG submission 202264) | Peat permafrost microbial communities from Stordalen Mire near Abisko, Sweden - Palsa_T0_3 | ecosystem: Environmental > Terrestrial > Soil > Palsa > Peat permafrost | place: Sweden: Abisko... | reverse complement strand
GATTGAACGCCACACCCTGGCGTGGCTGGCAGCTAAATTCGGCCTTCCTACCGAGACCATTGCCAGCTTCACCAGCGGAGGCACGGAGGCCAATCTCTCCGCGATCATCGCCGCCTTGACCCGGGCCTTTCCGGCTTATGGCGAGCAGGGGTTGCGGTGCTTGCCGGGTTCTCCGGCGATTTACTTGACACGCCAGGCCCATTATGGACTTCACCGGATTGCGCGCGTGGCAGGCCTGGGATGCGGGGCGATTCGCATGGTGGAGACGGATTCTCATTTGAAGATGAATCTGGCGGACCTTGCGAACAAAGTCGCAGAAGACCGCCGGAACGGATTCCTCCCGTTCATGGTGGTCGGTAATGCCGGAACAACGGCAGCCGGCGTGATCTATCCATTGGCGGATGTGGCGCGTTTCTGCCGGGCGGAGAACCTGTGGTTCCACGTCGATGCAGCCTGGGGAGGGGCCGCCGTTCTTTCACCGCGCCTGAGGACGCACCTGCACGGAATCGAAGCGGCGGATTCCATCACCTGCGATGCGCATAAATGGTTTTCGGTGCCGATGGGAGCTGGCATGTTCTTTTGCCGGCATCCTGATGTCGTTCGCGAGGCCTTTCGCGCCGAGGTTTCATTTATGCCCGCCAAGACGGACGGGTCGGTTGCCGATCCATACACGACCTCGTTGCAATGGTCTCGACGATTCACTGGTTTGAAACTCTTTCTTTCCCTCGCCCATCACGGCGAATCCGGCTACGCCGAGATGATTGAGCGCCAGACCAGGCTGGGGGAACTGCTGCGCGATTTGCTCCAGAGCGCAGGATGGCGCGTCGTCAACACGACTCCTTTGCCCGTGGTCTGCTTCACGCGCGAAGGCCTCGACCCTGCCAAGTTTCTGGCCGATTTGTACCGCCACCAAATCGCCTGGATGTCAGAAGTCAGGCTGGGCGATAGTGCCCCGGTTGTGCGAGCATGCATCACCAGTTTCCGGACGAAGGAATCGGACCTGGAGTGGGTGGTAAAGAAGATGGGGCAATTAGTGTAAATAACCATTCTGCATCAGCAGCCACGCGGACAGGATCAGCAGGCCGACCGCGGCCCAAGCTCCGAGAAAGCCGCACAGGTCTTCGCGGTATCGACGGAAGAACCCGCGCCAGCGCGCGGCGGCAAACCAGGCGCCGACATCGAGCAAGAGCAGTTCCTGGCCGCGGTCGGCGGCCAATGGTTTGGGTTGGCCGTTGGGTAGGTTTTCCCGATCAGTCGAACGCCGCATCCGGTCGAAGAATTTCTCCAGCCGCGCGCTGTCCTCGGGTTTGGTCAGCAGGCTGACAATGACCAAGGTTGAGAAACTCAACAGCATGGCCAATCCGAACGGTCCCGGCAGCCACTTATAGACCAGCATCCCTTGTCCGGTTTGGAGATGGGCCCGCCAATCGCTGGCAGCGAAAAGGCGCGCGAAGGCGAGGGAAAGATCGACCGGCCGGGCTGCGGTACCCGGTGCGCAGGTGGTGAGGTAAAGCGCCGCATAGTAGCTCACGAACGCTACGATGGTGGCTGCCGCGGCGCCGAAGCGATTGGCGCGCCGCCAAAGGATGCCTCCTAGAAACATCACGCCAAAGAGGGCGGCAAGGGTTTCAGCGAAGAGGAAAGCCTGCAGGACGTTCCCTACCATTAGCGCAAAGAGGATGCCGGCGCCGGTCAGGACCAGACCGCTCAGCCGGCCGGCCCAGAGTAACTGGTGGTCGTTGGCGGAAGGGTTGCCGTAGCTAAGCCAGATGTTGCGGGTGAAGAGCGCGCCGCTGTTGACCATCAGGTTCGAGCAGGAAGACATGTTGGCAGCCAACACGCACGCGACCATCAACCCCACCCAGCCGGGGCCGAGCAGTTCGCGGCTGGCGTAACCAAAGGCGTGCTCGGCGTCGGGCAACTTCACCCCGCGCTGGAAGACGAGCGTGGCGGCGATGAGGCCTGTCAGAGCCCAGCCGATGGTGCAGACGCGTTTGATCATGGCGCCGTAGGTGTGGCCGATGCGCCCGGCGCGCTCCGTCGAGCCGGTGGCGCACATCGAGAGCACGTGCGGCTGGGCTGTAATACCGACGAACCCGTTCATGGCCAGCATGGCGATGGTGAAGGCGTTCATGCCGCTGCCGCTGCTGAAAAGTTCAAAAAAATCCGCCGGCAAGGCCTTGCGCATGCCCGCAAATCCGCCCACTTCGCGCAAACCGAGCGGGATGAGCATGAAGGACAGGGTGATGATGAGAAAACTTTGCACCAAGTCCGTGTAAGCCGAGGCGATCAGTCCGCCGAAGAAACTGTAGAGAAGAAAGGCCACGGTCATGGCCAGGACCACGCCGTTGGCGGAGATCATTTGTCCCCCAGTGGCGACGGAGATGACCTTGCCGGCACCCTTGAGCATGACGCCCTGGCTGATGACGAAAAAGGCGATGCCGAAGAGGGTGTAGGCGAAGGCGAGTTTGCGGCCATAGCGGTCCTCGATGATCTCCGCGACGGTGGTGCGCTCGCTGCGGCGATACCACGGGGCCATCAGCCAGTAGAGGGGGGTGATGAGCATGTTCTTCCACTGAAACCAGATGGTGGCGAAGCCATGGTCGAAGGTCGCGCCCGCCTGTGCCACCGGCTGTTCGGCGTGGGTGCCCGTGCCGAAGGCCTGGCCGACCATCACCCACCATGGCAACTTCCGTTCGCCGAGAAAGTAGCTCCCGCTGGTGCGGGTCTTGCGCGACAGCCACAAACCGAATGAGGTGATGCCGATAAAATAGCCGGCCAGCACCGCCCAATCCAACGCCCCGAAACTAGTTGCGTCATGCACGTTGTGTTCTCCAATTGGAGTCGGAGGTCCGAACAGCCAACACTATGCTGCCCTCCACAGCCCTCACCGGCGCGTTCGCCTCACGATGGGTGATCACCGGTTGGCGTTGTCTTCGATGCGGTAAAGATCGGTCTTGGTGCGCAGATACAGGGCGCGGCCGGAAACGGCCGGCGAAGCCATGAACCCGTTGTCCAGTTGATTGGTGGCCAAAGGCTCGAACGCGCGCGCGGCCCTAAAGACCGTGCTCGTTCCTTCCTGGCTGAAACAATAAATCCGCCCGTCACCGTAAAGCACCGAGGCGGAGTATTCGCCGCCAATCCGATCGCGCCAGACTTCGGTGCCATCGGCGGTTTGAGAACAGGAGGCGATGCCGCCTTCGTTGACCATGAAAAGCAGGCCGTTGTCCAAGGTGCCGGAAGTCCGCGATGGCACGGCGCGGTTGGAGCGCCACACCACCGCGCTGGCGGGCAGATCGCCGTGACCGTCTGGGCGCAAAGCCAGCAACTGGGCCTTGCCGTTGCCCGTGGCGAAGATGGCCAGCCCGGCGTCGAACAGTGGACGGGAGGCGGGCGAATGCTCGTTGTCGGAAACCTTCCACAACTCACGTCCCGTGGCGGGGTCGTAACTGTAAACGGCCTTGGAGGCGGCGCTGAGCATCTGTGGGGCGCCGCCCACGTCAATAATAATCGGCGTGGAGAAAGCCTTGCGAAAATCGCCCCCGCCCATCGGCTGGCCGTTGGCGTCCAGGTCGTTCCAGTGCGAGGTGCGGTCGGTTTTCCATACCGTCTTGCCTGTGGTTTTGTCCAGCCCGGCCATGTATTGCAGGTCGATGCCGTCCAGGGTCAGGATCAGGAGATTGTTCCACACGATGGGAGAGGAGCCAGGCCCGCGAAAATGCCGGCAGGGCAGGTCGTCGCGCTTCCAAATTACCTTGAAGTCGGTGGTGTCCAGGCAGGCGGTGCCGAAACTGCCGAAGCTGACATAGACCCGGCCCGGCTCCAGCACGGGCGAAGGCGAGGCGTAGCAGTTGAAGTTGACGGCCGCGCCGAGCGATTCGGGGTTGTCGTGGTGGAAGAGTTTCTGGTTGAAAAGAATCGTTCCCTTTTCCTGGTCCACACAGATGGCGAAGAAATCGTGGCCATCGAGCGTGGCGGTGGTGAGCCAGATTTGGCCGTTGAGGATGACGGGCGAGGACCAACCGCGGTAAGGAATGGGCGTTTTCCACTTGACGTTTTCGGTCTCGCTCCAATGCAAGGGCAGGCCGAGCAGGGTGGTTTGGCCGGGGGCCGTGGCGCGTCCGTCGCGCCAAGGCCCGCGAAAATCGGGCCAATCGTCCCGCGCGGAGGCGGCCAGGCCACAAAACGACAACAGCAAGACGGCGGCAAGTGTGCGCATATCGGCTTTCACTCTACACGACCCACGCAACCTACAGCAAGCACCCGTGTCGCTTGTCATCAGTCAGAGAATCCGCCGTTCTCCGAGTCAGGGTCCCACCAGAGCAATCCTTTGCCACCTGGGCCGGGTCCACGATTGTTGGCGATCCTGTTGAAGATGTTAGTGGCCAGGTAATCCACATGGCCGTCCAGGGCGAGAATGTTCCCACCATTTTTGCCGTGCAGGCGCCCAATGCCTTCGTCACCATATGGTGGGGCGTTGGGAGAATTGGCCGCGTCGTTGAACTCAAACGCCAACTCCCCCTGTGGATAGCCAGGCGTCGAAAGGTGTTCGTCCGGCTCCCATAGCAGGTAGCAGGACGGACTCCATATTGAAGCGCTCTTGAACCGCGGGGAGGGCGGATCGGTGAAATGGCACGCCGAGCCATCCATGACATAACTTGAGAGTTTGTTATTTCTCCCGTTGCCGCCGTTGTTTTGAGTCGGGATTTCGGCGTAATCCTTGCTCTGAATGTCCACGGGGCAAAGGTAAGCGTTCGGGTTGGAGTTGTAAGGATACCAAACGCCTGTTTGCCAGGCCGTAGCCGCCACTGCTCCCGGAGGCAAGGCGAAGGGGTCCGGAATCCCGTCCCCCCACAGACGGTTGGGAAGAGTGTAAAGCCAACCGGCATCCGGCACTGCGGCGGTGCCCCCGCTGCCCCCGTCCCAATTGGGAAAGGCCATGTAATCCCGGTTGTCATCGTTGTACATGTGTTCGGCGATGCCGAGTTGCTTTTGATTGCTGGTGCAGATCGTTTTCTGTGCCTGATCCTTGGATCTGGCCAAGGCCGGCAATAACATCGCCGCCAGAATCGCGATAATGGCGATGACCACCAAAAGTTCTATGAGCGTGAATGCCGCCGGCCGGTCTCCCTTCCGATGCATGGCAGGCGTGTCGCTTCGTTTCGAAATGGAATTGCGTTTCAGGAGTGTCCTATCGCTGACGGTTCGGGAAAATGGGGCGGCGTCACCGGGCAAACAGCAACGGCACAATACCCTCGCGCAGGAGTCGAGGCCGCTGATGGCATAATTCCAACATCATGCATACGCCAAATGTGCTCCCGGCTTTCGCAAAATACAACAACAAAGGGAATCCAAAAAGTGATTTGCCTCCTGCCCTCCGACTGCCGCGGAAATATCATTGCCAGCCCCTGGGCGGGAAGGTATAGCCGTCTCATGCGAAGATCGACTTTGCCCAGGCGCGCCCTCCTGCTGCTCCTCGCTGTGCTGCTCCGCGGGCCGGCCTGGTTGCCGGCGCAACCTGGGCCGCGCCCTCTGGAAAATCGGACGGATTTGATGGAAGCGACGAATCAGGCGCCAACCCGGCGTCCGGCCCAAACCTTGGATCCGGTCATCCAGAAAATCGTGGCGGAAATTTCTGAGCAGCGCGTGGCCGACATCATGCGCCAGTTGGGAGATTTCGAAACGCGCCATACCGCCTCCGATCCCACCCAAGCCACACGCGGAATCGGCGCCGCGCGGCAATGGGTTTTTGACCAGTTCAAAAGTTACAGCCCGCGATTGCAAGTCAGCTTCGACACCTACACTATCGCCAAAACCAACCGCCTCTACCAGGAGACCGAATTGCGCAACGTCCTGGCGCTCCTGCCGGGCACGGCGCCGGACGCCAGCAACCGCTGGATTCTCATTTCCGGCCATTACGACACGATCAATCTCAAGGACGCCGCCGGCCTGACGCCGGCCCAGGCCGCCGAATTGCCCGCTCCCGGCGTGAGCGACGACGCCAGCGGCACGGCCTGCGCCCTGGAATGCGCCCGCGTGATGAGTCAATACCAGTTTGGCGCGACGCTGGTGTTCGTCGCCTTCGCGGGCGAGGAAGAGGGCCTCTACGGCTCGCGCGCTCTGGCCCGGCGGCTCCAGCGCCAGGGGCAGGGCATCGAGGCCGTGCTCAACAACGACATCATCGGCAACGACGTCAGCGGCAACGGCTCCAGCGACCCGCACCGTGTGTTGGTTTTTTCGGAAGATCCCAATGATTCTCCCTCGCGCCAGATCGCCCGCTTCGTCCGCGCCGCGGCGGCCCGGTATTGTCCCGACATGGCGGCGGAAATGATATTTCGCTACGACCGTTTCGGGCGCGGCGGCGACCACACCCCATTCAACCAGGAGGGCTACGCCGCCGTGCGGTTCACCACGCCCAACGAAAATTTTGCCCAGCAACATTCCAGTCTTGACACCTTCGCCAACGCCGCCCCGGCCTACGCCACGCGGGTGGTGCGCCTTAACGCCGCCGCCGCCGCGCTCCTGGCGCTGGCCCCCGCGCCGCCCGTGACATCCTACGCGGCCGGGACGCCTGCCGGCAATCTGGTGCTGCCCAACCGTCCGGGCTTGAGCCGCGGGGCCGGTTACGACGCCGTCCTGCGCTGGAGCGAGCCGGAGGAAGGGCCTGACTTGGCGGGCTTTATCGTAGTCGTTCGTTCCACCACCGCGGCGGACTGGGAGCGAGAAATTTGGGTTGGGAAGGTCCATCAATTCACCTTGGAAGACACGCCGATTGACCAGATCGTGTTAGGGGTCAAGGCGGTGGACCTGCACGGCCATGAAAGCCCGGTCTCCGCCTACGTCAACCCCTCGCGCACCAACGCGCCCTAGAATTCCGCTCCGCGTGCGGGCCAGCAATGCAGCCCCCCGATTCACAACCATGTTTGTCCATCTTTTGGCTGGCTGCGCGGAAATTGCGTGACCAAGGGATCAAATCCGCCGTGGAATGTGAATGCTCGCGACTGTTCCCTGCACGCGAATTTCGTTCGTAGTCCAAGTGAGCTGAATTGTCTCCGGCCCAGCCTCCTCCTGCTTTGCCATCTCAGTGAGCGGTGGGCGTATGTAGCGTTCTAGGAAAACCGCCATCGTTCGTCCGGCTTGCGCGTCCATGTGGGTCCAAGCCTCCGCGCCAACGTAATGCTTGCCTTGGTGCGCGTTGAACTTTGCAATCAGTTCGTCGAGTCGAGGAGAAGGCGCGGGGTCGAGCACCATCAGCACCGGCGTCCATCCAGCGGCGCGTGCTTCGCGGGGAAAAGAGAGTTCCTCGGCAAAACGGCCCTGCCCGCTTGCAGCTATCGTCACGCGCAGTTTGAATTCGTAAGCCAATTGGCTGACACCGTCATAACAATCGATCCGACGACCTTCGCCTGTCGGCTGCCCGCTTTCATTTAATCGTTTCACCGGAGAATTGCGCGAACTGACAGCTTCGCCCCCAAGACAGCTCGCCAGGACAGGTTCAAAGAGGTAGCCCGTTTCTTGAGCCGCGCGATTATCCACATCGAAAATCCATTTTCGCCAGACGAGCCATGACGCGAGCAAGCCGTCATTTACGGCGCCGAATTCCAACAAGCTTCGCGGGCCGACTTGGTTCATCGTCGGGCGCGGCTGCGAGGAGAGTATGCGCTGATATTTCAATCGTCGCTTATGTAAGGTGGCGAGGTTCTCGAAGTAGAGGCGAAAGTCGGGTTCATGCGCGATGCATGCAGCCAGGCTACGCACGAGGTCCGAGGCAGACAGGCCAGCAGCCGGCGGAGCCTGAAACCACGCCAGCGGCACACGGTAATAATCTGGACTAGGAGCTGGAACGGAAAGGTCGGGAAGGCTTGAAGTCTCGGGTGGAACGCAAAGATCGCGGCAGCACTGCGTGAGCAGGCAAAGCAACTCGTTTTCCGAGAGCGTCACGCGATCATCTCCGTTGCCGAGGATACGCGCGGCGCTGAAGAGTTTCTTGACTTCAATCGGTATGGCCATGAGTGGTACTTGGTTTTTCCAACAGCACCAATTGCTTCTCTCCGCGGTTTATTAATTGCGCCAGCAAGGCCGCTGTCCGGGTCAGAGCCGGACTCATGCCCTCGGAACGGGTCAAATTGAAGCGCAGCATTGGGTGCGTGTTGCCGTTGTAGCAAGCTTGGAAGCCGTAGTTGCGCGCAAGGTATTCGGCGATGGTTTGTGCGAGCATTGGCGGGATGGCGTTACCGATTTGTTGAATCCGGCTTGCCGCGCTGCCTGCGAACTCGAATGTGTCGGGGAACGTCTGTAAGCGTGCGCACTCGCGCAGCGTGAGCAATCGGTCCTCCGTCGGATGCACAAATTCCCGTGTCGCGGCGCTTGTGATAGTGAGGCAGGGTTCGTCTGCAATGAGTCGCTTCAAACCATGCGGAGCGCCGCCTCGCCGATCGACCGGCGTCCCGTCCATAACTCGCCGGAACGCGCGCCGTCGAAACGACTCGTGCTGCAAGTGCTCCGGTAAATCCTTCATCGTCTGTCCCGGCCCCAAGTGGCGCACACGCTCAAGCTGAAGGCCGGGCATCGCGGGCGCGTTATGATCCGCGACCGCCTTGGTCTCGCCCCGCAGATAGGCTTGCAACTCATTTTTCGGCGATGTGGCGTAAGGGATAGCAGGCGCGGAGGCCTGAGTTGCGGGCGGCAGGTCGCCCACAGCGGTGGCAAACGTCACTTCCCCTTTCCGGAAAATATTCCCGGAAAACCGAGTGCTTGGGTCGGGGAAAACGAAATCATGTCCCAGCCGGTTGCCGACGATTAGCACGCGCTTCCGCCGTTGCGGCACGCCGTAACCCTGGGCGTATATCTTCTCCAAGTTGACCGAGTAACCCGCCTCCAGAAACGCGGCGGTTGCGTCACGCACATGCAACCCTCCTCCACTGGTCAGCAAGCCTTCAACGTTCTCCATCACGAACCACTTGGGCCCGAGACCCTCAAGCAGCCGAACGTAATGCCATAGTAGCGAATTACGCGGATCATCGCCCGACTTCATGCCCGCGCTGCTGAAACCTTGACACGGAGGCCCGCCGAGGAGTATATCCAGTTGGCCATGCCGCAGCCCGATGCGGTGGAGCAACAAATTGGCGTCGAGTGAGCGAACGTCCGCCGCCTCGCACGGCGTCCTAGCGAAGTTGCGACGGTAGGAGTCCACAGCGTCCGCATCAATGTCCGTCGCAAACAGAACGTCGTACCCCGCCTGCTGGAAACCGAGTGAACAACCGCCCGCGCCCGCAAACAGGCTGACGGCTGTTGGTCTCAATGGGATTGGGGAAGCGTCTTTGTCTAATCGGTCAATCACAACGCCTGACACGCTATTCAATCCACGCCTTGATGTAAACCTTGATCGAGGACTACCATTGAAAATACTATGAGCAATCGAAAAGACCGCCTTGATCCCGTTCATCCGGGGGACGTGCTACGTGAGGACTTTATGAAGCCACTGGGCCTATCCGCCTATGCCGTGGCAAAAGCCATCGGCAGCACGCCCATTGCCATCAGCGAAATTATCCGGCGCAAGCGCGCCGTGAGTGCGCCCATGGCTATCAAGCTGGGACGCTTGTTCAACGTCTCACCCGAACTTTGGTTGGGCATTCAGGCCGATTTCGACCTCGAACTCGCCCGCGACCGATGTGAAGCTGATTTATTCCGCCGCGTACATCCGCTCAAGTGGACCGAACCTGTTCCGGTGTGAAATTCAATCGCCGTCTCCCTCAAGCTCGGCGTGGGCTCTTTGCAACAATTCCTCCGCGTGCCGGCGGGCGGCGGCGGTCTGGCCGCCGAGCATGCGAGTCAGTTCCTGGACTCGTTGCGCGCGGTCCAACAGCGTGATTTCGGAAAGGGTGCGGCCGCCTTCGGTGCGCTTGGTCACCACAAAATGCGCGGAGGCGCCGGCCGCCACCGCCGGCAAATGCGTGATGCAGATCACCTGCCGCCGGCGGGCCAGGCGCGCCATCTTTTGCCCCACCACTGCCGCGGTTTCGCCGCCGACATTGGCGTCGATTTCGTCGAAGACCAGCACCGGGATTTCGTCCTGCGCGGCCAGGACGGTCTTGAGCGCGAGCATGACGCGCGACATCTCGCCCGAGGAGGCGATGGCGCGCAGAGGCCGGGCCGGTTCGCCCGCGTTGGGAGCGAATTGAAACTCGATCGCGTCCAGACCCGAAGCGGTGAAGTCCTCGCCCGTGCGGAGGTCGGCGTCGAATCGGCTTTGCTGGAAACCGAGGCCATGCAGTTGTTGCATGGCCGCTTTGGCGAGTTTGGGAATGGCTTGGCGGCGCTGGGCGGAGAGTTCGCCACCGGCTTGCCGGATTTGGGCGCGCAGTTTTTCCAGCGCGTCTTGCAAGCGGGCCAACTCGGCGTCCCGCCCCTCAAATTGCCGCAGGTTCTTCTCCGCCGCTTCTCCGAACGCGATGACGTCGGCCAGCGTCGCGCCGTATTTGCGTTTGAGCGTCTGCAGCAGGTTGACGCGTTCCTCCAATTGGCGCAGCCGGTCCGGCTCGACCTCCACCGTGTCGGCGTAACGGCGCAAGGCGGATTGCAATTCAGCCCAGGCGGCAGCGGCTAGTTGGTGGGACTCCAGCAGAGACGCGGCGGCCGGGTCAAGGCGCTGCAACGCTTGCAGAGTGCGGCCCAATTCCCCCGCCTGGCGCAAGAGCGAGTCGTCCTGTTCCCCCAGCAGATTCAGCGCCGACTGCGTCAATTCCAGCAGGCGCGCCGCGTTGCCGGCCCTTTTGCAATCCTGCTCCACCTGCTCCTCTTGTTCAGGCTGCAAGCGGGCGGAGGTGATTTCGCGGACTTGAAAGCGCAGCAAGTCCAACTGTTGCGCGTAGGCGCGTTCATCGACAATGAGAGCGGCCTTTTGCTGCTCCAACTGGCGCGTCTCTCGCACCAGTGCCGCGAACCGTTCGCGCAGCGGGGCCAAACCGGCGAAGGCGTCCAGAATGTCCAATTGGCGGGCCGGATAGAGGAGCGATTGATGCTCGTGCGGCCCATGCATATCGACCAGTTCCTGGCCCAGGGCGGCGAGCACCTGGAGCGTGGTGGGGGAACCGTTGACGAATTGGCGGTTGGCCCCGGCGGCGGTGAAGGCGCGCTTGAGAATCAATTGGTGGTCCGCGCACGGCTCCAAGCCATTGGCCTCAAAAAAGCCGGCCGGCACGGCGCGGTCATGGTGGAGGTCGAAAACGGCTTCGACCGCGCAACTATCGCACCCTGCGCGCAGGAGCGTGCGATCGGCCCGCTCGCCCAGCAACAGGTTGAGCGCGCCGATGATGATGGATTTGCCCGCGCCGGTTTCGCCGGTGATGACGTTGTAGCCAGGCTGCAACTGCAAGGTCAGATCGGAAACCAAGGCCAGATTTTTGATGCGCAAAGTCGTCAACATGGCGGTGCGGCCTTGATTAAGGGACTGGGCAAAGTTGGTGGCGCGGCATACGAGCCGATATTCGACGGGAGCGGGCGGATATTCAATTCCGAATTTGTTGCGCCTTTGTGAAAACCGTTTGTGTTGGCGCTTGCCCGCCAAGGCGGCTTGTGGCAGGCTGGGCTCGTTATGGATGAGCACCCGCCAACTCCTGAGTCCTCCGGCGCGCCGCCGGGCAGCCCGCCGCCACCCTCACCGCCGGCCCCGCCGCCCGTTATCCGGACGCCGCCACCCACGCCGCCCATGATGATGCCGGCGCCCCGCCCACGTTCCAGCGCGCTCTGGAAGGTGCTGACGCTGGTTTTCCTGGTGCTGTTGGTGATGAGCGTTTTTCTCAATTTT
>Ga0302326_10026163_pt1 | contig 11806 bp, 13 predicted proteins | sample Palsa_T0_3_FD_202264 | JGI IMG/M metagenome (GOLD analysis project Ga0302326, IMG submission 202264) | Peat permafrost microbial communities from Stordalen Mire near Abisko, Sweden - Palsa_T0_3 | ecosystem: Environmental > Terrestrial > Soil > Palsa > Peat permafrost | place: Sweden: Abisko... | reverse complement strand
CGAACTGTAAATTCGGTAAATCATCGTGTCCGCCTCAACCGTCCTCTTGAAAGCTCGATTGCACCAGCGCTGAAAAGAAAACTGAGGCTGAGCACAAACCAGTCGTAAGAAATGTCCCTGTACCCGAGCAGAGGATCCCTCTCTGTTTTCAGTTGATCCCAAATACGGGAAACCGTGCTCGGTGCCGTGAGGAGCTCTAGCACCTGAGCACCGATGAACAGAAGAGTCCGATCTTGCGGCAATCGCTTTGTCGGTAAAATCATCGCCCAGCGCTCCTAGGCGCTTCGAAAATGTCGCATTGCTCGAAGAGGAATGCCAGTAATGACAAGGTTGCGCACTCCTTTGCCGCATCGAGGTATCTGCCGCCGCCCGCGAAAGCCCAGAGCTCCTGAAATATCTCGTCTGGCGCCATGTTTACGGCCTTCACTTCATCGTATCTCTTTCGAAATGCGGCGGCGACCCTATCGCCAAGTTCGGGGTCGTGCCATTTTTCGAACAGGTCGCGCACATTCCTTGACTTTTGCGTCCCCGCCCGAAGGAGCTCTTTGACATCGGCTGAAAGGCCGTTCGCGTCGAGCTTGCCGCTGGGCACTGGGGCGAAGCTTTCGCTTGACGGGGTCTGCTGGGCAACGGCCAATACGACCGTGCTGATATCGCTCATTGTGACGGGCGCCAAGTTCCGGAAATCCGGTAAGGGGCCGAGGATCGGCCGCAGATCGCTTTCTGCTAGTTCTTCGACCAGCTCTTGGACCTGTGATTCGCTCCATTGGCAAATCTTTTTTCCGAATTGGCCATCAATCAAGATAAGATGCTGAGCGATATCCGGCGACAATCCCTTGAATTGATTGTGAAGAAATACCCATTGATCGAATAACAGGCCCCAATTCTGATTCGCCCCTAGGAGGTCCTCGTTAACCTTGTCAATCGCAGGTTGGGATCTCATTTGCTCAGGGGCATAGACCTGCAATAGAATTCGGCGCGACGTGATGATCCCGTCGCATTTTTTGTCTCCCTTCCTACCTGAGGGCTTGATCCTAAAAAAATCTTCCCTGAAACGGCGCTCGAATATGTCGCCAATAAAGTCCTGGAATGCGGTGCCATGCGTGGTGCGGAACATCAGCTGAAATCGCGTGGCGTACCAAGGGTGAAGTGGCATTCGAGAACCCTCTCGGGGCATTTGTGTGGGGCCAAGCGCAATTGTAATCCCAAAGGCACCGCTGCCCGGAATCGAGGCGCAGCCTTTTGCTGGAGACCGGAATCTGGCTCGCGAATCGGCGAACCGCGCCATTTGTACCGGCAATCGCCGCAGCATCAACCAAAACCATCAAGAAGCAAAGGTCGTGCCTCCCAGGAGCCGGGCCCCTACCCCGCCCCGAGGGCAAAAAATCCACCGCCCCACCAAAAACAGTTGCAGATAATTACCCTCTGTTGCCGCACAATTGAATTGAAGAGCAAGAGGACGCAAAAGGGACCTGCCTCTCGAAGACAGATACCACCAGACCACTGTCATTCCAGCACCGGCTTTGCTTACATCCCAGCTCACCTTTCAGGACCGGCTTTGCTCAAGAAACGGGCCGAACACCCCCACCCCTTACCCCTTTTTGCTCCACCCTCATGAAACAAAATAGATTAGACCCAAAATTACCATTTCGACCCCCTGAAACAAGGGGCTTACGGATTCTGCTTCACGATCCAATCACGAAAAAAAGGCCTACGCGTACCCAAAGGCCTCAGACTACCGAGGCCGAATGCCGATCGCGCTCATCATGCGCCCCGCGTGCCCCTGCGAAGCGCGATGCGAGAAGAACAGCTCGCGGTGGCAACTGGTGCATCCGCCGGTCAAGTGGATTGAAGCACGCTTGAGGCCTGCGGCCAGCAACTGGCGACGGTTGGCTTCCACCAGGTCCACATGCAAGCCAGGCCCAATGTTGGAGTGCCCCGGAGCGCGCTGCGTAAGAAACAGCATGGGATACCTCGTCCGCACCGGGTCCGTGTCGTAGACCTCGTGAAACAGCTCATCGGCATAGGCAAACTGGGACTCAAAGCTGGAAACCACCTCGTTGCCCACCGCATAGCAGCAGGCACCCACGCCGGGGCCTATGGCAGCGGTCAGGTCTTCCGGCCGGCAGCCGAACTCGAGCCTCATGCGGCCCACGCCGGCCTCGACAATGCGCTTCACCGTACCCCGCCACCCGGCGTGAAAAGCCGCCACCACGCGGCGTTTGCGGTCGGCTACCAGCACGGGAATGCAATCCGCGGTCTGGATGCCGAGCAGCAGACCGGGCTCATCGGTCATCAGCCCGTCGCCCTTCCACGGCGTTTGCCTGCCGGCGTCTCCCGATCCGCCCAGCACCAGGACGCTGGAATGTATTTGCCGCAGCGTGACAAGCGGCGTATCCGCGTCTTCGGTAACTGCTTCCACCAGCAGGCGGCGGTTTTGAGCCACGGCTTTACGGGCGTCCGCCGCCGTAAACCCAAGATTCAGTTCACCCGGCGCGTCTTCCCCGCAGTAGGCCCGGCTCAAGCCCCCCTTGCGCGTGCTGAAGCCGTGCCAGAGCCATGGAACTCTATGCCGTCCGGGCTTGTCCCACGCAGGAATCCTCAGCAAATGGACGCCATTGGCGGCAATGAAGGGAACAGGAGCTGCATGCGCAAGCTCTTCCACTGTGACCTGCCCGAGGCGGACGCGCCGCGTGACCCCTGCCGCCTTGCCGCGCAGATTCCGCACCAGGCCTGCCGTGCGAAAAAGCGCATCGATTTCCTTGATTTTGCGGCTCTGGGAAGGATCTGGGCGGGCTGGCGGCATGTGACTTCCATTCTAGTGCGGATTCTCTGTCCTCAAAGGAAAGCCATGCCCAGGAGGGGGGAGAAGCGGCATAACACCTGAATACCCAGTTGGTGCGCTCACAAGGGGCGTTCGTAATGCAAGTCTTTTTATTTGTTCACTCTTTCCTAGGCCCAGGGTGCGATGATGTCCCTGGGTGTCATACTGCTCCGCCGGCTGCAGAGGCGAATCGGATGAATGCCGCAAGGCTACTGCAGGAGGAATAATGAAGAAATATACGATTGCTTTACTCGCGTTGGCCACTGCCCTCGCGATTGCTCCGGCCCTATTGGCCGATTCGTTTAACTACACCTTTACCGACGGTTCCGTCGTTGCGACGGGCACCCTTACCGGCAACAAGGTCGCCGCGGGAGAATTCAACATCACCAGCGGAACCATCAGCATCACCGGATCGGCCATTGACGGGAGCGGGATTTTTGTCCCAGTCCTGCCGAATGGCAACTTCTACACCGGCGGCGGCACAATCCTCACCTTCACTCCATTGCCGGATACAGACCTTTTTATCGGGGCCAATCCGCAGATTGACAACAACGGGGCCTTCACCTTCGACATCACCTCCGGAGCCGGCGACGGCAACGGGATTGCCCTCTGGTCCAATAGTCCCGGCAATTACGGTGGTTTTGGCGGCAACTGGACCTTCAACGACTTCGGCGGTGGCGCCAGTTTTGATGTCACTCAGGCCAACGCTGTCACCCCGGAACCGTCCACCTGGCTCCTGCTGGGCAGCGGGATGATCGGCCTTGCGCTGGTGGCATTCCGGAAACCCAAACCTGGCCTGTCGTTCCCCAGCCTCTAGACGCTCTATTCATCTCCAACAAAGAAATGACCCAACAAGCAAAGGGCCCGCCTTCCGGCGGGCCCGCTTGAGAGGCATTGAGTGGAGGGGGTCCAGGGGGGATTTTTGGAAGTCAGATCTTTTTGAAGGACCTGAATGTGAGCGGATACCTTCTTGGAAGGGTTGAATTTCGAGGAAGCCTCTGCTTGTTATATACCTAGATGCAGAATCTGAAAAAAGGTTGCGTCTGCCAAATTTGAATGAGAAAAAAAGGCTCTCCCGTCCCGGTCAAGCGGCTGGCACGCCGATTTTACCTGTCTGGGTCACCGCGTTAACGAAATAACAATCAAGCACTTGCAAAGCCCAACCGGAGTTGGCACTCTCTAGAGTGTGCAGCGGTGGCATTTTATTGCCCTGGCCGGAATTCTGGCATTGGGCACCGGATATGTGGTCACGCATCGGCAGCAACTCGGGCTGACCGGCCAGCCTGCCATTGGCGCCGACGACGCAAAAGACGCCAATCAGGCCATGACCCCCGTCACGCACCCCGCAAACATCGAGTGGCAGAAGGTGGATCGCTCCGCAAACGGCTTCCGGGTCGAGATGCCGGTGGATACAAAAGAAATCCAGGTCCCGGCCTACAACGAGACCGGCAAAACCGACAAAGTGAACATGATCTTCTCCAGCCCCGATGCGGATACCAGCTATTCCGTGGCGTGGGAAGACAATCCGCCCGTAGCGCGCGTGAATAAAGATGCGCCGGACAGGACACTGGAGTCGGCTCGCGATGGAGCGGTGGCCCGCACCCAGACCACGCTTGAAAACGAATCCACGACCAGCACGCAGGGGTTTCCAGGGCGGAAGTTCACCGCCCGCAACTCCGGCGGAGGAGTCCTCAACGCACAGCTGATCTACGCCGGCTCGCGGCTCTACATGCTCACCGCAGCCTTCCCCTCCGCCGGCGCGCGGGGCGACAAGGATGTGAGCCGGTTCTTTAATTCGTTCGTGGTCACCGGCGCCTCCGGGAATGGAAATGCCGCGACGCGCGATCAGAAAAAGACCCACTGATCTCTCCGCGATCGACGAGGTTTCAATCCCCTCAAATACTCATTCGATATCCCGCCGCGAACATCTCTCTAAAGTCTCTACGCAGATTGCCGACAACCTTGAGATACAGGCATTTTGCCCGTAGCGGGGTGAACATGGCAGTTGCAGCTCTATCGACAGCGGGTTTCTCGCAGTTTATCTCCGCGTCGAGCAATGTTTCGGCGTCGCAGCAGGCCTTTCAATCGCTGCAGCAGAGCCTGGCCTCGGGGAACCTGACGGCTGCGCAAAGTGCATTCGCGGCCTACAGCCAACTGAATCAGAGCCAGACGGCGGCGAGCAGCAGTTCGACATCGAGCGCGTCCGGCAGTTCACAAATCGCAACGGATATGGCGGCGTTGGGCAGCGCCCTCAGCTCCGGCAATCTGACCACGGCCCAATCCGCATTCGCCACGGTACAAAGCGACTTGAAGAGCACCCCGCCGCAATCGGTGGCCAACGCTGAATCGGCGGCCGCCCAGACGGTCGCATGGGTCGACGACCTGCTAAGCCTTTCCAGCTCGAACAATTCCTCTGCAGCGCCGGTCGATCCCACGACCGCCATTCTAAACAGCGCCTATGGGCAGAAGTCCTCCGCAGCCAACGCTGACCCGACCACAGGCATTTTGGACAGCGCATACGGCGACAGCAGCAACGGAAGCACTGCGGGCACATCGAACAATGGAGCAGCGGCAGGCGCGCTGGAGAGCAGCGCCGTGAGCTCCGGCAATGCCGGAAGCGGCTCCAGTGTCAATGTCTACGCGTAGCGCGTGCCCAAGCCTCACTGGGCGCCGCGGCGGAACAAGAGACAACGCTGAATCGCCAGGGCGCTACGGCCAAAATGGCGGCAACGAAGCTGGCTGACGAACCCGCCTCAGCGGGTGTATCCTGATCGCCATCTATGAGCATCCGAGTTTCGCATCTCCTCGCGTTTGCAACCATCGTTTCCTTCTCCGCCGCGCTGACAGCGCAGGAGCCATCCAAGCCCAAGCCGGAAGAGACTGAAATCTGGACGCCTGTACCTCGGGTCGTCACTCCGGGCGCCACCTTCGGCGCCCCGCCCTCCGACGCAATCGTCTTGTTCGACGGCAAGAACGAAGACGAGTGGGTTTCGGCGCAGGACCATTCGCCTGCCCAATGGGTGGTTGCCGATGGCATCTTCACCGTGAAGAAAGGGTCGGGCGGCGGCAACATCGAAACCAAACGCAGATTCAAGAATTACCAGCTTCACGTCGAGTTCAGAATTCCTGAAAACATTACCGGCAGCGGCCAGGGACGCGGCAACAGCGGCGTCTTTCTCGCCTCAACCGGGCCCGGCGACGACGGATACGAACTCCAGGTACTCGACGCGTACAACAATCCAACCTATGTGAACGGGCAAGGCGGCAGCATTTACAAGCAGAGCCCGCCGCTGGTGAATCCGGCGCGCAAGCCCGGCGAATGGCAGAGCTACGACGTGGTGTGGACCGCGCCCACCTTCAACGACGACGGAACCTTGAAGACTCCTGCCAATGTTACCGTGCTGTTCAATGGAGTTCTTGTGCAGAATCACTTCGAGTTGAAGGGCCAGACGCTTTATATCGGCAAGCCGTTCTACAAGAAGTACGACAGCGCGCCGATTAAGCTGCAGGCGCACGGCGACAAGAGTGAGCCGTTGAGCTACAGGAACATCTGGGTGCGCGAGCTGAATTAGTCGATTGCGGAGTCAGGCTTTCTTCGGCGTGGGCCTCGCGCGCTTTTCAATTTGGCCGGTGATCAGGCCTACAGGGAGAAAGCGAACCAGCCAAGCCGTGAATGCGCCCGCGAAGTAGGGCACGATGGTACGCTTCCCTCGTGCCAGCGCAGCCACTCCGAGCCTTGCGACTGCTTCGGCCGATTGCTTGCCGCCGGGCATGAAGTTCTCCGAGCGCGCCACCTCAAAGAACTCGCTCTCCGTCGGCCCTGGACACAGCGCCGTAACCTTTACGCCAAAACGGGCAACCTCTGCTGCCAACCCCAGCGCGAAGAAGCGGTCGAAGGCCTTGGTGGCAGCGTAGGTGGTGAGGTACGGCACCGGCTGAAAACTTGCCGTTGAGGCAAGAATCATGATCCATCCGCGGCGCCGTTCCACCATGTGCGGAACGAAGAGCCGAGTGAGTCGCACCATGGCCTCGCAGTTCACCCGCACCTGGCTCAGTTCCTGCTCTTCCGCGCTTTCTGCGAATACGCTGAACTGGCCCAGACCGGCGTTGTTGATGAGGATGTCGATGACCAGGCCCGCACCTACTGTTGCGTCATAGATCTGCTGCGGAGCGGCGGGGTCGTTGAGGTCCGCGGTCACGATGCGGACTTCGGTTCCCTTCCCGCGAAGTTCGGCAGCCAGGGATTCCAGGCGCTCCTTGCGGCGTGCGGTGAGAATCAGCTTTGCTCCATGGGAGGCGAGTTCGCGCGCCAGAGCGATGCCGATGCCTGCGCTGGCTCCGGTCACCAATGCCCATCTGCCGTTGAAGTCCTGCGTATTTGCCATGTGTCCATCTTAGCGAACAGCGGACTGCCGCGCAGAGCGCCACCCCCTGCAGCTTATCCGGGCAGAAGGAAGCCAATTACCTTTTCAGCAACTTGAAAGCATGCGTCCACTGGTTGTGCAGGAAGCCGGGAATGCACCACAACATGCATAGCGGCTCAATGGCGCGTGCCGCCTCCGCTCCGCCCATGTCTGCCGTTTCCCAGCCGAATTGATCAAGAACTTCGTTGACCTGCTTCTTGGCCGCATCGCTATTGCCGCAGATGAACATGGTGGGTTTTCCACCAGGGAACGCAGGATTCACCATTGCGTTATTACCCACCGAATTGAAGGCCTTGACGAAGTGGGCGTCGGGAAACTCCTTCTGCAACTGCTCCATGAGCGACTCATTGTATGTCGTAAAGAAGGGCAGCACCCCGTTGACTGGCGGTGCGTCGGCAATGGGATTGGTCGCATCCGCGATGGCCTTCCCGGCCAGGTTCTTCGCACCGGCCAGTTGAAGTGCTTCTGCTGCCGCCGTGCCCTTGACCGCCAAGACCAGCAATTCGCCGAATGCCGCTGTCTCGGCAAACGTGCCTGTCTTCCCGGCAGAATTCTGCGCTGCCCAATCCGTCAGCTTGTCCGGCGTCCTGCTGCCGAGTGTGACCTCGTGCCCATGCTTGAGAAATCCGCTCGCCAGCACCGTGGCTACAACGCCCGATCCAAAAACTCCAATCTTCATCCCCGTCTCCTTTGCCTGAAAGGCTCTTTTCGCTTCGATGAGGCTCAAGGAAATTCGATGCTGATTATCGAGGTCTTGCGGATTTGGACTTCGCCGGCGGCTTGCGGGTTGAAGATGCGCTGCGCTTCTTGCCTGCCGTGCGGTTCTTCTCGACGCGCAGTTTCCAGGCGGTGTGAAGCGCACCGGTGAGCGTGTCCTCGTCTGACTCGGCGAGCCGGATGTGAGTGATGCCCATCCTGCCCCAGCCTCCGTGGACGGGCAGAAACAGATCCGGCCGCTCGGCGATGAAGGCCGCCTGCTGTTCGACATCGATCATCAGGTTGCCGTAGCCTTCTTTCACCGAGGCGAGGGTGGCAAAGATGCGCCCGTCCACGCGGAAGTCGGCGGCGCCCATGTGGGAGCCTTCCTCCGCGCCGTCAAAGCTGAGCGCGATGCGACGAAAATCGGATGAGGTCATGGGAACTCTCCGCGGGAAACAGGATGACGGCAACCACGGGCTGAGTCCGGCTGATATGTCTCAGCGATAGACTTCGCGCCGGTTGCCAATGCGGACGACAAGGATGCAGACGATCTTGTCTTCGATGCTGGCGATGATGCGATAGTCGCCGACGCGGTACTTCCACAGGTCACCGAGTTCGGTGCCTTTCAATGCATCGCCAATGCTCCGCGGATCGTCCAAGTGAGCAACACGCTCAAAGAGGAAGCGGTTGATTCTTCGCGCAACCTGCGGGTCAAGCTTGTCCAGTCTTGCTCGGCCTTACGGTCGAATTTAATCGACCATGCCATAGCGCTTCATCACTTCCTCAAGAGAAACTGTCGTGCTCCGACCAGCGCGGATATCAGCCAGCCGCTTCTCTGCAATATAAATATCCTCAAGGTCATCCAGATGTTCCAGGATTGCCTCGCGAACATAAAAACTCTTGGTGCGGCCGGTTTCCTTGGCCAGTGCGTCGAGACGCTTCTCGATTTCTTCCGGTAGGCGGATTGCGAGCATAGGCGGCCTCCATTTCTGGGTGCTATACAAGTATAGCCCGAAACCGAAAGACAATCATGAAGCTGTTACGCCGAAACCGTGAGCAATTCGCCTTCAAACTCCTCATTCAACCAACTAGAAAACGCGGAAAACTGCTCGTCGCGGCCGAGAAAGTCGCGCACCATCTGCCGTCCCGGCTTCGACCCGCCCTGCTCCAGCACAGCTTTACGGTAACGGCTTCCGGCATCGCAGCCGAGCAGGTTGGCCGGGTCGAACTGCGCGAAGAAGTCCAGGGCAATCACCTTGTCGAACGCATAGGTGTAGTAGTTGGAGGAGTACCCCGTCAGGTGGCCGAAGCTCGCGTACATGCGGTTGCCCTCGACCCACGTCCAGGGCTGAAGGCTCTCGTAAAGCCGCTTGGTCGTGGCATCCAGGTCCATACCGGCGGGGTCCTGGTCGTGCAGGTCGAGTGAGAGCGTGGTGTAGTAAAGCTGCGAGCGAACCCAGTCCGCGCGGCCGAACGCGCCGGCAGTTTTCATCTTCCGGATGGTTTCGGAAGGGAGAGTTGCGCCCGTCTCGTAGTGCTTGGCGAAGGCCTGGAGTAGTTTTTCATCGCGGAAAAACTCCTCCAGCATCTGCGATGGAACTTCGATGAAATCGCCCTCTGTCGCAAATCCTGACAACCCGGCCCATTCCGTTTGGCCGCCGAGAATAGCGTGCATCAGGTGACCGAATTCGTGGAAATACGTGACCACATCGCTGTACTGCAGCAGGCCGGGGCCGTTTTCGTCTCCGCGCGGGAAGTTGCAGATGAGTGCAGCTTCAGGCAGCGCGCGGCCGCGGACGCCAGTCACGATCGGCGCCGCGGAAAACCACTTGTCCTTGCCCTCTCGGGGATGCATGTCCAGGTAAAAGCGCCCCACCCGCTCGCCGCCATCGAAGACGTCGAAGACCGTAACATCCTCATGCCAGGCCTGAGCATCGGACCGGCGAAATTCGATCTTGAACAAGCGCGCTGCTGTCTCAAGCACACCCGCCTCCACCTGCGCGTAAGGGAAATAGGGTCGCACGGATTGCGAGTCGAAGTCGAAGGCCGAGCGGCGGAACTGCTCATACCAGTAAGCACGGCTGGGGATGTCGATGGACTCGAGTTGCGGCTGCCGGGTGCGGGCAAAGCTCACGATCAGCTGGTGCTCGCGGCGCGCGCCGTCCACGCTGGATTCGTTCAGCTTGGCCAGGAAGGTGCGGACATTGGCGGCCGAGCCCATCATCTGATCGGCGGTGGCCAGGTCAGCCCAACTGCGGAACCCGAGCACAGTGGCGATCTCCTGCCGCGTAGCCAGCAGGTCGAGGAGCATTTGCTGGTTGGCGGGGTAAGCGCGTGTGTTGTAGGCCAAAAACATCCGTTCCCGCAGCGCCGCGCTGGAGGCGAACGTCATCACCGGCTGCATGTCGGGCTGATCGGTGGAAATCGTGATCTGCCCAACGGCGTCCGGTTGGTGGCGGGCGAGGTAGTCGGCGGGCAAGCCGTCGAGTTCTTCCTGCGTGGCCACAATGGTCTTGCCGCCTTCCTGGATGTTTCGGCTGAATTCAAGCGAATGCCGCGTGGCCTTTTCATGCAGCGCCTGCAGGCGGTCGCGCGTAGCCTGGTCCTTGTCCACGCCGGCCAGGCGATAGCTGAGCAGCGTGCGCTCAACATAGTGCCGGGTTGGCGCGCTGGTCCCCTCCAGATCGATGGCAGCCAGGGCCTCGTAGACCTGGCGGTTGAGGCTCAGTGCGCTCCCCGCCATGGAGACGCGTTGCGCTTCGTCCTGCGCCTGGTCCCGGACCGCCTTGTCAGCGGCTACAGAGTTCAGAACGCCAGCCTGCGCACCCGCCAGGTTCAACTGCTCAACGGCCTCGTCGTAAAGGCGCAAAGAATTCTCAGTCGTCCGCGGCGCATCGACGGCCAGCAGGGCTGCCAGGGCGGCTTCGTGCGCAGCCAGTCGGGCGCTTACCCAGGCGGCGAGCGCGGGAGCAGAGGCCGCGCCGCCGCCCTCCCATACGTGAAGGTCTCCAGATGCGGTGGAGAACGTTTGGATCTCAGCAGGCATGATGGGAAAACTCCTCCAAACTTCTAGGTTGCCACAACCGGGCGGGTCTGCGCTCTAATCCGGCAAGACGCCCGCCGGATTCCGCGGTTGCATCCGGCGGGCAAGCCGTCTAAGATGCGTCAATCGATGCCCATCCTGCGCTCCGCTCCCAACCCGGCTGATACCCATCACCCTCCGGCACTCCCGCGGCTGCGGCCGGGCAAGCTGTGCGTCGCCATCCAGGCGGCGTCGGCAGCGGAGATGGTGAATCGGGCGGCGGCGGCGCTGGCGGACACCAGGTTTATCGAGTTCCGGCTCGACTCGCTGCCCGAGCCCGCAGACGCAGTGCCTGCATTGAAAGAACTTCTGGCCGCGCACCGCGACGTAACGGCCATCGCCACCTGCCGCCGCAAGCAATTTGGCGGTAACTTCGCTGGGTCCTTGACCTCAGAATTCGAGGTGCTCTCAAGAGCGGCTGAAGCTGGCTGCCAGATTGTGGACCTGGAAGTGGAGTCGGCAGAGGAAGCCAAACCAGCCGCGCTCGCCAGGTTCCGCGAGGGGCTGCGGGCCACGGGAGCCGCGTTGCTGATCAGCTTTCACGACTTTACACGGACCAAAGGCCTGGAGCATGCGGCGGAGCGCATCCTGGCCTTCGCGCCGGATTTCGTCAAGGTGGTTTCGACGGCGCGGTCGCTGGCAGACAATCTGGCCGTGTTGCGCCTGATCGAGGAGCGCTCGCTCTCCGCGCAGGTGGTGGGCATCGCCATGGGCGAAGAAGGCCTGCTGAGTCGCGTGCTGGGGCCACGGGCCGGCGCGGCGTTCACAATTGCTTCT
>Ga0302326_10026161_pt1 | contig 11806 bp, 10 predicted proteins | sample Palsa_T0_3_FD_202264 | JGI IMG/M metagenome (GOLD analysis project Ga0302326, IMG submission 202264) | Peat permafrost microbial communities from Stordalen Mire near Abisko, Sweden - Palsa_T0_3 | ecosystem: Environmental > Terrestrial > Soil > Palsa > Peat permafrost | place: Sweden: Abisko... | reverse complement strand
GCAGTTCACCACGCCCGACGGCCGGCCCCTGCCGGTGCTGGACGACGTCAGCCTCCAGCTGCACGAGGGCGAGATCGTCGCGCTGCTCGGCAAGTCCGGCTCCGGCAAGTCCACCCTGCTGCGCTGCATCGCCGGGCTGATCGCGCCGACCACGGGAACCGTGTCCTATCGCGGCACGCCGATCAACGGCGCCAATCCCGGCGTGGCGATGGTGTTCCAGAGCTTCGCCCTGCTGCCCTGGCTCACCGTGCAGGCCAACACCGAGGTGGGTCTGCAGGCACTGGGGGTGCCGCCGGCCGAGAGCCGCAAGCGGGCGCTCGCCATGATCGACCTGATCGGCCTCGACGGATTCGAGCAGGCCTACCCCAGGGAGCTCTCGGGCGGGATGCGCCAGCGGGTCGGCTTCGCCCGCGCCCTGGTCGTCCAGCCCGACGCCCTGCTGATGGACGAGCCGTTCAGCGCCCTCGACGTGCTCACCGCGGAGAACCTCCGGACCGAGCTGCTCAATCTCTGGGGCGGCAGGGACTTCCCGACTAAGGCCATCCTGATCGTCACTCACAACATCGAGGAGGCGGTTCAGATGGCTGACCGCATCTTCGTGCTGTCCTCCAGCCCGGGCCGCTTCAAGGCCGAGATCCACTGCGAGCTGCCCCGGCCCCGCGACCGCCGGGCTCCGGAGTTCGAGGCCTTGGTCGACCAGATCTACGGGATCATGACCGAGCAGGTCACCCCGAAGGCGGGCCAGCAGACCACCGTGGTCGAACCAGGCCTGGCGTCACCCACTGAGCACCCGCTCCCGCATGTCAGCGTCGGCGGGCTGGCCGGCCTGCTGGAAATACTCAGCAGCCGGGGCGGCCGGGACGACCTGCCGGAGCTGGGCCGCAGGCTGACCTTCGAGGTCGACGACCTGCTCCCGATCGTCGATGCCGCCGAGATGCTGCACTTCGCCGAGGTCGCCGACGCCGACATCGAGCTCACCCCCGAGGGCCAGGCCTTCGTCGACGCGGACATCCTCGCCTCCAAGGAGCTGTTCGCCGCCGCGGCGGCGGAGCGGGCGCCGCTGGTACGGGCCATAGTGCGAGCCCTGGAGACGACCACGGACCGCACCCTCAGCGAGCGGTTCTTCCTTGATCTCCTGCAGCGCGCTTTCAGCGAGGAAGAAGCCCGGGCCCAGCTCGACATCGCCATCAACTGGGGCCGCTACGGCGAGCTGTTCGACTACCGCGCCGACGACGGCGAGCTGATCCTCACCTCACCGGACGACGACACGGCCAACTGAGGTGATGCAGCCGGGGAAAGTGCAGGGCAGCCATGGGGCGGAGGGCTGCCGGATCCGGGCGGCGCACGCCGTCGGTTGTGCCGCCGGACTGGCCGAAGGCATAAACGCTGCCGTCGGCGGATCCGATGTAGACGACCCCGTTGGCCACTGCGGGCGATGATGATGAGTTAAAGATGCCGGCGTTGTACGCCCAGTCGACTGCCCCGGTGGCTGCGTTCAGCGCCTCGACATCCTGGCCGGCCGTGATGTAGACGAGCCCGTTGGCGACGGCGGGCGAGGATCTGCCGCCGGCTGAGGTGGCGTCCCAGGCCACCGCCCCCGTGGCCGCCTTGAGCGCGTACATGTTCTGCTCGTTGTCGCCGATGTAGACGACCCCGTTGGCTACTGCGGCCGAGGAGAGGCTCGCGGAGAAACTGAGGTCATCCGTCCAGGCCGCCGCCCCGGTGGCCGCGCTCAGCGCATCCACGTGCTCGCTGGTCCCGATGTAGACAAGCCCGTCGGCGACCGCCGGCGATGAATCGCCGGGACCGCCGGTGGCGTAGGACCAGTCCAGCGCGCCAGCGGCCGCGCTGAGCGCATACACGTTGCCGTCCTCAGACACGATGTACACGGTGCCGCTGGCGACCGCGGGCGAGGAGTCCACCGGGCCGCCGGTGGTGTAGGACCAGTCCAGCGCGCCGGTCGCCGCGTTCAGCGCGTACACGTTGCCGTCCCCCGAGCCGATATAGACGGTGCCGCTGGCGACCGCGGGCGAGGAGTCCACCGGGCCGCCGGTGGTGTAGGACCAGTCCAGCGCGCCGGTCGCCGCGTTCAGCGCGTACACGTTGCCGTCCCCCGAGCCGATATAGACGGTGCCGCCGGCGACCGCGGGCGAGGAGTCCACCGGGCCGCCGGTGGTGTACGACCAGTCGAGCGCGCCGGTCGCCGCGTTCAGCGCGTACACATTGCCGTCCCCCGAGCCGACGTAGACGGTGCCGCCGGCGACCGCGGGCGAGGAGTCCACCGGGCCGCCGGTGGTGTACGACCAATCGAGGTCGATACCCGGCACGGTCGAAGGGCTGAGGACGTTCTCGGTCGTGTTGTCGCCGCGGTGCAAGGGGCCGTTGCGGAACTGCGGCCAGCTGGCCTGGACGGTGAACACGGCCTGGGCGCTGGTCCCCGAGGACTGCCGGACCGCGGTGATGTAATGCGTGCCGGGCACCGCCGAGGCGGGCACGCCGATCCCGATGCCGTGGAACGCTCCCCCGGGGCCAGTGCTGGCCAGCGCCTCATCCTGAAGATCGAAGTAGATATCCACCACCTGATCGGCACCGAACCCGGTGCCCGACACCGTGACCGTGCTGGAGGGCGGCCCGGTATGCGGGGATAACGTGATCCGCGGACGGGCGGCAGCGACCTGGGCCGCCCCGGCGGCCGCGCTGCCCCCTGTCACCAGCGCAGGCCACAAGGCGGCCGCCATGACCGTGGCAGCCACCACGGCTATGTACCGCCTGATCGCCCCCCGCTTGCCGGCCTGGCCCGCATGCTGCGTCATGATCCCTCCCGGGTGCCGCGGGTAAGTGCACAGTGACGCCCGGTGCCGCCGCCAGTCAATGGGATGATCATGCGGCAAGACGCTACGCCCAATTCAGCATGCAGACAACAGCTGAAGATCAGCTGTTCGACTACCGCGCAGACGACGGCGACCTGCTCCTGACCTCGCCGGACGACGACACGGCCGGCTGAGGTTTGGGCGTCGGCCATGGTGCGCGGCCACCGCCGTGCGCGGCCATCCGTTAACCCGTCCGACCGCTCCCGCAGGAAAGGCACCCGCCACATCCACTGGCCATGGGTCCTACGGGACTTTCCAGCGCAGGCCAGCGAGCTTGAGGACGTCCGGGATGAACGAGCCGGTGATCTGGAGCGCGGGCTGCTGCTTGCCGCCGACGCTGAACGCCACGGTGCCGCAGGCGGCCGGGCCCTGCGCGACCGCGAGCGGCGGTCCGCCGACCCTGGCCCGGAACGTCAGCCGGAGCCCGCCGCCGATGGGCGCCGGGCAGGAGGCGCCCGGCCCGATCGTGGACAGCGGGAGACTGTCGGCAAGTGCCGCGAGCCGCCGGACGACCGCCAGGCGGGTGATCGTGACCGGCGCGGGCAGGCGAATGGCGCGGGGGTCCAGGCTAGGCAACTCGGCGACCGTGACCACGCGGGCGGCGGACGGCACCCGTTCGAGGGCCGGCCGGGGCGGCTGCCAGCTCACCTGGGCGTCCACCCGGATCGCAGTCTGGTCGTTGCCCAGTCCGGCCACCTCGACCACCAGGTCCCGGCCGTTCAGCACGCCAGGAACCGGGGACAGCGAGAACATGCGGTCCCAGGCCGGCGGCCCGAAATCGGCGTCTCCGGGCGTGAAACGGCCGGGCAGGTGCGCCTGCTCCCAGGCGAGGACCGCCCGCGGCCGGCCGGGCGCTCGCCAGAACGAGACGTCGTCCACCAGCGTGGCGGAGACGAGGATGGAGATCGGGACCTTGACGGCATCCGGCGCCTTCGGCAGCCGCTGCGCGCCCGGGGGCACGGCAAACGCCCTCAGGATCGCCGCTGCGGCGGCGGCGGCACGCTGCCGCGGCGTGGGCGACGCCGCCGTCCGAGACGCCCCTGTCCGAGACGCCGCTGTCCGAGACGCCGCTGTCCGAGACGCCGCTGTCCGCGATGCCGCTGTTACCGGTCCCGTCGTCGTGTGCGCAGCGGCGCAGCCCGCCACCGCCAAGGCCGCGCAGGCGGCCAGCAGGAGCGTCATGCCCGGCGCGCGCCTGATATCGCGCCGCCTATGTAGTCGCATTTCTCTTGGACGCCCAGCGGGCGACCGCGGTTCCGCCCTCCGGCTGGAGCAGCTCGATTGCGCGCTTGGCCGGCGTCACGCCCTGGATTGCCTGGCTTACCCCGTCGGCAACACCTGACAATTACCGGCCCGGGCGGCGACGGGACGGGCGGCGACGGGACGGGCGGCGGCGGGGGCGGATGATGCGACGATGGGCCAATGCGGCGAAGGGAGACGGGTGGCGCCTCAGAAGATCATCATTGACTGCGATCCGGGTGTCGACGACGCGCTGGCCCTGATCTTCGCGCACGGTCATCCCGGCCTCGACCTGCGCGGCATCACCACCGTGGCCGGCAACGTCGGACTGGACGCGACGACTGCCAACGCGCTGCGGGTGCGGGACTACATCGGCATGCGGGACGTGCCCGTCGCGGCGGGAAGCGCCGGCCCGCTGCTCGGGCCGGTCATCGACGCGCGGCACGTGCACGGCGCCTCCGGGCTGGGCGGCGCCAGGATTCCGGCGGCGGCGTCCGGGACGGCGGCCGGTCACGCCGTCGACTACCTGATCGAGGCCATCAGCGCGGCGCCCGGGGAGATAACGCTGATCGCGATCGGGCCGCTGACCAACGTCGCGCTCGCCGTGCGGCGCCACCCGGCGCTCACCTCGCTGGTAAGGAACTTCGTCATCATGGGCGGATCTGCTGGCCGGGGCAACGTCACCCCGGCCGCCGAGTTCAATATCGCGGCGGACCCGGAGGCAGCGGCCATCGTGTTCGACGCCGGCTGGACGGTGACCATGGTCGGCCTCGACGTGACCCTGCAGGCGCGGGCCACCCCCGCGGTACGCGAGCGGATGCGCGGCCTCGGCCGCCTCGCCGGCGAACTGCTGCTTCCCAGCCTGGCCGGATACCACGCCAGCGAGGCCGGCCCGTCCTCCCCGGCCAGCGCGCCGGATGCGCCGGACCCGTCGGAACCGCCGGCGGCCGCACCGGCAGTGGCACCCTCAACGACGGCACCGGCGGCGGCACCGGACAACGAGGCGGGCCCGGCCGTGCACGACGTCTGCGCGGTGGCCCGGGTAGCCCAGCCCTCGGTCATCAGCTGCCTGCCCGCCCGGGTCCAGGTGGAGACCGCCGGGAGGCATACCACCGGGATGACCGTCACCGATTTCGACGCCCCGCCTGCCGAGCGCAATGCCCTGGTAGCGACCGGCATCGACGTCAAAGCCTTCTGGGACCTGGTGCTGGACAGCTACGCCCGCGTCGCGGCCGGGATGACGCCATGACAAGGCCGCAGCCAGGAACCCCGGCAGACGCCGGTGGCCGCGCACTGTCGCTCACCGGGCGGACCCGGCACCGGCGGCTCAGGGAGCAGGGCAGGACGGATCGCGCCGAGCTCTTCGCCGTGCTGCGCGCCGGGTTCATTGCGCATCTCGGCGTACTCAGCGACGGCGCGCCGATGGTAGTGCCCACGGTCTACGGATTCGACGACCGGCACTTGTTCGTGCACGGATCGGTGGCCAGCCAGAGCCTGGCGGCCGGCGACTCGATCGCCTGCGTCACCGTGACCATCGTCGACGGCCTCGTGCTGGCCCGCTCGGTGTTCGAGCACGCGGTCAACTACCGCAGCGCGATGATCTACGGCCGACCGCAGATCATCACCGACCCGGCGGAGAAGCTCGCTGGCCTGCGCTGCGTATCCGAGCACGTGGCGCCCGGCCAGTGGGACTACGCGCGACAGCCCAGCCGCAAGGAACTCGCCGCCACCCGGCTGCTCGCCCTGCCGCTGGACGAGGCCTCGGTCAAGATCCGCTCCGGCCCCCCCGACGACGGTGACAGCCCGGACGCCGCTCTCGGCCTCTGGGCAGGCGAGCTGCCGCTAACAGCCACCTGGGCGGACCCCGTCCCCGATCCGGCCCTGCCGCCCGGCGTAGCCCCTCCCGCCCACCTACTCAGCAGAGCGGGCTCGCTTGCCTACACCGTCACATGACCGACGGGCCTCGCGGCCTACTGGTGCCAGGGGGCGGTGAGGTGGAGGGTGAGCACTGCCAGCAGCAGGCCGCTGCCGAGCGCCCCGGTGAGCAGCAGCCATCGGGCGCCGGCGCCGCCGAGCGCGGTGGCTGCGCGCTGGCGCGGGCCGGCGCCGAGCAGCCGGGCCAGCCGCGGCGCGTGCGCGATCACGTGGATGGTCATGGCCCCGAACCACAGCACGAACGAAGCCTTGTGCAGCAGCAGCCACGGGCCGGCTCCCTGCGGGCCGGTGAGCGCCAGCATGATGCCGCTGCCGATCACGCCGCACGACGTGATGATCACGACCGGCCCGAGCAGGCGGAGCAGCAGCGGGGGCGGTCCCTTGCGCACGTAGCTGGGATCGCGGGTGTAGTAGCGGGTGAACCGGTAGCAGGTCGCGGCGATCTTGAGCAGCACGGGCCCGGCGATCAGCATGCCGAGGAAGAAATGCAGGGTCAGCAGCCGGTGCACCGACAGGATCGTGACGCCCTCCGCGGCGAACAGCACCAGCAGCACAGCCCCGGTCATGGCGGTCAGCCGCCCGTTGCCCTCGGCGCCGCCGGTGCGGCTCAGCCTGCCCTGCCCGTGGCCGCCCTCGCCGTCCCCGCTCCAGTGATCTCCGGCCCAATCATCCCCGCGCCCGCTGCCGCGATTGGCGTCTCCGTCGGGACGGCGGGCGCGATGGCGGGCGCCGGTGTTCGTGGAGGCTCGTGACTGGCTCATGGCTGCCTCACTCTGACCAGCCGGAGCGCCAGGGTCGGGCAGGTATCCCTGGCCCGGCGCGCGTGCGGGAGCAGGCGGGCGGGAACGTTGCCGGGTTGCACGATCGGGTACCCCCATTCGTCGAGCTCGATGAGCTCGGGTAGCAGGTCGGCGCACAGGCCGTGCCCGGTGCAGGCGGTCGGGTCGAGCCGCAGCCGGGTTGTCATTGCCACTCCTCCTCCGCCAGCCGCCGGGGGACCGGCAGCACCGGCGGGCCGGGATGGTCGCGGCGTGCCGCGGCGCAGGGCATGTGCCGGGCGTGCGCGCTGGCGTCGGCGGAGAACGTGGCGAGCGCCGAGGCGGCCAGCCGGACCGCGCCATCCGGGTGGCCGCACGCGCCGCGGCCCTTGACCACCCCCAGCCGGCGCTCCAGCCGGCCGAACAGGGCGCCGCCGGGCCGGCCGGCCGCGAGCAGGGCGAAGTCCTCGGCGATTGACGCGAGCCCGAACATGCACGGGCCGCACTGGCCCGCGCTCTGCCCGGCGAGGTAGGCGAGGACGCGCGCGGTCTCGTTCAGCCCGCAGGCGCCGGCCGGCAGGGCGACGAGCGCGCCGGCGCCCGGCGAGGCGCCCAGCCGCCTGAGGTCGCCGGCGGTGATCGGCACGCCGGCGATGCTGCCCGCGTCGTGCCAGCTGCCGAAGTAGCCGCCGACCAGAACGGCCTCAGTGGTCTCCGCGGCGCCGCAGCGCGCCAGCACCTCGCCGACCGGCGTGCCGAGTTCGATCTCCCGCACGCCGGGATGGGTGACGGAGCCGGAGACCGTCACCAGCATGGTGCCGGGCGCGTCCGGCCGCCCGGCCTGCCGGAACCAGTCCGGGCCGTACCGGGCGATCAGGGCGACATGGGCCAGCGTCTCCACGTTGTCGACCAGCGTGGGCTGGCGCCGGACGCCCCGCTCATGCGGCCGGGGCGGCGTCGCGGCCGGCTTCGCCTGGCCGCCGTTCAGCCACCGGATCAGCGCGGTCTCCTCGCCGGACACGTAATGGTGCGGCACGGCGTGCACCTCGATGGCGACCGGGTCAGTCCAGGCTTGCTGCCGGTCGGCGAGGGCCGCGAGCACCCGCTCGATGAGCTCCGGCCGGTGCCGGGACAGGCACAGGTGCGCGACCGGCGCGCCGACGGCCGCCGCCGCCAGCACGGCGCCGTCGAGCACCAGGTGCGGGGCGAGGGTCAGCAGCGCCTCGTCCTTGCTGCTGGCCGGCTCGCCCTCCATGCCGTTGGCGACGACCACCGGAGTACCGCCGCCCGCGGCGACCGCCCGCATCTTCGTCCCGGTCGGGAAGCCGGCGCCGCCCCGGCCGGTCAGGCCGGCCTCGGCCACGGCTTCGGCCAGCCCGCGCGCCCGCAGCCCGCCGCCGCGCAAGCCGCGCCTGCCCCCTGCGCCGGGCCCGCGCAGCGGCAGCGGGCCGTACCTTTCCAGGTGATCGGCCGCGGTGGCGGACCGGCCGGTCTCCCGCCAGCCGGCCATCAGTCGCGCAGCCCCGGTCGACGGCTGGCCGGCCGCGTCACGGGCGGCCACGTCACGGCCCGCCACGTCAGCGCCGGTCACGATCCGGCTCCGGTGACAGCCAGCTCCCCGGTCGCGCGCGTCCCGCTGACGTCCAGGGTGATCCGCGCCTGCGCCATGTACCCGCCGGGCCCGCGCAGGTCGGCCACGACCAGGCTGCCATCCAGCCGGACCACGGGGCCCTGGTAGCTGGCCGACGACGCCGCGGGCCGCAGGCCCACCTCGCCGCTGGACATCAGGATCCCGCCATCATCCGGCTGCCCGCGCAGCGTGATCACGATCGACTGCCGAGCCCGGCCGCTGCCCTGGCCGCTCACCGTGATCGTCGTCTCGCCGTCAGCGCCCGGCCCGGCGCGTGAGACCCGGCCGGCAAAGGCACCGTTCACTGGCAGCGCCGTCGCGGCCGCCGCGCTGCCGGCGAGGAGGGTTACGGGCGTTCCGGCCCGGCGGGCCCAGCCTGGGCGCAGCGGCCCGATGGCCGCGAACGTGACGGTCGCGAGCACCAGGGCCGCCCCGGCACCGGCGGCGAGAAGCCGCCGTCCGGAACCCGGCACCAGCGACAGGCGCCACCCTGCGGCGCAGGCCACCGCGGCGACGCAGCACGCGTCCAGCCCGAGCAGCCAGATCAGGCGGCTGTCGGTCCCGGTGCCCAGCCCGTGCCAGAGCGCCACCGGCCAGCAGGCATAGCCGAGCCAGTGCACCGCCCGCCATATCCGGTAGCCGAGCCGGGCCCGCAGCAGGCTGCTGATCACGACGGCGAGCAGCAGGTCGGAGGCGACCGCGCCGAGGCCGAGCCACAGCGGACGGTAACTCGCGGAGAATGGCACCACGGCGGCGGCCCAGCCGATCGGCGCGTAGGGATCGAGCACGGCGGTCGCGACATGCACCGCGACGAACGCCACGGCGAGCAGCGACAGGTAGCGGTGCAGCGCTGCCGTCATGACCCGCGGCCAGCGCTCCGTTTCGAATCTGGCGGTTCCGGCGATGCCAAGGGCGACCACGGCCGTCAGCAGCAGCAGGGCGACGACGCCGGTGCCGCGCGTCGCGTACCAGAGCATTGTCATCAGGAGCCGCCCGATGCGGCCTGCGGCGGAGCCGGGGCGGCGGCCGGCGGCTGTGCCGGAGGCTGCAGGCGTGCCTGGTGATGATGGGCGTGCCGCCGCGCCGGGGCCGCCCGCCGGCCGGGCCCCTGGGCGGCGCTGCCGACTGACGTTGCCGACGCGCCTGCCGGAGCGGCCTGCGCCGCGGCGTGATGGCCCGGCAGCGCGTGCGCGAAGGCGGTGCCGAGCACCACCGCGGCCGTGACCGCGGCCGTGGTGATCAGCCGGGACGCCCGGCGGGTGCGCGCGAGGGTCTCGTCGCGGCGGATGACGCCGTCATCGGCTGGCAGCGGCATGGGGCTGGACGCTCCTTCCGGCACGGCCCCCGCGGCGGGGGCGTGCCTTGCCCGTCCACACTGCCCGCCGGGGTGCGCGGATCCGGTTCAGGAAACGTTCAGAAGCGGTAAAGACCGCCGGGACTCGCTGGCTGCGACCCCCGTCAGCCGTAGCCGGCCGAACCAGCGGCCTGAAGGATCGTGAAACTGTCTCGCTGGCGTCCGCGTTCGCTGGTAACGGCCTGTTTCAGCCGGCGTCAGGTGGATCTGGCGGGGGTGCGGCGGGGGGCGCGGGCCGGGTGGGCGGCGGGGAGCTGGAGGGTGACGGTGAGGCCGCCGCCGGCGGTGCCGGAGAGTTCGGCGTGGCCGCCGCCGGAGGTGATGAGGCGGTGCACGATGGCGAGGCCGAGGCCGGAGCCGCCGGGCGTGGCGCTGACGAACCGGTGAAACGCGGCGGCGCGCTGTGGCTCAGTCATCCCGGGCCCGTCGTCCTCGGCCGTGATCAGCGTGACCGGCCCGGCGGCGCTGCCGCGGATCCGGATGTGACCGCCGGCCGGGACGGCGTCCAGGGAGTTGGCCAGCAGGTTGTCGAGAATCTGCTCGAGGTGCCCGTCGGGGAGGCTCGCGTACACCGGGCCCGGGCAGGTGCTGGTGATCTCGATGCCGCGCTCATCGGCGGCCGGCCGCCAGGCGGCGCCGCGGTCGGTGATGATCTCGTGCACGGCGATGGTGACGGGCCGGGCGGCGGCGTTCTCCGCGCGGGCGACCGCGAGCAGGCCGTCGACCAGCCGGGACAGCCGGGCGATCTCCTCCTGCGCGCCGGCGACCTCGGCTGCGGTGTGCTCGTCGGCGTCCTGGGCCAGCAGGTCGAGCCGCAGGCGCAGCGCTGTCAGCGGGGTGCGGAGCTGGTGGGAGACGTCGGCCATCATCGCCTGGTGGCCGTCGACGAGCGCCTCCAGTCGCCCGGCCATGGTGTTGAAGCTGATGGCCAGCCGGCGGACCTCGCCGGGGCCGCCGCCCAGGCTGGCGCGGGTTGCCAGCGCGCCGTCGCCGAGCTGCCGGGCTGCGTCCTCCAGGGAGGACAGCGGCCGGGCGACCCAGCGGGCCAGCGCGACCGCGACGGCGGCGCCCGCGATCAGGCCGCCCGCCGCGACGGCGGCGAGCCAGGTCCACAGCACCGTGAGCTGGTGGCTCAGCGGGCCGGACGAGCGCGACAGCGCGACGGCGCCGAGGATCGGGCCGCCGTCGTCGCCGCGCACCGGCGCGATGACCAGGAGCCGGCCGCCGTCCGGCCGCACAGTGGCCGCGCGGCTTGAGAGCACCGCGCTGACCGCCGCGGGCGCGGCAGCCGACCGGGCCCCGGCGATCCGTTTCCCATCCCGGTCATAAACGGTGACCTGGTCGCCGTCGCCGCGGATCTGCGCGATGGCGTTGGTCAGCGCGGTGCCGTGCTCGCTGTCGCCGAGTTTCTCCTCCGCGACACTGGCCAGCGACCGGGCGGCGGTGACGGCCTGCTGGCGGAAATCCTGGCGGTCGTGGTTCGCGGTGATCAGGCCGAGCGGGATGACGACGGTGCCCAGCAGCGCGCAGATCAGGGCGAGGATCGCCAGCACGATCCGGCGGGCCATCAGCTCTCGCTCAGCCGGAAGCCGTGGCCGTAGACGGTCTCGATCAGGCCGGGGACGCCGAGCTTGCGGCGCAGTGCGGCCATGTGCACGTCGAGGACCTTCGTCGGCCCGTACCAGTGCGAGTCCCAGGCGCTTTCCAGGATCTCCTGGCGGCTCACCACCCGCCCTGGATCGGCCGCCAGGCATTCCAGGATGTCGAATTCCTTCGGCGTCAGGGTGACGCTTGTCCCGGCGATGGTGACCGTGCGGCGGCGCAGGTCGACGGTCAGCGGCCCGTGCCTGATCAGCTCGGCGTCGCCGGCGGGCCGGCTGCGGCGCAGCACCGCGCGGATCCGGGCCTGAAGCTCGGCGAGACCGAACGGCTTGACCAGGTAGTCATCGGCGCCCGCATCCAGCGCGAGAACCCGCTCGGCCTCCTCGCCACGGGCGGTCACCACGATGATCGCCGCGCG
>Ga0302326_10026159_pt1 | contig 11807 bp, 10 predicted proteins | sample Palsa_T0_3_FD_202264 | JGI IMG/M metagenome (GOLD analysis project Ga0302326, IMG submission 202264) | Peat permafrost microbial communities from Stordalen Mire near Abisko, Sweden - Palsa_T0_3 | ecosystem: Environmental > Terrestrial > Soil > Palsa > Peat permafrost | place: Sweden: Abisko... | reverse complement strand
GTTGCCCGAACCAGCCGCTGGACTGCGACGCGTAAATGCGGTTGGGATCGGCCGGCGATCCCTTGAGGTGGTAGATCTCCCAACCCGCAAAGTGCGGACCGCTAATGTCCCACTTGTCGCGCTGCGCGTCCGCGGTCAACACAAACGCGCCCTTCCGTGTACCAACCAGTAGGCGTACCCCGCTCATCCCTTAGCCCTCATCCACGCTATCGTAGCGCAAACTTGTGTGGGGCGCGGCGTCCCCGCCGGCCCCAATTCCATCACGCCGTGGCGGGCATGGCAAACGGTTCGTCGGCGCTGCCGCCGTAAATGCTGGGCACGTGCGCGTTCATGGCGCGCAGATAGCTGCTGAGCTGCCCGCGGTGATGCACGGTGTGCTTTATCCAGAAATCCATGTACAACACCACTGGCAGATTGAATACGTTAAAGAAATTCGCTTCGGTAGCCAGATGCTCGCCCGACAGCGTGGCGATTTTGTCCGCGATCTGCGGCACGTTCTGGTCGTAGTACGCCACGATCTCCGCGACGGTGGCCGGAGCGGGCGGGTCGGGGTCCATCGGGAAATTGCCGGACACCACTCCTTCGCCGAACCATTTTTCGCTGCGGGCTATGTGCCACATCAGGTCGCGCGCGGTGCGTCCTTTCTCGCCCAGCGTGAAATCGAGCTGGGAATCCGGCACGGCGGCCAGCACGCGCCGGGTAGTGGGAACTTCGTTGCCCAGGCTTTGCAGAAAGACCATGGACAGTCCTTTGGCTTGATCGGGTGTAAACATGATTGCCTCCTCGGACATGGTACAACACCTCCTGCGGTCCGTGCAGGGCGAGTGGGCATCTTTGCTTGCTCTGCGCCTTTGCTTCTGGCATCTGAGAAGGCTGGCAGCCGTTCGATTCCTGGCGTAAAAGCGTTGTTGGTGCGAGTCGCTAATTCAGCAAAGGGGGTGTCGGGCTCCTTGGAGGTGATCGAGCCGGAAGTTCGTCTCCAACGTGCTGTCCCAATTCTTGAAAGTAGTAGAACACTGGCTGAGGGTGCGAAATCGGCTCTGTTTCCTATCTCGTGGGCCAACGGCCGGTGGGGCGTTTTGTGAGAACAGAGCTGGCAGGCGATAGAGACGCCTCCCATCGGCGCTTTGCTACGCTTTGGAACCGAAGGGCTAACAAACTCGATTCCTCCGTGACGCTGCACCCGCGGGGTCTCAGCGATACGGCCCGACTACCCGGCTCGGTATTAGAACTGTGCGAAGACCACGCCGTCGGTGGCGCTCGGGAGCGTGATGGTGCCCAGGAAGACGGGGGTGCCGTTGGGATAGGTGGCGAAGGCTTGTAAGTAGGCTTCGGTTTCGCTGCTGATGTAGATCAGTCTTCCATTGGGGCTGAGGGCCATACCGGTTTCGTATTCCCAATAGATGCCAGGGCCGCTGGGCTCTCCAGTGGACTGTTGTGTGGCCAGATCGATCAGATAGTAGCCGTAGTTCGACCAAGCCATGTTATATATGAACCGCTGGTCGGGCGAGAGGGCGATCACAGGTCCGCCGTTTTGGGCACTTATGGTGGCGGTGACCTCTCCCTGCGCCAGGTCGACTATCGATATGCCGCCCGAGTAGTACAGGCCTTCGACGTAGGCGGTGGCCCCGTCGCGGGAGATGGCGATGCCGCCGGGAGTGAAGTCGTCGGTGCTGAGCGCGATTCCCTGGGTCACTTGCATTGTGGCAGTGTCGATGGCCAGCAGCTCGGGCACGCAGCTTCCGCTGGACGGGCAGTTTCGTTCGCTGATGTAAAGGTTCGAGCCGTCCGGAGACATGGCGGACTGCGCGGGCTGGTCGGCGGCGGTCAGGCTGAGAGAGCCGGTTACCTGGAGCGTGCTCGTGTCGATGACCTGGACCTGCGGCAGGCCTCCGGAGACGGCGCCGAGGACCAAATAGGCCCGATCGCCGTGGGGAGACAGCGCCAGGCTGTCGAACGGGCCGGCGAGCGGCACGGCGCCGATGAGGCGCTGGCGAACCGTATCGACGAATGCGACGTTCAGCAAGCCGGCGAGGGCGAGGCTGCGGCCGTCAGCGCTGACGGCGAGGGCATACTTCGTATCGTAGATGCCGTAGCCGAGCCAGCCACCGGGAATCTGGTAGGCGATCTGCGAGTCTTGCGGGTCGATGGCCTCGATCATGGAGGAACCGTAGTTGGGGACATATATGCTGGCGCCGTTGGGGGAGACAGTCAGCGCGGCAGTGTAGCCCAGCGTGCCGGTCTGGGCAGTGATGGCTCCAGTGGCCGCCTGCATGGATACCACCAAAGTATTGTACTCTCCCAACTCGATTTCCGATCCGTCGGGGGAGACGGCGATGGCCTCGCCGCTGCCGGCCCCGGCTGGAAATGACTTCTCCAGCTTCTGGCTGCCGATGTTGAACACCGCGACCGCGGTGTCGCCGGCGTCGTTCATCGGAAAATACGCCCGCGAGCCATCGGGTGAGACGGCGACGCCGCCCACGGTGGCGGCGCTGGGAAAGCCGATTTGCTTGACCAGGGTCAGGGCATTCAGATCCAGAAGGGCGAACTGTCCGGAATAGTCGGCGAACGTTCCAGCGGCATTAAATGTGACGGCGGCGTATGCTCCGTCGGAAGTTATGGCCACACCCTGGGGATGCTTTACGCCCGAGGGGATGGAGATGGTTTGGATGGCGAAACTTGAGGTGTCGAACATCATGAACTCGCTGGCCAGGATGTAAACAGTACCACCGTCGCCGGAGATCACGGGGGGCGGGAAGGGGATGGGCGACGGATCGGGCGGGTAAGTGGCGTTAGTCTGGACGTCGAATTGGAGTGTGTTATTGGCGGTGGTGACACCCAGGACGCTTACATGGCCGCTTTGGGCGGCAGTTACATATAACTGAGAACCGTCAGGACTGAGGACGACGCCGTAAGGACTGGCGCCGTAGCTGCTCAAAGATATGCTGGCGGTGGTGATGCCGGTGGTGGCGTCGAGCACGGAGATGCTGGAGTCGGTTGCATTGGCGACGTAAAGGGTTTTGCCGTCGAGCGTAACCGCGACGTCGGCGGCACCCTGGCCGGCGATCAACGTTTGGGTGACCAGGTGGGTGGCGCGATCGATTACAGAGACGGCTGAGGGCACGCTGCAACAGGACATGACATAGGCGTGCGAGGCAAGAGCCGGCGGAGGCACAATGAATGCTCCGCAGGCGCACAAAAACAGCATGGAAAGTGTCAAACGATACAGCACGATGGTTCCCCCCGATGCGATACCGATAGGTTCCTTTGGATTTTATCATGCGGGTAAAGTCGTGTCGATTTGGCGTAATCGATTTGTGACGCGGACGTGGTTAGTGGGCGCGAATCGCTTTGTCGTCTACACCGGAGGCTCACCGTTATGCGCGCTTAGTAGGTGCGACAGAACCAATGTGACCAGCACTGCGGTCCCGGAAAGGTCGAGCGTGGCATGGCTGGATCATCCTATCAAAGCGTGCCGTCCAATTCGCGCAGGTTGGACGCGAAAACGCGCATGTCGTGGAAGTGGATGCCCAAATGCCCACGAGTGCGCTTCTGGGAGGTCCTTGAGCGAACCCCTGCCCCCGGTTTCGACAGGGGCAAGCTACAGGTCAGTTTCTCCTTCAACTGGTTGAATAAACACCATTGCGGCTAAGCACCTTGCCCACGGCCCGCGCCCGCATCCTGCAACCGCTGTCGTAAGATCGAACGATGGCCGAGCCTCACGGACTCACCCGCGGGTTGGGATTGCTGGAAGCCACCGCCCTCAACATGAGCAACATGGTCGGCGTGGGACCGTTCGTCACCATCCCGCTACTGATCGGCACTATGGGCGGGCCGCAATGCATGCTGGGCTGGGCCGTGGGCAGCGTGCTGGCGCTCTGCGACGGCCTGGTGTGGGCCGAACTCGCCGCTGCTCTGCCCGGCGAGGGCGGCAGCTATCTGTACCTGCGGGAGGCCTTCCGCCGCACGCGCCTGGGTGCCTTGCTGCCGTTCCTCTTCATCTGGCAATTCATCTTCAGCGGCCCGCTGGAGATCGCATCGGGCTACATCGGCTTCGCGCAATACTTGAGTTACTTCCGCCGCGGCATGGGCGTTTGGGAAATGCGTCTGGCGTCCGCCGGGGTGGGCGTGCTGGTGGTGGTGCTGCTCTATCGCGGCATAAAAGCGGTAGGCCGCCTCACCGTGGTGCTGTGGATCGGGATGCTGGCCACGGTGGCCTGGATCGTTTTCGCCGGCTTCACGCACTTTAACGCGCGGCTGGCCTTCGACTATCCGCCGCATGCCTTCGCCATCACGCCGGCATTCATGGCGGGCTTGGGCGGCGCCACCCTGATCGCCATGTACAATTTCCTGGGTTACTACGGAATCTGTTTCGTGGGCGGCGAGGTGCGCCAACCGGAGCGGGTGATGCCGCGCTCCATCGTGCTTTCGGTGCTGGTGGTGGGCGCCATCTATGCGCTGATGACGCTTGCGATTCTCGCCGTGGTGCCCTGGCGCGAAGCGGCCCAATCGAAGTTCGTGGCAGCGCGCTTCATGGAGACGATCTATGGACCGTGGGCAGGCGGCGCGGTGACCGTGCTGATCCTGTGGTCGGCGGTGGCCTCCGTGTTCGCGCTGCTGCTGGCCAACAGCCGGGTACCCTATGCGGCGGCGCTGGATGGCTACTTCTGGAGACCGTTCGCGCGCCTGCATCCAAAGGGCGATTTCCCGTATGTTTCGCTGCTGACGATCGGCGGCCTGGCCATCGCCGCCGGTATGCTGAGCCTCGATTGGGTGGTTTCGGCGTTGCTCACCGCGCGCATTCTCATCCAGTTCATCGGACAGATCGCGGCGGTGGAAGTCCTGCGCAAGACCCGTCCCGATGTGCGGCGGCCGTTCCGCATGTGGCTGTATCCGCTGCCCAGCGTGCTGGCGCTGATCGGGTGGGTGTACGTGTTCGCCACGTCCGGCTGGACGTTCGTGTTGTGCGGTCTCGGCGTGCTGGCCAGCGGCGTGGCGGCGTTTGCGGTGTGGCGGCGCTATACTACTCCACATCCCGTATGAAGGTTCGGCGTACGGGCGCATATGAATCGTAGCTTGTGGGGCGACGTGGCGCACGCACTCCTGCGTGCCGCGATGGCACTCTTGCCATCGCGCCGGGCAAAGCCCGGCTTTGGCGGGCGCAGAACGCGGGCAGTACAGTAGGTGTTACCAGGAGACGTCATGCCCCCCAGCGACGACACGCTGATCCAAATCGTGGACGCAGCCTTCGCCGACGCGGCGCGCCGCAGCGGCCCGTGGCTGCTCTGCCGTCCGGGCTGCGCGCAATGCTGCCTGGGCGAGTTCCCCATCACGCAGCTCGACGCCGATCGTCTGCGGCGCGGGCTTGCCGAACTGGATGCGCGCGATCCGCGGCGGGCTAAGCGGGTGCGGGATGCGGCGGCCCGCCTCCCGCTGGCCGACGACGATCCATGCCCGGCCCTCGACCCCGAAACCGGCACGTGCGATCTGTATGCCGCGCGTCCCATCACCTGCCGCGAGTTTGGTCCGCCGGTGCGCACGGAATCCGGCGATCTGGGTGTGTGCGAGCTGTGCTTCGTAGGCGCCAGCGATGCCGAAATAGCCGCCTGTGAAGTGGAGTTCGATCCCGACGGGCTGGAAGCGGCGCTGGCCGGCGATTCGGTAGAGACCACCGTGGCGCTGGCTCTATCCTCGTAGCGCGGCGTAGAGCGCCTGCTTCCAGCGCGGCACGTCGATCGTCCAGCAGATCTCGGCTTTGCGGCCGCCATCCAACGCCTGCTTCCAAATAGCGTGGTTGCGATCGTTGCCGGCGATGTTGAGGCGGTCCACCACGGTCATGCCGCGGGTCAGCTCGCTGGCGGTCTCGATTTCCAGGTAATGCGCGCTGGCCGCAGTGCAGATAGAGGGATCGAGGGCAATCGACATGGCCACCGGGTCCGGCAGCGAGATGCCGTTCTCGCCGGTCTGCACGCGATAGGCTGCCATCGCGGTACTGTTGCATTCGATAGCGAAGCGCGCCAGGGGCGTGCCGAAGCTCAGCACATGTTCGATATCGGCGGTGTCCAGCGCCGCGGCGCCGCGGCACAGATGCCAGCCCACCAATTCGATGGGAAGACCGGAGCGCACCACTATGCGGGCGGCCTCGGGATCAACCCAGACGTTGTATTCCGCGGCTGGCGTGACGTTGCCTTCGCAGCAGGGCGCGCCGCCCATCACCACCGTCCTGGCGACGTTCGCGGCAATCTCCGGCGCGCGCGCCAATGCCAGCGCGACGTTGGTGAGCGGGCCGAGCGTGACCAGCGTAATGCCGGGATGCGCGCGAACGGTTTCGATAATGGCTTCCACGGCGTGCGTGGGCTGGGGCGCGCGGCGGGGCGCCGGATAGCCGTGATCGCCCAGGCCGTCTTTGCCATGGAACCATTCGGCGTGCATGTACTCGCGCAGCAACGGCTGGTTCGCGCCGGGATACACCGGCACCGCGGAGCCGCAAAGCTCGGCAACATAGAGGGCATTGCGAGCCGCCTGCGCCACGGGAACGTTGCCCGCCACGATGGTGATGGCGCGCACCTCCACATCCGGGGCGCGCAACGCCATGATTAAGGCAACCGCGTCGTCGGAGGCGGTATCGGTATCGATCAGGAAATCGCGCGGCACCCGATCAGTGTAGCAGCGCAACCGTGTTATTTATAAAGGACAGTGTCCCTTATTCGCATCACCATCGCCGCCGCCGCATTGCTGACCGCCGGTTGCGGCACGCGTCCCGCTCCGTTGCGCATTGCGGCGGCCGCCGATTTGCAGTTTGCCCTGGGCGACCTGGTGAAGACCTTCCACCAGCAACACGGCGGCGTGCAGATCGAGCCTGCCTACGGGTCGTCGGGCATGTTTTACGCGCAATTGCTGAACCGCGCGCCTTTCGATCTGTACCTCTCGGCGGATGTGCAGTACCCGAAAAAGCTGGCCGAGCAAGGGCTGATTGTACCGGGCAGCGAGTTCACCTACGGCGTTGGGCGCATTGTGCTATGGACCGGCAGCGCATCGGGAATCGACGTGAACCGCGGATTCGATGCCCTGCGCCAGCCGGCAGTCCACCACATCGCCATCGCCAATCCCGCGCATGCGCCCTATGGACGCGCCGCCGAAGCCGCCCTGCGCTCTCAGGGCGTCTACGATGCGGTGAAGGAGAAACTGGTAATGGGCGAGAATATTTCGCAGACCTTCCAGTTGGCGCAGAGCGGCGCGGCGGAAGTGGGCATTGTGGCGCTATCGCTGGCGATGGCCCCCGGGGCGGCTGGCGGGCATTACTGGGAAGTGCCGCGCGACGCGTATCCGCCCATCGAGCAGGGTGGCGCCATCCTGAAGTGGACGCGCAATCCCGAAGCCGCAGAGGCCTTCCGCGCCTTCCTGCTGGCGCCCGAGGGCCGCGCTATTCTGAAGCGATATGGATTCTCGGGAGAGTAACATCGTGGGGCCGGCCGGGGGCCGGCCGCAGACCAAGGGTCTGCCCCACAGACCATCTTGCGGGGCTCCGTAAATGGAGTGGCAAGCCATCTGGCTGAGCCTGCGGCTCTCCTTCTGGACCACGCTGATCCTGCTGGCCATCGGGTTGCCCGCCGCGCACTGGCTGACCTTCTCGCCGCGCCGCTGGAAGTTCCTGGTGGAGGCCGTGGTGGCGCTGCCCCTGGTGCTGCCACCCACCGTCTTGGGTTTCTATATCCTGTTGGCCATCGGCCCGCACAGTCCGGCCGGCAAACTGTACGCCGCGCTCACCGGCGGCATGCTGCCGTTCTCGTTTCAAGGGTTGCTGGTGGCTTCCGTGCTGTATAGCCTGCCGTTCGCGGTACAGCCGTTTGCATCCGGCTTCGCGGCGGTGGATCGCAAGTTGATCGAAGCCTCCTGGTGCCTGGGCGTCTCGCGCGCCGCGACCTTCTTCCGCGTGGTCGCGCCGCTGTCGATCCCCAGCATCGTCACCGGCATGATCCTGAGTTTCGCGCACACGCTGGGCGAATTCGGCGTCGTGCTGATGGTCGGCGGCAATCTGGCCGGCATCACGCGCACCGTATCCATCTCCATCTACGACGACGTGCAGGCGCTCAACTACACCGCCGCCATGCACACTTCGCTGCTGCTGCTGGGCATCTCCTTTCTGGTTCTGGCGGCCACTTACGGGCTGCGGCGGAGGGTCTGGGCCGTGGCCCCCGTATGGCCGGCGAACTGAGCGTCGACATCCGCAAACGCCACGGCGGCGGGCCGGAGATCGCCGCCGCGCTGCGCCTGCCACTGGGGGGGCACTCCGTGACGGTGCTGTTCGGTCCGTCAGGCGCGGGGAAGACCACTGTGCTGCGTTGCATCGCCGGCCTGGACGCGCCGGACTCAGGCTCCATCCGCTGCGGCAATGAGGTTTGGTACGATGGCGCGCGCAGTATCCACCTGGCGCCGCAGCAGCGCCGCGTCGGATATCTGTCGCAGGATTACGCCGTGTTCCCGCACCTCACGGTGCGACGCAATGTGGCGTACGGCGCGCGCGGCGCGGCGGTCGACGATCTGCTCGCGCGTTTCGATTTGACCAGCTTGGCCGACCGCTATCCGCGCCAGCTCTCGGGCGGCCAGTTGCAGCGGGTGGCCCTGGCGCGCGCGTTGGCGCCGCAGCCCCGGCTCCTGCTGCTGGATGAGCCGCTCTCCGCGCTGGATGCGCCCACGCGGCTGCGCATGCGCGCCGATCTGCGCCATTTGCTGGCCACCGTACAGATACCCGCTATTGTGGTCACGCACGACCGCACCGAAGCGCTGGCCTTGGGCGACTCCATCGCCATCATGATCGGCGGAAAACTGCGCCAGGCCGGCGCGGTCGAGAGCGTTTTCGATTGTCCCGCCGATACGGACGTGGCCGAAGCGGTGGGTGTGGAAACCGTCTGCCCCGCGCGCGTGATTTCGCGAAGTGCCGGCCTGGTGACGGTCGAGATCGCGCACGCGCGCTTGGTAGCGGTCGATTCCGGCGATACCGGAGAGCCGGGTGCGGACCTGTTCGCCTGCATCCGCGCGGAGAGCGTGACCATCGAGCGGAACGCGCCGGGTAACCCCACCAGCGCGCGCAATCGGCTGCCGGCGCGCATCTTATCGGTGACCGCCGAAGGCCCGCTGGCGCGCGTGGTGCTCGACTGCGGCTTCCGGCTGACCGCCATCGTTACGCGGCAGTCGAAAGAAGAAATGCGCTTACGCGAAGGCGAGGAGGTAATTGCGGTGGTGAAGGCCACCTCGATCCGGATCGTGCCGCGCGGCTAGGATGTCTTTCGTGCAGTCTTGTTGGTGGGCTTTGGTTTCAAGGTCTCAATGTAGCGATAGCTCAATTCGAGGTACTTTTGCAGTTCCTTCGTGTTTTTGAGCAGGCTGTCGGGCACCGTCACATACTCCTTCATGACCGCGCCATACGCCTCAAACAGTGTGGTCTTATACTTCCGCAGAAACTTCTCTCTCTCTTCTTCGGGAAGCCGTAGAGCCAACGAACCGGATGGGTTCAGATAGCTAAACATGTGGCCATTTAGCGACGTGTAAGGGTTCGCGGCGCCCTTCCGTTGGATCTTGGGATTGGTCGCGATGAGCTGGTCATACAACTCCAGCTTGTCGGCGGGAATATTGTTTTTCTTAGTGGCCATGGCGGTTTTCCGCTGGACAACGAGTCATGGAATCCGCTGATAGGCGAGAACATCGATAGCTCCGGCGTTCAGCCGAGCCGCATGCCGGTTGATGATCCTGCGATCGCGAGCCTCCCGCTTGGCCTTGTCAGGCTGAGCTAAATACGCCCGGGCGGCAAGCTCGACAAAAGTCGAGCGGTTCGAGCTAAACCTCGTCGATACTGGCCAACAGATCCTGCGGCAGGGTGATGGATGTCTTGACTCTCACAAGACAAACATACCACCAGGGCCCCGACGTCGAAGCGGATGGTGCCTCAGTTCTGCCGGCTACGCCCGAAAAAGCGGGGCCGCGCGGTTAATATGCACCGTGCCATCGTCGTCCACGTCGATCTTCACGCCGGTCAGGGCAGAAAAGCTGGCGGAACAACTCAACGACTTCGTGGGACTCGGCGAGCGCCGCTCGGGCGGCCAGGGGGCCTGCCTGAACTTTCTGAAGATGCCGCTCACAACGTGTCGAAATTCGGGGAAGGATGCCGGAAGCACGTCTCAATCTGGCGATCCAGCTTCTAAAATCGGCACGGCTTTGTTAGGCGGCGCCTTGCAGCGCGAGAAGCTTCTTCTTGACGCCCGAAGGAAAATCCACAAACACAAAGTAGTCTTTGTGGTACAGATAATCTTCACCGCTCTCGTCGACGATCCGCACCAAATCGTCCTTCGCCGCTGTCGGATCGGGAAGAATCCGATAAACCTTGCCGGGGATGAGCGATGCCCGATAATCGGTATTATCGATGCAAAGGGCGAAGGACTTGGCTTGTGCTTTCATTATTCATCCAGATAGCGCTTGATTTTCAGGTCCTTCCTGCCGATCCCATGCGCATCGTACCAGTGTAGCTCTACGCGCCGCAGAGCGCCGTTCGGGAGACGCACGGTAGCGATCCCTCTTTCGCCAGCGGCCGGGGCCATAGATCTTACGAAGATACGTCCGAACGCGGACGCTCGGACCCGCTGCGATGACTTCCGCGCTTGCTATGGAACCGACTACCTGAAACTTCATCCGAGGACAGCGGGCGCCAGTTGGCTGGACGCCCGCGAGCCGCTACTTACTGCTTAGCCTTCAGCTTCTCCCGCTGCTCCCGCAAAACCGCCTTCCGGCTCAACTTGATCTTGTTGCCTTCGAGCGCCAGCACCTTCACCAGAATCTGGTCGCCCTCCTTCAACTCGTCGCGCACTTCACGCACGCGGTTCTCGGCGATCTCGCTGATATGCAGCAGCCCGTCGGTGCCCGGGAAAATCTCGACGAACGCGCCGAAATCCACCAGCCGCACCACTTTGCCCAGGTAGGTCTTGCCCACTTCGGCCACCGCCGTGATGTCTCCGATGATCTGCAACGCCTTGTTGGCCGCGGCTTCGTCGGCCGAAGAAACATGCACCGTGCCATCGTCGTCCACATCGATCTTCACACCGGTCTGCTCGATGATCCCACGGATCACCTTGCCGCCTGGGCCAATCACGTCGCGTATCTTATCGGTCGGAATGTGAATGGTGTAGATGCGCGGCGCGTATTGCGACATGTTGGCGCGCGGTTGCTGGATAGCCTCCTCCATCTTGCCGATAATGAAAAGCCGGCCGTGGCGCGCCTGCTCCAGCGCTTCCTTCATGATGGTGGCGGTGACGTTGGGCACCTTAATATCCATCTGCAGCGCGGTGATGCCTTCGCGCGTGCCGGCCACCTTGAAGTCCATATCGCCGTAATGGTCTTCCGCGCCGGCGATGTCGGTGAGCACCGCGTAGTCGTCGCCTTCCTTCACCAGGCCCATGGCTACGCCGCCCACATGCGCGGGCATCGGGACACCGGCATCCATCAAGGTCAGCGATGCTCCGCAAACCGTGGCCATCGAGCTGGAGCCGTTGGATTCCAGGATGTCGCTCACCACGCGCAGCGTATAGGGAAAAGTAGTCTCGGGGGGTATGATCGGCAGCAGGGCGCGCTCGGCCAGCGCTCCGTGACCGATCTCGCGGCGGCCCGGACCGCGCATGAACCCAACTTCGCCCACGCTAAACGGCGGAAAGTTATAGTGCAGCATGAAGCGCTTGGAGGCTTCGCCCGGTTCCAGCAGTTCGATGCGTTGCGCGTCGTCTTTGGTCCCCAGCGTTAAGGTGACCAGGGCCTGCGTCTCG
>Ga0302326_10026157_pt1 | contig 11808 bp, 8 predicted proteins | sample Palsa_T0_3_FD_202264 | JGI IMG/M metagenome (GOLD analysis project Ga0302326, IMG submission 202264) | Peat permafrost microbial communities from Stordalen Mire near Abisko, Sweden - Palsa_T0_3 | ecosystem: Environmental > Terrestrial > Soil > Palsa > Peat permafrost | place: Sweden: Abisko... | reverse complement strand
AAGACAAGATCAATGCAGTGACGCCTCAGGATCGTTTGAGCCTCGCTGAGCGTTGACGCGACGATTGGGGCAACCCCGCGCCGCGCCAGTGTGCTGGCGAATACCTGCTGGATCTCGATGGCCTGGGAAACAACCATCAAATTCAAAGAGGGCATTTGGACCATCCTTGCACAGTCCGGATTTAGTTCCAGAACACCGCGCGCCCTGGGCTCGTGCCCAGATAAGAAACTGTGCCAAGTTCTAAAAGTGAGTGGCGAATTCGGTGTCGAAATCAGATCGGACAATAAAAGCGTCTGAAAATCGAGACTGTTCCATTTAGGACAGTGTCGGTGGAGGATTCGATGAAGCCGCGATGCGTTTGCCGCGCCCCGCTACCGCAGAATATGATCGCGAAGGTGGGGTCTGCCGTAAGCCTTGTATTTGCAGCGGCATACGGATGAGTAGTTCGCCGGCGTTTAGCGAGCTGAGCGGGCTCGCTGAGCAGATAGGGGAATTATCGCTTAAGACACATCTGGCGAGATATAGAGTTTAGTTTACATGGGCTTGATTCATATCGGAGCACTTCTTGCGCGGAGAAAATTGTGTGGAGGCGGGGGCGGGTTGCTGCCGTTCATTGAAAATACATGGGTCATTCATTTCACGTCACGCCCAAAATGCCCGAACCTCCCAAAACGGCAGCGTGGATTCTTCAGCCGCGTGGACGGCACTGAACAGCACCTCTCGGTAATCTTGACATGCCCTCTAGCGAGCCCTCAAAGGGTTCGGCGCACGGACGAGTGGTGAACCGCCGCGCTTGCCAGGCAATAGGAAGCGTGTTCCGGCTTATAATCCGCAGATGGCATCGGCAACAGGTGGCTCCTCACGATCTGGACAGTCGATCGACATTCGTTCTGTTGTTAACAGAATTCCCGCATTTACATGGTCAGCTCATTCGGACGGTTCCGTAGAGTGCGTGAATCAACCATGGCGCGAATGCGCCGGTCTTTCTCTCGAAGAATCGCAAGGGTGGGGCTGGCAGGCTGCAATCCGTCCGCCGAATCCTTTTGCTTGGGCGGCCAGAAAAAGTAAGGGCGCGCAACGGAAGTCAGGCAACAAACCCTTCCACCGCGCGCCCGAAATGTAACGTCGTCAATTTTGCTTCGCAGGCGCGGCCGGCGGCGCAGCCATTTCCTTCGTAAACGTTGATTCCAGATCGGATGTCCACGTGTTCCCACCATCTGTGGACGATTCGTACTTTGATGTGTATTGCGTCTTGGAGACTTCCTTCTCGGTCAGGCGCGTCTCCATCGGCTTACCTTGCATCACCGACTCGGTTATCCAGGTCCAAGTGTCGCCGCTGACATTTCCTTTGGCCGTGATCAGTTCGCCCCAACTGTCGAATGCGTTGTAGGTGTACATTTTCGCTTCCGGGTCATATCCCAATACGGCCATGATCTTAAAGTCGCCCACGGGCGATTTGTTGTCCGAATGACCTACGATAAAAAATCCTCCGGACACCCATTCCCACTGTTGAGTTGACGACACCGGTCCGGCCACACCGTGCGCCGTAGATCTACCCTCTTCTTTCCAGCTGCCCACAAAATACGCGAGGCGCTTCACTTCTGGTCCCGGTGTCGGCGGACCTTGCGGAGCCTGCGCCCGCATCGAAACTCCGAGCAACAAAACACAAGCCGCAACCAATCCCATGATTCGTCTCACGTGAATTGTCCTTAGCGTTTGAACCCGCGAACGCAGCTTTCCACCAGAAATGCGCTCCGGCAACTCCATGCTGAGGCAGTTGCCCGAGATCATACATTCATCCGCCAAAACCTCCACGCCAAATCATCTCCCCGCGACGCGACGCGGCGCGGCGGATCGTCGCTCACGCCGAGATATAGGGAGCCATCGGAGCTGCTGAGGATTTAGCAATAGAACATGACGGGAAGTGCCCCTCGACGCGCCCCGAAAATCGGGGCTTGCTCGGGAAAAATTTCTCGCGTCCCGAGAAATTTGGAGGCGGGGGGAGTCGAACCCCCGTCCGAAAAGCGCTACGGCCCGAAGACTACATGCTTAGCGCGTTCGATTGGTTTCGCCGGCGGCGCTTGGATCGCGCAAGAAACGCCACCGGCTAGTCCGATTGGTCTCGCCGTTACGTCACGGACCGAGGCGCAACGGCCAGCCTGCTAAATGACGCCTCGTTCAAGCCCGCAGACACTGCTTGAGGAGACGGGCTACGCTAGGTTTGTCTAGGCAGCCAAAGCCAACTCAGTGTTGGCAGTTCTAGTTTTCCACCCGATAACGGACAGGTGGCGCCCGGCATGCCTTCGGGTCGCTACAGCTTCCGTCGAAACCGTGTCGCCCCCATACCTCTATTCTAACACCATCCCCGGCGCGGACTCATCCCGCGGCCCAATCGCGGTGCTTTTGCCGCGAACGCGAGGGCATCGCGCGGATGTGGTGTGCAAGGTGACTTGGATTCATAATTGGATTCGGAGTCCTGCTAGGCGTAGGTTTCGTTGGCAAGGGCCACACAGCTCGACACAAACATGATTGCGACGATCATCGGCGGCACAGGGATGACAGGTTCATTTCTGGTGCGCCAATTGCTCGCCGATCCGGTGATAACGGAAGTGATTTCCGTATCGCGAAAGCCGCTCAACATCTCGAGCGCGAAATTGACCGAGATTTTGGTCTCCGATCTGGCGGAGTTACCCTCGCTTGCATCGAAGCTTCGCGGCGAAATTTATTTCTGTTGTCTGGGAACCACAAGACAAGCGGCCGGCAGTAAAGAGAACTTCGAGAAAGTGGATCACACGGCCATCGTAGAGTTCGCGAAAATCGCGCAGGCGCACGATGCAAAATCGTTTACGCTGATTTCATCGGGAGGCGCGAACGCAAAATCGAAAGCTCTCTATTTCCAGGTGAAGGGCCGCACGGAAGACGACGTAAAGGCTCTAGGATTTCGATCCTTGATTATTTTTCAGCCGGGGCTCCTGGTGGGATCTCGCCGTGATTTCCGTTTGGCGGAGAGCGTTGCTTCTACGGTGCTTGTTCCGATTTCGCGATTATTCCCAGCTGGAACTCGCAAACGCTTGGTCACTCAAGCCGAAACTTTAGCCGCGCGGATGTTGGCCGAAGGCAAGGCAGCGCCTGAAGGAGTTCACATCGTACCGGCAAAAGACATCTAGCCTCTGCGCTCGCGCGCCTGGGGAGAATCGCAGGCTAGCTCAGGGAATCTTGACGGAAACCCGAGGGCTGCCCTCGACGCGGTCGCGTCCGCCATTCTTGGCGGCGTATAGGGCCTCGTCCGCGATGCGCAGAAGCTCGCTCGAAATCGTGGCTTCGCTTGGCGCGACGGAAAATCCGAGGCTCATCGTCGCGCCGATTTCAACATCGTAAGCCTTGTACGGCTCGGCGGAGATGCACTTGCGGATTCGCTCCGCTTGTTCCGCCGCTCCTCCCGCGCCGCAGCCGGGACTTACCACCAGGAATTCCTCGCCGCCATATCGTCCGACGGAATCGTAAGGCCGAATCGACGCGCGCATCCTTCTGGCCGTTTCCTTGAGCACAGCATCGCCGGCGGCGTGGCCGAGTGTATCGTTGATATGTTTGAAGTGGTCCACGTCCGCCATGATCACCGAAAATTCCGTGCCTTCACGGATGGCGCGAGTGAGTTCGCGATCCAGGATTTCAAGAATGGCTTTGCGGTTCAGCAGACCCGTCAGCGAATCGTGCGTGGCTTGTTCTCGCAACTGCTCGCGCGCCGCCACAATCTCTTCCTGTAGCTCCAGGATGCGCTTGCCGGCGCGTAGCCGGGCTTTCAATTCCTGGATGTCGAACGGTTTGGTGATGTAATCGTCCGCTCCAGCCTCGAGGCCCTCAATAATTTCTTCCCGCTGGCCTTTTGCCGTAAGCAGAATGATGTAGATATACGGCTCGCGCGCCTGCTTCCTGATCTCGCGGCAGACGTCCACGCCGTCCATCCCGGGCATCATCCAATCGAGCACCACCAGCCTCGGGGAATCCGGCTGTTCGAGCAGACGCAGCGCCTCGGTACCATCGCGCGCGACTGTCGCCCGATAGCCCGAGTTATTTAGCGACACCTGCAACAGTCTGCAGGATACCGGATCGTCGTCGGCAATCAGTACGTTCATTGCACTCTCACCAACCGTACGGAGCTATTTCGTCCGCAGCCTCGCGCTCGTTAGAGCATAGACTGTTGCTGTTGTATCTGGCTCGAAGTCAGATGATCGAGAGCCGACCCAAGCCGGTTGACTTCCTGTTCGAGCGTCACGCAAGCGCTTTCCGCGTCGCTCAGGTCCTTTGAGCGCGCGATCCGTTCCATTTTCAATGCCGCCTCGAACGCCGCTTGGGCGGCAAACGTCGCCACCGATCCTTTCAAGAAGTGCGCGGCTCGATGCAGCGCATCCGCATTCTTGGCCGCGACGGCGCTGCGAATCGCCGATAGCATGCGCGGGCTTTCGTCGCGGAACAGTTTCGCCAAGTCGGCAAATAGCGCTTCGTCGCCATCAATGCGAGCTAGCGCGGCCTTTCGGTCCAGAACGGCCTCGGCCGGATCGACGCTTGTATCGATCGGGCTCGTGGATTCCGACGTTAGACTCTCCACCGTCTGCAGCAATTCTTGCGCGCGAATCGGTTTGGAAATGTATCCATCCATTCCCGCAGCCAGGCAGCGCTCGCGATCTCCCTTCATCGCATGCGCCGTCATGGCGACGATCGGAATATGCCCGCCGGTATTTTGTTCGTTCTTGCGGATCGCTCCGGTGGCTTCAAGACCGTCCATCTTCGGCATCTGCACGTCCATCAAAACCAAGTCAAAGCCCTGTGATTCCACTGCCTCTACGGCCTGTATCCCGTTTTCCACCACGGTCACAAGGTGGCCGCGTTTGGTCAGGATACGCACGCCCAGTTCGCGGTTGATCGCGTTATCGTCGGCCAGCAAGATGCTGAGTTGTTTGCGCGCATCGTGCAAAGAGTGCCGCGTGACCAATTTCGGGCTCTCGATGCTCCGGCGCTTCAATCCCAGCACTCGGATGATGGCTTCGCGCAGCTCGGCTTGGCGCACCGGCTTGGTCAGGTACGCGGAAATTCCCACCTCGCGGCAGCGGTCGGCATCGCCGCGCTGGCCGCCGGAGGTGAGCATCATGATCGTTGACGCCTGCACATCCGGGTCTTTCTTGATTTTCGCCGCCGTTGCGAATCCGTCGAGCAGCGGCATCTGCGCGTCCAGCAATACCAGCGGCGCTTCTTTGCCCGCGGTATTCGCGCGCCGCAATTCAGCCAGCGCTGCCCATCCGCTGGAGACCGAGGTAACCTTCATTCCCCAGTGGACCAGTGTCTCTTCCAGAATCCGGCGGTTGGTCGGATTGTCGTCCACGATCAGCACTGGGATTCCATCCAGAACGACCGGACTCGCGTCGGTCTTCGCCTGGGTTGCAACCTGCGCCGGCTGGAATCTCGCGGTGAAATGGAACGTACTTCCGATGCCGGGACTGCTCTCCAGCCAGATTCGTCCATCCATCATGGCCACCAGGCGGCTTGAAATCGTCAGGCCCAGTCCCGTCCCACCGTACTTCCGGCTCGAAGAACCGTCGGCTTGCGCGAAGGCCCCAAAAATCAGCTCTTGTTTGTCTTTCGGAATGCCCAGTCCGGTGTCGTGAACGATGAAATGCAGTTCAACGCCGTTTTCCCCGCTTTGCTGCAATTCAACCCGCAACACCACTTCGCCGCGGTCCGTGAACTTGATCGCATTCCCCAGCAGGTTCACTACGATTTGCCGCAGCCGATTCGAATCACCAACGATCAGCTCCGGAACGTTCGATCGAATATCGCACACCAGCTCCAAGCCTTTCGTGTGCGCGCGGACGCCGAAGGTTCGGATGGTCTCCTCCAGGCTCTCGCGCAGATGGAATTCCGAGAGATCGAGGTCCATTTTCCCGGCCTCGATCTTTGAGAAGTCCAGGATGTCGTTGATCACCCCCAGCAGGGAATCGGCCGATAGTTTCACCATCGTCAGATAGTCCCGCTGCTCGCTGGTCAGTTCCGTTTCCAGCGCCAGTTCCGTCATGCCGATAATTCCATTCATCGGCGTGCGGATCTCGTGGCTCATGTTCGCCAAAAACTCGCTCTTCGCGCGGCTGGCCGCCTCCGCGGCCTCCTTGGCTTGAAGCGAGATCGCTTCCGCTGCTTTTCGCCGGGTGATGTCTCTCCCAATTCCTATGATTCCGATTACCTGGCCGGATTTATCGCGCCACGGAACCTTCGAGGTCGAGACCCACTTCGCGTTTCCTTCCGCGTCCGCCGTGCCTTCCTCTTGATCCAGCAGCGGCTGGCCAGATTGCAGCAGGGCTTGCTCGCGCGAAAAGAATGCCGTCGCAATATCCTTCGAAAAGAAATCAAAGTCCGATTTACCGAGCAAATCCTCGGGGCTCGCCGCTCCCATGTGCTTGGCCAGCGCCAGGTTTGCCACCACCCACCGGCTCTTCACGTCCTTCATGTAGATTCGGTCGGGCATGTTATCGATCAACGTACGCAGCAGCCTGCGCTCGTCGGAGAGAGCCTCTTCGGCGCGATTGCGTTCCGTGATGTCGTCTGCGAAGACCACACGCGCGCGGCGCCCTTCCCACTCGACATCCGCCGCCGTGGTCTCGACTTCGATCTCTGTTCCATCCTTCTTGATCTGCCGCCACGCGCTTGCTTCGCCGGCCCGCATCGCTGCCGTCGAAATCGATTCCAGAAGGCGCGGAATGTCCCCTGAGGCGTAAATGTTCTGCATCTTCAGCTGCAGAAACTCTTCGCGTGTGTAGCCGTACTCCTTGACCGCGGCGTCGTTCACTGCCAGCATGCGCAGCGTCTCCAGATCAAATACCCACATCACTTGCGGACTCTGCTCAAACAATAGTTCGTGGTGTGAGCTCTTGGCCATGGACGTCCTCAACCTTCCATTCTTAGATTTTGTCGACGCACCGCGGGGACTGTGCTGCCTACCGGGGGCCCAATTCCGTGTCGGAACCAACTGTAGTCTCGCGGGCGGTCCCAACTTGAAACAGATTTTCGCGACGCCCCGTAAGAGTAAAGCGTTAACAACCCGGGCACACGGCCCAGCCCAAAAGCGACAACGGCCCGCCGCATGGCGAGCCGTGAAACGTATTCGGATTCGTAAAAGATGAAGGATGGCGGCCGGCGAGCCGATGCCCGCCATTCGCGCCTCGAGCCGGCTGCCGCCATTGGCGGTCGCCCGCACAAGACAATCGCGCGCGCCTACTGCGCTGAATCCCTCGGTCTCGTGTGCTTCACTCCCGACAATATTCCCGCTCCCACCAGCACGATCGCGAACACCAAAATCCAGTGCGCCGGGACGTGCATCAAGTGTGCTCCGTAAACCAAGCCGATGATCAAGATCCCGTACCCCAGCGTGTACAGTCCGAATGACATTGTTTTCCTTTTCTCCCAGATCCGCGCCATTCAAGACCCGAGATCGCGCCATCGAGCCGCTCATCGGCGTGCGATGTGGCCCACCTAGTAGATGCTTTTCGCAAGGCCCTCGTTTTCGCATGCCTCCGTTCGTTCTAGGCGGGGCACCTCTCGGGGCGCTCATCAGAGGAGTGCGTTCGCTACTCAGAGTGGGCCAGCCCACTTCCTGGGCTGCCCAATCGCGACGCTTCAAAAAAGGGGCGAAACAGTCACTATCGCATTCGAGGAAACGCACTTCCGGCTTCTCGTTGACAATACTTTTGTTCGCTTCCGATAATTGAAGTTGCCGCTGTTTCCGCGCGCGGGAATGAGGTTCAGCAGAGTATGCCGCAATCTATGCAAGGCGATCCGACCAGCGTCGAACGCGCCGTTTCGCGCACGCTGCGAGACAGCCTCGAACGCCTGCAACGCACTTCCGCGGAATTGGATCAGGCCGTCGCCGATTTCGTCGCGGCTTGCGCCAGCAATCGTCCCGCGAACGCCCTGCCATCGATGCTGCGCGCGCAGACCGCTTCCGCTTCTTTGGCCGCCACGCTCGACGTGCTTTCGCGCTTCGTCACTTCTTCCTTGCAACCCGATCATCGCCCGCTTGGCGCGCCGAACGAACAGCCGGGCGTGAGCTCGGTAGAGGTCGAAGCAGACGAAGATTTCGAGTCGTCCGCCGACGCCTCAGAATCCGCGATCGAGCCGGCTGAAATTCGCGATTGGCCCGCCACGGCGGAACCGGACGCATGGCCTGAAGCGCAAGAGTCACACGCTGCGCCCAGACGCTCCGAAATTTCCCAGCCCGAGGCTGCGCAGCCCAGCTCACCCGAACATGAACATGTACTTGAGCCGGAGCCCGGGCCGGAAGATACGCCGTTCGAGTTCGAGCCGCTCCGCAGGCCTGAGCTCGAACCGGTGCTGGAGCCAGCGCAAGCGTTCGTCGCGGAACTTTCGGCTCCGCCGATCACACCGATCGTCGCATCAGCGCCGCAGCCAGCTCCCGTTCCCGAGCCCGTCTCCACGCCAATCCTCGCGCACGAATCCGCTCCAGAATTGGCGCTCGAGCCGCCGTCTGATCCGGCGCTCTTGCCCACCGTGGAATCTGCGCTTTCGCCCGAGATTTCCGCCATGCCGGACGCGCTTGAGCCGCTGGCCACTTGGTCCGCGCCTCCGCCACCGGAAGAGCCCACGGTGCCCGAGTTCAATGCGAGCGAGATCGCACCGGACGGAATCGTTGAAGATAGTGAACTCGCGGAAGCTACTGCCGAGGCAACCGCTGCGGAGGAATCCAAGATCATAGAAGAAGCCATCGCTGGTGGCATCGCGAAGCTTTCCGATAGGCGCGCGGCCGCGCTGGAGGTTGAGCAAGCGGGCGGTTTGAGCCATGGCTCCGAATTCGATATTGCGCTACTGTCTGAGAATGAACGCGAACTGCACCGCCGCGCGAGCCGCGTGGCCAAAGTTTCGATGCAGGATATCAAGCTGCTGCAGCCTGAGCAGGTGGAATTGGGCCGCCAGTATAAGGACATCTGCGTACGTCTGCGCGCCGATATCGAAAGGGCGCACAAGGAATACGGCCGCCGCTTCAAGCCCATCCTCGATCAGCCGGTGGATTACTTTTATGATTGGATGGTGCAAATTCTCGCAGCGGGCGATCCTTCGGCGCTCGGGGAGTATCCGTATCCCACCCACGCGCTGCGGAGCTGACGCACGTCTGCGAGGCCTGGCCGCGCTGTGCCTGGCCGCTTCCATTTCGTTTTTACCGTTCGCCGCGCGCGCGCAGCAGACCGCGCATCCCGCGCCGCCGCGCACGCATTCGCCTTCCCCGTCGTCGCACGCGCGCTCCGCTTCTACCCACACGCCATCGTCCAAGCGTTCAACGTCGCCAACCGCGGCCGGCAGCGCACCTGACGCAGCTCAACAGCTTGCGTCACTGGCACGAGCGCTGCACGATCATCCATCGGCCACGGCGTACGCCGCGCTTTCGCAGTTCGCGCAGAAGCACGCAAAAGATTTGCTGGGCGCGCGCGCGGCGCTGCCGCTGGGTTACTACGATTTGAACAACGATCACGCCGCCGAAGCCAGTGCGTGGTTTGCGAAGGCGTCCAGCGACGATTTACTGCACGAATACGTCGTTTACTGGCAGGCCGAAACCGATCAGACCCTGGGCCAGTCCCGCGCCGCGCTCGATTTGTTGCAGACTTTGCGGCGCGATTCACCGGACAGCGCCATCTCCGAGCAAATTGTCCTGTCGCTGGCCGAGGATGCCATCGCCGCCGATGAAGCTTCCGTCGCCGTCGCCGTTCTGGATGGCTACGCGCCGACGGCCAACAAGCCGGCGTTGCTGATTTTACGCGCGCAGGCGGAAGAAAAAGTCGCGCAGGCCAACGCGCAACCGCCGCTGCTGGCCGCTCGCGATTACCTCGACGTTTTCTACAACTTTCCCTTGAGCGAGCAGGCTACTGCAGCCTCCGAGCGTCTGCCGTCGCTTGAAATCGCGCTGGGCGCCAGTTTTCGCACGCCGCCGGCAGCGCAGCAATTGGGCCGCGCCGAGGCTCTTTACACCGCGCATCATTGGGCCGATGCCCGCGCGGCGTATCAGGAATTGGCGCTTACGCTTGATGGCAGCGATCGCGAGCGCGCTCACCTGCGCGTCGCCGAATGCGACGTCGCCAGGGGCGCAAGCGCCGACGCGCTTCAATCGCTCACGCTCACTACGCCCGAACTCGATGCCGAACGCCTTTACGCGCTTTCGCAAAATCGCCGCACGGAAAAGGACGAGAGCGATATGCTCTCGCTCATCGAGCAGCTGGCCGCAGCGCACCCCACAAGCACCTGGACCGAGCAAGCGCTTTTCGCCACGGGCAACTATTTCTGGGTGACTTTGGATCGTGATCGCGCCGCGACCTACTACCAGCGCGTGACTACGCTGTTTCCAGCGGCCAACGATTCCGCCACGGCATCCTGGCGATTGGCCTGGACGGCGTATCTCGAGCGGCGTTCGGACGCGGCCAGCTTGCTCGAAAATTTCGCGCGAACATTTCCCACCTCGAATTACGTTCCAGATGCGCTTTATTGGCTGGGCCGCGCCGCTGACCGTGCCGGCGACGAGCCGCGCGCCCGCAGCTATTATCTCGCTGCGGCCAGCCGCTTTCCGCAAAGCTATTTTGGGCGCCTGGCGTCCGGGCGCACGCGGCCCGCGCCGGACGGGATCGGCGATGCGCCGGTCGAACCAAGCGACGTGCTCGCGGCGATTCCGCCGCCGGCTCCGCTGGCCGCGCTGGACGCGCCCGTGCCGCCGGAAGCCGCCGCGCAGGTTGCGCGCGCGCAAGCGCTCGATTCCATCGCCTTTGACGCTTCCGCCGAACTCGAATATCGCGCCGCATATTCCACCACGCACGCCGGCCAATTGCTGCTCGATGAGGCCGAAGCCGCCAACGCGGCAGGGAACTACGCGGAGGGCATGCTCATCGCGCGCCAGTTCCTCACGCAAGTGGACGCGCGTCGCCTTGCGGACGTTGATTTGGATGTGTGGCGGGCGGCGTACCCGCTGCCATACCGCGAGCCGCTCGAGGAGCAAGCGGCCAAGAACGGCCTTGATCCGATGCTGGTGGCCGGCCTGGCGAGGCAGGAATCCGCGTTCGATGCCGAAGCCATGTCGCGCACCGGCGCCGTGGGATTGATGCAGATCGAGCCGCCGACGGGGCGAAAGCTCGCGCGGACCCTGCACGTCAGCTACTCGCATGCGCGGCTGCACGATCCGGAGTACAATCTGCAGCTCGGCGCTGCGTATTTGGCGAATTTGCTGCTCTCCTATGGCACGCCCGAGGCCGCGCTGGCCGCGTACAACGCGGGCGAGGATCGCGTCACGGCCTGGACCGTGGGACAGAATTACCAGGAGACGGCCGAGTTCGTCGAATCCATTCCGTTCACAGAGACGCGCGAATACGTGCAAATTGTTTTGCGCAACGCCAATCTGTATCGCCAGATTTACGGTGCGCAAGGCGCCGCAGCCGGGCAGGATACTGCCGCCACGCAGGGCACCACGGCCACAACCGCTCAGGAGACTACGCCTTGAAGCCACTCGATTCACCGGCGCGCGCCGCCGCGCCGATCGCGAGCTCCGAAGACGATCTTAAGATTGCGGCCGAAGTCGGCGTTGCGGCGCGCAGCGCGCTATCCGTCAAGGCCGCGCGCTTCACCGAATCCGTGATCCGCGAAATGACGCGCTTGGCGATGAAGCACAACGCCGTGAATCTTTCGCAGGGCTTTCCCGATTTCGCCGCGCCCGAGGAAATTAAAGAAGCCGCGCGCCGTGCGATCACCGAAGATTTCAACCAGTATGCGATT
>Ga0302326_10026156_pt1 | contig 11808 bp, 12 predicted proteins | sample Palsa_T0_3_FD_202264 | JGI IMG/M metagenome (GOLD analysis project Ga0302326, IMG submission 202264) | Peat permafrost microbial communities from Stordalen Mire near Abisko, Sweden - Palsa_T0_3 | ecosystem: Environmental > Terrestrial > Soil > Palsa > Peat permafrost | place: Sweden: Abisko... | reverse complement strand
CCTGGCCGAGCTGTCCGACGCGGCCGGAGCGTTCATCGTGCGGCCGGTCTTTGACGCCCGCCACGGCTGGCGATGGGCCAACGAGCCGCTGTAGCCCAGCGGGACGCACATCGGCGGCCGCGCCTCAGCGGACGCGGCCCCGGCGGCCGCACCTCAGGCGGCGGGGGACCGGGTGATCTCCACGGCGCTGACGCACAGCTCATGGCCACCCAGGAAGCCGTGGACGAGCTGCCCGTAGTGCCGCTTGCCGTGGGTGAGCAGCACGCTGTCGCCGCATCCACCGCAGCGGAGGAATGTGGCGGGGCCGTGCATGCCTGCGGGGGAGATGACCGGGGGGGACATGGCCTCAACGTACATCAGAATCAGAAAACAAGCAATCTATTTCCGGTATCTGTGCTAGATTGTTGTGCGTGCCGAAGTGGACGTTCTTGACCAACCATGCACAGGTATTGCTGTGCGTCGCGGCCGACCCGGCGGTGCGTTTGCGCGATATTGCCGTGAGCGTGGGCATTACCGAACGCAGTGCGTATGGGATCATCAGCGACCTCACGGAGGGTGGCTACGTCGTCAAGGACAAGGCCGGCCGCCGTAACAAATACCAGATCCAGGCCCATCTTCCGCTGCCGGAAGCGGCCATCAGGGAACGTACTGTCGGGGAACTCCTGAACCTCCTCGTAGGCACTGATGCCGGACTTCAGGAAACCGCTCAGCCGCCAGGCTGAGACCCGTTGGGGCGATACCGTGGGCGGCCGGTTGCGGCGTGGTGCTAAAGTTGGCTCTGGTTGTAGTCGAAATTCGTGTACGTGTTACAGCGCCTGCGGAATTCTGACGGCGGGCGTCGTGGATGCTCAAGTCCAGCCTTCGAAAGGCGGGCGGTCGCAACAGCCCGGGACACACGTCCGTGCGTCCCGAAGATCGTCGTAGCAGGAGAAAGTACATGGCTCAGGGCACCGTGAAGTGGTTCAACGCTGACAAGGGGTACGGTTTCATCGCCCCGGACGACGGCACTGCCGACGTCTTCGTGCACCACTCCGCCATCCAGACTGACGGATTCCGCAGTCTGTCGGAGAACCAGCGGGTCGAGTTCACCGCCGGCCAGGGTCCGAAGGGACCGCAGGCCGAGCAGGTTCGCCCGGTCTGACTAGTTCGCCCGGTCTGACCAGCTCGCCCACCCGGGTGCGTAGCACCCGGGTGGGCGTCTGCTGGCGGCACAGTTTCTTACCAGAAAATGACGTACTTGTATTCCCCGCGGCTGGCCCTATGCACCGGGCGCCGCGGCAGGTAATCTGAAAATGTTGCTCCGGACCCCGGCGGCATCCGCGAAGTTGATGCGGGTGCGCAGGCCGGAGTTTTTTTTTGTGCACTGACTGAAATCTAACGTTATGAAAAAAGGAGCGTAAAAATCCGCCGATTCCCGTTCGTATTGCGGATTCCTGCACGTAGGGCGGCTCGGCATGACCGGCTGCAGCCGAGAGAAAGGATTGCCATGCCTGCTTCGCGCACCGTCGGCGACTACGACGGCACCGGGCCGTTCCCCGGCGGTGACGCTGCTGCCCCCCGCAGCGCCGCGGGCCGGGTGCAGGTCGGGGTGACCGTGGCGATCGTAATGGTCCCGTTCGTCGGCCTGGCCGCCGCTGTCTACCTGGCCTGGGGCCACGGCGTTGGCCTGGCCGACATCCTCCTTGCCCTGGCGTTCTACATGATCACCGGGCTGGGGGTGACGATCGGCTTCCACCGGCTGCTGACCCACCGCGCCTTCACCGCGACCCCGCGGCTGCGGGTAGCGCTGGCCATCGCGGGCTCGATGGCGTTCGAAGGCGATGTCATCGGCTGGGTCGCCGGGCACCGCCGCCACCACGCCTTCACCGACCGGCCCGGCGACCCCCATTCCCCCTACCGCTACGGATCCAGCCTGACCGGGCAGATCCGCGGGCTGGCCGACGCCCACGTGGGCTGGCTTGTGCGCGACGACCCCACCCCGCCCGAGCGGTACGCCCCCGACATCCTGGCCGACCCGGCCATGCGGGCGGTCTCCCGCGCTTTCCCGGCCCTGTGCGTCCTCACGCTGGCCCTGCCGTTCGCCGCCGGGTGGGCCATCGGCGGCCGGTGGCAGGCCGCCGTGGCCGCCCTGGTCTGGGCCGGGCTGGTCCGCATCGCGCTGCTGCAGCACGTCACCTGGAGTGTCAACTCGCTGTGCCACGTGTTCGGAAGCCGTCCCTTCGTCACCCGCACCCACGATCGCGCCACCAACCTCTGGCCACTCGCCCTGCTGTCGTTCGGTGAAAGCTGGCACAACATGCACCACTCGGACCCCGCCTGTGCCCGGCACGGGGCCGATCCCGGCCAGATCGACATCTCGGCCGAGGTCATCCGGATCTTCGAGCACCTGGGCTGGGTCACCGACGTGCACTGGCCCACGCCCGAGCGCCTGGACAAGCATCGCCGCCAGCAGATCCCAGCCCAGCCCAGCCAGGCCCAGTCCGAGCGCGGCCAGTCCCCGGCCGACGAGGCCGCGCCGGGCCAGCCGGAACGGGCCCTCCAGTCGGCCGGGCGCTGAGTCAGGCCCGGACCGGCCGGCCCTTAGCCGCGCGATGCTAGCCGGCCGGTCAGCCCGCGTCTGGAGCCTGGTGGCGGCGCAGGCCGCCAGGCGGGGCGGGGCCGTGTCCGCCGAGGACGTGTGCGCCGCCGCCCTGACGGCGGTGGCGGTCAGCGGAGCGGGCCTGACCGCTGCGACCCGGGCGGGATCGGGTCATGTCATGTGCGCGACCGATGGGATCAGCGAGCAGATCGCCGAGCTCGAGCTGACCCTGGGCGAAGGGCCGGCCCCGGATGCGGCCACCGCGGCCGGGCCGGTGCTCGCCTCTGACCTGGCCGCCGCCGATGTCGAGATCCGCTGGCCCAGTTTCGCGCCCGCGGCCCGGCAGGCCGGTGCCTCGGCGATCTTCGCGTTCCCCCTGCAGATCGGGGCGATCCGGGTCGGGGTGCTGGAGATGTACCGGAGCGAGCCTGGCCCACTGGACGCAGACCAGTTGGGTGATGCGCTGGTGCTCGCCGATACCGCCGCGGTGCTGCTGCTGGAAGGCACGAACTGGGCGGGAGGCGCTGGGCCGATGGCCAGTTTCGGTGGCCAGCCTCCGTATCTCGCGCTGCACCGGGCTGAGATCGACCAGGCCACCGGGATGCTCACCGAGCAACTTCAGGTCGGCATCGAGGAGGCATTCGTGCGACTGCGCGCATACGCTTATGCTCAGGAGAGACGGCTAACCGATGTGGCCGGCGACATTGTGGCCCGCCGGCTGCGTCTGGAGGCAGACCCGGACATCCCCGCTGATGGTGCGAGATGAACGATATGGCCGCCGAACGGGCCGCCCGGTTCCTGCCGCGGCCGCCGTCAATGACTGCGAGCAGGTGAGCGGGATGGACGGACGACTGCTGTCGGAGACCTTCGTCGAACTGGCCGATACCATGGTTGTCGGCTTCGACGTCATCGATTTCCTGCACATGCTCACCGACCGCAGTGCGCAGCTGCTCAATGTGTCCGCGGCCGGGCTGCTGCTGGCTGACCCGCGCGGGGAGTTGCGGGTGTTGGCGGCGTCCAGCGAGCAGGCCCGGCTCCTGGAGCTGTTCCAGATCCAGAACGACCAGGGGCCCTGCCTGGAGTGCTTCCGCAGCGGCAAGCCGGTCGCCGTGGCCGACCTGGCCACCGCGGCGCGGCGCTGGCCGCGGTTTGCCCCGGCCGCCCAGGAAGCGGGGTTCGCCTCGGTGCAGGCCCTGCCGATGCGGTTGCGCGAGCAGATCATCGGCGCGCTGAACCTGTTCCGGGCCGCCCCGGGGCACTTCGATCAGGCGGACATGCGGGTCGGCCAGGCGCTGGCCGATGTCGCCACCATCAGCCTGCTCAACGAGCGCAGCCTGCGCCGCAGCGAGACCCTCAACGAGCAGCTGCAGTCCGCGCTGAACAGCCGGGTGACCATCGAGCAGGCCAAGGGGAAGCTCGCGGAACGCCTGCACCTGGATATGGATCAGGCGTTCAACGTGCTGCGGCGCTACGCGCGAACCCGTAACATCCGGCTGTCCGACCTGGCCAGGGCCTTCGTGGACGGCTCAGAAGCCTTGCCCGGGCTCATCGAGCCGCCCAGTTCCTGACTCGGCCAGTTCCGATTCGGCCAGTTCGGATTCGCCCAGTTCTGGCTCGCCGAGCCGGCCGACTGAATTCAGGTAGCGCAGGGCCTGGGCGTAGGAATCCAGCAGGCCGGTCTCGCAGTACGCCAGGTCCTGCTGCTGGCAGAACGCCGCGACCAGGATCTGCGCGTGCCGCAGGTTGGGCCGGGGCATGGAGGGGAACAGATGGTGCTCGATCTGGTAGTTCAGGCCGCCGAGGGCGAAGTCGGTGAGCCAGCCGCCGCGCACGTTGCGGGAGGTGAGCACCTGCCGGCGCAGGAAGTCGGTCTGGTCGGCGGCGTCCAGGATCGGCATGCCCTTGTGATTGGGCGCGAATGAGGAGCCCAGGTACAGGCCGAACAGGCCCTGCTGGACCAGGATGAACACCACGGCCTTGACGGGCGGGAGCACCAGGAACACCACGGCGAGATAGCCCGCGACGTGGATGGTGAGCAGCGCGGCTTCCCAGGCCCGGTAGCGGGCGGCGCGGCTGGTCAGCGCGCGGATGCTGGACGCGTGCAGGCTGACGGCTTCCAGCAGCAGCATCGGGAAGAACAGGTACCCCTGGAAGCGGTACACCAGCCGGGCCAGGCCCTGGCTGGCGCGCGCCTGGGAACTGGTGAAAGCGAGCGCGCTGAGCATGATGTCGGGGTCTTCGCCCTCGGTGTTCGGATGGGCGTGATGGCGGTTGTGCTTGCTGACCCACCAGCCGTAGCTCAGGCCGATGCCCAGGTTGCCGAGCAGGATGCCCAGGACGTAGTTGGCCCGCCGGGAGCTGAAGATCTGCCGGTGCCCAGCGTCGTGGCCGAGGAAGCCGATCTGGGTGAATACGACGGCCAGGAACGCGGCCACCGCCAGCTGCCACCACGAGTTGCCCACCAGGATGAAGGCGGTCCAGCCCGCCGCCAGCAGCGCCACGGTGAGGGCGATCTTCCAGACGTAGTACCCGGGGCGCGGCTGGAGCAGCCCCGCCTGCTTGATCTGCCGTGACAGCTGCGCGTACTCGCTGCCCCGCGGTGCGGGGGCCGCGCTCGATGCGGGAGCCGCGGCCTCCCCTCGCTGACGTGGCCGGATCAGGGCAGAGCCTGGTTCGGTGGATCGCATCGCGGACTCCTGGCAGTACGTGGTGGCAGGACTTGGTGATGTACCGCCGGGGTCTGGAGCGGATTGTGCGGGCGCTGCGATCCGGGGCCGGAAAGCACCGATTAGCTGGGACAGGTGTTGGTTCGAGATTACCTGTGACCCGGGCTCACGGCGACTACGCGACGGCGAAGGGCGGGCGAACGGCCGGGAGCCGGGCCGCGGACGGGAACATTGGTGGCCCGAGGGAACGCTCTGGTCACCCGTTAGGTCCTATCATCAGCCCATGTGGCCGACTGGTTACATAGCGCGGCAGTGGGCCGCGGCGGACTCCGCCGCCGCGCCGACCGGCCCCGCGCTGACCACTGTGAGGTCGGTCGCCGCCCGGACCGCGTCCACCGTCCGCTGCGTGGCGATCGGCTATATCGCCGTGCAGGTGATCATCTGGCACTCGTTCTACACGGCCGATCCGCGGCGCCTTGCGGGGCCGGTGGCGGCGGTGGCGTGGACCAGCCTGGTGGTGGCCTACCTGCACCGGCGCCAGCCCCCATGGCAGCTCACCGTCGTTGACTCGGGCTTTCATGTGGTGCTCGCGCTCACCGCGGCGTGGTGCGTGCCGGCCTCGATGCGCGGCGATTCCTCCAATTGGCTGTACATCCTGATGGCGGTCCAGATCCTGGTACCCGCGTGGTTCGCGCCCACCGCGGTGTTCGTGCCGCTGGCCCTCGCGTCGGCGGGGGCCTACTGGGCCAGCGCCGTCATGGCCCCCGCTGGCTCAGCCGGGGGCAGCTCCCCGGTGGCGGAAGCAGCGTTGCTGCTCGCCCTGGCCGCGGTGGCGTGGGCCGCCCTCCGGCGGCTCTACCGCTGGGCCAGCGGGTCTGACGTCGCCCTGGCCCAGGCCGACCGGGAGTCCCGCGAGCAGTACGTCATCCTGTCCAGGAATATCGAGCGCCGTGAGCATGAGCGCCTGCTGCACGACACGGTGCTGAACACGCTCACGGCGCTCGCCCGGGCCAGCGGCGACAACACGGCCGACATCGTGGCCCGGTGCCGGCACGACGTCACTCTGATGGAGTACGCGCTCAGCGACCCCGCCGGCCCGGACCTGGTGGCCGGGCGGCCGTATGGCGGCCTGCTGGCCGGGATCGAAGCCGTCGCCAGCGAGATGCGCGCCCGCGGCCTGGTCGTGCACATCGAGGTCTCAGGTGGTGTTCCGGCGCTGGGCGGGGGCCGGGGCGGGGCGGGAGCGCCGGTGGAGCCTGAGGGCGCGCCGGCGGTCCCGGCCCCGCTGGCCGCCGCGGCCGCGCATGCCGTCCGCGAAGCGCTGGCCAACGTGGCCAGCCATGCCGGAACCGGTGAGGCCTGGGTCGGGATCGGCCTGCCGGAACCCGGCGGCCGGGGCGCCGGCCCGGGCGGCCTCGAGGTGACAGTGCGCGACGCGGGCGTGGGGTTCGACCCGGCCCGCATCGATCCGGCGCGGCTGGGCCTGCGGCGGTCCATCATCGAGCGGGTCGCCGACTGGGGCGGGCAGGCATCGGTCCGCTCGGCGCCCGGTGCGGGCACCGTGGTGAGCCTGCGGTGGGCCGTCCTGCCTGAGCCGGGCGAGGGGGCCGCCGCGGCCGGCCTCGCCGATGGGGGGAGCCGGTCATGGTGAGCGGCGACGACGTGGCCCGCGAAGCCTACGAGTCAGAGGTGCCGCGCATGGTCGCGGCGGTGGCGGTCATCTGGCAGGCCACCCTGCTCGTCCAGGTCCTGGCCTTCCTGCACGACTACCGCCAGCCGGCCGTCCCCATCGCGGTGTGGCTCGGCCTGTCCGCCGCCGCCGGATGGCTGGTGCCCCGGGCCCGCACCCACGGCCTGACGAGAGGAGACGCGGCCTTGGCGGTCGCGGTCGCCGTGGGCGCGGTCGTGGCCATCGGCTGGGATCGCCGTGCCCATGGCGCGGGCGGCGCGGTGGACTGGTCGGTCGTGGGCACCGGCTGGGTGCTCGCCCTGCTCGCGCTGAGCCGTCCCGCCTGGGAGTCGATCTGCGGGGCGCTGCTGGTCCTGGCCGCGCACGGCTACTTCATCCTGCATCTGTTCGGCCTGACCCAGCTGAGCCTGGCGCGGCTCTCATCGAGTGCCTACGTACTGGCCGTGGTCCTGATCGTGTTCGCCGCCCTGCGGCCGACCTGGCGCACTCAGGCCCGGATGGCCGCGCGCCGGGCCTTGCTGGCCAGCCGGTCAGCGGCGGAACGCGCGGCGTCGGCCGCGGTCCAGCAGGACCGGCGGCGGCGGCTCGCCTTGCTGGAAGTGGAGGCGCTTCCGTTGCTGCGTGGCATCGCCGCCGGGACGGTGGACCCGGCCGACCGCGCCGTCAAGGAGCGATGCGCGCGGCACGCGGCGACGCTGCGGAGCGCCCTCACCGACCGCACCCAGCGAGCGGAAGGGCTGCTGGCCGAGCTGGAACCCGCGTTGCGCGCGGCCCGGGCCCGCGGGCTGCCAGTGGAAGTCCAGGTGGTCGGCGACCCAGGGCGGCCCATCCGGGAGGTCGTCGGCGCGACTCTGGCTGCGGTCGAAAGCGTGATGAGCGTGCTGCCGCCGCATCCGGTGACGCTCACCGTCATGGCGTCCGGAGACGACGTGGAACTGTACGTGGCCTTCGATAGGCCACCGCGGGATACTCCCGATGTAACCGAACTCAGGCGCACGGTGCCCACCATCGCACGCTGGCGTGCGACAGTGGACATAGGCGACACTGGTGCGGGATGCCTTGAGGTCCGGTGGAAGGTGGCGGCATGACGGGGGTCGTGGAGGGCGGTGTCGCTCTGACGGGCGTCATCGACGTCGCGGCCGTCGATGACCACCCCATCGTGCTCGACGCGGTCACCGGATGGGTCATGGCCGCGGAGAGCGGCATCCGGGTGGTCGGGACCGCGGCGACGGTGGATGCCGTCCTGGCCGGGCCGGGGCGCAGCGCGCACGTGGTGCTGCTCGATCTCGACCTGGGCGATGGGACGACCGTCCAGCGCAATGTGGCGGCGATCCTCACGGCCGGCCCGGCCGTGCTCGTACTGGCCGCGTCCGACAAGCCGGTCTCGGTCCGGGCCGCGATGCGCGCGGGGGCGCTCGGCTACGTCCTGAAGAACGAGGAGACCGCCCAGGTGCGCGCGGCGATCAAGGCCGTCGCCGCGGGCGAGGGCTGGATTTCCCCCCGCCTGGCCTACATTTTCGCCACCGACGATGCCCCTGACCGTCCTGAGCTCAGTCCGCAGGAGGCGCGTGCTCTGCGCCTTTACGCGACCGGCATGCCGATGAAGTCCGTCGCCCGCAGGATGGCCATCAGCGAGGAGACGGCTAAGCAGTATGTCGGCCGCGTCCGCGAGAAATATGCCCGGGCCGGCCGGGCCGCGCCGACTAAATTGGACCTGTACTATCGAGCCGTCGAGGACGGGCACCTCCCTCCTATCCCCTAGCCACGGATCCCCCCCCGGGTTTAGGGGTCTCGGGAGGTACCCGTCCTCGACCTATTGCCGCGCGAGGTAATGCTATGGCGTAGACCCGGCCGCGGTCATGACCCCATCTCGGGGGTCATGACCGCGCTGGCACCGCGGCAATGGCTCCTGGCCAGGAGATTTGGGCAGCTCGCCGTTTCCGCAACGTTTCTATAACCGTATGGCCAGTTCTTGGTCGCCTTTCTGGTCAGCCGTTCGCGCAATGGCTCGGCGGTCAGCGGAGGGTCAGAGCTTGGCGAGAAGCTCGGTCATCAGGGACCGCTCGGCCGCGAGCGGCTTGGGTGTCGTGACAAAGACCGCGATGGAGCCTTTCAGCGCGGCCAGGGTGTTGCTGGCCCGCTGGCCCGCGCCGGTCGTGGCGAAGTAGGCCTGATCACCCAGCCCGCCGACGCCGCTGACGGCCTGGTGCAGGCTGACCAGCGACGTCCGGCTCTGGGTGAATTCACTGGCGTCCTCGCCGACCTGGAAGCGCACGAGGACCTCGTACTTACCGAGGTAGGCACATACCGACACGGGTCCGTCGACGGTCGTCACCTGCTTGCCGACCGGCAGGTTCAGGGCTGAGCCGACCATGGACGATGGTGCCTGCGCGCAATACGGCGACTTGCCCTCGGCCGCGGCGGCAGCCGAGGGCAGGGCCGGACTGGTGCCGCCGGCGGTGGCCGGACCTGAGCTGCTGCCGCCACTGCTGCCGCCGGACAGGCTGGGCGTGGCGCCGGGTGATCCGGAGCACGCGGCCAGCGCGCAGAGAGCCAGGCCGGTCATAGCGGCAGCGGTGATTCGGCGCACGTCCAATGCCAGTCCCTCTCCCTGTTCGCGCGGCCCTGCTCGCGCAGATGGGCCGCCCCGATGCTAGGTCGCGTCGCCGCCGCGCGCCCCCCCGCGCCGTGGGCGGTCCCCCCGCGCGGTGTGGATGCCCAGGCCAGCGGCCGGCGGGGTGAGAGGGGCAGGCGCGAATCTTTCATGGCCCGCGAACCTTCCCGCCCGCCGCCGGCGCGCTGCCCGGGCCCCTGGGCAACGCCGCCGTCAGCCCGGGCTATCCGAAAGCCGCGGGCTGGCCGGTGGCCTCGAGCACGGAGAGCCACAGGTCCCCGTGCGGGTCCACCTGGGAGCGGCTGCTGATGGCCAGGGCCATCGGGATGTGCACGAAGCGGCCGTGCCAGCGCCCGACGACCATCTCGGTCCGCCCGGACATCGCGGCGTGCACGGCCGTGTGCGCCAGCCGGAGGCAGTAGACGCTGTCGTAGGCGTTCGCCGGGACGCTGCGGATGGCGTAGCTGGGATCGATGTACCGCAGGTTCAGGTCCAGCCCGGCCCCGGCGAAATGCTCCGCGATCCGTGTCTTGAGGAAGATCCCGATGTCACCCAGCCGTGCGTTGCCCGAGGCGTCGGCCGGGCCGGAGTGCGGCCCGATGTAGTCCTGCCCGGCGCCTTCCGCGGCGACCACCACGGCGTGTCCCTGCTCCTCGACCAGGGCGCGCAGATGGTTCAGGAAACCGCCGTCGCCGTCGAGGCGGAATGGCACCTCGGGGATCAGGACGTAGTCGGCGTCGCTGTTGGCCAGCGCCGCGTAGCACGCGATGAAACCGGAGTGACGGCCCATCAGGCGCACCAGGCCGACGCCGTTGGGCACAGCGGCGGCCTCGACGTGGGCGGCCCGGATGAACTCGGTGGCTTTGGTGAACGCGGTCTGGAACCCGAAGCTGTGATCGATGTACGGCACGTCGTTGTCGATGGTCTTGGGCACTCCGACGACCGCGATGGGCAGCCCGCGCTGGGCGATGACGTCAGCGATCTCCAGCGCTCCGCGCATCGAGCCGTCGCCGCCGATCACGAACAGGATGCTGATGCCCAGCTGCTCCAGGCGGTCGACGATCTTGCCCGAGTCCTCCTCGCCGCGCGAGGTCCCGAGGATGGTACCGCCGTCCTCGTTGATCCCGGCCACGCTGCGCGGCGTCAGCTCCATGACGTCGTGGCCGTACCGGGGGATGAATCCCTGGTGGCCGTTGCGGAAGCCGACGATCCGCCGGACGCCGTAGTGCCGGGCCATCTCGAGGACCAGCGCCCGGATCACGTCGTTCAGTCCGGGGCACAGGCCGCCGCAGGTGACGATGCCGGCGTGGATGGTGGACGGGTCGAAGAAGAGCCGGCGCCGGGGGCCGCCCGGCTCGAAGCCCGGCAGCTCGCCGACGGGGACACCGCGGGCCGCGACCATGGCTGCCGTGTCGTCGAACAGGACGCGGTCGTTCTCCTCGACGTAGTGCAGGCTGGTCTGCCGTAGCCCGACCAGGACGGCCAGCGGGGAATCGAACCGGGCCGGGCCCAGCGTCCTGATCGTCAGATCCAGGTCATCACCGCCCATCAGTACCCCTTCCCACGGGATAACTGCCTCGGCGGTGAGGCCGTGCACGCGCGCTACGTGCTCAGATCCAGCCTAACGATATGTCCCCGCCTATCCTGGTCCGCTGGAGCGCGGCACGACCAGCCCTGATTCGTAGGCGGTGACGACCGCCTGGGTCCGGTCGCGCAGCCCGAGCTTGCTCAGTACCCGGCTGACGTGCGTCTTGACCGTCTCCTCGGTGACCACCAGCCGGGCCGCTATCTCGGAGTTGGACAGCCCCTCGGCGACCAGCCGGAGCACCTGCGTCTCGCGCGGGGTCAGCGCGGCGAGCGCCGCGGATCCGGCCCCGGAGTGGGGGCGCTGCCGGGCAAACTCGCCGATCAGGCGGCGCGTGACGGTCGGCGCCAGCAGCGCGTCACCGGCCGCGATGACCCGCACCGCGTCAAAGAGCCGCTCGGCGGTGACGTCCTTGAGCAGGAAGCCGCTGGCACCGGCGCGCAGCGCGTCGTAAACGTATTCGTCCAGGTCGAAGGTGGTCAGGATGAGGACGCGCGGGCCGCCCGCCGCGCCGCCGCAGAGCTGCTTGGTGGCTTCGATGCCGTCCATCCCCGGCATGCGGACGTCCATGAGGACGACGTCGGGGCGCAGCTGGCGGCAGATCGCCACCGCCTCGGCCCCGTCGCAGGCCACGCCGATGACCGTGAAGTCGGGCTGCGTGCCGAGCAGCCCGGC
>Ga0302326_10026155_pt1 | contig 11808 bp, 9 predicted proteins | sample Palsa_T0_3_FD_202264 | JGI IMG/M metagenome (GOLD analysis project Ga0302326, IMG submission 202264) | Peat permafrost microbial communities from Stordalen Mire near Abisko, Sweden - Palsa_T0_3 | ecosystem: Environmental > Terrestrial > Soil > Palsa > Peat permafrost | place: Sweden: Abisko... | reverse complement strand
ACCGGTCAACCGGCCCAGCGTCACCGTCAGCGCGCCAGGAATCACAAAGATCGCCAGGATCTGGAGCAGGTTCGTAAACGGCGTCGGATTCTCAAACGGATGTGCGCTGTTGGCATTGAAGAAGCCGCCGCCATTCGTCCCGAGCATCTTGATCGCTTCCTGCGAAGCAACGGGTCCCTGGGCAATGGTCTGCGATTGTCCTTCGAGCGTGGTCGCCTGCGTATACGGGTGCAGATTCTGCGGCGTCCCCTGCCACACGAGCAAAAGCGCGAAAACCACGCAACCGGGGACGAGGACGTAGAGAATGCTGCGCGTCACGTCCACCCAGAAATTCCCAATGGTCGACGCGCTCGTCCGCTTGATGCCGCGCACCAGGGCCACGGCGACCGCAATGCCCACCGCCGCCGAGAGGAAATTGTGATACGCCAGAGCCGCCATCTGGGTCAGGTAGCTCATGGTCGTTTCGGGCGTGTAGGACTGCCAGTTAGTGTTCGTCGTGAATGAGGCGGCCGTATTCCATGCCAGTGCCTGCTCCACGCCGGGCAATTTCTGCGGATTCAGCCAGCTTATAGCCAGCAATCCCCAGCCCTGGATCCGCTCGATGACATAGGTCAACAATAGGCTGACTGCCGAAAAGCCTAACATCGCGAAGGCGTATTCGCGCCAGTTCATCTCCTGGCTCGAATCAACTCCGCTCAACTTGTAGATGAGCTTCTCGATCGGCCGAAGCACCGGATCAAACCACGTGCGCTCTCCCTCGAGAACCCGCGCTAGATAAATGCCGATTGGCCGAACCGACGCCAATAATAGAAGGGCATAAACCGCAAACTGCAACCACCCATTTCCTGTCATTTTAGAACTTCTCCGGAAACAACAGCGTCGCAGTCAGATACCCCAAAAGCAACACCGATAGAACAAGGACTATCACCGTAACCAAACTCATCCTGTTACCTCAGCTTCTGACATGCTTGAACGTAAGTGAACGCAAGCACAAAGAAGACCACTGTAAACAAAATCATCCAAAAATCCTGCATGATATGAACTCAATTCCCACAAGCCAGTGCCTCTCGACCCTCGACTTGCGAACTTAATTTCGTCTTTCAGGCATCATCCTAGCCCACGCAACTTACAACCGTCGACCCATCTGCCTGCGCTAATCCTTTATCTATATTGGTCATTGGGGGGTGAGGCTGGACTAATGCTTTCGTAAGGGAAATGTAAAGGAAGCCATTAGCTTTGATCTGATTGAAATATCACGGCGTTATCGGCCGGTGAGCAATCCGTCGAATGGGCTCCAAGCAGCTTCAGACGGCGCGGAGGCTTCGGATGATAAATTGATTTGGTAGCCGGTTTCGACGCGATCCGGCTGCATGGCCGAAGCGAGTTCTGAAGCCTCAGGTCCCTAAGCCTCAAAGGATGATCCGTGACAACGCCGAAAACGATTCAACTCGATCCCCGGGACAACGTGTTGGTCGCATTGACTGATCTGCCATCCGGGGAAACAGTTGTCCACTCTGGCCAGACCTGCACGCTCGTGGAAGTAATCCCGGCCAAGCAGAAGTTTGCCATCAAGGATTTCCAGGCTGGATCCGAAGTTGTCATGTATGGCGTGACGGTCGGCCGGACGCGCGAACCGATCCCGTCGGGCGGTCTTCTCAGTACTCGGAATGTAGTACATGAGGCCGCGGGCTTTCAGGCAAGGGACGCCGGTTTCTCATGGACGCCTCCCAACGTCTCACGATGGTCCGGAAGAACATTCAACGGATACCATCGCTCCGATGGCCAGGTCGGCACTCGAAATTACTGGCTCGTCATTCCGCTCGTGTTCTGCGAAAACCGCAACGTCGATGCACTGCGCGAGGCCTTTGAAGAAGAATTGGGCTACGGGCGGCCAAAGCTCTATCGCCAGCAGGTTCGCGAATTGCTGGAGGAGTTCCGCGACGGCGGGCAGCAATCATTCGTTTCAAAAGAAGTCAGCCATTCACCCGCTCGGGTTTTTCCAAACGTTGACGGCATCAAGTTCCTGCTGCACCAAGGCGGCTGCGGCGGCACTCGCGATGATTCGCGCGCTCTTTGCGGCCTGCTCGCCGGCTATATTCATCACCCGAATGTCGCCGGGGCAACGGTCTTGAGTCTCGGGTGCCAGAATGCTCAAGTCACCGATCTGCTCGAAGAGTTGAAGCTCCGTGATCCCGCGCTGGCTAAGCCCGTCTTGATCTTTGACCAACAGAAATCGGGCCTCGAATCCGCCATGCTCTCGAAGGCAATCGGGGATACATTTAGTGCTTTGGTAGGAGCCAACAAGCTGGAGCGCAAGCCCGCTCCGCTGGCCAAACTGACGGTAGGTCTCAAGTGCGGCGGATCGGATGGGTTCTCGGGCATATCGGCGAATCCCGCGATCGGTCAGGTTTCAGACATGGTGGCCGCTCTCGGCGGGAAATCCCTGTTGTCCGAGTTTCCAGAACTCTGCGGCGTCGAACAGAGTCTGATCAACCGCTGCGCCGACGATCGCAGTGCCGACCGGTTTATCCAACTTATGTGCAGCTATGCCGCTCGTGCCAAGGCCGTGCACTCCGGATTCGAGATGAACCCCTCGCCAGGCAACATTCGCGACGGGCTGCTGACCGACGCGATGAAATCCGCAGGCGCGGCGCGGAAGGGCGGAACTTCGCCAGTGAATGACGTGCTCGATTATCCGGAATACGTCAAAGCGCAGGGTCTCAGTCTTCAATGCACACCCGGTAACGACGTCGAATGCGTGACAGCTCAGGCGGGCGCAGGAGCAAACATCGTTCTCTTTACCACCGGGCTCGGCACTCCCACGGGGAATCCGGTCACCCCCGTCATCAAGCTTGCCACGAACACAAAGCTGGCGACACGCATGTCCGATATTATCGACATCGACACTGGCGCGATTATTGAGGGCCGCAGTACTGTGGAGGAGATGGCAGACTCTATCCTTGAGTTCATTGTGCAGGTCGCAGATGGAACCGTGCACACAAAGGCAGAGTCCCTTCGGCAGGACGATTTCATCCCCTGGAAGCGCGGAGTTTCACTTTGAAGAGCGTGTCCAAGAGCCAACGACGGATAGCGAGGCACTCCCGGCAGGTGCGGAAATGCTGAAAAGCGGGATCCTCAACCCACAACTCAATTCTCTCCTGTGCCGGGTACGACACACCAACACGCTTGTTATCGCCGACCGTGGTTTTCCCTATTGGCCGCACATCGAAACCGTGGATCTCTCTCTCGTTGACGATATTCCTCGCGTCATGGATGTTCTCGCGGCAATCAAGGAAAACTTCTCGATCGGCCGGGTATTCGCAGCCGAAGAGTTTCTCGCCGTCAATGCGCCGCCGGTAATCAGCGCGCTTGAGGATGCGATTCTCGGGATTCCTATTACATTTGAGTCGCACATCGAGTTCAAAAAGCGGGTCCCCCATGCGATCGGACTGATTCGAACCGGCGACACGACACAGTATTCAAATCTCATCCTCGAATCGGCATAGAATTCGCCTGCCGATATCGACCCGCGGCAATGTACCTCTATCACGGAGCAATTTACGATGGAACAAACCTGGCGCTGGTTCGGACCCCGAGATTCTGTTTCGCTGGCTGACGCTCGCCAGGCCGGCGCAACCGGTATCGTGACTGCCCTGCATGACATTCCCCCGGGCGAAGTCTGGTCTGTCGAAGCGATCCAGGAGCGCCAGCGAGTGGTGCAAGGTGCGGGGCTCACCTGGTCTGTCGTCGAGAGCGTGAACGTCAGCGAAGAGATCAAGAAGCGCGGTAAACGATGGCAGGAACACATCGACAACTACACCGCAACCTTGCGCAATCTTGCTGCATGCGGCATCCGAACAGTTTGTTACAACTTCATGCCGGTGCTTGACTGGCTGCGGACCGACCTCGAATGGGAACTCCCTGATGGCTCGATTTCAATGCGATTCGAGGCCGATTCCCTCGCGGCATTTGACTTGTTTATTCTCAAGCGCCCAGGCGCGGAAGAAGACTGGAACGAAGATCAGCAGCGCAGCGCGCATGCACTTCTTCAACGCATGACTGAGTCCGAACGCGACCGGCTCGTTCGCACTGTGCTCGCCGGTTTACCCGGCACCACCGAGGTTTACACCCTCGACTACGTGCGCAATGCCATCGCCAGTTACGCCGATATCGGCCGCGAAGGGCTGCGTGCCAACCTCGGAGAATTTCTCCGCGCCGTCTGTCCTCTCGCCGAAGAATACGGCGTGCGCCTTTGCATCCACCCCGATGATCCGCCGCGTTCCCTGCTCGGTCTGCCACGAATAGCCAGCACCATGGATGATCTTCAGTTCTTGCTGGACCAGACGCCGGAGCAGGCGAACGGAATCACATTCTGCTCCGGCTCTCTTGGAGCCCGGCCTGACAACAACCTCGTCGAGATCATGAGGCGCGTAGCCTCAAGGATTCGTTTTGTGCACCTGCGCTCCACCAAACGAGAAGCCGGGCATGATGCTTTTTACGAAGCAGCGCACCTGGCCGGAGACGTCAATATCGTGGCGCTGATGAAAGAGCTCGTCCATGAAGAACGGCGCAGGCTTGCAACAGTCGACAACAATCAGATTCCTTTTCGATCGGATCACGGCAACAAGATTCTGACTGATATAGGCCGCCCCTCAGTTCCGGGGTATCCCGCTGTTGGCCGGCTGCGCGGGCTTGCGGAGCTTCGTGGAGTGTTGACAGCGGTTGAAGCTCTTACTTAGATTCCACACTTTCAGGATTTAATGCGGTTCTGTTACGTGGTCCCGGATCCAGGAGAATTAGATGCCGTTCATCGACGATAAATTCCTGCTTCAGAGTGAGAGCGCCATCGCCCTCTACGAGAACTACGCCGCTCCCGAGCCGATCTTCGACTACCATTGCCACCTTCCTGCCCGGCAGATTGCAGAGAACCGGCAATTCAACGACTTGTTCGAAATATGGCTCGAGGGAGATCACTACAAGTGGCGGGCGATGCGCGCCAACGGAGAATCGGAGCGCTTTTGCACGGGGAATGCCACGCCCTATGAGAAGTTTTGTACATGGGCGCGAACGGTCCCGTATACGCTTCGAAATCCTCTCTACCATTGGACGCACCTGGAATTGCAGCGATACTTCGGCATTACGGATTTGCTCGACTCCGAATCTGCTCCGCGAATCTGGGAACAGGCCAACAACATACTGCAGGGCGGTCTGGATGTGCACGCAATTATTCGAAAGTTCAATGTTCATACCATCGGAACGACGGACGACCCCGCGGATTCACTTGAGTACCATGCCCAGATTGCCTCGTCGCCGTTGACAACGAGAGTCGTGCCGACCTTCCGCCCGGACCCGGCGCTACGGGTCGACACTCCGCAGGCTTTCAACGAATGGGTCGATCGCCTGGCTGTCGCCGCAGAAACGCAGATCCATTCATTTGCCGGGTTTCTCGGTGCTCTGGAGCAGCGTGTCGAGGACTTCCACGCCATGGGGTGCCGGCTATCCGATCACGGACTCGACATTTGCTTTGTCGATCACTGCTCTGACTCGCAGGCCGCTGCTATCTTCACCGGTGCTCAGAACGGACACGCGGCAACTCATGACGACCATCGCAAATTTGCGAGCTACATTCTGCATTTTCTCGGGCAGCTCTATTTCAAACACGAGTGGACCATGCAACTGCATCTTGGCGCATTGAGGAACGTAAACTCCCGCGCAAAAGAAGTTCACGGTCCGGACACCGGCTTTGACGCAATGGGCGGTGTGCCCCAGTTGCAGGCGTTGGCAAAATTCCTGGACCATCTGGAACAGTACAGCTCCCTTCCACGAACGATCATCTACAACTCAAATCCTATTGAGAATTATGCGTTCGCTACATTGACGGGAAGCTTTTCCGCTGAAGGAATAGCGGGCAAAGTTCAATTCGGCAGCGGCTGGTGGTTCATGGACCAGAAAGAAGGCATCGAATTGCAGCTGAATGCCCTTTCGAACGTCAGTCTGCTCTCTCGGTTTGTCGGCATGGTGACAGATTCGCGATCCTTTATGTCCTATCCCCGGCACGAGTATTTCAGAAGGGTCCTTTGCAATCTGCTAGGTACCGAAATGGACCAAGGACTTCTGCCCAATGATATGGAGCTGGTTGGCAGCATGGTCCGCGGTCTATGCTTTGGCAATGCGGATCGCTATTTCGGCCTGCCCGTTCCTTCAGGTGCTGCCACCGTCATCAGTCCCGATACAATTCGAGGATAAATTATGACCGATGGAATGTCTCCATCACCCGAAACTGCGGATGAAACTCCGGTCGGCGTAGTTCTAAATGAATCCGAAATCATTGCTCCGCACCCTCTCAAAATGGGGAGCATTCGGTGGCGCATCTGTGCACTTTTGTTTTTCGCAAACACAATCAATTACATGGACCGCCAGGTCCTGGGTGTGCTTGCTCCTTTGCTGCAGGTCAAGATCGGATGGAATGAGGTTCAGTACGGCTACATTGTCGAGGCGTTTCAGGCGGCGTATGCCTTAGGCCTGCTTGCCGTCGGCGGCATTATCGACGCAGTTGGAGTGCGTCTCGGATATGCCCTGGCCATCGGCCTGTGGAGTCTGGCTGCAATCAGTCACTCGCTGGCGCGCTCAGCATTCTCTTTCGGCGTGTCGCGCTTCTTTCTCGGGCTCGGCGAGTCGGGCAATTTTCCTGCGGCAGTCAAAACTGTTGCCGAATGGTTCCCCAAGAAAGAACGCGCTTTCGCAACCGGAATCTTCAACTGCGGAACCAATGTTGGAGCAACTCTGGTCCCGTTGGTTGTCCCCTGGATTGCTGTCACCATAGGTTGGCAATGGGCATTTCTCTTCACGGGAGCATTCAGTCTCACCTGGCTCCTGATCTGGTGGAGCACCTACACAAGCCCTGAGGATTCGAAGAACATCGGAGCAGCGGAGCTGGCCTATATCCGCAGCGACCCGGCGGAGATATCGAAGAAGGTTCCCTGGATTCGCCTGCTCGGCTACCGGCAGACATGGGCCCTCCTGATCGGCAAGGGACTCACCGATCCTGTCTGGTGGTTCCTCTTGTTTTGGCTTCCAAAGTACTTCACTTCGGAATTCGGAATAAAGCTTGAGGGGCTCGCACTTCCGCTCGTGGTGATCTATAACGCGGCTGCTGTTGGCAGCATCGGCGGCGGATGGATGCCGGCAGAGGGCGTGAAACTTGGCTTAAGCGTCAAGGTGGCTCGACGGTTGTCGATGTTGCTTTGCGCCATTGCTGTAATGCCGGTCATGCTCATCGGCAATGTGCACAGCCTGTGGGTTGCCATCGGTATTATCAGCGTCGCCGTCGCGGCTCACCAGGGATGGTCGGCTAATATCTTCACGCTGGCATCCGATATCTTTCCTCGATCTGCCGTTGGTTCTGTAACCGGTGTCGCAGGATTCGGTGGAGCAATGGGCGGCATCCTGGCCGCCTACATCGTCAGCCATGTCCTTCAGCACTACCATACGTACTCAGGACTTTTTGTAGGCGCGGGCTTAGCCTACATCACTGCATTGCTCATCATTCAATTGCTCGTGCCGAAGCAGGACCTGGTTCGTCATTCCTGACGATGCTTATTGAACGATGAGGACATCCAGGAAACGCGGCCCATGCACGCCCTTGATCCGCGTCATCTCGATATCCGCTGTTGCAGAGGGGCCCGAGATAAAGGTCGTCGGCAGAACTGACGTGGCATTCAACCTATCAAACCCTTCCGGAACTGTAGCCACAAGCTGAACTGCAAAGACCAAGCATAGATGATAATCCGGAACCAGTGACAGGATGCGCGGTCCCTGCGCCGGCGCGTTTTGCAGCACAATGGAGCCCGTTTCTGCGATGGCCACGGTGCAGCCACTCAGGATTCCATCGGCTTTATCCAACTGATGGGCGTCGAACTTGTCCGCTTCCATAAAGGCAAAGCCTTCCGGCAGCCAATGAGCGGGAATCTTCGCCGGAATCGCCATACTCTTCTTGCTTCGTCCGGCAAGTATTTCCGCAATCACGTCTGCAACCGACGAATCACTCGCAAAATAAACGCCCGCATCGTATTCCCGTAAGCGATCTTCGAACAACTCGACAAGAGCATGCGTGGTCATCTCGCTCGACTTTGTGTAGTTCCGCTCGATCGCTGCGTATTCCACTGCAATCGCCTCCGGCGATTCTTTCGCGCCCAGCGAGCGGCGAATGTTCGCAAGTACCTCGGCGCGCTGGCTTGTATTTTCAGGCATTTGCTACCCTCTCTTCGCGACGCCGCTTTTCGGCATTTGGAGCTTTTTCTTTCGCCCACCAATCGCGGAAGGACTGCGGCGGCATCGCTTTCAGATCGCGCGTCTGCGTCCAGCCACTCAACATCAGCGGAAGCCATTCGATGAAGCCATTCTTCGAGACCAGCGGCTTCTGGCCTATCTGTCCAAGGCGTTCCGCCATCGCAAGCCGATCTGAATCGTGGAAGAGAAATGCCGCAGCCTGCATTCCGATATTCCAAAGGCTGAATTGACCGGCTAAGGTCGCCTGATCCTCCCGCACAATCTTCCCTCTAAGATGAATGAGCACCTCGGGAATATTGATCTTGACGGGGCAAACCTGGTAGCACGCACCGCAGAGCGACGAAGCATACGGCAACGATCGCCCTTCCTCCATGGAATGCAGCTGCGGCGTTAGGATCGCGCCGATCGGTCCCGCATAGACCGATTCATACGCATGCCCGCCGGTCTGATGGTATACCGGGCAAACATTCAGACATGCTGCGCAGCGTATGCACTGCAGCGTCTGCCGCGCTTCTTTATCCGCGAGGATAGGGCTGCGGCCGTTATCGAGCAGAACAACATGAAACTCCTTCGGTCCGTCTCCCGGATGAACCCCGGTCCAAGTGGAGTTGTATGGGTTCATACGCTCGCCGGTAGCCGAGCGCGGCAGTGTCTGCAGGAAGATCTCGAGATCGCGAAAACTCGGGATAACCTTCTCGATCCCGACGATGGCGATTAGAACATCAGGCAACGTAAGGCACATCCGGCCGTTGCCTTCGGACTCTGTAATGCAGATTCCGCCCGTGTCGGCAATCAGAAAATTGCCCCCGGAAACGGCTACCTTGACGCGCAGGAACTTCTCGCGCAGATAAGTGCGGGCCGCTGTGGCCAGGTCTTCCGGCCGGTCGCCAAGATCGGGAAGATTCATCTCCCGCTGGAACATTGCGCGGACCTGCTGTCGATTCACGTGAAGCGCGGGCGCAACAAAATGCGATGGCCGATCCTTGCCGAGTTGAATGATGAGTTCGGCGAGATCGGTCTCAATCGGCCTGACCCCATTGGCCTCAAGGTGAGCGTTCAGCCCGACCTCTTCTGAAGTCATCGTCTTGATCTTGATAACTTCCCTGGCGCCATGTTGCTTGATCAATCCAAGGATGACGCGATTTGCCTCAGCAGCATCGGAGGCCCAATGCACGCGGCCACCGGCCCGAGTGCAGTTCTCTTCGAACTGAGTCAGGTAGTAATCCAAATGGCGCAGCGCATGGGCGCGCACCTGGGCTCCGGACTCGCGTAGATCCTCCCAGTCCGGCAGCTCGGCAACGACCTTATTGCGTTTCGCCTGGATCACATTGGTTGCATGCTGGACGTTCTTCCGGGTCTGGGAATTCTGGAGCAGCTCTCGCGCCGCGGTCGGAAAATCGTGCCTGTTCCACTCAGTCGCATGCGTTTGAACTTCGCTCATGCACCCACTCCTTCCGTGCCAGACTCCGCGTAACCCGAGGCAAGAATCTCAGCCAGGTGCGCTGTTCTGACAAAGGTCCGCTGCCGGTGCAGGGAGCCGTAAAGGTGCATCAGGCAGCTGTTATCAACCGCCGTGCAGACCTCTGCGCCAGTATTGAGAACATTGCGAACCTTGTCCGCCAGCATGGCGGAAGATACATCCGGATTCTTGATGGAAAAAGTTCCCCCAAACCCGCAACACTCCTGCATATTCTGAATCGGTTGCAAATCCAGGCCGCGAACCTGCTTCAGGAGCCTAATCGGGATATCACCCAAATGCAGGCTGCGCATCGAGTGGCAGCTCGCATGATATGTAACTTTGTGCGGATAGGCCGCGCCAACATCCTCAACACCAAGCTTGCGAACGAGAAACTCGGAAAACTCGTAGATCCTTGGGAGCAACTCCTGAATCTCCGCGACCAGCCTGGTATCACCATCCATCTCTGCCGCTTTCACATAGTGATCTCGCATCATGGAGACGCAGGACGAAGACGGTATTACCACCGTCTCTGCGTCCCGATAGACGCTGACGAAGTGGCGAATGATCGGGATTGCCTCGCGGAGATATCCCGTGTTCCAATGCATCTGCCCGCAGCATGTTTGTTCTGGACGAAACTCGACCTGATGCCCGAGCCTCTCAAGTACACTCACCACAGCCTTCCCCGTCTGAGGAAAGAGAGCGTCGTTATAGCAGGTGATGAACAGGGAGACGAGCACGTATCGACCTCATCGTTTTAGGGCGTGGATTTAGGTCTCACCCAGTGTACGATGGAGACATCCCGAAGCGATATGGCAATGGAAATTTTATTTCCCTAATGGTACTTTGCACATGCCATTATGCTCGAGTTACTACTCCGTCTTTGATCCGGTTGAAATCCTGCTGGTCATTGCGGAGTCTGATCTGTGAAATGGATCAGTGACATTGGAATATGAAGGTGGAATCAGGATCGGCTTGTAGAGAGACGTGAATGGCGACCTCAGTGGAACCAGCAATATCGACGTATTCCGGCGACGTAACGCCTGAGTCGATCCAGAGTCTGCTCTGCGAGTTGATCGATCCGGAACGCATCCTCATACGTCCCATTGACCGCATCGCATTTGCGTCCGACGCCAGTTTTTATCGCCTGATTCCGCAAGCCGTCATTCAACCCAAGACCGACGAAGAGATCAAGCATCTTTTCCGGTTCAGTCATCAGTATGGAGTTCCGCTTGTCTTCCGCGCTGGCGGTACCAGCCTTTCGGGGCAGGCAATTACCGACGGCATCCTCGTAGATATCGGACGGTACTGGCGCAATGTTCGCGTTGAAGAAAACGGAAAGACCATCCGCGTACAGCCCGGATTGATTGGACAGCAGGCGAACAATGCGCTGCGCCTCTATGGCAGGAAGATTGGTCCCGATCCGGCATCGATCGCCAGTTGCCGCATGGGCGGTATTCTCGCCAACAACTCCAGCGGCATGTGCTGCGGAGTCGTCCAGAATGCCTACCATACCCTCAGTTCCCTCACCTTTATCCTCCCCTCGGGGACGCAGATTGATACCGCCGACGCCAACGCAGACAATATTTTCCGCATGCTCGAGCCGCAGCTTTGCGAAAAGCTGCTGGACTTAAAAGCCGAGATGGAAGCAGATGTTGCCCTGGCAGCACGTGTCCGTTCAAAGTACAAGACCAAGAACACGACCGGCTACTCTCTCAATGCCTTCCTGGACTTCAACCGGCCGGTGGACATCTTCAGTCACTTGATCGTTGGCTCGGAAGGCACCCTGGCTTTCATCTCCGAAGCGGTCCTGAGAACAGTCCCTGACTATCCTCTGAAATCTACCGCCCTCCTCCTCTTCCAGGATCTTTTTGCGGCTTGTTCCGCGATCTCTGCCTTCACAGAAGCCGGAGCAGCCGCTCTCGAGGTGATGGATCGGGCTTCGCTGCGTTCCGTCGAAGACCAACCTGGAACATTGCCATACTTGAAGGAACTGCCTGACAACGCCGCCGGACTTTTGGTGGAATTTCAGGCTCCCAATGAGTCTCAGCGTCGTGAGTTCG
>Ga0302326_10026150_pt1 | contig 11809 bp, 10 predicted proteins | sample Palsa_T0_3_FD_202264 | JGI IMG/M metagenome (GOLD analysis project Ga0302326, IMG submission 202264) | Peat permafrost microbial communities from Stordalen Mire near Abisko, Sweden - Palsa_T0_3 | ecosystem: Environmental > Terrestrial > Soil > Palsa > Peat permafrost | place: Sweden: Abisko... | reverse complement strand
CGGGCACGGGTCCGTTAGTCCAATTGAAATTGGTGGCATAATCTCTTGTGAATTTTCGGAGGATAGTTAATGTCGTCTTCGGTGACTCGCAGGACGTTCCTGAATGTCAGCGGTCAGGCGGTTGCGGCCGGGGTTGCGACGCGGTTCTTGGTCCTGGAATCGCGGGCGCAGGAAGCGAAGAGCGAGTATGCGGGCTGCTTCCAGCAGCTCGATACGTTCATCGAGCAGTACATGCGGGACATGAATTCACCGGGCATGACCCTGGTGATGGCCGACCGCGAAGGCGTGCAGCGCGTCGCGACCTACGGTTTTGCCGACCGCGAACAGCGCCTCGCGGTTAAGCCACAGGAACTCTTCGAAATCGCCTCGATCAGCAAATCTTTTTCCGCCAACTGCCTATTGCAGCTCCATCGGGAAGGCAAACTCGATCTAAATAAGCCGATCGTTGAATATCTTCCGTGGTTCCGAATCGATTCCAGCTTTGCGCCGATCACCACCCATCATCTTCTTACCCATTCGTCCGGACTGCCTGGTGATGCTCCGCTCTTTCTTCCCGATCCATCGGCGAAACATCGTGCGGCAAATCCTCCCGGACAATACTTCCACTATTGCAACACCGGTTTTACGGCGCTCGGACATTTGCTCTGGACTCTGGACGGCCAGCCATTACCCGAGGTTCTCCGCCGGCGCGTCTTTACTCCTCTGGGCATGACCGAGAGCTCCCCGTTCATCTCGCTCGATATTCGCGAGAAGTTCGTCAAAAGCTACTCGGTTTTTCAGGGTGATCGCCCGTACCCGCGGCAAGGACACCTCAGCGAGGCGCAGGCGATCATAACCACCGATGGCGCCGGGTGCATCGCTGCCACTCCGCATGACATGGGCCTTTACATCCAAATGATTGCCAATCACGGCCAGGGTCCCAAAGGACCGCTTCTCTCCGGCGAGAGTTTCGCACTCTTCTCGCAAGCGCATATCCGAGCGGAGGAATTCGGCCCGACCGCCGGCTACGGTTACGGGATCGCGGTGGACATCTTGGATGGACACAAGATTCTGCGCCACACCGGCGGCATGGTTTCCTTCGCGTCGTCGATGCATGTGGATATCGATGAAGGTGTGGGAGCGTTCGCCTCCATCAACGCGATGCAAGGATACCGGCCGAACCCGGTCGCGCAGTATGCCATCCAGCTCATGCGTGCGCAGCGAGCGAGCAGCAAATCCTTTCCGCCGATGCCGCCGCCGGATTCACCGACGGTGGTAAGAAATGCTGCGGACTATGCGGGAAAGTATCAGAGTAATGAGGGACGCGCCTTTGAGATCGTAACTACAGCTGAAAGCCTCTTTCTGGCGTATCAAGGGGAGCGCGCGGTGCTGGAAAGCGAGAAGGACGATATGTTCACGGTGATGCACCCGGACTTCCAGCGTTTTGCCCTCGTTTTCGGCCGCGCCGATCTTAGAGACTCGAAGAGCACGGTAGTCGAGGCCGGATACGGCGGCGAGTGGTTTACGAACGCGAATTATGCCGGCCCGAAAACTTTTGAATACCCGAAAGAGTGGGAGCAATACGTGGGCCACTATCGCAACGAGAGCCCTTGGGTCGGCAGCGCTCGAATCGTTTTGCGCAAGGGCAAGCTGATGTTGGACGGGGTGGTGGGTCTGGAACCAGGACCAGACGGCGTGTTCATTTTGCAGGACGAAGAGCATAGCCCCGAGTGGATGCACTTCGGCGACATCCTCAACGGGAAGTCCATGCACCTGAAATTCTCGGGCGAGGATCTGTGGCGAGTGATGACAGTTTAGACTTGTGCCCATGAAAACAAATCTGCGCAATCGCGCCCGCTCCAGAGAACTGTTCGCCCGCGCCCAACGGTCGTTGGTCGAAGGCGTAAATTCGCCGTCGCGCGGATTAGCCGTCCATGGGGATTCTCTGGTGATGCTCGAGCGCGGCCAGGGCACCCAAGTTTGGGACGCCGATGATAATCAGTACACCGATTTTATGATGTCGTTCGGCGCGCTGATCCACGGGCACGCGCATCCCACGCTGGTTTCCGTGGTGTGTCAGGCGATGGCGGAGGGTTCACATTTTGCCGCCGCCACGTCAGCGGAAGTGGAGGCCGCGGAACGGTTTCGGAAGTTCGTCCCGTCGGCCGAAGCCGTTCGCTTTACCAATACCGGGAGCGAAGCCACAATGCTCGCGCTGCGCTTGGCGCGTGCTCACACTGGGCGCACCAAATTCCTGAAGTTCGAAGGTCATTATCACGGTTGGTACGACCCTTACCTCACCAACGCGCACAGTCATCCACCGCAGCAGCTCGGACCGCCCGAAAATCCTAAGAAGATTCCTGACTCCGCCGGCATCCCGTCCGGCACTTTCGATGATGTGGTGGTCGTGCCATGGAACGACGTTCCGGCTCTGGAACGGGTGATGCAGGAGCATGGAAGGGAATTGGCTGCCGTCATTACTGAACCGATCATGGCCAACATGGGTTGCATTCTGCCACTGGAGGGATATCATCGCCGGCTTCGCGAGCTCACGGTGAACTACGGTGTACTGCTTATCTTCGACGAAGTGGTCACCGGCTTCCGTTACGCACCCGGAGGCTGCCAGGAGATTTATCGAATTCGCCCGGACATCAGTACGTTTGGCAAGGCTTTGGGCGCAGGTTTCCCGGTGGGCGCCGTCGCTGGCCCGCGCGCGATTCTGGACCGCCTCGCCTGGGGAAATGACATGGTGCTGCACTACGGCACTTTCAACGGACACCGCCTCACCATGAAAGTAGTGGCGGCGAATCTCGATATGCTTTCCGTCGAGGGCGTCTACCAAAAACTGCGCGCGATCGGCGATTCTGCAATTGCAGGCTTGCGAAAAGTGTTTCGCCAACGCCACCTAAAGGCCGTCGTTCAGGGCTTCGGCCCTATGTTCCAGATTTATTTCACCGACCGCGCCAGCATCAACGACTATCGAGATTACTGCACCTACGTGGACACCGAGCGGTACTCCCGCTTCGTGCAGAAGCTAATGGACCTCGGAATCTACATGACACCCGCGAACGGCCTGCACTGGATTATCTCGACGGCGCACAGCGAGAAAGACGTCGCAGGTCTGCTCGAAGCCGCCGATCGAGCATGTGCGGAACTGGAGTGAGCGCTGCGTCATCAGAAACCATTCAGTCCGAGGCGGTTGTAGCGAGCGCCTGATCCACGCGTAGCAGATGGGTGTCCTTGAAAAACGTCGGATACTTCAGCCCATAGCCAAGCGCGCGATCCGCTCCAATATGCGCAAACCAAATCAGCGCAAAGGCCCAAAGCCTAGCGTCGTGCTGGCTCAAAGCCACTCCCGCAAGCGCCAACGGGAAAGTATATGTATGCACAAAGTTGTACATCGCCGAACCGGCTCGCACCGAGACGAGGTATCCCAGCATGAATAAGTCCGGCCACAGAAAAAGTGCAACGAAGATCCACCAACGGGCGCCGGTGGACCAATAGCAGAACAAACTAAGTGCGAGAACGAATGCACCCTCCACCCGCAACAGAATCCCTGGTTTGGTAAACATGAAATTCTCCCTATGTTCAGTCGATGTGTGTGCTGGCTAGCCTGCGGGAACCGCCAAGCACCGGCCGAGACGTGATTTGGAAATCGTTACCTACGTGCCGCTTTGCCTGCCATACACCGTCGCTTTGCCGTCAACCACATTCCCTACATAGCGGCCATGGCTCAGGAACTGCATCACCTTCTTGCCGGAACGCGCTAACTGAGCCCATCGCGATTTCGTTTCCGGATTCTGTTCCAGCCCGCAAATCTCCTCGCCGTCGAATCGGAAGTCGACCTGCCGCAGCTTGCTCTTCGGAGTTCGCCTTACCGGGTAACGCGCTTCCTCCAGGTCGACCAAGGCGGCCTCCTCCACCAGCACTTGCCGCCACACCTCAACTAGCGTTTGCTCGAATGAACGGTCCATCGCTCAATGTACCGTGGCGCGCATCAAAATCCGCCATTCCGTCCCGCCCGCCGCTGGCTGACCTCGTTGTGCAATCGATTGCGAAGGTTGCTGGCAAACGGATGGTGAAACGATCCGAGCCTACCGCCGCACAGCGCTAAACAACTTTCATAGGAACTATAATGCAAAATCTGCATGCGAATCTGGCCGCGCTGCAATAACATGGTCTGAGTCCGAAAACTTGGAAACCGAGCAAACACCCACCGCCGATTCGGATCAGAACCTCAGGCCGGTAACTTCGCGCAAGCCTCGGCGCTGGGCACGCCCAGAACTTAAGCCCCTCCTCATTTGGCTTGGAATCTCCTTCGTTCTGCCCGTGCCGATTCTCCTGGCGTTGCGCATCCCACTCAACCCGGTCGGTGCGGTCTTCACGGTGCAGACTGAATTACCAGTGAAAGCCATCGTGGCCTTCGCGGTCCTGCTGGGCACTTGGATCGTATCCCGCATGGAAAAACGTCCGCTCGACGACTTCGGCATTCCTCCTCGCCAGGCATTCGGCCGGCGGTTTTGGGAAGGACTTGCGTGGGGCTTCGCGATGCTCTCCGCGATTCTGCTGGTGCTGCGCGCGTCCGGGCACTTCCGAATTGACTCCGTGGATCTCACCGGAGGCGCCGTTTTCCGATACGCTTTTGGCTGGGGACTGGTTTTTCTGGCCGTCGCCATTAACGAAGAGTTTGCCTTCCGCGGCTACCTGCTTTTCTCCTTCGCGAAGCGTTTGAGTTTCTGGCCGGCGGCGATGATTCTCTCGGTGTCATTCGGCACCGCCCATTTATTCAATCCTGGAGAAACCCCCGTCGGCATCCTGCAGGTGGTTGTGATCGGCATGATTTTCTGTCTCACTCTCCGGCGCACCGGCAATCTTTGGTTCGCGGTCGGCTTCCATGCCGCTTGGGATTGGGCGGAGACTTTTTTCTACGGTACGCCCAACAGTGGCCTCCTGGGCGTCGGCCGATTCCTGAACACGTCCTTCCAAGGCTCGAACTGGATCACCGGAGGCTCTGCCGGCCCCGAAGGCAGCGTGATCGCGCTGTTCGCGCTGCTCCTTTGCGCACTGCTAATCCATTTTCGATTTCCACAGGCCGTCTACCCCGACCGTCCCATCTAGCGTGGATTGCGCGATTGTTCCACCACTATTGCGCTGGAAACTCGATCTCAAGACGTGTTAGCGTTCCCATGGCGCCTCACCCATGGGGCGCCGCCCCTCTTGGGGTGTGAACCGATGTGTAAACAACCATTCCGCAAAAGCCTCCTCAGAGTAAGCGCTTTTTTTGTGGTGATGGGTCTGGCTGCGTCCGCACTTGCCCAGAGCAACTCGTCTGTTTCTCCCGCGCCATCGTCCACCATTGCGCGAATCGCCGGCGCTCAATTCGTCTCCTCCGCGCCAACGGCCGCCACACCGCAGGCCGCCGCTTCGCCGCCAGCTCTCACGCCGGCTCCCACTCACGCAGACATTCTGCGCGGCGCTTACGGACCTTACCGCTCCAACAATGATCTGCTCTATTACCACCTGGACATCCGCGTCGACCCGGTCAAAAAATTCATCAGCGGAAAAAACACCATTCGCTTCCGCATGCTGCAGGACGACACGCGCATCCAGCTCGACCTGGAAGAACATCTGAATATCGACAAAATTCTCTGGGGTATCTCTCCTCTAAAATACGAGCGCGACTCCGGGGCCGTCTTCGTGGATTTTCCGTATACCCTCAAATCCGGCAACATCTATTCCATCGATTTCTATTACTCCGGCACCCCGGTCACCACCGGCCGCTTCGGCGCCTTCACCTTCGCCACCGATCCCACCGGTCATCCCTGGATTTACACGGCGTGTGAAGAAACCGGCGCCAGCCAGTGGTGGCCCAACAAGGATCAGTGGCGCGACGAAGTGGAGAACATGGAAATCAGCGTGTCGATTCCGAATGACTTGGTCGATGCCTCCAACGGGAAATTCGTGGGCAAGACCGATCTGGGTGATGGCTATACCCGCTGGAATTGGCTGGTGCAATACCCCATCAACAACTACGACGTGGCACTGAACATCGGGAACTACGTACATTTCGCCGACCATCTCGGCGATCTACCGATGGATTTCTACGTACTCCCCGAGGACCTGGAGAAAGCCAAAAAACAATTCCGTCAGGCCCAGGGAATGCTGGAGGCCTATCAACATTATTTTGGGGAGTATCCCTTCATTCGAGACGGCTACAAGCTGATCGAAGTGCCTTACGCGGGCATGGAACACCAGAGCGCCGTGGCCTACGGCAACCATTTCGCAAACGGCTACCTCGATCGTGATTGGACCGGCGTCGGTATCAGCCCCCGATTCGATTTCATCATCATCCACGAAAGCGCGCATGAGTGGTTCGGCAACAGCATTACCGCCGCGGACCGTTCCGACATGTGGATCCACGAGGCATGGGCCACCTACCTCGAGAGTCTCTATGTCGAATACATGTATGGAACCGATGATGCCCTCGCGTATATCAATGCCTACAAACTGAAGGTGAAAAACCAAGTTCCAATCATCCCCCAGCGCGGCGTCAACGCCACTCCGCCCCAGGACCAGTATTTCAAAGGCGCGCTCTTCATCAACACGCTTCGCAGCGTCGTTAACGACGACGCCCACTGGTGGGCGCTGCTCCACGATTTCTATCAGCACTTCAAGTATCAAAACATCATGACCGAAGACGTCGAGGCGTTTTTCAACGAGAAGACCGGCTTGAATCTAACGCCGGTTTTTGATCAGTATCTTCGCCACGCCGCGATCCCCATGCTTGAACTCAAATTCAGCGCCGCCGGCGACAGCGTCGCCTATCGTTGGCAAGCGGACGTGCCGGACTTCGCCATGCCCGTTCGTGTGGGGACCAAAGACTATTGGCAGGTGATTCATCCCACCGCCGAGTGGGCCACGCTGGCTACGCTGCTGAAGAAAGACGAATTCGAAGTGGCCACCGACCTGTACTACATCAACGTCACCAAGCAGTAGGTGAACGAGGGATCCGCTCGGGCCTTTTTAGGTGAGCCCTGTCGCAGCTTCCACAGTAACCTCATTTTTCCCGAATCGTGGTACAACTCTGGTGGTAATTCCGGCCGGGACGACGCACGGCCCATAGCGAATTTGAAGTGGTTTGCTCGGACGCCGCTAGGCGTGAAAAGGAGCATCACGTGACCCCTTTTGGAACCTTCGGTTTGTTGGTGGGTCTCCTCGTCCTATTCTTCGTACTGAAATTAGTTTTTGGCTCATTTTTCACTGTGGATACTTCGCAGGTCGCTATCGTCCAGCGCCTCGGAAAATTTGCGCGGGTGTCCGGCCCGGGCCTGAACTGGAAGACTCCGTTCCTGGAGGTTGTGGTGGCGCGCCTGAGCATGAAGGTGCAGCAGTTCGAAGTGCAGGTGGAAACAAAAACGCAAGATAACGTGTTCGTGCAGATTCCCGTCTCCATCCAGTACAAAATCATCCCGGAAGCGGTGGAATCTGCGTTCTACAAGTTGTCCGCGCCAGTCAAGCAGATCGAATCGATGGTCTACAACGTGGTGCTGGGCCACGTCCCCAAAATGAAGCTGGACGACGCCTTCCTGAATCAAGCGGACATCGCCAGCGACCTGCGCGACAACCTCGACGCCTCCATGAAAGAATACGGCTACGCCATCGTCAGAGTTCTGATCTCCGATATCGTTCCGGACACCAAAGTAAAAGCCGCGATGAACGACATCAACGCCGCGCAGCGCGAAAGGGAAGCCACGGTTTCCCGCGCGGAGACCAACAAATTGCTGCTGGTCAAGCAAGCCGAAGCGGAAGCCGAATCGAAGCGCCTGCAAGGGGAGGGAATCGCCAACCAGCGCAAGGCCATCATTTCCGGTCTGAAGGATTCGGTAGAGGATTTCTCAAAAACCGTCCCGGGCTCCACTCCCCAGGACGTAATGCAATTGGTCCTGATGACCCAATACTTCGACACCCTAAAAGAAATCGCCGCCAACGATCACAGCAACACCATCCTAATCCCACACACCCCCAACAACCTCACCGATCTCTTCAGCCAAATCCGCACTGCCATCGTCACCGGCGCGGAAATTGCCAAGCACTCCGGCACCGGCGCAACTCCACCAGTACCCGACGCGCTGCCGCACCAATAAAGGCAAAGCAACTGGTGTTTACGTAAGAGGGTTTGACTTTCGGTTCGACGGTTCGATGGTTTTATCTTTTTCGGGTGCCCCACTCTTCCCTGGGTTTGGGAAGGGTGGGCGTATCGCTCATCGAATATTCCCTGTGCTGTATCGCTCAAGAATTGAATCGTGCGTAGTGCTCCCGTGACACCGCTGAGTTAGAATCAGTGCGCGATGGAACAAGCCCTCGACGCAAACCGGCTGCACTTCGGTTTCACCATCACCTACCATTACATTTTTCCGCAGCTCACCATGGGCCTCGCGCTGCTGCTCGTCTACCTGAAGACCAAAGCGCTGCGCACCGGCGACCCGCACTACGATCGTTGCGCCCAATTCTGGGCGCGAATTTTCGCCATTAATTTTGGCCTGGGCGTAGTAACCGGCGTGCCCATGGAATTCCAGTTCGGCACCAACTGGGCCGCCTTCTCCAGATCCGCCGGCGGCGTGATCGGACAGACGCTGGCCATGGAAGGCGTCTTCTCGTTTTTTATGGAGTCCAGCTTTTTGGGTTTATTTCTATTCGGTGCGAAAAAGCTGGGGCGCGTCGGACACTGGTGGGCCGGCTTCCTGGTGTTCCTGGGCTCGTGGCTCTCCGGCTATTTCATCGTCGCCACCAACGCATGGATGCAATATCCCACCGGATTCGCAGTCGGTCCGCACGGGGAAATCGAGCTCGCGGATTTCTGGTCGCTGGTGGTGAATCGCTGGGCTCTTTGGCAGTACGCGCACACCATGCTCGGCGCGGTGCAGACCGGATGCTTCGTGATGGCCGCCGTCGGTGCATTTTATCTGCTCACCGCGCGCGACGAAAAATACGGCCGGACCTTTGTCCGCACCGGCGTGTTGGTTGGAGTGATCGCCGCGTGCCTGCAGCTCTTCCCTACCGGCGACTCGCAGGGAAAGTTGATCGCGCAAAATCAACCGGTAACCCTTGCGGCCATGGAAGGACTGTTCGAGAGCCAATCCGGCGCGCCGCTGGCGATCCTCGGCCAGCCGGACGTCGAGAAGCGCCGCCTCGATAATCCGCTGGAAATTCCGAGAATGTTGAGTTTTCTCACCTACCAGGAGTGGGGCGCGCACATCAAGGGCCTCGAGGGTTTTCCCCACGACTTGTGGCCCGACCGCGTGTCGTTGCTCTACTACAGCTATCACGTGATGGTCGGGCTCGGAACGATCTTCATCGCGGTAATGTTGATGGCCGCGCTGCTCCTGTGGCGCGGAACGCTGTTCGAATCCCGCTGGATGCTCTGGTTGCTGATGCTTTCCGTCCCGCTGCCGTACATTGCCAACACCGCCGGTTGGATGACCGCTGAATTTGGCCGTCAGCCCTGGCTGATTTACGGCCTGCTACGCACCGCGCATGGTGCGTCACCGCGACTGAGCGCCGGAAACGTCTGGTTCACGCTGATCGGGTTTATGGGCATGTACGCGATGCTGTCGATCCTGTTTTTATTCTTGATGGGCCGCGAAATCGAGATGGGACCGGAAGGGCACGATCCGCACGATGGCGATGCGGCTGCGCATGAGCTTCCCGCCGAGGCCGGCGACTGACGCGCGGCTAAATTAAGAGGACACGATGGGAACGGTTTGGTTTTGCACCACGGCGCTCACTCTTACCATTTACGTGTTGCTCGATGGATTCGTGCTCGGTGCCGGCGTCATCCACCTGCTGGTTGCCCGCACCGACGCTGAGCGCCGCATGGTTCTCGGCAGCATCGGCCCGGTCCGGGAAGGGAACGAAGTGTGGCTGCTCGCCGCCGGCGGCATGCTCTTCTGCGCATTTCCGCTGCTATACGCTAGCGGCTTCAGCGGATTTTACCTCCCGTTGATGATCGTACTGTGGCTGCTGATTCTTCGCGGCATTTCCATCGAATTCCGCGGCCACATTCAGAGCGCGGTGTGGGACCCGCTCTGGGATTTCCTGTTTTGCTCCTCGAGTTTTTTGCTGGCCGTTTTTTACGGCGCCGCTCTGGCCAACGTGGTCCGCGGCGTGCCACTCGATGCCACCCAATATTTCTTCGAGCCGCTTTGGACCAATTTCCGCCTCGGCGACGATACCGGTATCCTCGATTGGTACACGATTCTGGTGGGTTTGCTCGCGCTCGCGGCGATCGCCATGCACGGCGCGCTCTGGGTGCGTGTGAAAACGGAAGGCGAGCTGAACAAGCGCACCGGGAAATTCGCTGCTGCGGTATGGTGGATCGTCGCCGCGCTCACCGCCTTGGTCACCACCGTCACTTTTCGCATTCAGCCGCAGATAGAATCCAATTTCGCGGACCACCATTGGGGCGCGGTATTCCCGGTGCTCGCAGTTGCCGGCCTCACCGGAGTGATCTTCGAGCTTCGCAAGAATCGCGAAGTACGCGCCCTCTGCGCTTCCGGTGCCTATCTGGCGGGAATGATGACCAGCGTAGTGTTCGGCCTCTACCCGATGGTCCTGCCGGCACGCAATCCTCTATATTCGCTCACCGTTCAAAACGCCAAGGCCGGCGACTACGGTCTGAAGGTCGGATTGATCTGGTGGACCCTCGGTATCCTGCTCGCCGCGAGCTACTTCATCTTTGTCTATCGCTCATTCTCGGGAAAAGTCGACCCACCATCAGCACAGACGCCGCGCCACAAATAGTTTCGGGTTGAAGCGGACCGCTGCCGAACCCCTCCGCGCAGTTTCCCTCCTGGTTGTGTCAAGCCGTTTTAGATTTCGGGTGGTCGAAAACAATTGCTGCCAGGCGCCGCAACCCTCCGGGGGACAGGCGACGACGCAGCGGATGATGCTTGGACACATATAGCTGCATAGCCTTCTTCCGCTCCCCCAAATTCACGTATTCGACGACGGCTTGGGGAGCCAGTCGGCTGAGAGCGGCGTCGCGTCCCCACTCGGACTCCGCCGGCACGGGATACTCGTCTAGCCTTCGGAACAGATGCGCCGGCGTCACGTTGGCGCTCAATGTTAGACCCGAGGTGAGCCGGTATTTCGCGGTGAACTGATTGACGAAATAAAAGCGCTTCGCAATCGGCCCCAGGCGAACACCGAAGTCCATGTCGCACATGTCTCCCACCTTATCTCGCGTTTGGAGCGGGATCTGCCGCGCCAGCTTGGTCTCCACCAGGAACCCATCATTCGGAAATTGCTGCAAGAGGCCGGCCTCGATGGGGGCAAGTTTCGAACCCTCGTCTCGACTGGTGCGGTGGTAGTAATGATTGAGCTCGTCGGAGTCGGCCGGAAGCGGCCGGCCATCCGCGGTGATGATCATGTGTTTTCCGTAGACCGCGCCAATATCCGCATGTCCGACGCAGCACGCCACCAGAACATCTACCGCGCCAGCCAGCAACAGATCATCGTCGTGGAGCAGCAGAGCGCGCTCACCGCGCGCCTGGCGATACAGGCGATTGATGTTGTTCGCCTGCCCCAACGAGGGATGGTTCCAGAGGTAGCGAAAATCGACCCCGGGAATTCTCTCAAAGGAACTCACCACGGCTACGGCTTCGTTGCTTGGGTGAAGGTGGCCAACTAGATGCTCAGGAGCCGATCGTTAAAGCGCCTTGAAGGTGATGCAAAAGAGGGAGCAGTCTATCGATTAATTTGTTCCAACATCCAGATGCAAACATCTCTCGTCTGCGTTTCGGGGTCAAGCAAAACTCATCTCTAGATGGGA
>Ga0302326_10026147_pt1 | contig 11810 bp, 12 predicted proteins | sample Palsa_T0_3_FD_202264 | JGI IMG/M metagenome (GOLD analysis project Ga0302326, IMG submission 202264) | Peat permafrost microbial communities from Stordalen Mire near Abisko, Sweden - Palsa_T0_3 | ecosystem: Environmental > Terrestrial > Soil > Palsa > Peat permafrost | place: Sweden: Abisko... | reverse complement strand
CGCCCCAGCCGCGCCAGGACGTTTCGGGTGCGATCGAGGCCGAGCGCGATCTGGGTCGGGTGCAGCCCCTCCAGATACTCTCGGGCTTGGCCGGGAGTCAGGACAGCAGTCCGATCAGCTGTCCGAGCCCCGCTCTCAGCTCGCGGCGGGGAAGGATGGCGTCGATCATCCCATGGGTCAGCAAGAACTCGGAGCGCTGAAAGCCCTCGGGTAGCTTCTGGCGGATGCTCTGCTCGATGACGCGCGGCCCGGCAAAGCCGATCAGCGCCTTGGGTTCGGCGAGGATTGCGTCCCCCAGCCAGGCAAAGCTCGCCGCGACCCCTCCGGTCGTGGGGTGACACAGGACCGAGATGTAGGGCAGTCGCGACTCGCGGAAGCGGGCGATGGCGGCCGAGGTCTTGGCCATCTGCATCAGCGACAGGATGCCTTCCTGCATCCGGGCGCCTCCCGAGGCGCAGAAGATGACCGCCGGACGGGACTCGGAGCGCGCGGTCTCGAACAGGCGGGTGACCTTCTCGCCCACCACGCTCCCCATCGAGCCGCCCATGAACTCGAAGGCGAAGGCCCCCATGCTGACGGGGCGGCCGAAGAGGAGGCCGCGCGCGGAGACGAAGGCGTCCAGCTCCCCGGTCGACCGCTTGAGGCTCTTGACGCGGTCCTTGTAGCGCTTGTTGTCGGTGAATCCGAGCGGGTCCTGGGGAGCGAGACCGCCATCCGCCTCGGCGAACGACCCGGGGTCAAGCGTGAGATTGAGCCGCTCGCGGGCCCCGATGACATTGTGGTGCCCGCAGTGGGGACAGACGCTGAGGTTTTGAACCAGCTCGTCGCGGGAGATGATCTCGCCGCACGAGTCGCACTTGGACCACAGGCCTTCGGTCCGGGCCGGTCCCTGGTCCTTGTCGGCGGCCACCCGACTGTGCCCCGGCTTCTGGAACCACGCCATCGGCGCATCCTGTAATCAAATTGCGGCGGGCGTACAAGGGTAGCGCCGACCGTGCCGCGTCATCTCCTCCCCATGACGAAGTCAGGGGGAGGGTAGGGAGGGGGGTGCCGAGCGCGTGACCGTGCCGAACTGCCGAGAACAGCGGGGGCCCCGCCCCTGCGCGGCGAACGGGGCCCCAGCCTTCTACTTGCCGCCTCCGCCGATCGGGACCGCATCAGGCTGCGATCCCGCCGAAACCACCGACGGCTCCGCGTTGGGAGACACGGTGACTGACGTCACACCGAGCCCCTTCACGGCCTTCTTCTGCACCGACCCCAGCGTGTTGCGGGCCTTCCGCGTGGCCGCGCTCTTGGCTTTCGCCAGAAGTCGCGTCTCCGTGGTCGGCACCTTCCGCTGGGTGACGTTCAGCCCGAAGTCCCCGAGAAGCGGACTGCTCTTCCCGAGGACCTGCTTCAGCGCCTGGGCGAAGGACACCCTGAACTGGGTGATCCCGGCCGCCTTCAGCGCCTGCACGGCGGTACCTGCCGCCGCCCTCGCCGCACTCTTCTGCTCGTAGAGCTGAATCCAGCCCTCGAGCTTCGCGACGATGTCGGACTGCTTCATCTGCTGCCCGTTGATGTCCACCATGGACGTCACGGGCAGGTCCTTCTGCGTTCCTGCCAACATCACCTGCACCTGCGTTTGCGCCTTCGTCATTTGCTTCTCCTCTTGGCGGACCGTCTCCGGGCCACCGTTTTTGAAGAGCTCAATTGCCCTTCAAAAGAGACCCGTACGCGTACTCGGCATTTACCCCCGCGGAGGCGTTGGCGATTTTTTCTAGAAAGGTGACGGACGAGAGCTTTCTCGAGCGAATTCAGTGGCTTGGGTGGGTCTGCCGTGCGCCGGCCGTGTGTCGATGGAAGAGATTCCGCTTACCCGCTTACCATCGACCGGAAGAGTTTCCGCTACCGCCGGCCGTCCCCGCCGGCGCCCCTTCCATCCCTGACCACCGCAGCGGTCCTGCATCCGGTTGGCTCTGGTCTCCCCCCGCGGTCGCCCTTGATGCCATGTCTCGTTTGTGAGACACTGCCCATCAGCGCTGGCAATTCACCGAAGCTGTCAGCGCGAGTTGAATGAGCTTCCGCGGCTCATCCGAGAGGACCTGGCGGACGCGATTGCCAGGCTGGAAGAAGGTCACGTCCTGTCGATGCCGCTATCGCGTCCGATGCCGAGCATCGGGCCCGGAGCCCATGAGCGCACGCGTTCAAGAAGACGACCGAGGCGACGTCGAATCGCAACATCGAGATAGCGCGGCAACGATTGAAGGAGGTCAAGCGATGAAGTCCACATCTGGCAGTGAGCTCGCGAAGCGGTTGGGGGTCTCTCCAGCCCGTGGAATGGAGGCCATGATGAAAGCCCAGCTCATCACGGCCGTGCTGAAGGGGGTCGAGGCGCAGCACCTTACCCATGCCGAAGTCGCCAAGCGGTCCGGGCTGCCGCGGAGCGCGGTCACCGGGATCCTCTCGGGAAGTCTCCAGAAGGTGACGATTGACCGGGTGCTCAGGCTCGTCGAGGCAGTTGGCTTGGTTGCCGAGGTTCGGGTCAAGCGAGCGCGCGCCGCCTAGGATTGCAGCAGCGCGACGTAGGTTCCGCACTGCGCGGTGAGTCCCGCTCCGCTGTTGCAAGTGATCTTCTGGTCCGAGTTCGGAACGCTGGGGCAGTTGTCGACGGCGTCGGCTATTCCATCGCCGTCCTGGTCTCCCGTTCTTCGACGGGCGAGATGCAAGCTTCGATTGCTGAGACGCAGTCTTCGAGATTCGAGGTGGCATCTTGGAAAGCCGAATCTGTGGCTTGGAATTTCGAGGCCCGGGCTTCGAAAATCGAACCTGAGACCTGGAAGTTCAAAGCCGAGGCCTGGAAATTCGAAGCTGAAACCCCAATCTTCCAAGCCTGACGGAGGAAGTTCGGAGCTCAAGCTTGGAAATTCGATCTGGGCATGTCGGAGATTGATCGGAAGACTTGGAAGTTCGATCAGGGCACTTGGAATTTCGATCACCGCATGTCGAATTTCGACCACGGCATCTGGAGGTTCCAAGTCTCGGGATCGAAGTTCGAGGTCGGCCGATCGAAGTTCGAAGTCTCGGGATCGAAGTTCGAGATCTCGGGATCGAAGTTCGAGGTCTCGGGATCGAAGTTCGAGGTCTCGGGATCGAAGTTCGAAGTCTCGGGATCGAAGTTCGAGATCTGGGGATCGAATTTCGATCAGAGCGTTTCCAAGTTCGAAGTCGTCGGATCGAAATTCAAAGCTTGGGGATCGAGCAGGCCCGGCTTCCTGCAACGGTGGCTCCTGATCTATGGAACGCCGCCCCAGCCCGCGAGTTGAATGATCGGGTTGGTGCCGCTCGGGTCGTTGGTAAGGAGCGTCGCCTGGCCGGAGTACTGCTGCGCGATCGGCGGCATGAAGCTGAAGCAGACCTTGGCGCTCTCGCCCCCCGGGATATTGATGGGGAAGCTCTGGGGGTTGGGAGGAGTCGAGTCGTCCGTGGTGGCGACCCCGAAGGCCCCGCCCTCGTTGTCGAAGCTCCCGACGCCGCTGATGCTTACGGTTTCGTTGGCTTGGTTGGATACCGTGCTGCAGCACACGGCGGTCGTGCCCAGCGCCACGTGGCCGAAGTCGCATGGATTCGGCGCCACCGTCAGTGCGAACGCGACCGGCTCGCCGAAGAGGTTCAGGATGACCTTCGCAGCACCCGACCCCCAGAACGTGACGTTGGCCACCGATCGGGTCTCGAGGGCGAGCGGGGAATAGCTGATGTTGACCGTGGCCGAATCGCCCGGCCCGAGCGTCGCGGGGACGTTGTTGACCGTGAAAAGGTTGGCGTCGCTGCCGGTGACCGTCGTGTTGATTCCGGTCACTGCCGAGGTGCCACAGTTCGGCAATATCACGCTTCGCTTTGCCGTCGTGTTGATCAGGGTGGGTCCAAAGTCGACCGCGTATGGAAACCCGCCGCATCCACCGGTCGTTGCCGACCCGCCGGTGCTGGCTTGGCTGCCGCTGCCCTGACCGGACGTCGCCTGGCCGGCGCTAGCCTCGCCGGAGCCGGTCGTATCCGCGATGCCCTCCGGGCCAACCGACAGGCAGCAGCCGGTGCCGAGCAACGCGATCGCGAGGAGAAGGGTGGGCATCTATCTAGAGAATTGCGCCGAACCTCTAAATCCGTCATCGGACTCTCTCGAGAGCTTACTTCCGAGGGCGTGCCCGTGCCCGAGCGCGTCGGAAGCCTTCCGCTCACGTGGTCCGGGGTCGGACTCGCTGCCCGCGAGGTTTCGAGATCTTGCGTGGGCGTCGTCCCTTGACGATTGGGGCGCACGCCGGACGCATGCTCACGGAATCGGGGGTCGTGGTGCGTCCGACCCCTTCATGTCTCGCGCCAACCCGGCACGTGCACGGGCACGCAAAACGGGCACGCACACGGCCGGAGCGTTGGGAACTCGGTGACCCCCCACCCAACCTCCCCGCTGCGCGGGGGAGGGGAGTCCTACTTCCTCGCCGACCACCGCTCCCGCAGCAAGTAGTACGCCCGTCGATAAAACCTCGCCAGATACGTCGCTTGCACCAGCAGCACGACAATCAACGTGAAGACCCACAGCGTCGCCGACCGCTGGTAGAGCGACCCCAGGTCGAAGCGCACGCTGGGGTCGCGCGTGAAGATGTCCCGATAGAACACATCGAACGACAGCCAGACCGACAGCTCGTTGACGATCAACCCGCAGGCCACTCCAAAGGTCAGGCACAGCGCGCGGCGCAACGGCCGCCGGTACACGAAGGGGTTGAGCCCGGCGCTGAGCAGCAGCAAGGCGACGCCTCCCACGTAGGCCCCGCGCAAGGCGCTCTCCAGCCCGAGTCCCGCGGCCTGCAACCCAAACACCACCAGCCGCGCCAGTCCAAACGACACCAGAAAGCCGCCGAGCAGATAGAAGGGCAGCTCGCGCCGGTGCTCCACCACCAGCTCTTGAAAGGCGCGCCGCAGGAGCTGTCTCAGCGAGCGCCGGTGCACCGCGATCTCGCGCGACTGGCGATCGAGCCCGCCCAGGAGCTTGCCTTGCGCGGCAGCGCTGGCCTTCACCGGCGCCAGCGCTTCAGCCAGGACCCGGTCGGCGGCCGCCAGCCGGCTTGCCATCAACGCCAGAAAACGCGCCGCGATCGACGGATAGCGCACCATCAGTCCCTGGAGCTGCTCTCGCTGCAGCACCAGGGCGGTCACGGGCTCGAGGGCGCGCACGCTGGCGCTGCGGAGCGATCCGGTCAGGAAGGCGATCTCTCCCACCGATTCGCCCGGCCCGATCTCGCCGAGCCGCTCTTCACCGTGGAGCTCGGCGCTGCCGACCGTCACCGCCGCCCGTCCCGTCAGAACGATGAGGAGCTCGTCGCCCGGCTCGAGCTCGGCAAGCAAAAGCTGGCCCGGGGCATAGGTGCGCCGTTCGGCGATCGCCAGCAGCTCGTCACGCGCCTTGACGCCGATTGCCACCAGCAGCGGCAGGGCGTTGACCGCGTCCCGCTCCACGAAAGGGGCCGGCTCGCTCATGGCGAGAACCGTGCAATCAGGCGACGGGCCCAGCTCGTCCAGAACCTTTGAAACAGCACCACCTGCATCAGAACCGCGAACACGATGGCGGCGGCCATGTAGGAAAGGCCCTGGTAGTAATTGGGATTGAGGTTCCAGATCAGGGCCCACTCGTCGAGGATCAACCCGGCGCCGATCCCGAAGAGCGCCGGCAGCAGGCGCGACCACTGGCGGGTGCTGGGGAGGAACGAGCCCAGACCCGCGGCCGCAACCAGGAGCAGCCCGTAGTTGAAGTGGTGCAGGTGCATGGGATTCGCCTGGCCCGGGGCGTGGACCAGCGCGAACATCTGCTTCTCGAGGTGGTAGTGCAGGATGCCGCCCACCACCGCGCGCGCCGCCACCAGCGACGCCGTGAATCCCAGCAGCATCCAGAAGGCCGGCTCACGTCCCCGGGCCACCACCACCTCGCGGTAGACCGCGTCGATCGCCCGCCGCAGAATGTGCGTTCCGTGCTGGCGCAGCGCCTGGCGCCGCACCGAGAGCGCTCCCTCCAGCTCGCGTCCCGAGAGTCCCAGCGCTTCGATCTCGCCCAGCTCGCGGATGAGCGCATCCTTGAAGCGCAGCTCCTGCGCCACGGTCTCCACCAGCGGCAGCGCCACGATCGGAAACTCCGCCATCACCTCGCGCAGCCCAGCCGCGTCGAGCCGTGCCAGCTCGGTGGCCTTGAGCGCCGTGAGGGTGCCCCGGCTGCCCTGCCCGGAGGCCAGCGCGACGTCGCCCAGGCTGTCGCCACGCCAGAGCGTGATGGTCTCCGCCGGCTGACCAGCCAGGGCCGAGGTCGTCACCGACAGCTGCCCCCGCAGGACCATCAAGAGCTCCGGGCTCTCATCGTCTAACAGCAGGGATTGACCGGCCGGCACGCTCTCGCAACGAAAGCGCGCCGCCACCCTGACCAGCTCGTCGGGGCGCAGCGGTGCGAGGAACGGAAGATCGCGGAGGACGCGCTCGAGGGCGGCGGACAAGCGGAAGCTCAGTAAGTGAGCTCTTCGTCGAGCTCCAGAATACGCACGCCCTTGACGCCGGTGGTCTCCACCTCGCGGTAGAGCTGGCGCGTGAAGGCCGGCTTCAGATGGTACAGCAGCACCGGGACGCCGTTGCGCATGGGGAACTTGCCGGTCAGCTCGTCCGACATGGTCTGAGGGGTGAGATGTCCGCTCTGATCGGCCAGGCGCTGCAGGGCGTTGGGGAACGAGGTCTCGAGCAGCACCGCTTTGAGCGATTGAACGTTGCGCAACGCGGTCCACAGGTCGTCGGTGGGGCCGGTGTCGCCGCTGACGGCGATCATCGACTTCCCCTTCTCGATCAGGTAGCCGACGCTCTCGACCGGATGGCAGACCGGGATGGGACGAAGCGTGTAGTCGCCGAGGTGCAGGGTCTTCCCGAGCTCGAAGGGCTCGAGCACCATCACGGGATTGCTGGCGCTGGGAATCGAGGTGAAGTCCGGCCACAGCTTGTCGTTGAAGACGTGCTCCCGCAGGGTGCGGATGCACTCCGGAGAACCGTGAACCACCACCGGCTCGTCGCGCCGGCCGGTGAGCAGGTCGGCCATCAGCGGCACGTCCTTGATGTGGTCGAAGTGGGCGTGGGTGAGCACGATGTGATCGATCTTGAGGATCTCGTCGAGCGTGAGGGTCTGGCACAGCGTGCCGGCGTCGACGGCCAGCGTGCCGTCCAGCAGGAAGCTGGTGGTCCGGTGGCCGCGCAGCTGCCCGCCGTGGCACCCCAGAATCTTGAGGTTGATCGCGCTCAGAGCGCCGCTCCCAGCGGTTCGCCGGCCGCTTTCGGCTCGAGCGAGTCGCGGAATTCCCTGAGTTTGTCGAGGTCGGCGATCTGCACTTGGTTCACCTGGAAGGCAGCCACTCCGGCGCGTGTCAATTTCTGCAGCGCCTCCTTGAGCTGTTCCGGCCCGATTCCCAGAATGGCGGGCAAGTCGGCAATCTGGAGCGGCACCAGCGCGCCAGGTCCCGTCTTCTGTCCACGGCTCTCGGCGGCGTGCATCAGATAGTGTACCACCCGACTGCCCGGGTCGCGCAGCAGCAGATTTTCGATCTGGAGGTCGGCCTGGTTCAGGCGGTCGGCCAGCATCTTGATCATCCGCACCGCGATCTCGGCGTTGCCGCGCAGCATGGCCTCGAAGGTCTTGGGGTCGATGACCAGCATCTGGGCGTCGCTGAGGAGCACCGCGGTGGCGCTGCGGGGCTTCTTGGTCAGCAGCGACATCTCGCCGAAGAACTCACCCGGACCCAGGATGCTCAGCTGCTTCTCGACGTCGCGCACGCGTTTCGAGATCGCCACCTGGCCGCTGCGAATGACGTACATCTCGCGGCCCTCATCCCCTTCGCGAAACAGGACGGTGCCTTCGGCAAAGGCCTTGCCAAACCGCTTTGCGAGCTGATCGTCGGCGCCCATATCCAGAGGAGGATTACCCGAAGCAGTGTTTGCAGATTTGCAGTCCCCCTGCAACTTTACCGATCGGACCCGGGGGGTTGGCTTTGCCAACACCCCCGGACCCCCGTCGGTCTCGAGGCCAGAGGCCCGGCGAAGCCGGCTCCGCACTGGGGCCCGCTGGCGGGTCGGGCCGCTAGCGCAGCCCGTTCGCCCTCCCTCTAGACTTGCCATGGATTCGGGATACCTTTCAGGACATGCGGGACTCCGGCAATCGCGGCACCGTGGTCCTCGGCGTGGGCGGGGGAATCGCGGCCTACAAGGTGGGCGATCTGGTGCGCCGGCTGCGCGGCCAGGGCTTGAGGGTGCGGGTCGCGATGACCCCCATGGCGGCCCGCTTCGTGAGCCCGCTCACCTTTCAGGCGCTCTCGGGCGAGCCCGTGCTGACCGACCTGGCGGACCCCAGCCAGGACGCGGCCTTCGGTCACCTCGACCTGGCCCGCTCGGCCGACCTGGCCATCGTGGCGCCCGCCACGGCCGACCTGGTCGGGAAGCTCGCCAACGGCCTATGCGACGACCCGGTCACCACCACCCTCATCGCCACCGCTTGCCCGCTGCTGGTGTGCCCGGCCATGAACACTGCGATGTGGGACAACCCCAGCGTCCAGCGCAACATCGAGCGTCTCAAGGCTGACTCGCGGGTGAGGCTGGTCGGCCCGGGCGTGGGCCTCCTGGCCGACGGCGACGTGGGTGCTGGGCGCCTGGCCGAAGTGCCCGAGATCGTGAAGGCCGCGCTCGAGGCGCTGGGGCTCGCCGAGCTCGACGAGCGCACCTCGCCAGAGCTTGCCGGCGCGGGACTCGATCTCGAAGGCCGGAAGGTGCTCGTGACCGCCGGCCCGACCCGCGAGCCGCTCGACCCGGTGCGTTTCCTGTCGAATCCTTCCTCGGGGCGGATGGGCTATGCCCTGGCCGAGGCTGCCGCGCGGCGGGGCGCCGAGGTCGTGCTCATCTCCGGGCCGGTCGAGCTGCCCGCCCCGGCGGGGGTCGATCTCGTGCGCATCCAGACCGCCGAGCAATTGCGGGACGCGGCGCTGGCTGCCTTGCCCGGTTGCGCGGCCATCATCGCCGCCGCGGCGGTCTCGGACTTTCGGCCGCGGGAGACGCTGGCGCACAAGAAGAAGAAGGGCGGCTCCGAGGGCGAGACGCTCGAGCTGATTCGAACCCCCGACGTGCTCCTGGCCCTATCGCGCGCGGCGGGCGACGGACCGTCGCGGCCCGTGCTGGTCGGCTTCGCCGCCGAGACCGACGACCTCGTCGCCAACGCGCGCCGCAAGCTCGTCGAAAAGGCCGTCGATCTGGTGGTCGCCAACCAGGTCGGCGGGGAGGGGAGCGCCTTCGGCTCGGCCGACAATCAGGCCACGCTGGTGAGCGGCGAGGGGACCGAGCAGCTTCCGCGGATGTCGAAGGCGCTCCTGGCGGAGAAGATCCTCGACCGGGTGGTGAAGCTGCTTCGGGCGCGCTGAATTTCCCTCCGTCTCGAACATGCGGTAAATCGGTCTGGCATGTTTCCCAAGCCCGCCCTCTCCCTGACCGTCCTGGTGCCGGTCTACAACGAGCGGTACCTGGTGGCCGATTCGCTGGCCCGGCTCCGCCTCCTCGAGGACTCACCCCTCCTCACCGCCGTGCAGATCGTGGTCGTCGACGACGGCTCGAGCGACGGAACCCGCGAGACGCTCCGGCGCTTCGAGCGCGAGGAGCAGGACCGCGGCAGCCGCAAGCTGCGCTGGGAGTTCCTGACCCACGACCAGAACCGCGGCAAGGGAGCCGCCATCCAGACCGCCCTGGAGCGCGCCGAGGGCGAGGTCTCGGTGATTCACGACGCCGACCTCGAATACCATCCGCGCGACCTGCTGCGGCTAGTCGAGGTCTTCACCAAGGAGGCCGCCGACGCGGTCTTCGGCTCGCGCTTCGCCGGTGGCGAGGTGCGGCGGGCGCTGCTCTTCCGCCACCAGGTGGGCAACAAGCTGCTCACCCTGGCGAGCAATCTCCTCTCGGATGTGAACCTCACCGACATGGAGACCGGCTACAAGGCCATCCGGACCGACCTCCTCAAGTCGATTCCGCTCGTGTCGAACGACTTCCGTCTCGAGCCCGAGCTCACCCTCAAGCTCGCCAAGCGCGGGGCGCGGATCTTCGAGGTGCCCATCAGCTACGCCGGACGCACCTACCAGGAGGGGAAGAAGATCGGCTGGCGCGACGGGTTCAAGGCCTTCGCGGCGCTGGCCCGCTTCACGCTGTCCGACAACATCTACCGCGAGGATGAGTATGGCAGCCAGATCCTCGGCCGGCTCTCGCGGGCGCCGCGCTACAACGCCTGGATGGCCGACGTCGTCCGGCAGTTCTGCGGCGAGCGAGTGCTCGAGATTGGCAGCGGGGTCGGCAACCTGACGCGTTACCTCGTGCCGCGCACCGTCTACACCGTGAGCGACATCAACCCCAGCTACCTCAGCTCGCTCGAGCGGCTGCGCGAGGACCGACCCTATCTGTCGGTGGCCTACTGCGACGTCACCAAGGCCTCGACCTTCCCGAAGCTTCCGCAGGGCTACGACACCGTCATCTGCCTCAACGTCATCGAGCACGTCGAGGATGACCGCGGCGCCCTCACCAACATTCGCGACGCGCTGGCGCCCGGGGGGCGGGCGGTGGTCCTGGTGCCGCAAGGCCCCGGCAACTTCGGCACCCTCGACAAGGTGCTGGGCCATGTGCGGCGCTACACCGACGAGACGCTGACCGCGCTCGCCAAGGACTGCCAGTTCGAGGTCGAGGAGCTGATCGGCTTCAACCGCAGCGGCAGCCCGGCCTGGTTTCTCAACGGCAAGCTGCTCAAGCGCGAGACCTTTGGCCTGGTCCAGATCTGGGCCCTCAACGCGTTGACCCCCGTCTTTCGCAAGCTCGACGGCGTGTTGCCGACCCCGCCCTTGAGCCTCATCGCCGTGCTGCGCAAGCCCGGCGCGCAGGCCCGCGTCCTCGAACTGGCGTCGTAGCACCGAATTCCTCCCCCGCTTGCGGGGGAGGGTAGGGTGGGGGGTACACTCGCCGACCCAATGTCGCAGCCGCCCATTCATCGCATTCGCAACGCGCTGGTTCGGTCGTCGCAGGTCGCGAAGCTCAAGCTCGACGCGACCTTTCTGCGCCGCGAGCGCGACCGCCTCTTGATGCAGCTCGGCGAGGCCGCGCTCACGCTGCTCGACTCGGGCGAGATCTCGGAGCACCCCGCCCTGGCCACCCTCCTGGCCGACGCTCGCGCGCTCGAGCAGCGGCTCGAGGACAGCCTTCGGCAGATCGACGAGATTCATCAGGAAACGGCCACGCCGGCCGCCGGCTGACGCCCTCCTCGCGATCGGCCCTTGTCTCACGACCGATCGCTGGGCTAGGTTCTCGGCCCCTGCGGGCCCCAACCCGCAGGCAAAAGACGCATCGGGGCTGTAGCTCAGCTGGGAGAGCGCCTGAATGGCATTCAGGAGGTCAGCGGTTCGATCCCGCTCAGCTCCACTAGAATCAACGGTTTGCGAAGACGCCTCCGCCGTGGATAACGGCCGGAGGCGTTTCGTTATCCAAGTCGGCCCGAGAGCGGGCAGTGACCACGCCGGGCAGCGTTGCCCAAGCCGCCTAGGCTAATGCCAACAAATGCCAGGACGAGGCAGGCCATTCGAGAAGGGCTGGAAGGGCGGACCGGGTAGGCCCGTGGGCTCCAGGAACTCGAACCTGGTCAGACTCCAGCCAGAAGCCGAGAGGGTCCTGGAGGCCAAGCTCAACGAGGGCAGCCTGCGCGCGGCCATGTACCTCATCGACAAGACCTACGACGACCCCGAGCCCGA
>Ga0302326_10026146_pt1 | contig 11810 bp, 21 predicted proteins | sample Palsa_T0_3_FD_202264 | JGI IMG/M metagenome (GOLD analysis project Ga0302326, IMG submission 202264) | Peat permafrost microbial communities from Stordalen Mire near Abisko, Sweden - Palsa_T0_3 | ecosystem: Environmental > Terrestrial > Soil > Palsa > Peat permafrost | place: Sweden: Abisko... | reverse complement strand
CTGGGACGGAATTTCCCGCCCTCGACGCTGCTCTACATTTCCGGCCTCGTCGACGAGCGCTGCAAGGTCGAGATCGAAGTCACGGCATTCGTGCCCGGGAGTTAAGGATATTCCTAAGATGAAAGAACGAGCCGCATCGGCGGATTTTGTGACCGCCTTCGCCACCGGATGGCCCGATAACCAGCCCGACATCATGGTGCTTTCCCTGACCACGCATAAAGGCGTTCAGGATTTTGCCTTCAACAGGGAGCAGGCGCTGCTGGTCGCAAAAACCATGACGGAAACCGCCGCAAGGCTAGCCCCGCAAAAGCCGCGCTAGTTCAGGATCGGGACAGCGAGATTGAGGCGGCCCGGAATGTGCTATCGGATCTGATGGTGACGGACTGCCGGTTGCCATGCGTCGTCAATGAGATGCTCGCGCTGAACCCTGGCGCGTTCGCAACCACCTGGAAATTGCCGTTGGTGCCGTGCCCCTCGAGCGTGCCCTGGACGCCCCGGGTGGTTTCGCTCCATGTTCCCGAAAGCGATCCGCCTTGCGCGACGACGTTGCTGGCGAGATTGAACCGGTAGCTGTCGCTGGCGCAGGTCAGGGTCTGGTTGAGGCCGCTGCCTCCCTCGCCGACGGCATAGGTCGCGCGGCACCTGATACGCTCGCTCGAACCGTCGTCCAGCGTGACCGTTCCGCCGCCGGACCAGTTGCCGGCCATGCCGGTGAACGGTCCCGATTGCGCGTAGCTGGAGGAGCCAGATACCAGCGTCACCAACAGCGCGGCGGCTGCCAATAACGACCGCCGTGCCAGTGTGAAGCTTTGGGCTGCGCGGCCGGCTCTATTGCCGCGACGCTTCCCATCGACCGCTGCACGGTATGCCTGCAGATGCTCCATTCCACTTCCCCGATCCGACCTTGCCACTGAGCTGGCCATTTGCATATGCACCACCGATCGAGACCCGCACAAGTCCCTCGCGGCCGATACTGCCGGAAACATCGGCGCCGGGAGCGGAAACCCGGCCACCCGTGATCGTCAACGGATAATGTGCCGTCGGTTCGCAACTGCCGGTTTTGGTGACGACCGTGACGTTCCAGACCCCGTCATAGGATGACTCGGCCGACGCCGGAGCAGCGGCCAGCGCGATAGTGGCAGCAGCAATAGCGGACGCAAAAAAAGTAGTCGTGATGCGGTTGTGACGCATGAATCAGATCCTCGATTTTGTGTGATGAGGGGGGCTATTCAGCGGACAATGTGTTCAAAATTTGTTGCGTCGCAACTGCGAAGGAAATTGTCGTGAAATCAATTGGATAAACTCTAAATATAAACCCTAAAGTTAGGCTCTAAATGGACCCTGGGCCTGGGCTTATTCCGAAAGGCTCGGCGCCTTGGTGGCGAATTGCTCGTCCTGCGGCTTGGCGGGCAAGGCGTTGTGGGCTTTGGCGTAGTCGATGACTTCGCCGAGCAGCTTCTGGCCGAGCGGCGCGAGCGCGCGCTCCCACAACTCCCGGGCGGTCTCGCCCTTCTTGACGAAAACCCATTCCTGCGCGGCGATGGCGCCGGCGTCCATGCGATCGGCCAGGTGGTACACGGTGCCGCCGGCGATCGGATCGCCTTCCCGGATGGTCCATTCGACCGCCGCGATGCCGCGATGCCGCGGCAGCAGCGAGGGATGATAGCCGATGCCGCCGAGCTTTGCCGCGGCCAGCGCCTCGCCGGCGATGCGGGCGTGGCTATGCGCGGTCACGATCAGATCGGTGCCGTCGGCGATTTCCGCTGCGACCACCAGCCTGGGATTGGCCTGCACGACGACCTCAATGCCGGCTTGGCCGGCTGCGGCGGCAAGCCGGTCGTCGGCGTCGGCGACCACCACCCTGACGACATCGACGCCATGCTGGCGCAGCATGTTCAGTGTCGTCACGCCGAAATGACGGGAACCGACGAGGGTGATCCGCATGGTGGTCGTCCGCTATGAGGGCAGCATCGCGTTCGTCGATAACACGTCGCTGCCGGCTGTCACGCCGCCGGCAGGCGGTTATCAACAGGAGGGGAATTTCGCAAAATCGGGGCGGGGCGGGGAGTGCGGATTGATCATCCCCCAGTTGGGCGCGCATGAAATTTTGCGCGGCTCTTTGCTCCACGCTGCAAAGTCCACGAGGCCGCTATCGCCGCCGATTTCAAAGTCCGCGGCGAGAGCGTCGCAACGCTGTTTTCAGTGCGATGCCTTGCCCGCGCCTCGCGCCGGGGCCTTCGGGCTGGCTTGTGTGTCGGAACCTATTTCCTGACACTGGGCATGCGTCCACGTTCCGTCCGGATTCTGCTCGTACCCGTCGCAAGTCGGCGCGGCCGATTGCTGCTGGTCGCCGGTCTTTTGAGCGTCAGGCGTTTTTGCAAGCGCAGGCCCTGCCAGAGCAGCGAGGGCCACAGTCGTGCCAAGGAAAATCGCAATTAGGCGCATGCTGAATAACCTCCCGATCGATGGTCGTCCGATTTCGCCGCGGGATTGTGGTCGATTTTTGCTAAAAATCTCCAAATTCGAGCCCTCGGGAAACGACGGCAGCGAGTGTGACAGGGCGCACATACGGGAGCGCCGCGCGGCCGTAGCCTCCATGCTGTTAGAACATCCAACCCCCTGAAAGGACCACCCATGAAGAAGGTAGCTATCATTGTTGCGGCCGTTGCCGCACTCGCGTCGACCGCAGCGACTGCGCCCGCCCAGGCGCGTGGACTTCACCATGTCGGCGGCGGCGCCGTAGTCGCAGCGGCCGTCGCCGCCAGCGTGGCGGCGGAAGCTTATGGATATGGATACGGTTACGGCTATTACGCCCCGGGATATGTCTACGCGCCCGGCTATGTTTACGGTCCCGGTATCTATCATCGCGGCCTGTACCCCTACTGACGGTGGCAGATGACCGGCACAGGCAACGCAGGGTCGGCAGGCCCTGCGTTCGCCGTCTGACATGCATCAGGCCGGATATCGACGGGGCGACGCTCTCCTACTAACATCCCGAATGAGGAGATCGCCATGCCACAGGGCGCTTCACAGCAATCGACTTCGCAGCGGGCGGCCGCCCCACAGACGCCTGCGCAGGCCGAGAAATCAGGCAAGATCTCGCCTCTGGTCGCTGGCCTCGGCGCGGCGTTCGTGGCTTCCGCCGTTGCCGTTGTCATGATGATGAGCGGCCCGGCAGCGGTAACCGATCAGGCCGGCACGTCGAAAGAGTGCAAGATGATGCTGCGCCAGTTCCTCGTTTCGACCGAGACGGGCAGCGGCACGGTTCGGTTACGCGAAGGTAGTTACCTTTCGCCGCCGATTGTTCTCGGCTCCAGGCCGCAGACGGTGACGTTTCCGATTCCCCGGCCCCAGGACGCTCCCTCCGATGCGGAAGTCATCACCATCGAAGGCAATGCCACCGACGTCGTACTGGCGAGCCCCGTCACCACGTGGCGACAGGTCTTCAACAATGTGAGCGGAGTCGTGGCGTTCGAATCGAGATGGGCCGCGGTCAAAGGCTGCTAGCAAAGCCGCGCGCCGCAGAGCGGCTCACTGCGCGTCCAGGCAGTTCTGGATGAATTCGGTCCGATCGCGGGGCAATACTTTGGCCACGGCGGCCTTGTGGGCGCATTCCATCTGCTTGATTTGTTCGAGCCGCCGCTTTTCGGCAGCTTCCCGGTACTCCGGAGCGACCTTGTCAGGGTCGACCAGTTTCTGGGCGAAACCGGATTGCAGGGAAATCGTTGAAAAAATCGCCACCACGAGCAAACGCCGTATCGAAACCATGAAAAGTGCTCCGCGCTAGATTCTCCTTGACCTTCATTAGCTTGGCCTCGGGGGAGGGCATTGTGAAATGGGTCACAATATTGCAATAAATCGCCGGTCGGTAAAGGCAGAACCTCGGTCAGCCATAAAGTTCCGATTCGTTAACCCCATAAGTTAGCGCTTGCTCAGGACATTGGCACTACATCACTGCCAGCCGCGAGAGAATCCCGCGTTCTCATCCAGAAGGACCTTTTGGTGAAATGAACGGGGTTGATGCGCGATGCAAATGATCTCCAGATTCTTGCGGGATGAAACCGGCGCCACCGCTATCGAATACGGCCTGATTGCCGCCGGCATTTCGCTTGCGATAATCTCCGTCGTGAACGGGCTTGGCGCCAAACTCAGCACCAAGTTCACCTCGATAAACAACTCGCTTAAATAGGCGACGGCAACCGTAGGGCGCGCACAAGCGCCATTTCGGCCGTTACCCGAAAGCTGCAGCGCTCCTGGCCGGCGGATGGCCTGGGAACGGACTGTTGCGCCTTGAACGGCTCGAGGCGACCGCGGCCTTTTTGGCTATCGCGCTTTCTGCTAAGGTAGAGGCGGCCCGCGCAATCGACGAGCCAGCGACAGCAGGATGCGGGGACGCGCTGAATGCCAAAAAAGGGAATCACCGGTCACGACGAATGGGTTGTCACCGAAGCATTGGCAACGGCGCTGGTCGCGCTGGAGCAGCTTGAACCCAAACACCAGCCGCGTCCTCACATGGACGACATCAGGAAGCTCCTGGCCGCCGGCTGTCAGCCCGGAACCGTCAACCTGCATCTGGCCCAGGCAAAATGCCGGCTGTTTCCCGATCACGATCGAGAAACCATCTATCGGGAATACGGGCTAGAGGACCGGGAAGTCTGAACAACTCCTGCTTCCCGGATATCCTGCGGGACTGCGGAAGGGTTTACGAATACCCACGCGCCGTCGGCGATTGCTCACGCGGCGGCTTTTTCGCGCTCAAACCCTACCAGTAGATACCATGCCGATGCAGTTCGTAGATGATGCGGGCTTCGGTGGAAACTCTTCGCCTGGGCCTTTGGGGCCTTGTGGTTTTTTCGGCCGGGACCGACGGTTTGGTCTGCGCCTCGGGGGCGACCAGTTTCGGCCGTTCGACCGCTGCCGGCTTGTCGTTCAGCGCGGGCCTTTCGTTCGGTTGCGCGTCGGCAAGGCTCAGGCTTCTGGAGGGCCCGGCATAGGCGCCCGTGGAGATCAAGGCGATTGCGGCGATTATTGCAGCCGGGTGGATGGTGTTGGCCATGGCTAATCCCCCTTTTGATTGATGGCGCTCGATGCTGCCGCGCGTCTGTTTCGCGGCGTTTTCGTTGGCGGCGAAAATGGTTTCGCCGGGATCGCAAGATGGTTTCATGGCCTATTGGAAACCGGCGGCAAACCAGGAAATGCGGGAATAAACTATCGCGGTTGGAAGTCTCTGTTGTGACAACGCAAACCATCGGCCGCGCGATCGGCGGCGTGATGGCGGGCGTTGCCTCGTATCGTCTGGTTCCCATCTCACCTGGCCTCAGCTTTTCTCCCAAAGCTGAGGCCTTTTTTGCCGGGCGATCCGGCAATCGAGCAACTCGATATTTTTGGGAATAAAGCTTGGGAAGGCCGAGTCTCCTGATCAGCGGCGCAATTCGGCGCCATCTGCAGGGAGATGCGACATGGCCAAAAAGGATCTGGGCGATCGTGGGCAGGGATTAGGCCGCCGGGAAGTGCTGGAATGCATGGTCTGGGCGGGAACCGGGGTGCTTTGGACCGTCAGCGGCGGCGTCCCTCACTCGGTGGGGCTGATCGGCGATGCGCTCGCTGCCGAGCCAACCGGCTTCACCTTCCTGCAAATGAGCGACAGCCATATCGGCTTCGACAAGCCGGCCAACCCGGACGCGCTGGCGACGTTGCGCGAAGCCGTCGGCATCGTGAAGGCGATGCCGGCCAAACCATCCTTCATCATCCACACCGGCGACATCACCCATCTCTCCAAGCCCGCGCAGTTCGACAATGCCGACAAGGTGTTCGGCGAAACCGGCGTGCAGATTCACTACGTGCCCGGCGAGCACGACTATATCGACGAAGAAAACGGCAAGGCCTATCTGGAGCGCTACGGCAAGGGCACCAAGGGCGCCGGCTGGTACAGCTTTGACGACCATGGCGTCCACTTCATCGGTCTCGTCAACGTCGTCGACCTCAAGGGCGGCGGCTTGGGCAATCTCGGCGCCGAGCAACTCGCCTGGCTCGAGGCCGATCTGAAGGACAGGTCCAACAGCACGCCGATCGTGGTGTTCGCGCATATCCCGCTCCAGGTGCTCTACAGGGAATGGGGATGGGGCACCGAGGACGGCACGCAGGCGCTGGCGCTGCTCAAGCGCTTCGGTTCGGTCACCATCCTGAACGGGCACATTCATCAACTGGCGCAGAAGGTGGAGGGCAACATGACCTTCCACACCGCATTGTCGACGGCGTTTCCGCAACCCGCGCCCGGTTCGGCTCCCTCGCCGGGACCGATGCTGGTCCCCGCCGACAAGCTCCGCACCTATCTCGGCCTCGCCAGCATCACCATGGTGCAAGGCAACAAGCCGCTGGCGATCGTCGACAAGACGTTGGCCACCTGATCGAGGGATTCGACATGCGAAATCTGATCGCCGAACTCCGCTTCACGCCGGCCCGCTTACTCCCTGGCCGCGCCGTCGTGGTGGCAATGCTCTTGGGTCCGCTCGCCGGCGCGATGTTGGCGCTGGCTGCGGTGGCGGCGGAGGACGCCACCGGCACGGTCACCATCGATAATTTCACCTTCACCCCGCCCGAAATAACGGTGGCGGTGGGAACGACGGTGAAATGGGTCAATCATGACGACATCCCGCATTCGGTGGTCAACAAGGACAAGGTGTTCCGTTCGAAGGCGCTCGATACCGACGATTCCTATTCGTACACCTTCGCCAGCGCCGGCACCTTCGAATATTTCTGCGGCCTGCATCCGCATATGACCGGAAAGATCATCGTGAAGTGACCGATAAATTCGGGCACTGACGTGCCGATCATGACGATACCCCTGTCGGTGCGCCGGTCGCATTTCCGGCGTGCCGAACTTGTCGAAGTCGTGTTAGAGCAACAGTTGGAAGGCCCAGATCGTTTGTCTGGCCCGCAGCAGGCAGCGGCCCCAATTGTGCAGAACCAGGATGACCGCGCGGTGTTCGACGAGGTGTTCTTGCCGCACATGGCCGAAGCCTATCGCCTGGCGCATTGGCTCACCGGCAATGCGAGCGACGCCGAGGACGTCGTACAGGATGCCGCGTTGCGTGCCTTTCGCGGCATCAGGAGCTTTGGCGCCGTCAACGCCCGCGCGTGGTCGCTGACCATTGTACGCAACACCGCCTATAGCTGGCTGATGAAGAACCGACCGAAGGCGGTGGTTTTCACCGACGATCTGAGCGCCGCCGAACAACGGCAACTCGAACAAGAGGGCCCGCAGGGAACGAGGATAGAGACACCGGAGGAAATCGCGCTCTTCAAGGCCGATGCCGAAGACGTCCAGCGGGCACTGGCGGAACTGCCGGCGCAGTTTCGTGAAGCGATTGTTCTGCGGGAAATCAATCAATTGAACTATCGCGATATCGCGGAGATCACCAATGTTCCCATCGGCACCGTGATGTCCCGTCTGTCCCGGGGCAGGCAGCTTCTGATCGCGCTTTTGGGGGACCGAACGTAAATCATGACCTCATCGCTGAAAGACGACGACGAACTGCTGATGAACGCCTATTGCGACGGCGAACTCGATCCGGCGTCCGCTATCGAGTTCGAGCGGCGGTTGGCGGCCGATCAGGCGTTGAACGCCCGGTATAACCGGCTGCTGTCGTTGCGCACGGCCGTTCGTGCGCTTCCGCGATATGAGCTGCCTTCAGGTCTGCAGGACCGCATCAAATCGGCGCTGGATGCAAATGGTCCCGGGCAGGCGCAGCAGCCGGGGGAGGCGCGACTTCCGGGCCAGGTGGTGCGCTTGCACCAGCGAAGCTGGTCGTTCCGGGCGCTGGCGGCGGCGGCCGTGCTTGGCGCGGTGATCTCGGGTGCTGCCACGCTGACGCTCGAGCGCTACCAACAGCGCGAGGATGTCGCGCGCGAAATCGTGGCAGATCATATCCGCGGCCTGTTGGCGCCGCAGCCTTTTGACGTTGCGTCTTCCGACCGTCATACGGTCAAGCCGTGGTTTACGTCGCGGCTGCCGGAATCGCCACAGGTTCCCGACCTCGCCGCGCAGGGTTTCATGCTGGTGGGCGGCCGCGTCGACGTCATCGGCCAGGACCCGGTGGCAACCATCGTCTACAAACACGCTCTTCACACCATCAGCCTGACGACCCTTCCGTCCGGCCGGTCCGTTCCCGACCAGGTGATCTCGGGGTACAACGTGCGGAGCTGGAGTGACGCCGAGTTCACCTATGTCGCGGTGTCGGATTTGCCGAGCCCGGATCTGGCGACATTCGAGCGTGCGTTTTCAGCGGCATCGGCGGCGCCTGAAATCAAATAGAGCAAGCCGCGCCTTTGATTTGCGAGCACGTCGCCCGTCGAAAAAATCCGTAAAATTCGAATCAATTTTATTGCGTAGTTTTAGAAAGACTTCGAACGGTCAAATTAAAGCCGATGTAAATCGTCCGCCGTTATGCTGCGCCCCTGCTACACACAATAACGGGAGTATCAAATGAAATTAGTTTCGCGTTTCCTCAAGGACGAAAGCGGTGCCACCGCGATTGAATACGGCCTGATCGCTGCCGGCATCGCGCTGGCAATCATTGCCGTGGTCAACGGCCTCGGCACCAACCTGAATACCAAGTTCACCTCGATCAACAACTCGCTGAAATAAAAACCGGCGCGGTTGAAGCTTCTGAACGTGGCTGTTCGAGGTTCTCGGAAAAACCCGCCGCTTTATCCAGCGGCAGGTTTTTTCGTCTCGAACCGATACGCGTGATTCGACAGTAGGTCAGTCGTTATCGTGATGAATCACGGTCTTGCTGCGGTTGCCATCGGCGTCTTCTTTCTTGATGACGGTCGTCTGGTCACGCGGCTCGCGCTCCTTGATCACGGTGGTGCGGTCGCGATCGCGGTCACGATATTCCGGTGCTTGGCCAACGGTTACGCCCGCGCCAACCGGACCAACGCGCACACCAACCTCGTCTGCCAGGGCAGGCGTCGCCAGAGCGCCAATCGCGACGGCAATCAACAGAGATTTCCTCATTTTCATCCTCCAGGTTTCACTATCTCCGGCAATGCAAGGTGCGGCCCTTTGTTCCGGTGGAATGCAACGTCGCAGTTCTTTTTGTCGGGAACTTTTATTGTGGGAACTCTTGGCTGTCGTCATCGTTTTACCGCGTAAGCCCGCGTGTCCTGAGCAAACGCCAGTGAGCCGCTGATGAAAGACTTTCCCGATGCTGCATTCGCGCCCGACGTGATCGAGCTCATGGCGGATGCGCTGGAGGCTTCCGTCGCCACGCTGCCGGAGCCGATTAATTCCGCTCGCGTTACCGAATTGGCCGAATCGATATTGCGAACCGCGAAGTCCGGGGAACGGGATGTCGCAGTGTTGCAAAGGATGGCTTTGCTTGAAATTCAGATCGCGCCGCGCGGATAGAAATCCAGGTAGTTGCGAAGATAGTTGGCGGAGGGTGAAAGAATCGAACTCTCACGGCTGAGCCGGGCGCGGTTTTCGGGACCGTTTGTCCACCATGGACGCCACCCTCCGTTGGCGGAAGGGGCGTGGATCGAACACGCGAAGGCCGAAGCCTTTACGGCTTAGCAAGCCGCTGCATTACCGCTCTGCCACCCTTCCGGCATTTGATGTTCGACTACTAGAGGATGACATGGCGCGTCTCATTGCAGATGGGGCTTGCGGTGAGCGAGCTACTAATAGTTTTTTGGATTTAGTCAATCCCCGGATACATCGAATTCCTCGCTGACCACGTGTGCGACCGCCAGAACTGTGCTGCAGGTCACGGTTCGATGCCGATCCGGCTGCGATGATTTGTTCGTTTGCCGGGAAAGGGTGATTGGTCCATGCGCATCTTCGTAATTGCACTGTCGCTGCTCGCTGTGCTGAGCACCGTCAACGCCGCGAACGCCGAACAGCGCGTCGCGTTTGTCGTCGGCAACGGTGCTTACAAATACGCGCCAAAACTCGAAAACCCGGTCGACGATGCCGATGCGATGGCATCATTGCTGAGAGGCATCGGCTTCGATGTCATCGAGGGCACCAATCTCAACCACGAAGAGATCGCGGAAAAACTGCTCGAATTCGGCAAGAAGGCAGGGGGCGCCGATATCGCGGCGTTCTACTATGCGGGGCAAGGTATCGCCGTCAATGGCACCAACTATTTGTTGCCTGTAGATGCCGACATCAAGTCGGAGATGGACGTCAAGCTCTCCGCGATCAGCTTCGACGACGTCCTCGATCGGACCATGGGCGAGGCCAAGCTCAGGCTGGTGTTCCTCGACGCTTCCCGAAACAATCCCTTTGCCAGCAGGGTGGCGTCGATTTCGCGCGGCCGCGCGGTGATCACCGATCCCGATCCGAAGCCCGAACAAGGTACGCTGATCGCTTTCGCAACCGGCTCTGGAGAGGTCGCACTGGATGGCGAGAAGGGCGCCCACAGCCCGTTCACCCGGGCCTTGCTGGCCAACCTCGCCAAGCCGGGTGTCGAAATTCAGCAGGCCATGACCATGGTCCGTGCCCAAGTCAACGAAGAGACCAACAAGGGCCAATTGCCCTGGGGCCACACCTACCTTCTCGGCCCCGTCTACCTGAACCCGCTTCAGGCACCGGGCGGGTCCGACAAATAAACAAAAGTCTCGCGCCGCCCGGGTTCGGGGATCGACGTGGGTGTCGGGATCTCCTGACAGCTGGCTATCGGATGCTAACGAACGCGCCCCACACTGCGGCAAGGGCTGCGCCGACCAAAACGTAGATCGGATTATCGCAAAACGTGCCGCCGTACCGGCACATTTCTACGCCCACCGTTCCGATCTCATGTTGGCCGGCGGCGTAAAAAAGTCCGGCCAGAACAGCCAGAACACCTGCAACGAAGAACATCGCGATATCCTCCGACGGTAAAGATTCGGAATCATAATCGATTCGCGGTCGGGTTCGTCGAATTGGAGCGATCAAGGTAACGAGGTCGCCTTCGGACGAATCGGATAGGTTGTGAGCGCTCTACCTTGAATGGTGAGGCCCATGGCCGACACTTTGGACCAGGATGTACATGCGTTGCAGGAGTGGCTTAGGCAGGCTTGGCGCTATCTCGGGCAGCCGTCACTCACGCGCTTTGAGCGACAAGAACTTCGCAACTACATGAAGGAGGCAGACGCCGCTCTGCGTTCCGGCCTTGAGAAGCTCGCGGCCAGAGATCGAATCAAGAGAGAAAAATACACAGCTTCTCAGAGCGCCAGGCTGCTGCCGGATTTTCGCATCTTGAAGGGGAGCCATACTGCCGCCTGAACTGCCGCCTGAACGTGACCAGTGCGTGGCCCTCGAGCAGCGGTGAATGGCGCCCGGCTGCCTGAGAAGGCGCTGCGGATCGAACGGATTCTGATCCGGCGTTCGATCAACTGCCGACACAAAGGAGTGGATGGACAGAAGAGCGTGGCAGTGTCGGCCCGCGCCTCAAGGCGACTCGACGGTCATAATTTACCCATAGACCGATGCCACACAGTACTTCCCATGTCTGAGTATTGCGTATGTTGGGAAAGAAAAGCGGCACCGCGTTCGCTGCGGGAGCGCTGCTGTTTTCGAGCCTGTCGCTTGGCGGGTGTGTGACTTCCGGGTCGTCACCGATGGACGCTCACGCCGAGGCGCCGGCACCGCGGAAAACCGGCGCTTATCCTCCAGTCGAAGACCTGCCGCTGGCGCGCGCAGTTTCACCCATGACGGCGGATGAACAGGCCAGGCTTAAAAAAGAGTTAATTGCTGCGCGCGACCGACAAGCGTCCGTTGCCAAAAATCAACAAGGCGTAGAAAGCCGATGAGCTCCAGGCTG